>Ga0082335_1000056_pt1 | contig 346055 bp, 338 predicted proteins | sample Subgrocontami58m_FD_72375 | JGI IMG/M metagenome (GOLD analysis project Ga0082335, IMG submission 72375) | Subsurface groundwater microbial communities from S. Glens Falls, New York, USA - GMW37 contaminated, 5.8 m (SPADES assembly) (version 2) ... | reverse complement strand
CTCGATGTCGGCTCATCACATCCTGGGGCTGTAGCCGGTCCCAAGGGTATGGCTGTTCGCCATTTAAAGTGGTACGTGAGCTGGGTTTAAAACGTCGTGAGACAGTTTGGTCCCTATCTGCCGTGGGCGTTGGAAGTTTGAGGGGGGCTGCTCCTAGTACGAGAGGACCGGAGTGGACGTATCCCTGGTGTACCGGTTGTGACGCCAGTCGCATCGCCGGGTAGCTAAATACGGAAGAGATAACCGCTGAAAGCATCTAAGCGGGAAACTTGCCTCAAGATGAGACTTCCCGAGGGCTTGACCCTCCTAAAGGTTCGTCAAAGACGATGACGTTGATAGGCTCGGTGTGGAAGGGCAGTAATGCCTTAAGCTAACGAGTACTAATTGACCGTGCGGCTTGATCCTATAACCTTAAGTGGCTGCGCAAGCAGTCACCGAATTAAGGGAGTATGAGGGGATGTATCCCCTCATGTCGTAACTCCACCTTAAGCGGCTGTGAAAACAGCCTCAGGGAATAGCGCATCGCGCCCAGATACAGTTACAAAACCCAATCTTTACTTCATCCAGAATGCCTCAGTCACGCCACAGGCCTCAACACCCAAAGCGCGACTGAACAAAAGAATTCCTGACGAGCATAGCACGCTGGTCCCACCCCTTCCCATCCCGAACAGGGCCGTGAAACGGTGTTGCGCCAATGATAGTATGGATTACCCATGCGAAAGTAGGTCATCGTCAGGTCCCATAAAAACAAAAAGCCCCGACTCGATAGTCGGGGCTTTTTGCATTCAAAAGTGGGCATGAACGTCGCGTGCTGTACGCACGACCATCCATGGCGCGCTTGGAAACGACCGCCTACAATCCAGCCTGTATGACCCTATCACGCAGTCAGGCCCCGGCCATCCGTCCGCCCACCGGCGCGCTTCCGGCGGCGGCCGAGAGCGCAGGCGCTGTGCAATGCTTTCATTGTGCGCTGCCGGTGGACGATCCGGGCCGCTATCGTGTCAAGGTCGATGGCAAATGGCAGCCCGTCTGCTGCCCCGGTTGCGAAGCCGTGGCCGCGGCCATCCTTGGCTACGGACTGCAAGGCTACTATGAACATCGCACCAGCCCGGCGCCTACCGCGGAGGCCGGCGGCGGCGCCGAAGATTTCCGGATCTATGATGATCCCGAGGTGCAGCGTGGCTTCGTCCACACCGGCGCCGGCGGCGAATGCGACGCGGCGCTGATGATCGAAGGCGTGCGTTGCACCGCATGCGTGTGGTTGAACGAGAGCGTGCTCGGCCGCCTCCCTGGGGTGCTCGGCGTCGGCATCAACGCCACTACGCACCGCGCGCAGCTGCGCTGGGATCCGCAGAAGACAAAACTGAGCGAAATTCTCGCCGCAATCCAGCGCATTGGATATCGCGCTCACCCCTACGATGTGCGCCAGCAGGAATCGGCGCAGCGCGCGGAGCAGAAACAGAGCCTGTGGCGGCTGTTCGTCGCCGGTTTCGGCATGATGCAGGTGATGATGTATGCGCTGCCAGTCTACGTGGCGGAGCCCGGCAGCATGACGCCCGACATCGAGCAACTGATGCGTTGGGCCGGACTGATCCTCACGCTGCCGGTGGTGATCTATTCGGCGGGGTCGTTTTTTCAATCGGCCTGGCGCGATTTGCGCATGGGTCGCATGGGAATGGACCTGCCGGTTGCTTTGGGCATAGGCGTTGCATTCACCGCCAGTGGATGGTCCACAATCACTCGACACGGGGAAGTCTATTTCGACTCCGTCTCCATGTTTGTGTTCCTGCTGCTTTGCGGCAGGTACCTCGAAATAAAGGCGCGCCATGCCGTGGCGCGCAGCCTGGATTTTCTGTCTCGCGCCGTCCCCGAAGTCGCGATGCGCCTGGATCCCTCCGGCGCGCCGGAACAGGTTCCGGTTTCCGCATTGCGTCCCGGGGATCGCGTACTGGTGCGCTCGGGCGAGCGCGTTCCTGCCGATGGCGCGGTCGAAGACGGCGCGAGCTTCCTCGATGAATCTCTGCTCACCGGCGAGAGCCGTCCGGTGGCGAGGAAAACAGGCGACCGGCTGACGGGCGGTTCGACCAACGTTGGCGACCCGGTGCTGATGCGCGTAGAGCGCATCGGCGCGGATACCGTACTGTCCTCCATCGTGCGGCTGGTGCAGCAGGCGGCCGCGGAACGCCCGAGGCTGGTTGCCAATGCCGAGCGTGTTACCGGCTGGTTCGTCGCCGCGACTCTCGCGCTCGCGGCCGGCGCGGCGGCGGCGTGGTGGACCATCGAACCGGGACGCGCGCTGTGGGTGGCAGTGTCCGTTCTGGTTGTCACCTGTCCCTGCGCGCTGGCGCTGGCGACACCGGTTGCGCTCAGCGTGGCCACCGGCAGACTCGCACGGCAGGGCCTGATCGTTTGCCGCGGGCACGTAATCGAGGCGCTGGCGCGCGCTACCGACGTGGTATTGGACAAGACCGGCACGCTGACCCTGGGTCAATTGGCACTGGCGCGCACCCACGTGCTCGCGGATAAGCGCGAGTCGGATTGCCTGGCTATCGCAGCCGGACTGGAGCAGGGGTCGATGCATCCGATCGCCAAGGCGCTGATTGCCGCGGCGCCGCAGGCGGTCGGGCTGCGCGATACAAGGCACCATGCGGGACTGGGCGTGGAGGCGGAACTCGATGGCCACGTCTATCGCCTGGGCCGGCCGGAATTTGTAATGGCGGCGCACCACGCCCCGGCGCCGTGGCAGCCAACGGCGCTTCCGGCCGGCTGCTCCGTTGCGTTGCTCGGGGACGAGTCCCGCTGCCTTGCGCTATTTGTGCTTGGCGACGAGTTGCGGCCGGATGCGCGCGAATTTGTCGATGCGCTGCACCATGCCGGAAAACGCGTGCATCTGCTAAGCGGGGACCGGGCGGAGACTGTCGAGCAGATAGCATCGATGCTGGGAATCAAATCCGCCAGCGCCAACGCTTCGCCGCAGACAAAACTGGAATATGTGCAGGCGCTGCAGTGCGAAGGCCGGACGGTTGCGATGATAGGCGACGGCATCAACGACGCGCCCGTACTCGCCCGTGCCGATGTTTCCATCGCCATGGGCGGTGGTGCGTGGATGTCGCAGCGCCACGCCGACGCCGTGCTGCTCTCCGGTCGCCTCGGCGACCTGCGCGCCGCTTTCGCAACTTCGACGCGCACGCTGGCGATTATTCGCGAAAACCTGTTCTGGGCGCTGGCCTACAACCTGACGGCGGTGCCTCTGGCCGCGCTGGGCATGGTCACGCCGTGGATGGCGGGCATAGGCATGTCGGCCAGTTCGCTGGTCGTGATCCTCAATTCGCTGCGTTTATTCCGGGAACGGGGCGATTCCGCACCAGCGCAGATACTGCGAAATCCTGCAACGGCGGACTGAGCGCATGGACATCCTGTTCCTGCTGATTCCCTTGAGCGTAGTGCTGGTGTTCGTGATCGGCGCCGTGTTCTGGCTAGCCCTCAGGGGAGGCCAGTTCGACGATCTGGAGAGTCCCGGGCTCGATGTTGTGCTCGACGACGACAAGCCGCGGTCGGGTCGGCCGGAGGCCGAGGCTGCACCGCCCGGCGAGGATCTCGGGCGCAATCGGAGGTAGAACTGCGGCGACGGGTTGCGCCCGCCGCTAGAAGTCAGGTTCCTGCTCGGCCTCAGCGGCGCGGCCCTTGTGCCGCTGGTGCTGCCACAGCGCGAAAATCGCGGAGCCGACCGACAGCGCCAGCAAGCCTCCGGAAATCGGGCGCGTGAAGAACAGCCAGGGATTGGGGTCGCTCATGATCGCGCGCAGCAGGTTGACCTCGATCTGGTCGCCCAGAATCAGCCCCAGTATCAGCGGCGCGAGCGGGAAGCGCGCCTTTACCAGAGCGTAACCGACCAGCCCGAAGATCAGCAGCACCACCACGTCCCCCACGATGTTGTTCAGCGCAAAAGCGCCGATCACGCACAGCACCATCACGTTGGGGATGAGGATGGATTTCGGCACCGTCACCACGCGCAGGAACAGGCGCGCGCCCAGGGCGCAGATCAGCACCATGAGCGGATGCGCCAGCAGGTAGGCGGCGTAGATGCCGTAGGCTATTTGCGGGTGCTGGCTTACGAACAGCGGACCAGACTGGATGCCGTGGATGGTCATCGCGCCGAGCATCACCGCAGTCACCGCGTCGCCGGGAATGCCGAAGGCCATGATGGTAACGAGCGAGCCGCCGACGTTGGCGTTGCAGGAGACCTCCGACGCAATGATGCCCTCGGGATTGCCCTTGCCGAAGCGCTCCGGATGCTTGGAGAACTTTTTCGCCTGGTCGTAGGCCATGACGGTCGCCGCGCTGCCGCCGATTGCCGGCAGCACGCCGATCAGGATGCCGACCAGCGTCGACCATACGAGCAGGAAAGGCCGGGACAGGATCTCCCATAACACCTTGAGGTGCGACACGGTGAGCGGCGGCGCCTTGATCGGCGCGCTGGAGCGGTCCGCGGCGCTCATTTTTTCGATGTCCGTCATCAGTTGCGCGAACGCGAAAATGCCGATCAGCACCGGCAGGAAGGGAAAGCCGCTGCGCAGGAACTCCGTGCCCAGGGTGAAGCGCGGCACGCTCATGATCGGATCGAAACCGACGATGGTGATGGCGAGGCCGATGGCGCCGGAGAGGAATCCCTTGAGCAGCGACGCCTCGGTGAGTCCGGCGACCATCGACAGCGCGAATACGAACAGCGCGAAGTACTCCCAGGGACCGAATTCGAGCGCAATCGCGGCGAGCGGGCCGGTGGCGCCGATCAGAAAAATGCCGGCGAGCAGACCGCCGAAACAGGATGACCAGATGCCGAGCCAGACCGCCCGCCCCGGCTGGCCTTTCTGCACCATCGGAAACCCGTCGAAGGTGGTGGTGATCGCCGAGGGCGTGCCGGGAATGCCGATCAGCGCGGCGGTGATCGCACCGCCGGCGGAGCCGCCGACGTAGACGCCGGTCATCGTCGCGAGGCCCTGCAGCGGATCGAGGCCGAAGGTGAACGGCAGCACGATGATGATGGTCATGGTGATGGTGACGCCGGGTAGCGCGCCGCCGATCAATCCGACCAGGGTGCCGAGGAACAGCGGCAACAGGTATTTCAGGTGGAGGACGTTCTCGATTCCGGCAAGCAGGAGATCAATCATCGCTCACCACCCGGTCCAGCTTCCGCGCGGCAACAGCACCGAGAGATAGTGCTCGAACACGACGTAAGTGACGGCGGTCGTGGCCAGTGCGGACACCAGCACCACGCTCCAGCGCCGCGCGCTGCGCGGCGCCTCGAACACGGCCTGCAGGGCCGTCATGAAGATAAAGGTCGCGAGGCGATAGCCTGCCAGCGGCAGCAGAATCACATAGCCCGTAAACACGGCAAAGGTGATGCCGACCAGCCGGTAGTTGCGCTTTTCGGGTGCAGTTGCCTCTCCAGCGCCTGCCGGCGTGGCTTGCGTGCGCTGCCGCCACAGGTCGAAGGCGACCAGCATGGCGGAGAGCACCGCCATGATGATCAGCACGATGCGCGGATAGAAATCCGGCCCGATCGGAACCAGCGGCGACTGCGGCAGCCCGCGCGTGAGCACGAGCATGCCGATGGCGAGCGCCAGACAGATCAGCCCGGCGATACCGTCACGGGTCATTCAACGACGCGCGTTAGCAGGAGCGATGCCGCTGCTCCTCTAGCGCTTCAGCAGACCGAGGTCGCGCGACAGGTCCTTGTTGAGCGTGTCGTTCTGCTTGAGAAACTCGGCGTAGCCTTTGCGGTCGAGGTAGCGCACATCCGTTCCTTGTTTTTTCATCGACTCGGCGAAAGCCGGGTCTTTGGCCGCCTGGCCGCAGGCGCCCTCGAGCTTGGACAGGACGTCGGCAGGCGTGCCCTTGGGCGCGAGGAGGCCGCGCGACACGGAATAGACGACGTTGTAGCCCAGTTCCTTCAGCGTCGGCACATTGGGCAATTCCGGGCTGCGTTTTTCGGTTGCAATGGCCAGAAACTTGAGCTGGGCCGCGTCGACCTTGCCTTTTTGCGTAAGATTGCCGTCGGTCAGATCGATATGGCCGCCGAGAATCGCGTTCATGCGCTGGGCCAGCCCATCGTAGGAAATATACTTGAATTTGATGCCCGCGGCCTTTTCAACCATGGCCGGAAAAAAATGGCTGGTCGAGCTCAGGGTCGCGCCGACCGAAATCTGGCCGGGATGCGCCTTGGCGTCCTCGACCATCGCTTGCATGGTATTCCACTTGGTCTTGGGGCTCGCCGTCACAATCGACGGCGTACCCGCAATCAGGCACACCGGCTCGAAGTCCGTGTAATTCACGTCGCTCATGCCGGTGTAATAGGTCAAGTGGATGTAGTCATGCACCGCGTACAGGGTATAGCCGTCGGCAGGCGATCCCTTGGCTTCGCGCGCGCCCACAGTACCCGAGGCGCCACCGATGTTGGCGATGACCACCGTCGTCCCGCCCAGCGCTTTCTGCATCGCCGGTGCGAACGGACGGAAAATATTGTCGGTGTCGCCCCCGGCCGCCCAGGGCACGATCATTTTAATCGGACGTTCCGGAAAGGCGGCCTGGGCGTTGGCAAAGGCGCAGAGAGCGAGTCCCGCAAACGCGGTGGTGATGATCTTCATGGTGTCCTCCTCAGGAATGTGAGCCAGCGCCGCATCTTAACAACCCAGGGCGCAATTGGCAATTTGATTGCGCCGGTCAATACCCCAGCGTTCGCGGCAGCCACAGCGCAAGCTGCGGCACAATCGCGACCAGGGCGAGCGCGACCAGCATCGCCCCCACCATCCAAATTACCCAGCGTACCGTGGATTCCATTGACACTCCGGCGATGCGCGTGGTCACCATCAGGTTAACCGCCATCGGCGGGGTGAACTGTCCGATCGCCATGTTCATGGTCATCAGCACGCCGAACCACACCAGGTCCCAGTTGAACGTCTTGGCGATGGGCAGCAGTATCGGCAGGAACACCAGAAAAATCGATACCGCATCGAGCAGCATGCCGGCGATCAGCAGCATCAGCATGATCATCAGCAGCATGATCCACTCGGTCGAGGTGACGCCGATCAAGGCCTTGGCGAATGCATCGAACGCGCCGAGCGTGGAGCCGGCATGGGCGAACACGCCGGCGAGCGAGATGATGATCATCACCACCGCGGAAATTTCCGCCGACTCGACCAGCACCCGGTAGACGTCGCGCCAGCCGAGCGTGCGGTAGACGAATACGCCGACGAAGAAACCGTAGAACACCGCCACCACGGCGGCCTCGGTGGGCGTGAACATGCCGGAGCGCAGCCCGCCGAGGATGATCACCGGAGCGAGCAGCCCCCAGCTCGCGTCCTTGAAGCTTTGCCACACCGTAACTTCGCGTTCGCCGCCTTCGGCGCCCCAACCTTCGCGCAGCGAAAAATAAAGCACCGGAACCAGCAGCGACAGGCCGGCGAGGAGGCCCGGTATCAGGCCCGCGGCGAACAACGCGGGCACGCTCGCGCCCGGCACCAGGATGCTGTAGACGATGAACGCGATCGAGGGCGGAATCAGGATCGCGGTGGACCCGGCGGCCGCGATCAGGCTCGCCGAGAATTCCTTCGGGTAGCCTTGCTTGGCCATGCCGGGGATCATCACCATCGCCACCGCGGCGGCGTCCGCCGGCCCGGAACCGGAAATGCCGCCGAGAAACATGCACACCAGGATCGCTACCACGCCCTGCGCGCCGCGGCGCTTGCCCACCAGTGCAGCGGTGAAATTCACGATGCGCAGGGCCACCCCCGCGCGCTCGAAAATCATGCCGGCGAGCACGAACACCGGCAGCGCCAGCAACGGATACTTCGCCAGGCCGGCATAGGCGTTGGTCGGCACCGACATCACGCCGAGCCCTTCGATCATGATCACCGCGGTGCCGGCCACGCCGAGCGCGACCGCGAGCGGCGCTCCCAGCGCGAGCAGCAGCGCGAAGCCGAGGAACAGTATCAGGCTGCCTTCGGCCAGCACGGCTACGCCTTGCCGCGCGCCAGGCGCAGGAGGCGCACGATGCGCCCGACGATGCGTAGCGTGATTACCGCGGACAAGAGCGGCAGCCAGAGGGTGTAGATCCACTGCGGAATGCCGATGCCGGGCGAGGTGGTATCGAAATTCCAGTCGTCCGCCAGCAGCCTGATGCCGTACCAGACTAGAATCGCGAACAGCACTGCGGCGGCAACCATCACCGCGATTTCGACATAACGTGCAGTCCGCGCCGGCAGCTTCTCCACCACGAAGCTCATGCGGATATGCGAATTCCTGGCAAATGCGGCGGACGCACCGACAAAGGTCAGCACCACCATGAGGAACACCGAGAACTCCTCGGTAAACGCGAACGATTCGTCGGTGAAATAGCGCACCAGTACGTTGGCGAAAGTGATCAGGCAGATCAGCGCCATCGCCAGGGCGGCGAAGAACTCCTCGATCTTGACCGGTATGCGCGGCGACTCTTCGGTCGCGGGCTTGATCGGGTCTGGATGTTCGTTCATTACTGCACTACGGCAAAACGCCGCCGTGCGTGCGCGGCGGCGTCGTTCGCATTGGATTCTATCAGGGCTACTTGCGCGCGGCGACGGCCTTCTCGGCCTTGGTCACCAGATCCTGGCCGACCGTCTTCGACCACTTCTGGTAGGTCTTGTGCGTCGCCGTCACGAACGCCGTGCGCTCATTGGCGGAGAGCTTGACCACGTTGACGCCGAGCTTCTCGATATCGGAAATGGTGGACAGGTCCGGCGCAATCAGGCCTTTGCGCGCCATCTGAATCACCTGCTGCCCGGCCTCGACCGCCGCGTCCTTGACGATCTTGCGGTCTGCCGGCGTCCAGCTTGCCCACACTTCCTTGTTGGCGACGAAAATCAGCGGGTCGGCGACATAACCCCACAGCGTCACGTTTTTCTGGCCGATGGTGTGCATCTTGGCGGCAGTGAAAATGGTGAGCGGATTTTCCTGGCCGTCGACCGCGCCGGAGGCGAGCGCCGGCTGCGCGTCGGCCCAGCTCATTTGGGTCGGGTTGGCGCCGAGCGCGGTGAAAGTCTCGTTGTATATCGGCGAACCGACCACGCGGAATTTAAGGCCTTTCATGTCTGCCGGTGTATGGATCGGATGCTTCGAATTGGTGACTTCGCGAAAGCCGTTTTCGCCCCAGGCGAGCGGCACCACGCCGTTCTTTTCCAGGATCCTGAAAATGTCCTTGCCCACTTCACCCTGGGTGAGCGCGTCGATGGCGGCGTAATCGGGCATCAGGAACGGCAGCGAGAACAGATTCAGCTCTTTCACCTGTGGCGACCAGTTGATGGTCGAGCCGATGGCAAGGTCGATCACGCCCTGGCGGATCGCGGTGAATTCGCGCGTCTGGTCGCCGGCCACCAGCGACGTGCCAGGATACATTTTGATGTTGATCCTGCCGTTGGTGCGCTCGCGCACCAGGTTGCCCCAGATCTCGCCGCCCTTGCCCCAGGGGAAGGCGGTACCCACCACCGTCGACAGGCGGTACTCCGCCTGGTATTTGCCTTGCTGCGCGGCAGCGGGCAGCGCCAACGCCAGGGCGGCGGCCGACAAGATCAGCAACAAGTTTCTACGCATCATTTTTGCTCCTTTAAAGTTTGCTCTTGGGTCTGGATGCAAGCCTAGCACGTCGCCGACGCTTAGGCCATGGATCGCCCGTGGGCATCGCTGCTCACGAAAAGTTTCAGCTCCCGCAGCAGTTCTTGCGCCGAAATGCGTGCCACGTCTTCGAGCGTGCGCGCATAACCGACCGGAATGCGCGCTGCCCCGACGCGCCTGACCGGGATGCCGATTTCTTCGGCGACCGTGGCCGCGACTTCGGCGCCGAAGCCGGCCGCCTGCACCGCTTCGTGCGCAACCAGCAGGCGCCCGGTGCGCGCGGCCGAGGCGAGCACCAGCTCGCGGTCCCAGGGCCAAATGGTGCGCAGATCGATCACCTCGACCGACACGCCCTGCTGCGCCGCGTGCCCGGCGGCCGCAAGCGCGGTGTGCACCATGCGCGACCAGGTCACCAGCGTCAGGTCGGTCCCGTCGCGCGCGACGCGCGCCTGGCCCAAGGCGGCCGTGTGCTGCGGCGGCACCTCGCCTTCCAGCCCCCACAATTCCTTGTGCTCCATGTAGATGATCGGGTCGCCGCAGGCTATCGCCGCCGCGAGCAGGCCGTAGTTGTCGGCCGGGGTCGCAGGGGCCACCACCACCAGGCCGGGGATGTGGGCGAACCATGCTTCCAGAGACTGCGAATGCTGCGCGGCCGAGCCGCTCCAGATGCCGATCGGCAGACGCGCCACCAGCGGCACCCGGCCCTGGCCGCCGAACATGTAGCGGTTCTTCGCCGCCTGGTTGACGATTTCGTCGATCGCGCACAGGGCGAAATCCACGACGCGCATTTCGACCACCGGGCGCAGGCCGGTCAGCGCCATGCCGACGGCGGCGCCCATGATGGTCGCCTCCGAGATCGGCGTGTCGATCACGCGCGCCGCGCCGAATTCCTGCTGCAGGCCGCGGTACTGGCCGAAAATGCCGCCGTGTCCCACGTCCTCGCCCAGCGCGACCACGTTCGCATCGGCGCGCATCGCTTCGGCCAGGGCCTGGCAGGCTGCCTGCGCGTAGTTCATCAGCGCCATAGTCCGGCCCCCGTGTCCTGGACATCGGCATAAGCCTCGGCGGGCTCGGGGAAAGGCGCGGCGCGCGCGGCGGCGAGCGCGGCCACTATTTCCGCGCGCGCTTGCGCGTCGGCTGCGGCGATGCGCTCGGCCGCAACGCCCAGCGCCGTGAGCCGCAGGGCGGCCAGCTTGAGCGGATCGCCTTCGAGCGCGCTCTCGACTTCACCCTGGGCGCGGTAAGCCGCGGCATCCACCGAAACATGGCCTTTCACGCGGTAGGTGAGGGCGTGCAGGAACTGCGGCCCGCCGCCCGAGCGGATGCGCGCCACCAGTTCGCGCGCCGCCGCGTCCAGCGCAAGCACGTCGTTGCCGTCGACGGTTTCCGCCGGGAGGCCGATGCCGCGCGCGCGCGCCGCCGCGCCTGCGCCCGCGGTCATGGCGTCGGTTGCCGTGGTCGCCGAGTAGCGGTTGTCCTCGCACACGAACAGCAGCGGCAGTTCGAAAATCTTCGCCCAGTTGAGCCCTTCGAGAAATGGCCCGCGGTTGATCGCGCCGTCGCCGAAGAAGCAAGCGACGATCGCGCGGCTGCCGCGGATTTTCGCCGAGTGCGCCGCGCCCACGGCAATCGGGATGCCCGCCGCGACCACCCCGTTGGCGCCGAGCATGCCGACGGCGAAATCGGCGATATGCATCGAGCCGCCCTTGCCTTTGTTGGTGCCGCTGGCGCGCCCGAACAGCTCGCACATCATCGCGGTGGTGTCCGCCCCCTTGGCCAGCGTGTGGCCGTGGCCGCGGTGGGTCGAGGTCAGATAGTCGCTGCGCGCGAGATTCGCGCATACGCCCGCCGCGACCGCCTCCTGTCCGGTGGAAAGATGCAGCGGCCCGCGCACCAGCGCAGTCGTGTCGGCAGTGGCGCCGAACACCGCGACGCCGCCGCGGCTCGTCTCTTCCGCCGCGTTTTCGAACGCGCGGATGCGCGCCATGGTGCGGTACAGGGCAAGCAGATGGTCGGCAGGGGTCGCGTTCACGGCGGGGATGCTGGCCGGCAAGGAAGCTCCGGATTTGTTCTTGTTCAGACGAGCGTAGTCTAATTGCGCGTGCCGGACGCGTCAAATTTGATCAGCTTGTGTCCGTGTCGCGCATTTTCTTGTGCAATCTGACCGGCTCCGCGCGCATTTTGCGCACGCGGATATTGAGCATCTCCACGGCGACGGAGAATGCCATCGCAAAATAGATATAACCCTTCGGAACATGCACGTCGAAACCTTCAACCATGAGCGTGACGCCCACCAGGATCAAAAACGAAAGCGCAAGGATCTTGATGGTAGGATGCTCATCCACAAAATCCCCGATGGATTTTGCCGCTATCAGCATGACCAGGACCGCCAGAACAATGGCGATCGCCATGATGGAAACGTGCTCGACCAGTCCGACCGCCGTGATCACCGAATCCAGCGAAAAAACGATATCCAGGATCGCGATCTGCGTCAGCACCATGCCCAGGCTGGTGGCGACAGCCACGGTGCCGTGATCCTCTATTCCTTCCAGGCTGTTGTGGATTTCATGCGTCGCTTTGAACAGAAGAAACAGGCCGCCCCCGATCAGCACCAGATCGCGCCCCGAAATCGCCTGATTCAACAGCGTAAACCACGGTTCGGTCAATCCCATCACCCAGGAAATGGAAAATAACAGGGCCAGGCGCGCAATCATGGCGAGCCCGAGGCCCATTCTTCGCGCGAACGCGCGCTGATCCGGCGGGAGACGGCCTACCAGAATCGAGATGAAAATAATGTTGTCGATGCCCAATACGATTTCCAGGAACGTCAGCGTGCCTAGCGCTATCCACGCCTCGGGGCTTGCCAGCCATTCAAACATCGGGTTCTCCTGCTGTTCGATTCAAGGTTCGCTGTGACGACCGTTGTCACTTCTGGCGCGGGCTGTGGAGGTTCTCATCCGGCGGCCGGTACTTTCCCGATCGGATCTGCGCCACCATTTCGGCGAGCGCCAGAGCCGCGTTCCTCACCAGCACGAAGGTGTCCGGGTCCGCATCGAGATCTTCGTGGCTGGTGGCATACGGACGGTAGTAGCCGATCCATGCATCGAGCACCGCGCTTCGTCCCGCCTGGATGAGCCCCATGAAGGTCAGCCATTCCGCCAGCAGGCGCCGCAGCGTCTCGGGGCCCGCTACGTCGCCGTGGGTCGCGACGGCGAACGCGCGGCCCGCCAGGTGCTTGGGGTAGTCCCAGCCATCGAGTTCCAGTTGCTTCGCCAGAACCGGGTCCTTGCCGTGCGTCGTCGTCGGGTCCGGATTGCCGCCGTCGGCGCACACCAGCCGGTCGATCATGAGCTTCAGGCTCGCCGGCGCCTGGTACCAGTGCACCGGACACAAGATGAAGACGCCGTGGGCGGCGACCCAGCGGGGATAGATCTCGGCCATCCAGTCGTTGGTTTGGCCGAGCGCGTGGTTCGGGTAGCACGAGCACGGCCAGTGGCAAAGCGGCATTGCGGTGGAGACGCAGGCTTTGCAGGGATGGATCACTTTCCAGGGTTCGTCGGCAAGCGTCGACAGGTCGAGGAAATCGATTTCATATCCGGGCAGGGATTCGATCGCCGACCGCGCCGCCTGGGCGAGGCGTCGCGTTTTCGAGATCTCGCCCGGGCAAGAGTGTTCGCTCCGGGTCGAGCCGTTGACCAAAAGAATACGCGACGGCGAGCGCGGGTCCTGCTGGCGAGCCTGGGCGGCGGCGATGCGGGCCCGTGTCTCCAGCCACTCGAGCGGAAGTTCCTGTGTCGGATCCGCAAAGCCCGGACCGGCCGGCGCCCGACGCGGCGACTTGCGGTACTCGATGTAGCCGTCCCACGCCTTGTCGAACACCTTCTCCAGCTCCGCGGCCACCTGTTCGAAGACGGGATCGTAGAAGCGGGAAAAAAAGCGCTCGCGAAACTGCTCTTTCGTCAGCGCGACGTAGGTATCCTGCCGTCGAACTTTCGGCTTTGACATGCTGCGCCTCCTATCGCCCGGCCGCGAACCGGGAGCAAAACGACGCTTGCGCCCTCAGGACGCGGTCACTTGTGCGCAATGGGTTTCGTGGTGAACAGGTAGTCCTTCAGTTCCTTGGAAAATGCCGGGTCGTTGCGGCGAATCCATTCCAGCACCATGGACGCGTGTTCCTTTTCCTCGTCGCGATTGTGCTCGAGTATCGCCTTGAGATTCTTGTCTTTGCACGCATCGGCGCGCTGGTTGTACCAGTCAACGGCCTCCAGCTCTTCCATCAGCGAAACGATCGCCCTATGCATGTCGCGCGTTTTATCGGACAGATCCTCAACCGACTCGTGATAACCGACGCTTGCCATGGTCTTGTCCTTTGCAGCGAGTGAATAAAGATGGTTGCCTGACGATCCGGCGGATCGCAGGAATGTAATCTATCACAGACGGTCTCGCTTGCCAGCGCTTCGCCCGACACCGTTCGCCCGATGGACTGGTCGGGTGTCCACGTCGCGGGGTGCGGGGCCTTGGGTAGGCCGGCGTTGGTCTCATGAAGACGCCTTGACCGCGAGAAACTCGCCCTTGCCGACCGGAACCAGACTGGTCGCGAACAGGGGATCCGCCGTTACCAGCGCGACGAAAGGGGCCATCTCTCCGGCGTGAGAAACGGCGTTATCCACGACCAACAATCCTCCCGGGCGAAGGACATGGTGCAATTGGGGCCACCAGCCCGGATACTCCGGGCGCTCGGAGTCGAGAAAGATCAAGTCGAAGGCGCTTGGCGCCGAACGCTGAAGCAGGCGACCGGCGTCGTCATGAACCAGCGTGATCAGCGACGCGAGCCCGGAGCGCGCGAAGTTCGCCGCGGCGAGGCCAGCCTTGAACTCGGAAGACTCGACCGTCGTGATTGCGCCGCCGATGGCCCTTGCAGCCTCGGCAAGCCAGAGCGTGGAGTAACCGTTCGAGGTTCCGATCTCGAGCACGCGGCGCGCGAGCGTGGCGCGCACGAGGACAGACAAGAACTCACCGGTATCGCGGGTAATGTTGAGCATGCGGCGGGGACGCTCGTCAGTCGAGCCGTCATTGGCCTCGCCAAAGTGCTCAAGCTCGGTCTTTAGCGTTGCTAGCGAATCAATCATCTTTGTTTCCTGGTGTCGAATCTCCGCTGTCAACGGCAGCCACCGGCTTGCCGGCGGCTGCATGCTCGATCGAGGGCTTGGGCGTCTGGTCGTGAATGAGCCTCTTGCCCAGACCGATCACCTCGTCCTGCACATACCCCAGCTTGCGATAGAACGCGATGACCTCGACATTGGACGAACGCACCAGCAGATTCAGCTTCGGGCAGCCTCGTTGCCTGAGAAGGCGCTCGGCCTCCTGCATCAGAGCGCGGCCGTATGACTGCCTGCGATGGCCGGGCGCGACGGCGAGGTAGTACACCCAGCCGCGGTGCCCATCGAAACCGGCCATCGCAGTGGCCACCAATTCGGTGCCGAGCGTGCCGACAAGAAACAAGTCGGGCTGTTCAGCGAGCTTGCGTGCGATGTCGGCGTGCGGATCGTTCCATGGGCGCGTGAGACCGCATTCTCGCCACAGTGCGACAACTGCGGCTTCGTCGGTTGGCTGGAAAATTCGGATTTTCATGTGACGGATGACGCCCAACGTTCCGGTTCAGGCGCACGTATCTTGTGGCGTGTCGCCTGCAACCGCCTTAGCCGAGCAACCCAGCGCGGGCCACTCGAACCGCAAATCCTGATTACCGCGATGGAATGCGCACTTTATTAGCCAACAAAATCATAACCACGACGGCAATGCTTATCGCGGAATGAAGCAGCACAAGCTGCCAAATAGGAAAAGGAGTCATCGGCTCGATCGGGAGCGGTGGTGTCACCCTCGCGAGTTCTTGGTTAAAAAGCATGATCCATCGGATGGCGGTAGCCTGGGCGCGCGCTATTGCCACGCAGTTCCCAGTCGCGAAGACTATATAAACCGACGCTACGATCAGTCTCAATGTGCGATTATGGCGCACCCTGTCAGATCCAAACATTAGGGCGACAGTGGCCAACGTTACAGTCGAGTAGTACCCCCACCCTTTGTCGACAAACTCAGTGCTCCGTTGCATGACATCGACAAGCTTAAACAAAGTGTCGTTCACATTCCCTCCATTTAGCAATGTTCCCCCGGTGCTCGCAGCTTATCGACCCTGATTCGTTGCCGCGACAATGTCACGCTACGAGAGTCACGACGCAATTTCTCGAGGCTATGAAGGCGTTTTTTCCAAAAGGAGTCCTGAAATCGCTGTACGTGGTTTTTGCACATCGCCCCGTGTGGACGTGACCCATTGGCGACGGCTAGACGTCATGCTGGGCGGCGGCATGTCCGCGCAGACATTTGCACTCGTGCGGTGCTGATGACCCATCCGCAGCACCTAAAGTTAGCCCTCTGTTGCATCGGAGCGGTTTTCAGGTGGCTCGAAGATGCCGATTAGCGACTGCTCCATGATCAACGCCTTTCTCACTTGAGAAAGTGTCATCGGCCCTTGGTCGATCATCATGTCGATGTCGGCCAGGTCAAGGAGGTACGCACGAACTGGTGCGGTCTGTTTGCGGAGGCACTGATGCAGCGGGCTGTTTTGCGATGCCTTTTCTTGGCAGTGCCTACGCAACCGTTCTGCGAATGTGCCGTACTTACCTTGCGTAGTCTTGCCGATGTACAGGATCTTGCCGTTTGCATGAAGAATGTAAACACCACTCTTGTCGGCATAGTCGCCCAATTGCGACTTCAGCCATTCGGTGCCGGTTGAGGCTATCGTGACAACGAAGCCACCGTTAACGATTTGTGCACGTGTGGGAACGGTGACGGAGAGTTGCATATTGAGTCTTGAGGGCTAACGTCACGCTCACCCGCGAGCGCCGCAGGCGCGAGTCGGGCGCAGCAGCAAGTTATGCGGCTTCCACTTCCACCAGTTCGCTCGTCGATGTAGGACTAGGAATTGGCTGGCCCTCCTGCCTCAGGTCTTCGAGATGGAACTCAATGGCTTCCCGAATGAGCGTAAGTACCTCTTCCTTCGTTTCCGCGGCAGCGATGCAACCGGGAAGGTCCGGAACATGGGCTCCGTAGGAGGACGCGCCTTTTTCAACGACTACGAGATATCGCATAGAAATCACTCCTGTTTCCGTAGACCGGCCTGTTTTAGCGCGCTATTAAGCGTTCCAGGCGGTATGTCTACGCTTGGTTTCCCGGATACTGTGACGGTCCCGGTCTTTGTCGGGTGGTGAAACTGTCGATGACTGCCCTTCATTCGCACCTGAATCCACCCGTCGGTTTCGATCAGGGAGATGAGTTCGCGGACCTTCATTCAGCGCAGTTTACTCCCGGCGCATAGAAGCTGCATAACGTCAAGTTGTGCGGCGGGCCGCCGCGGTGCCAAGAAATGGTACGCCGCTTCCGTCCGCGCCAGCTAGAGTTAGGCATCTGGCTTTCTTAGCAGGGCAATGAGCTTTGCTACCAAAGCAGAGTATCGCAAGATGTTGGGGCCGCCGTACGTAGTATCCCCTGGTACCAAGAGACCTAATGCCAACAGACCACTAACAATTAGGGAATCCTTGGACTTCGGGTCCACAAACAAGACGTCATCTAAAGTTGGTTTTTGGCCTTCCTTCAATGCGAAGAGAAGAATTCCAGCGTAGCTGAACGTCCGAATAAGAAAGGTTGCTTCTTCGGCAGAAATATCTCGCACGATTCGCGAAAGAATTACCGCTTCGTCTGGAAGAATCTCCGGTATCGTTAAGACATTCTCTACGGCGTACCTTAGGAATTTAAGCTTTTCCGTATGCGTTGTTTGGAGGAGAGCGAGCACTGTCTCGTTGATGATTTTGTATTGCGCGTCATTGAGCGCGCGAATATCCGCCTCATGATTTTGGAGGACTTGATTAATTTCAGAAAGGGCCTGCTCGACCCGTGCCTTTTGTCGCTCGGCCGCCAGCGATTTCGCCAAGACAGGAAGCAGGGGCGCGAGCGGACCACCGGCGACAGCAGCGAGCAAAGTAAGAGCAGACTCGGTAACGACGTTCCCGGTCGTACGCTCCAATGCTGACGGATCTTTGTGAGTGCTCATTCTGCGATCCCTAACAAGAAGTCGGCACCTTAAGTAGGGCATTACAAGACCCTAAAAGCGGCGTCCAGCTGGCCCAGCTTACGCTTGAGTCCTTGATTCCTCAACCGCGTCAACCGGCATAGGCGCCGGCACGCCCACACGATACAGGCGTCACCGGGGACTGCCATGCCTTCACCAAGTTTGTTCGACCAGGTACGCAATCGCTTGCGCGTGAAACACCACAGCATGCGCACGGCAGAGGTTTACCTGCAATGGATTCGCCGCTTCATTTTCTTTCGAGCATTGATTCAGAGCCGGCGCCGCAATCGTACGCCGGGCGCAGTCGCCTTGCTCCGTCTCAGCCTTGACAGTATGTTCAGGTCGATACTATGCTCACCCCCACCGAGCGGGGGCGAGATGGGGATCAATGCGGGCAGCTCTCGATTGCCCTGTCTGGTTGAATAACAACGAAGAAGCAGCTATGACGATTGACCGAGTGAGCGGCGCGTTCCTGGTCCTGGTGGGGCTGTTTGTGGTCTGGGAGCGAAGGGTGTTGCCGCTGGGGTCGGCGAGCCGGCCAGGACCCGGCTATTTCCCACTGTTGCTGGCGCTTCTGCTGATCGTCCTCGGCGCGATCCTGATCGCCCGCGGGAAAAACGCGAAGGATATCCGTTCCGTCTCCTGGACGGAGGCGCCGCATGCGCTCGCGATTTTAGGATGTTGCCTCTTCATCTCGCTGTTCATGGAGACGATCGGCTATCGCTTGACTCTGCTTCTCACCCTGGGATTTCTATTCGGCGTCATCGAGCGCATCAAACTATGGCTGACCCTGGCCTTGACCTTCAGCTTCTCCTTGGGCACGTTCTGGCTTTTTGATTCCGTGCTGCGGGTACCCCTGCCGAGAGGGGGCTGGGGTTTCTGATGGAAGCGACTGTTGCGAATCTGGTTCTGGGTTTCTCGACGGTGTTCACGCCGACCAATATGCTTTATTCCCTGACGGGCTGCCTGATCGGGACGATGGTCGGGGTCCTGCCGGGGGTGGGTCCATTGGCCGGGATCAGCATGCTGCTCCCGACCACGTTCGGGCTGGATACCACCTCGGCGATCATCCTCCTGGCAGGAATCTATTACGGGGCGATGTACGGCGGTTCGACCACATCGATCCTGATGCGCATTCCCGGAGAGGCGGCCTCGGTGATGACCTGCATCGACGGGTATGCGATGGCGCGCAAGGGGCGCGCGGGACCCGCCCTGGCGATCGCCGCCATCGGCTCCTACATTGCAGGTACGCTGAGCATAGTCGGATTGATGTTCCTGGCCCCCCCGCTGGCCAGGTTCGCCCTGGGTTTCGGGCCACCGGAATATGTCAGCCTTCTGGTTTGCGGTCTGGTTATCCTCAGTTACATGACGGGCGGGTCCATAGTCAAGAATCTGTCCATGATCTGTCTCGGCCTGATGGCCGGGATGATAGGGATCGACCAGATGACCGGCTATTTCCGCTTTTCCTATGGCGTCACGGCTCTCGGCGACGGGCTCGGCATAGTCCCGGTTGCGGTGGGGCTTTTCGGAATCTCGGAGATCCTGGTCACCGCCGGCAGTCGTGATATCCGGGAGGTGTTGAAACCCCACTTTCGCGATCTTCTGCCCTCGAAACAGGAGCTCAGGGATTCCATCGGCCCGATCGGCCGCGGAACGGTTCTGGGGTTTCTGATCGGGATCATTCCGGGATCGGCCCACATCATCTCGACGTTCGTTTCTTACGCCCTGGAGCGGCGGATTTCCAAACATCCGGAGCGGTTCGGGCAGGGGGCGATCGAGGGGGTGGCCGGTCCGGAATCGGCCAACAATGCGGCCAGCGAAGGGGCTTTGGTGCCGCTGCTGGCCCTGGGCGTGCCCACGGGCCCCGTTCCCGCCATCTTGCTGGCGGCGCTCATGGTGCACGGCATCACCCCGGGGCCGCTGTTCATCCAGGAGCAGCCGCAGGTTTTCTGGGGGTTGATCGCAAGCATGTATATCGGCAACGTGATGCTTCTGCTCCTCAACCTGCCCATGGTGGGAATTTTTGTCAACCTTTTGCGCGTACCGTACCGCATCCTTTACCCGACGATCCTGCTGTTCTGCGTGGTGGGTGTCTATGCGGTCAATTCCAGCATGGTGGACGTGGTTATCATGACCGTCATGGGCGTCCTCGGATACTTGCTCAGAAAAATGGATTTTGAAGTCGCGCCGCTGGTGCTGGGCGTCATCCTGGCGTCCATTATCGAGTTCAGCTTTCGCCAGGCCCTGGCGATGTCCGGCGGCTCTTATGCGATTTTTGTCGAACGGCCGATTTCCGCCGCTTTCCTGGCGCTGGCGCTGATCATGATCCTGCTGGGTTTGAAGCCACTGATCTTCAAGACGAAGGATTGGCGCGAACGCCTGATCGAAGCGGAAAAAGGGCGGTGATGCGCCGTAACGGATAGGATCCATACAACAGAGGAGAACGCGATGAAATCGAAGCGGGTGTTTTCGGCGGTAGCGGAAATGTTGTGCATGGCAATCGTTGGTCTGGCGGCGGGGCAGGCGATCGCGGCGGAGCCCTATCCGGTTCGGCCGATTCAGGTGATCGTTCCATTCCCGCCGGGCGGGGTGGCCGACCTCGTTGCGCGTCCGCTTGCGGCGGCCCTGGAGAAAGAGCTCAAGCAGCCCGTGGTCATCGTCAACAAGACCGGCGCCGGCGGGGCGGTGGGAATGCAGGCCCAAGCCGTGTCCAAGCCGGACGGCTATACCCTCATGGTGGCCCTTTCGAGCATTTCGGTCATGCCGGAAGTAGATGCGCTGTTCGGCCGGCCACCGGTGTACAAATTGAGTGACTTCACCCCGATTGCCCTGCTGTCCTCCGATCCGACCGTGCTCGTGGTCAGCAGCAAATCGCCCTGGATGACGGTCGCGGATTTCGTGGCAGACGCGAAGAAGCGGCCGGGCGAGATCAAATACAGCTCTTCCGGCGTCTACGGAACCATGCATGTGGCGATGGAAATGTTCGCGCATGCGGCGGGCATCAAGCTGCGCCACATCCCCACGGGCGGCGGCGGGCCGGCCCTGAACGCATTGTTGGGCGGACATGTGGACGCCCTCTCCGGCGGGCCGAACGTCTCCATTCCCCAGATCAGGGCGGGGAAGGTCAGGGTGCTGGCGAGCTGGGGGGACACGCGGCTCGCCGCTTTGCCGGAGGTCCCGACGTTGATGGAACGGGGTTACAAGGATGTGGAATTTTACATCTGGTCCGGGCTGTTCGCCCCGGCGGCTACCCCGCAGCCGATCATCCAGATTTTGCGCGACGCCACGGCCAAGGCCGTGCAGGCGCCGGAGTTCAAAGCGGCGATGCAGAAAATGGAGACGCCGATCGCATACAAGGATTCTCCGGAGTTCCGTAAATTCTGGGATGCCGACGCCGACAGGCTGATCAAGGCGGTGCGCAATATCGGCAAGGTCGAGTAAGGGAAAAGGAAGGATGCACCGCAGAAAATAGCGGGGCATCCTTTTTCTGGAGAGGGAGCACATGCAACGGGTCGGGTTTGTCGGTATCGGCCTGATGGGCCGGCAGATGGGGCAGCGTCTGCTAACGGCGGGGTTTCCTCTGCAAATCTGGAACCGCTCGAAAGAAAAGGCCGGGGAACTCCTGGCGGCCGGGGCGCAGTGGGGTGATTCGCCGGCGGCCTGTGCGCGGACAGCGGACGTGGTTATCACCATGGTCACCGATTCCAACGCGTCCGAAGAGGTAATCTGCGGGAGCGACGGTGTTCTGACGGGCGCCCATCCGGGACTGATACTCATCGATATGGCGAGCATCGCCCCCGAAATGTCCCGTTCGCTTGCCGCCAGGGCCGGTGCCAGGGGGGTGGCTATGCTGGACGCCCCGGTGACGGGCAACCCGAAGGTGGCCGCCGACGGCAAGCTGGGGATCATGGTCGGTGGTCCGAAGCAAGCCTATGACGCCTGTGTTCCCGTGTTTCAGGCGATGGGGGTGAAGATTATCCATGTCGGAGAAAACGGCAAGGGGACGACGCTCAAGCTGATCAACAATCTGATCCTTGGGGTGGCAATCGAGGCCGTGGCCGAGGCCCTGGTGCTTGCCGGCAAAGCCGGAATCGATCCGGTCAAGGTGCTGGAGATCACCTCGGTGGGCGGCGCCCGTACCGGGGCCATGGAAACCCGCGGGGCGCGGATGATCCGGCATGATTTCTCGCCGCACTTTTCCGCCAACAACATGTACAAGGATCTTTCCCAGGCCATGCAATTGGCCGGGGAAGTCGGGGCATTTCTGCCGGCGACCGGCATTGCGCTGGAGATGCTCCGCGCGGTGAAAAATCAGGGCAGGGGAGAGCTGGATTCGTGCAGCGTCATGACGATCATCGAGGCCATGGCGAACACTGTGGTGGAAAGCCGGGAATAGGATTTCTCCGGTTTGGCGTTGCGCGGCGTCGGACAGGTCTGACAGGTTTGACGCGAGGAAAGCGGCATCGTCGCAGCGCTGCTGCGTGGATAAGAGAAGGCGTCCTGCGTCTCAGCCGCCGCGGCTCTCGCGCTCCAGTTGCTCGCGCTGCTCCGGATGGGCGATGGCGAGCATTCTGCGCGCGCGCTCGGCCAGCCCCGCGCCGCGCAGGTCGGCGATGCCGTATTCGGTCACGATGATGCCGGCGTCGCTCCTGGGCGTGCTCACCGGGCCGTTCAGCTTCGCGACGATGCGGCTGTGCCTGCCGGCGGTGGAGGGCAGTGCGACGATGGGCAGCCCACCCTTGGAGTAGTGCGCCGCGCGCAGGAAATCGACCGCGCCGCCGACCGCGCCCACATAGACACCTGCCGCGACCTCGGCATTGATCTGGCCGGAAAGATCGACTTCCACCGCGGAATTGAGCGCGGTAAAGCGCTCGATCTGCGCCAGCACATCGGGGCCGTGGGTGTAGGCGGACGAACGAAACTGAATTTGCGGATTGCGGTGGGCGAAATCGTGCAGGCGCTTGCTGCCGAACATGATGCCGGCGACGCTGACGCCGCGGTCTATGCTTTTTCTCGCGTTGTTGATGGTGCCTGCCTGCATCAGCGCGGCGGCCTGATCGCCGATGGCGCCGGAGTGCACGCCCAGGTCGCGCCGGTCGGCAAGTTGGGCGAGGATGGCCTCGGGCAGGGCGCCCAGGCCGAATTGCAGCGTCGCGCCGTCTTCGATCAGCGCGGCGACCTTGCGCGCGATCTCCAGCTCGGCCGCGCCCGGCTGCGGGTGGACGAGTTCGAGTGGCGGGCGCGACGTGTGCACGATGTAATCGAGGTCCGCCTCGAGGATCGGCCGCTCGCCGCAGGTCCAGGGCGCGCATTCGTTGACCTCGGCGATGACGATGCGCGCGGCGTCGAGTGCCGGGATCAGGTATTCGTGCGCGATCGACAGGCTGTACTCGCCGCGTTCGTTGGCCGGGGCGAGCTGCAGCAGCAGCACGTCCACTTTCAGCCGCCCGCTGGCAATCAGCTCGCGCAGGTGCGAGTAATGGCAGGGCAGGATATCGAGCTTGCCCGCCCTGGCCAGCGCGCGGTTGCCGCCACTGCCGCAGTAGGCGGAAAAGCGGATGCAGTCGGCGTATTCCGCTTTCAGCGTGTCGGAGTAGGTGACGCCGAGGAATACGTTGAAGTCGCCGATGGCATGGCGTTGCGCCATCAGCGCCTGGCTGAGCGGCACCGGCTCGGCGTTCGCCTGGCCCCACATGACGCTGTCGCCGGGGCGGACGATGGCGCCGAGGTCGAGCGCGTTGAGTTCGAGTATCTTGGCCACGTGGTGATTGGGTTTTGGAAAAAAACTTGCGCCCGATTCACAGGCGGCGCAGCGGAGGGTAACATCCAGCCATCGAATTGTGGAAGGCGCAAATGGAAAAAGACATGAAATTGCTGGGCATGGGCACGTTCTGGAACGATCTTTCGGTGGGAGACCGCTTTCGCACCGTCGGGCGCACGCTTACCGAAACCGACCTGGTGAACTTCGTCAATCTGTCCTGGCTGACGGAGGAATTGTTCACCAATATCGAAGACCGCGAGACCATGGCGATCGCGGGGCGGGTGGTGCCGGCGGCGCTGGTCTATGCCTGCGCCGAGGGCCTGCTGCTGCCGATGATGCAGGGCACGGGGCTCGCGTTCCTTAACGCCACGCTCGACGTCAAAGGGCCGACCTTCGTCGGCGATACCATCCATGTCGAATGCAGGGTGAGCGAGGTGCGCGCGACTTCCAAAGGCAATCGCGGGCTGGTGCGCACCGAGAACGAGGTGATCAATCAGAAAGGCGAAACCGTGCTTGCCTACAATCCGCTGCGCATGATGAAAGGCCGCGACAGCTGAAGCGGGAATCTCCGGACGGTGCGCCAGTGCCGCTGCCGGCTCAGGCCGCGGGCGGCTCGCCGGGCGGGGCCGGCGCCTGGTCTTCCAGCCACTCGCGCCACACCGCCAGCAGCACCGCGACGATCACCGGCCCGATGAACATGCCGATCAGGCCGAAGGCCGCGAGGCCGCCGATCACGCCGAACATCACCAGCAGAAACGGAATCCGCGTGGCGCTGCTGATCACCAGCGGCCGGATCACGTTGTCGACCGAGCTCACTACCAGCGCGCCCCACAGCAGCAGCCCTATGCCTGCGAGCGTGTCGCCCGTGAACAGCAGCCATGCGCCCAGGGCGCCCCAGACGAAAGGCGTGCCGAAGGGCATCAGCGCGACCAATGCGGTAAACGCGCCGAACAGCACCGGCGCGCGCACGCCGGCGGCCCAATAGCCCACGCCCGCCAGCAAGCCCTGCGCCAATGCGGTCAGGACCAGGCCGTAGAGGACCGCCGTGGTGGTGTTGCCGATGGCGACGATGTAGGCATCGACGCGTGTGCCGAGGAAGCGGCGCAACACCCGCCGCACCTGGTCGAGCAGGTTCTCCCCGTCGCGATAAACGAACAGGATGGTGAGCAGGGCGAAACCGAGTTTGACCGCGTTGCGTCCGACTCCGCCGATCAAATTTCCCAGTTCGCCCAGCCATTGCTGGCCCCAGTTGGTCAGCTGCTCGCGCAGCGCGGCGGGGTCGGTGGTGAATTGGTCGATCAGACCCTGCAGCCGTTCGCCTATCCAGGGCAAGCGCAGGACGAACTCCGGCAGCCGGTGCGGTCCTTCGGCCATGTAGGCCGAGCCGGCTTGGTAGGCAAGGACGAATTCGCCCTGCAGCAGGGCGATCAGCCACAACAGCGGCAGCACGAACGCGGTCGTCAGCAGCAGCGTCATCACGAGCGCGCTCGCCATGGCGTGGCCGCGCATGAGCTTGCGCAGCCGGACATAGGCGGGCCAGGTGACATAGGCGAGGATGGCGGCCCAAACCGCCGGTGCGATGAACCAGTTCAGTACCAGGTAGCCGAGAATGAACAGGCAGCCCAGCAGCAGCGCCAGGATGACGCGGCGGGTGATGGAGGCGGGTTCGGGTTCAGGCACCATGAAATTTTCGCTGCGCGCGGCCGTTCATTGCCCCGGTTCAGTTGGCGAAGGTCGAAGCGAAGCGCGGATAGGTCTCGGCGATTTCGTTGCGTATGCGGCCGCGAATCAGCGCCAGTATGTCGGGTTCGGGCGCGGCCGTGTACGGCACCTGCGCCGGACAATCGAATTCGAAGCCGGTCTGGTCGCGGATTTCCTCGACGCTGTGTCCGGGGTGCACGCTTTCCAGGCGGAAGCGATGTTGTTGCCTGTCGAAGGAAAACCAGGCGAGCCCGGTGAGCAGCCCGTACGGGCCGCCCGGTCTATAGACTTCGGGCGCGCTCACGCCGGGCGCGCTGATGAAGTCCACCTTGGGCACCAGCACCCGCCGCGTATGCTCTTCGCGGAACAGGATCACCTTCGGCACCAGGTAGTACAGATAGGCCGAGCCGAAGCAGCCGGGCCAGCGCACGTCGTTCGAGGGATAAGTGCCTGTGCCCACGAGATTGATGTTGCCCTGGCCGTCGATCTGCCCGCCGCCGAGGAAGAAGGCGTCGATGCGGCCCTGCGCCGCCAGGTCGAAGGTTTCGACGCCGCCGTTGGTATAGGCGTTGTAGCGGTTGGAGCCGAGGATGGTGACGCGCATGGCGCCTTTGCTCAAATCCCGGCGCAACAACGCCGCCGCTCCGGGTATGGGCGAGGAGGCGCCGACGGTGACATGGCGGCAGCCCTCGAGCAGGCGCGCGATCACCGCGACCAGCAGCTCGGCGCGGCTATAGGATGGAATCATGCTGTCACTGCCGCCTCATTCAGCCATTCGTCCAGGAAGCGGCGAAAGCCCTCTTCGGTCTTCGCGCTGCGCACGTAAGCGCTGATCGCCGCATCGTCGGAGCCGTAGTGCCCGGGCAGGCCGACCGGCCAGGCGCCTTGTTTGGCGAGGGCGATGCGGCTGACGTAGATCGCCGGCACCACACCCGGGGCCAGCTTGGCGTCCTCGAACAGGTCGTGCTCGCTGATCGCCTCGACCGTGACGAAAGTCTGCTTCGAGGCGTGCGCCATGGTGAGCAGCTCGCGCCTGCGGCCTATGTACACGTTGCCCGCGCGATCCGCGAGCGGCGCGTGAAACAGCGCGATGTCCGGATTGATCGCGGGCAGCACGGCGATCGGGTCGCCCGGCTGAAACGGATTGTCGATGACTTTCCAATCCGGGCGCGAGGCGAGCAGGTCGCTGCCGATCAGGCCGCGCAAGGGGATGAAGGGCAGGCCTTTCTGCCCGGCCTGCAAAGCGGCATGTATCGCCGGGCAGGTGGCGTCGAGGATGCGGATGCGGCCGTGGCGCAGCGCGTCGATGAAACGGTGCGCCGGACCGAATTCTCCCAACGTCACCGCCGAGGTCTCGATGACGTCGACGGCGCCGGCGCCGATCAGGATCTCGGCCTGCAACCCGCTGATCGGCACGCATACCAGATGCAGTCCGCGCACGCCGCGGCGCACCAGCTCGCGCGTGGCGGCCATGGCCACGCCGCAATTGTCCTGAGCGACCACCAGCTTGGCGCCGTCGGGCACGGCGGCAGCCAACTCACTCAGTTCGCATATGGGTTGTTGGTTCATACTCTGTCTCCAAATCCGGCGCAATACGCTGCGCTATTGCGCCCTACGTCAGTTTGACAACGCCATCGTACAACAGCTTCACCCCGGTTACGAACAGAAAGACGTAACAGAAGCGGTAGAACAAGGCTTCGGCGATCCGCGCGGACGGGCCGCCGTCAGCGCAAGCCCGGGTACACTATCAAAAAAGGCCGCCGATGTCGGCGATCACCTGCGTTTTCGCAGTTCCTCGGTGCGCCTCGAATCAATCGCACCGTCGGCGGCCAGACTCACGCCGAACAGCGTTTCGGCCTGCGCGGCCGTGTAATAGCCGCGCGCGACGTCCTGCGCTGCCTTTAGCGGCTCGCGCTTGAACGGATCGCCGAAGCCGCCGCCGCCGGGTGTGGAGACGTAGATGCGGTCCCCCGGCTGCAGCTCGATGTCCTGGTCCTTGGACAAATGCGGCGGCACATAACTTTCGGCGCCGCGCTCGATGCGCACCTTGTTCACGCCGCCGTCCGCTCCGCCGAGAGCGCCCAGCGGACCGGTGCGCCCATGGTCCATCACCATCGAAGCGCGCGCGCTGCCGCGGCGCAGGCGTATGGTGTAATTGACGCCGAAGCCGCCGCGGTGCTCGCCCGCGCCGCCCGAGCCTTCGTGCAGCGAATATTCCTCGAACAGCACCGGGTAATACTGCTCCATCACTTCGATCGGCGTGGTCTTGGAAATGCCGATGGTGGAGCAGCCGTTGGAAAGACCGTCGCCGCGCGGATTGCCGCCGTAGCCGCCGCCGGAGATCACGTACATGACGTAGGAACGGTTGCGCTTCGGGTCGTTGCCGCCCAGCGCCAGGTTGCCGGAAGATCCGGCCGGTGCGGCGAACAGCTGCTCCGGAATCGCATGGGTGAGGGCGCAAAAAACCGCTTCGGCGATACGCTGGCTTACCTCGGCCGCGCAGCCCGAAACCGGGCGCGGATAGTGTGCGTAGAGGAAAGTGCCTTCGGGTTCGATGATAGTGAGCGGCTCGAAGGTGCCGGCGTTGATCGGCACCTCGGGAAAAATGTGCTTCATCGCCAGGTAGATCGAGGACTTGGTGGTGGCGATGACCGAGTTCATCGGCCCCCGGCAGGGCGGGGAGGAGCCGCTCATGTCGAATGTCAGCCCGGCGCCCTGTTTGGTGACTTTCATCTTGATCAGCAGCGGCTCGTCCACCACGCCATCGGAGTCGACGATGGCATGACCTGCGTAGATGCCGTCGGGAATGGTCGCGATCCTGGCGCGCATTTGCTGCGCGGCGCGCGCGCGCAACTCGCCGATGGCGCCATCCACGGTATCCGCCCCATAGCGATCGAGCAGGGCGGCGAGGCGCTTCTCGCCGATGGCGAGCGCCGCCGCCTGCGCCTTGATGTCGCCGATGCGCTGGTCGGCAATGCGGATGTTCGACAGGATGATGGCGAGGATCTCCTCGTCCATGACGCCGCGCTTGAACAGTTTCACCGGCGGCAGGCGCAGTCCTTCCTGTTCCGATTCGGTGGCATGCGCCGAAAACCCGCCCGGCACCATGCCGCCGATGTCCGGCCAGTGGCCGGTGTTGGCGAGCCAGGCGAACAGCCTGCCCTGGTAGAAAAACGGTTTGACGAAGCGCACATCCATCAGGTGGGTGCCGCCGAGATAAGGGTCGTTGACGATGAACACATCGCCCGGCTCGATGCTTTTCGCGCGTTCGATCACCGCCTGGGTGGAGAACTGCATGGTGCCGACGAACACCGGCAGCCCCAATTCGCCCTGCGCGATCAGCGCGCCGTCGTCGCGATGGTAAATGCCGTCGGAACGGTCCATGGCCTCCGAGATCACCGGAGAGAAAGCCGCGCGACAGAACGCCAGGTCCATTTCGTTGCACACCTGGTTGAGGCCGTTCTGGATCACGGCCAGGGTGACGGGGTCGATATCGATGCTCATGGTTGTGCGCGTTCCTTCATCCTTTCCCCGCTGGCCTTTCATCGGCTCACACCTCCACCAGCAGGTTGCCCAGCGCGTCGAGCTCCACGCGGTTGTCCGGTTCGATCACCGTGGTGCAGTCGAGCTGCTCGATCACGGCCGGGCCGGTGAATTCCGCGTTGCGCGGCAGTTTTTCGCGCTGGTAGATCGGCGTATCGCGAAAGCCGCCTTCGAACCAGACCGGGCGCATGCCGCTGCGCGCGCCGGCCAGGTCCGCGGCGCGCGCATCGACCCGCGCGAGCAGCGCCAGGTCCAGCCGCGGGCGCAGCCCGATCACGGCAGTATGCAGATTGACCAGCACGGCGCGGATCTCCGGCAGCTCGACGCCGAAGCGCTCCCAGTAGGCGGCCTCGAACAGACGCTGCAGTTCGTCTTTCTCCACTTTGAGCCGGGGCAGGGCGAGCGTGAGGATATGGCTCTGGCCCTGGAACTGCATGTCGGCGAAGTGCAGGATGCGCGTGCCTTCGATCGCCACCCCCTCGCGTGCGAGCGTGGCGCGGCCTTCGGCGATCTGCGCTTCCAGGGTGGACCAGACGAGATCGATATCGAGCGCGGGCAAGGGCTTGTTGACGGTGTTGACATAATCGTGGCGGGCATCGGCGACGACGCAACCGAGCGCATTGGTGATGCCGGGCAGCACCGGTATCAGCAGCTTCGGAATGCCGAGCTCGCGCGCCAGCGCCGCCGCATGCAGAGGGCCGGCGCCGCCGAACGGGAACAACACGAAGTCGCGCGGATCGTGGCCGCGCGCGAGCGACACCATGCGGATCGCGCCCGCCATCCTGTCGTTGGCGATGCGCAAAATCGCCGCTGCCGCTGCGCTCGCATCCAGGCCCAGCGGCTTGCCTATCTTCTCCTCGACGATCGCGCGCACCTGGTCGAGCGGCACCGGCCGGTCCACGGCGAGCAGCTTCTGCGGATCGAGCCGCCCGAGGATCAGATTGGCATCGGTGATGGTGGGATCAAAGCCGCCGCGGCCGTAGCAGATCGGGCCGGGCGTGGCGCCGGCCGATTGCGGGCCGACCTGCAGCATGCCGGCCTGATTGATGAACGCGATCGACCCGCCGCCGGCGCCGATGGTGTGCACGTCCACCATGGGCACATGGATCGGCATGGCGTATTCCAGTTCCAGCTCCGAGGACACGGTGGGCACGCCTGCCTGGATCAGCGCCACGTCGGTGGAGGTGCCGCCCATGTCGTAGGTGATGACCTCCCTGTAGCCGGCGGCGGAGGCGGTGTAGGCCGCGGCCATTACGCCCGAGGCGGGGCCGGACATGACCGTATTGACCGCGTGCTCGGCGACGATGGCCGAGGACACGGTGCCGCCGTTGCCCTGCATCACCAGCAGGTCGCGCTCGAAGCCCCGCTCGTGCAGCTCGCGGCGCAGGCGCTCGATATAACGGGCGAGTATCGGCTGCACCGCGGCATTGACGCAGGCGGTGGTGCCGCGCTCGTATTCGCGGTATTCGGACAGGATCAGATGCCCGGCGGTGAGGTAGGCGTTGGGCCAGAGGCCGCGCGCGATTTCGAGGGCGCGGCGTTCGTGCGCGGGATTGATGTAGCTGTGCAGGAAATGAATTACCAGCGCTTCGCAGCCTTTGGCGATCAGCGCCTGCACCGCCGCTGTCACCGCCGCCTCGTCGAGCGGCGTCACCACTGCCCCCTCCGCGTCCATGCGCTCGGGCACCTCCAAGCGCAACTCGCGCGGCACCAGCGGTTCGAACGAGCCGGTGAGTCCATACGGCTTGGGGCGGGTGCGCCGGCCGAGCTCCAGTGAATCGCGGAAGCCCCGGGTGGTGATCAGGCCGACCTTGGCCACCTTGCGCTCGAGTATGGCGTTGGTGGTGGTGGTGGTGCCATGCACGATCACCTGCAGCTCGGGCAGGACCGCGCCCGCCGCAGCCAGCGCGGCGACGACACCGTAGGCCTGGTTGTCCATGGTCGTCGGCACCTTGGCCAGGCGCACGGTCGCATCCCCGGCGTCGAGCATGATGAGGTCGGTGAAAGTGCCGCCGACATCGATGCCCACGACCCAGCCGGATTTGCGCGCATTCATGTTCAAATGGAGAGGTAAGTGGCGCGGATTTGGTCGTTGGCGGCGAGCTCGGCCATGGTGCCTTGATAGCGGATATGGCCTTTTTCGATGATATAGGCGCGATCGGCGACCAGGTTGGCGAAATGCAGGTTCTGCTCCGACAGCAGCACGCACAGCCCCTCCTGTTTCAGTTCCAGGATAGTCTTCACCATCTGCTCCACGATCACCGGCGCGAGGCCTTCGGAGGGCTCGTCCAGCAGGATCGCGCGCGGGTTGCCCATCAGCGTGCGCGCGATGGTGAGCATCTGCTGCTCGCCGCCGGACATGTGCGCGCCGCGCCGCTCGCGCATGCCGGCCAGATTCGGGAACAATTGAAACAGCTTCTCCGGCGTCCACTGTGGCGCGCCCGCGCGCGGCGCCTGTCTGCCCACCTCGAGGTTTTCCATCACGCTGAGATCGGTGAATATGCGCCGCTCCTCGGGCACATAGCCCAGGCCGAGGCGGGCGATCTGATAGGGTTCCAAGCGCTCGATGCGGCGGCCGTCGAAGCTGATCTCGCCCGCGAGCGGCGGCACCAGGCCGATGAGCGTTTTCAGCGTGGTGGACTTGCCCGCGCCGTTGCGGCCGAGCAGCACCACCACTTCGCCGCGCTCGGCCGTCAGGCTCAGGTCGTAGAGGATATGGGCGCGGCCGTAGGCGCTGTTGACGCCTGTCATCTCAAGCATGGGCGGCCCCAGTCGAACTGGAAAAAGGGGGCATACCCCCTTTCAAATCCCCCATATCAGAGGCTGTTGCGGGCGTTGCAGCGCACTGGCCCAAGGAAAACGGGGTCATAGCCGATTCACCGCAACAGCCCCATGATAAAGGCTGCCCGAGCCGAGATAGACTTCCTGCACCTCCCGGTTGGCCCGCACTTCCGCCGGCTTTCCTTCGGCGATGAGCCTGCCGCGGTTCAGGACGAGAATGCGGTCGGCATGCGCGAACACCACGTCCATGTCGTGCTCGGTGAACAGCACCGCGATGCCGGCTGCGCGCGCGAGTTCGGCGGCAAGCTGCATCAGCGCTACGCGCTCGGGCGGCGCCATGCCCGCGGTGGGTTCGTCCATCAGCAACAGGCGCGGCCGGTTGGCCAGCGCAATGGCGAGTTCCACCCGCTTCAGGTCGCCGTACGCGAGCACGGCGCAGGGTCGCTCCGCCTGTTCGGCGATGCCCACGCGCGCGAGCAGTTCCATCGCTTCGTCCAGGTACTGCCGGCTGGCCAAAGTGAGGAGCGAGTTGAGTTTGCCGTGGAAATTGAGCAGGGCGGTCTGCACGTTTTCGCGCACACTCATGGAGGAGAAGGTGGCGGTGATCTGGAAGGTGCGCCCCACGCCCAGGCGCCAGATCTGGCGCGGCTTCAGGCCGATCAGGCTGCGGCCTTCGAACTCGGCGCTGCCGCTGTCGGCCGCGATCTGGCCGTTCAACAGGTTGAAGCAGGTAGTCTTGCCCGCACCGTTGGGGCCGATCAGCGCCAGCAGTTCGCCCGAAGCGAGGCTGAAGCTCACGTCGCATACGGCCTGCACGCCGCCGTACGATTTGCGCAGATCAGACACACGTAGCACGTTCATTCTTCACGCCTAGCCATGCGCGCTTCCCAGCGCTCGCGGATGAAGCCGGCGATGCCTTGCGGGAACGCGAGCACCAGGAACAGGATGATGCCGCCCAGCAGCGCGCGCCAGAATTCGGTCTGGCGCGCGATGCTGTCCTGCAGCCAGGTGAACACGGCGGCGCCGGCGACCGCCCCGGAGAGCGTCTGGATGCCGCCCATCAGCACCATCACCAGGCCATCGACCGAGCGCGGAATCGACAGGGTGTCGGGCGAAATGCTGCCCTTGGAAAACGCGTACACGGCGCCGGCCAGGCCGGCAAACACGCCTGCCAGCGCGAAGCCCAGCCACTGCTGCCGGCGCACGTCGATGCCGATGGCGTCGGCGCGCAGCGGCGAATCGCGCCCCGCGCGCAGCGCGTAGCCGAAAGGCGAATAGACGATGCGCCAGAGGATCAGCGTGCCGCCGGCGCAGAGCGCCAGCGCGAGATAGTAGAACGTGGTCTTCGATGCGAGCCATTGCGCGGGCCAGACGCCCACCAGTCCGTTGGAGCCGCCGGTGAACGCATCCCACTGGTACACCACCGACCAGGCGATTTGCGCGAAAGCGAGCGTCAGCATCGCGAGGTAGACGCCCGACAGGCGCACGCAGAACCAGCCGAATACGAGCGCCCCCAGACCGCCGACGAGGGGCGCGAGCAACAGCGCCGCTTCCATCGGTACTGCGTGTTTGAACAGCAGCGCGGCGCCATAGGCGCCCAGGCCAAAGTAAGCCGCGTGGCCGAAGGAATGCATCCCGGCCGGGCCCATGATGAAGTGCAGGCTGACCGCGAACAGCGCGAACACCAGGATGTCGGTCAGCAGCACCAGGGTGTAGCGGTCGGAAATGAGCGGCAGCAGCGCAAGCAGGAGCAGGGCGCCTGCCAGTGCCTTGAGCAGGCCGGCGGAGGGCAGGTGGAGCGGCGGCTCGACCGCTGCCGCGCCGCGCGGTATGCCCTGCTGCCGCCCGAACAGGCCCCAGGGTCGGATCACCAGCACCACCGCCATGACGATGAACTCCACTACCAGCGTGAGCTTGGAAAAGGAGAAGTCGATCCCGAACAGGCTCACGTTGCCGATGCCGATGCAGAAGGCCTTGATCACGCCAATGATCACGGCGGCGACAAAAGCGCCGGGAATGCTGCCCATCCCGCCCACCACCACCACCACGAACACGTCCGACAATATCGTCAGGTCCATGGTCAGTACCGCCGGCTCGCGCGGGATCTGGATCGCACCGCCGAGGCCGGCGAGAAACGAGCCGAGCGCGAACACGCTGGTGAACAGCCACGCCTGGTTCACGCCCAGCGCGCCGGCCATCTCGCGGTCTTCGGTCGCGGCGCGCACCAGCGTGCCCCAGCGCGTGCGTGTGAGCAGCAGCCACAAGAGGCCCAGCACGATCGGACCGAGCACGATCAGGAACAGATCGTATTCGGGGACCCGGCGGCCGGCGATGGCGACCGCTTCTGCCAAGCCGGGCGCGCGCGGCCCGAGCAGGTCCTCCGGACCCCAAACCCAGAGCGCGAAGTCGCGGATGATCAGCACCAGCGCGAAAGTGGCGAGCAGTTGCAGCAGTTCCGGCGCGTGGTAGAGGCGCCGCAGCAGCAAGCGTTCGACCAGCGCGCCGAACAGGCCCACGAGGATCCCCGCGCAGAGCACGCCGCCCCAGAACCCGAGCATGCCGTCGCCGAAGGTTTTCACCAGGCTGTAGGCGGTGTAGGTGCCCAGCATGTAGAGCGACCCGTGCGCGAAGTTGACAATGCGCGTGACGCCGAAAATGATCGACAGGCCCGCCGCGACCAGGAACAGCGACGACGCCGAGGCGAGGCCGTTGAGAAGCTGGATGAAAATGGCGCTAAGGCTCAAATGCGGCTCGATCAACTTCTGATGCAGTGTGACTAGCGACGGGTTCCCTCTCCCCTGGCGGGAGAGGGTGAGTTGCCATCCCCCTCCCGCGCAGGGAGAGGGGAGGTGCGGGGTATTTCGATTACTCCGCCGGCCTCATTTTTCTGACGTCTGCATCCGAAGGCAGGAATTTGGCGCCGTCGGCGAAGCTGAACGAGCTCATCACGCCCTTGCCGTCCTTGACGCCGAGGCGGCCGACGTAGGCGCCCATGGTGGCTTGATGGTCGAGCGCGCGGAAGGTGATCTTGCCGATCGGGGTGTCGACCTGCAGGCCTTTCATCGCCGCGACCAGCTTTTCCTGATCCAGGCTGGTCGCCTTCTTGATCGCTTCAGCCGCAGTCTTCAGGGTCGAGTAGCCGACGATCGAGCCCAGGCGCGGATAGTCGTTGTATTTCTTCTGGTAGGCGTCGAGAAATTTCTTGTGCGCGGGCGTATTGATAGCCTGCCACGGGTAGCCGGTCACGTACCAGCCCGAAGGCGTATCTTCCTTGAGCGGGTCGAGGTACTCGGGTTCGCCCGCGAGCAGGTTGAACACGACCTTGTCCTTGAACAGGCCGCGGGTCTGACCTTCGCGCACGAACTTGGTCAGATCGGGACCGAACAGCGAAGAAAAAATCGCATCGGGCTTGGCGTCGGCCAGGGCCTGCGCCACGGCGCCGGCTTCGATCTTGCCCAGGGCGGGCGCCTGTTCCGTGACGAACTCGACGTCGGGCTGCGCGTTTTTCAGCAGCGCCTTGAACGCCGCCGTGGCCGACTGGCCGTATTCGTAATTGGGATAGACGATGGCCCAGCGTTTTTTCTTCAGCTTGACCGCCTCGGGGATCAGCATGGCGGTCTGCATATAGGTAGAAGGGCGCAGGCGGAAAGTGTACTTGTTGCCGTTCTGCCAGACGATCTTGTCGGTCAAGGGCTCGGCGGCGATGAACAGCACTTTCTTCTGCTTGGCGAAATCCGCGACGGCGAGGCCGACGTGTGACGGGAAAGTTCCGATCAGGAAGGCGACGTTTTCGCGCGAGAGCAATTCCTCGGCGACGCGCACCGCTTCGCCCGGATTGCCGCCGTCGTCGCGCGAGACGACTTCGAGTTTGCGCCCGAGCACGCCGCCGGCGGCATTGACTTCCTCCAACGCCAGTTCCCAGCCCTTTTTGTACGGTTCGAGGAAGGCGGGAAAGACCTTGTAGCTGTTCATTTCGCCGATCTTAATCGTGCCTTGTGCGGCTGCCGGCCCGCTGAAAACCGCGGCCATGGCCAGCGTCACCGTGCCCAACAAAAATGTTCTGCGTGCAATCATGTCGTTCTCCCTATGGTTCACTATCGCTGGCTCGTTCGGACCCGGACTTCCGGCGGCCGGTCCCCGCCGTCGCGCACTTTGCCGGCCAGCGCAAGAATATACACAATTTTGATTCATTGTATTGCTTGCGCACCCTGAATCCCGGGATCGCGACGTGCTGCGACCTGACTGATATTTCGCCCCCAATATACAAGACAATGCCGGAAGTAAGGGCGGAAAGCGTTTCTTTTCTCGAATTAAGCCGCTGGCTACAAAGCTGATAATACTCATGAAAGTGCGCTTGGTCTGACCGCAACGTCGGTGCGCAAATCTGAAACGGAATCCAAAACGAAATCCGATGCGAATGGAAAATTCCAATGGCCGCTAGCTGCGATGAAATTAACTGGATCGGCATAGGCTCGGCAGTGCGCGACCGGCGGTCCGCAAGCGGACTGTCCCCCGAAGCCGCGGCGCAGAAGTTATGCCTGTCGAAAAAACAAATCCTCGCGCTGGAAAGCGGATCGAGCGCACCGTTCCCGGGTGCCACGGTGCGATCGTGGTGTGGTCGCCGCTACGCAGTGCTGTTGGGCCTGGATTGGGAACATCTGGTACAACCGCTTCCCAGCGCAGACCAGGCAGTTGTCACTGAAACAGTTGTCACCGAAAACATACTGGCGCCTGCACTCCCGGTCGAGCCTGAGGCTGCACCCCAGACCGGAAGCGAGCGACCCCGGGGTCAGCTGCTGCTTGGCGCGGCCGTTTTGCTGCTTATGGTCGTCATCGCCATCGTGTTGGCGGGCACGGACTCCACCGCTCCCGTTTCGACGCCAGCAGCGGAGCTTGCTCCCAGGGTCAATTCCCCTGTCGTGACGTTATCTTCCGCAGATACTGCACCCGCTGAGCAATCCGCTGCATCGGTTGATTACCAAATCGCGGCCAAAGGTGAAGCTGCGGCCGCAGCCAATCCGACGGAGATTGCCAATCAGAAGCAAACGTCTCCGCCTTCGACAAAAGCGGCGGTGGAAACGGTAATTGAAATCCAGGGCAGAGATCCCGCCAAGCAAACCGGCTCATTTTTTGTCAGCAGTAAAGAACAAGCTGCGCTGCTCAAAAAAAAGTGGAATGACCCCGGCGCAGGCGTTCGCATCGACCTTCCCCAAGGTGCAGAGCGGCGGATCCCGATTTCTCCAAACGAAATTGTCCGGGTCGCAGAAGGTCGGAATCTCGGTATTTTCTATCAGGGCCGAATGGTGCCAGCACAAGTCGTTGAAAGCGGAGCGTGGGTAAATTTTGTCCGCAAAACATTTGACACAAGCGACTGAGCGGCCCGGTGAGCGGGGCAGTGAAACCCATTAAATGCGATGACTTCATTGTCGAACGTCGGCAGCTGGAACTCATCCAGCGCATAGGCGCGGTGGATTCTGGTTTTCATCCGCCCGCGGTGCGACGGACGCCCCGCTCAACGAGGGTGCCAGCAGGCAGCACGGCTCGGGCTTCGCCTTGCAGCGCCAGATAGGCGGCGTGAATCAAACCCTGCCGCTGCAGCGCCCGCGCTTGCTCGCAGCCGTTTGCGAGCGCTTCGGCCCGGGCTGAAGCGGGCAGGGCGCCCACCGCCACCGTAACCGGCAACTCACCCAGATCGCTGTCTGCGCGCAGCGCGCGCGCCGGCAGCCTGGAGATCGCTTCATGCGCTACGTTCACCGCATTGGCGACCATGGTGGCGGCGGCATCCGCGGACGCCGCGTCCGCGGCAAATACCGTGACCGCATCGGCAATGCCCAGCGACTGAGAGCGCCCGCGCCAGCCCGAGGTAGCCAGGCCGCGCACCGGCATCGAGGCGGCCAGCGTGACCGTGGCATCGATGGCGGGATTGTCGGCGTTATTGACCACACCCAAAGTCAATGCGTTACCTTGCGCAAGATGCAATGCGATGTCGCCGCCGTTGTTGACATAGGCCTTGGTCAGGGTGCGATCCTGAAGCATGGCCTCAACGATCTCATCGGCCACGCTGCCGGCCACGGCAGCCATAGGCGTGATATAGCTTGCGCGATGCGGCCAGCAAGCCGCGAGCATGCGCCGCGCCACCGGGCCGCGCAGCAGGGGATACGCCTCGGAAAGCGGGGTGCGCAACTGCGCCAGTTCCTGCACCAGCACTTCGAGTATGTCGTCGAAGCGCCCGATGGCTTGTTGATATGCGATTTCGACCTCGGCGCGTTCGCCCCAGGCCTGGATGATCAGATCTATGGGCCCGTGCTGCAGGTGCAGGCGCGCGTCGGCGAGCAACGCCGCGCCCGGACCTTTGCCGCTCATGTGAGATCCTTGCTCAGAGGCCAGGGGTTTTCATCGCGCCAGGGTTGATTCACATGCGCGATCTGTTTCAGCACCTCGTCCACGGTCACGACCCGGTCCGCGTAGCCGCCCAGGGCGGCGTAGCGGTCCAGACGCAGAGTAAATTCGATCGGCGCGACGATGGCCGGCGTGGGCACGTAGCCGAAAGACTTGTCGGGCATGCGCGTCACGTCCACCATCAGGGTGATACCGCCGCCCGGCCAGATGTATACCGGGGCGCCGCCGCAGGTGACGCGGGTCAGCGCCGCCTTCACCGATTGCGTCAGCCGGACCGGATTTTCGGTGATGCCGGCGCGCAGCGAGCCGCCGGCGCCTGCCATGAACAGCACGGTGCACAGCGCTGGTTCGCAGTTTTCGGCGATGCGCTCCACCACTTTGGCGATCGCCTGCGGCATTTCGGCCGACTGCGGCGCAAGGTTCCGATCCAGCACGAACCAGGCCGAGTGCTCGCCTGTGGTCGAAACCATCAGCAGGCGCATGCCGGGCCAGGCGGTTTTGGGGTCGATTTTCTCGATGATGGAAAGCGGGTCGGTGAGGTTGGTGCCGCCCCAGCCCAGGCCGGGTTCCGCAACCTGAAAATAGCGTCCGGGGGTGGAGCGCTTGCCGCGTATTTTGATACCGGCGGGGCGCATGTCGAGGAATTTCCCGGCCTGATGCTCGGACAGCACGCCGGTGATGTGATCGTCGACGACGATGACCTCGTCCGCATGCCCGATCCACTGTGGCGCGAATATGCCGATGGTGGCCGAGCCGCAGCCCACGCGCATGCGCGTTTCCGCGACGCCGTTGACGATCGGCGCCTTGCCCGCCTGCACCATCACGCTGGCGCCGCCGTCTATCGCCAGTTCGACCGCCTCCTTGTTGCACAGCTTCAGCAGTGAATCGCAGGTGACGCGGCCCTGTTTCTTGCCACCGCCGGTCAGATGGTGCACGCCACCGACCGAGAGCATCTGCGAGCCGTATTCGGCCGTGGTCACATGGCCGATCTGTTCGCCGTCCACGCGCACGGCGGCCTGCTCCGGGCCGAGGTAGCGGTCAGTGTCGATTTTCAGTTTCACGCCGCAGTAACTGAAAATGCCTTCGGTGACCACGGTCACCATGTCCACCCCTTCGACCTTGGAAGAAACGATGAAAGGCGCGGGCTTGTAGTCGGGATAGGTGGTGGTCGCGCCGACGCCGGTCACGAATACCGGGGAATCGGGCAGGAGGCTGCCGTCCCAATCCTGGTCCAGGAATTTCACCAGTTTCGCATCGGGTCTCTGCGTGATCACCAGCGGATCGACGCGGGTGAGCCTGCCGTCGGTGTTGGTATAGCGGTCGCATGCGCCGAAGTCGTTCGGCTTCACCAGGCACAGCACCGGGCAGGCATCGCAGCGTATGCCTTTCGCGTCTTTCGCCATCGGACTGGCTACGACTTCGCCTTGGTAGGTATCCTCGCGCATCATTCAGTCTCCGCCTGTTTGAGGGCCGCGCGCAGTCGGTGCGGCAGCACCGGCACCTGGCGCATGCGCACGCCGGTGGCGTGGTGGATCGCTCCAAGAATTGCCGGCGCGGTCGGGATCAGCCCCGGCTCGCCCACGCCTTTCGCGCCGGAGGGGCCCAGGGGCTCCGCATCCTCGATCAGGATGCATTTCATATTCGGTATGTCGCCCATGGTCGGGATCAGGTAGTCGTGCAGGTTCTCAGTCCTGCCCGGCACGTAGTCTTCCATCAACGCCAGGCCCAGTCCCTGTATCGTGCCGCCCTGGATCTGGCCTTCGACCTGGGTCGGATTGATCGCCTTGCCGACGTCGTGCGCGGCGACGATGTCCAGCACTTTCACCGTGCCGAGGTCCAGGTCCACTTCGACCACCGCGATCTGCGCCGCAAACGCGTAGGTCGCATAGGGCACGCCCTGGCCGTCGGCATCCTGCGGGCTGGTGGGCGGATCGAATGAGCCTTCTCCGCGCAACACATCGGTTCCGTGGCGCGGCGGCAGCCAGGCGAGGTCGTACTGGTGCTCGCCTTGTTGGTCCCGCGCCTTGATCAGACTGCCCTCCAGGCTCAGCACTGCGCCTGCGGCAGCCTCCAGCAGCGCCAGCAGCTTCGCGCGCAAGTCGCGGCCGGCGAGCTCGACCGCCTTGCCGGAGACGAAGGTCTGGCGCGAAGCCGAAGTCTTGCCTGCGTCCGCGGTGAGATCGGTATCGCCCATGACGATCCTGAACTGTGCCATCGGCAAACCGAGCGCGTCGGCGGCGATCTGGGTGAGGATGGTGTTCGAGCCCTGGCCGATGTCGACTGCACCGTTGTACAGCGTCAATTCACCCGCGGCCGAGAGGCCGATGCGCATGGTCGAGGGATTGGAGAGCGAAGTATTGCCTATGCCGTACCACATGCAGCCTATGCCCGCGCCGCGCCGCTTCGCGCCCGCAGCCTTGTTGTAGGCGGCGCAGGCGGCAAGCGCCTCTTCCCAATGCGGTTTCAGCGCGTCGAGGCATTGCGGCAGTCCGGCCGAATGCGCGAGGATCTGCCCGGTGGCGGTGGCGTCGCCCGTCTTGAGCGCATTGAGCCGGCGGAACGCGAGCCGGTCCATGCCGAGCTTGTCCGCGAGTTCGTCCATCATGGCCTCGTGCGCGATCGCGCCCTGCGGCACGCCGAAGCCGCGGAAAGCGCCGGAGGGATGGCAATGTGTGAAAAAAGCGCGGCCGCGCGCCGCCACATGCGGCACGAAGTAGGGGCCGCTCGCGTGGATGGGCACGCGCGTGGCCACGGTCGGACCCCAGCTCGCGTAGGCGCCGGTGTCGAAGTCGGCCTGGGTCTCGATCGCGATCAGCTTGCCCTTGGCGTCGCAGCCGGATTTGATGCGGATGCGCGCGGGGTGGCGCTTGGTGCTGGAGGCCATGCTCTCCGGCCGGGTGTAGACGCAGGCGACGGGCTTGCCGAGCAGCCAGGCGGCCACGCCGATCAAGGGTTGCACCGACAGGTCGAGCTTGCCGCCGAAGCCGCCGCCGCAGGCCGTGGGCACGATGCGGATTTGCTCGCGTGAGAGCTTCACCACCAGCGCCATTTCGTCGCGGTCCATGTAAGGCGTCTGCGTGGTGACGTGAATTTCCAGGCGATCGCCCACGCGCCGCGCCCAGCCCGCCTCGGGCTCGATATAGGCGTGCTCGACGAAGCCGGTTTCGAACGTGGCTTCGGCGATGGCGGCGCAGCCGGCGAAGGCCGTGGCCGCATCGCCTTTCCTGACCCAGCCGTCGAGCAGGAGATTGCCCGGCTTGTCCGTCTGCACCAGCGGCGCGCCGGGCGCAGTGGCGGCGGCTATTCCCATCACCGGCGGCAGTTCCGTGTAGCGGATCGGCAGCTCGCTGTCGCATATCGATTCGACCGCGGCGCGCGAGCCGACCAGCGCGAGCATGGCCTCGCCGCGAAAGCGCGTTACGCCATCGGCCAGCACCGGCTGATCCTTGATGTGCGGGTAGATGCCGAAACCGTTGGCGGGCACGTCGCGCGCGCTGAGCACGCGCTCTATGCCCGGATGCGCGGCAGCGAACGCGGCGAGATCGCCCAGTTCAAAACAGGCATGATGGTGCGGCGAGCGCACCACGCGCAGCCACAGCGCGTCGGCGGGGATGCTGTCGGCGCCGTAGCGTTCCTCGCCGGTGAGCTTGGCCACGCCGTCCACCTTGGGCGCGCGCGCGCCTATGGCAGCGCCAGCCGCAGGCAGGGGCGGGAAGTCGGCCTGCGCCGCATCCAGCACCGCTTCGATGATCTTCTGGTAGCCGGTGCAGCGGCAGAGCACGCCGCCCAAGGCGCCCTTCACTTGGTCCACGCTCGGCCGTCGATTCCGCGCAAGCAGGTCGGCCGCGGCGATCAGCATGCCGGGGGTACAGATGCCGCATTGCGCCGCGCCGTGCTTGTGGAAGGCGCGCTGCAATCCGGAAAGCGCACCATTGCTGGCGAGTCCTTCCACCGTAGTCACTTCGCGCCCGCCGACCTGGGCGACTGCGGTGAGGCAGGAACACACTTGTCTTCCGTCCAGCAGTACCGTGCAGGCGCCGCAATCGCCGGCGTTGCAGCCTATCTTGGTCCCGGTCAGGCCGAGATCGTCGCGCAGCACGTCCGCGAGCCGCTTGGCCGGACTGCCCGAAAACTCGCAGGCTTGCCCATTGACGGCGAAGCGTATCGTCTGCGCGCTGAACTCCGCCCGTGGCCGGTTCATGCGCGCGCTCCCAGCTCGCCCAGCACGCGCCGCAGCAGGGTAAGGCCGGCATCCAGCCTGTATTCCCGGCTGGCGCGCACGTCGGCTATGGGGCTGAGCGGCGCAAGATGCTCGGTCTTCACCTCTACGCCGAGGCTGGCGTCGCAGGCTTGGCCGAGCAGCGCAGCTTCGAGCAGCGGCAGGCGCTGCGCCACCGCGGAGGCGGCACCGACGGCGACGCGCGCCGCGCTCACGCGCCCGGCGTCCACTTCCAGCGTGGCAGCGACCATGACGATGGAAACGACCAGGTACTTGCGCGCGCCCAGCTTGGCGAAATGGCTGCGCGCAGGGTGTGCGGGCTTGGGAACGAGGATGGCAGTGAGCAGTTGGTCCTGGCGCAGCAAGGTCTTGCGGTTGCCGAGAATGAAATCGGCCAGCGCCACGCTGGTGCTCCCGGCGGTGTCCGCGATTTCGACGCGCGCATCCAGCGCCAGCAGCGGCGGCACGCCGTCGGCCGCGGGCGAAGCGTTGCAAACATTGCCGCCGATGGTGCCGGCGTTCTGTATCTGCACACCGCCGATTTCGGCTGCGGCGAGTTTCAAGCCGTCGAACGCCGGCGGCAGCGCGGCCGCGATGATTTCGCTCCAGGTGGTGGTCGCGCCGATGCGCCAGTGATCGGCGTGTTCGCGGATGCCGCCGAAAGCCGCGACGGCGCTGATATCGAGGATGTCGTCCGCAAGGGGCTTGCCTACCCTGGAAGGGTAGTAATCCGTGCCGCCCGCCAGGACCGTAAACCTGCCCTGCGCAAGCGCGGCGAGGGCTTCGGACTGGCTGCGGGGTCGCAGGTAAGCGGGCACGCGGGAACCTCCGTTGGATGGCCAGGCTAATTTAGCACACCCGGCCGGGCCTTACCGCTGTGGAGCGGGCGGTTCTCAAGATCGTTTCACCTCGTTTAAACTAGCGCGGCACGGGGGGCAGAGCCGATGAGCGAAAACAAAACCGGCGGCATGCGTGAGATCGTGGACGGCATCTACCGTTCCGAGTCGCGCCGCGTGTTCGCCACGTTGATTCGGCTGCTTGGTGATTTCGACATCGCCGAGGAGGCGCTGCACGACGCGTTCAGGGCTGCGCTGGAACAATGGCCGCACGCGGGCGTGCCGGCGAATCCGCGCGCGTGGCTGGTATCGGCCGGCCGCTTCAAGGCCATCGACGGCTTGCGCCGGCGCGCGCGCTTCGACGCGCTCGACGATTTCGCCGAACACGCCGAGAACATCGCCGACGAGCGCGCCGCGCCCGACGGCGAGGGCATCGAAGACGATCGTCTGCGCCTGATGTTCATTTGCTGCCACCCGGCGCTGTCGCCGGACGCGCAGGTGGCGCTCACGCTGCGCGAGGTGTGCGGCCTCAGCACAGAGGAGATCGCGCATGCGTTCCTCACCGCAGCGCCGACCGTGGCGCAGCGCATCGTGCGCGCGAAAACGAAGATACGCGACGCCGGGATTCCCTATCGGGTGCCGGCTCCGGACGAGCTGCCGCAGCGGCTGGCGAGCGTGCTGCGCGTGATCTACCTGGTATTCAACGAGGGCTACTCCGCCTCGTCGGGCGAAGCGCTGACGCGGCACGACCTGTCCGGGGAGGCGATCCGCCTGGCGCGGCTGCTGGTCGAACTCCTGCCGCAGGCCGAGGCGATGGGCCTGCTTGCACTGATGCTGTTGCATGAATCGCGGCGCGCGGCGCGCACCTCGCCCTCGGGCGATCTAATCCTGCTCGAGGCGCAGGACCGGGGGCGCTGGAACCGCGCGCAGATCGCGGAGGGCATTGCGCTCATCGAGCGCGCGTTGCCTGAGCGCCGGCCCGGCCCGTACTGTCTGCAGGCGGCGATCGCGGCGGTGCATGCGGACGCGCCCAGTGCCGGCGCGACCGACTGGGCCGAGATCGTCGGCCTGTACGATTTGCTCGTACAGGCAGAGCCGTCCCCGGTGGTCGAACTGAACCGGGCGGTGGCGGTGGCCATGCGCGACGGCCCTGCTGCGGGACTGGCCCTGGTCGACGCCGTCCTCGCGCGCGGCGTGCTGTCGGACTACCGCCTGGCGCATGCCGCGCGCGCGGACTTGTGCCGGCGGCTCGGCAAAAATGCGGACGCGCGGGAATCCTACGAGCGCGCGCTGGCTCTCACCCGGCAGGAGCCCGAGCGGCGTTTTCTCGAGCGGCGTCTCGCCGATCTCAAAAATTGATCGGGGCCTTGTCGAAATCGGGACTCGCCGTTCGACTATAGGATGAATACGGCCGCTGCCGGGGCCGGGCCAGGCGCCGGATGCGGACGCGCCCGCCGCTGGCACGGTGCGGATTTAACTCGATACGACAAGGAGATACATTCATGCGTTTCATGATTATCGTCAGAGCCACCGAGGACACCGAAGCCGGCGTCATGCCCGGGGAGGCGCTCCTTTCCAGCATGCAGAAGTACCACGAGGAACTGGTCAAATCCGGCGTGCTGGTCGATGCCTCAGGGCTGAAGCCGAGTTCAAAGGGTTGGCGCATCAAGTATTCCGGCGACAAGCGCAGCGTCGTCGACGGGCCGTTCGCCGAGACCAAGGAACTCATCGCCGGCTATACGATCATCAATGTGAAGTCGAAGCAAGAGGCCATCGAACTGACCAGGCGCTTTCCCAACCCGGCCGGGGACGGCGAGGCGGGCGAAATCGAGGTGCGCGAGTTCTTCGAACTCGAGGACTTCGAGCCCAGCGAGGCGATAGAGCGGTTTCGCGAAATGGGCGTAGCCAGGGGCAACTGACTAGCGCGTGCCGGCGCGGGAAACCACTTACAGGAGAAAACATCATGCCTACAGTCAAGCCGATCCCTGACGACATGCATAGCGTAACGCCCCACCTGGTCTGTGCCGGCGCCGCCGACGCGATCGAGTTCTACAAGAAAGCCTTCAACGCAGTCGAAGTCGGCCGGCTGCCAGGGCCGCAGGGAAAACTCATGCACGCGATGATCCGCATCGAAGGGTCGGCCGTGATGCTGGTCGACGAAATGCCCGAGTGGGGCTCATTCGGGCCGATGTCGCTCAAAGGCTCGCCGGTGACCATCCACCTCTATGTAGAGGACGTCGATTCGGTCGTCGCGCGCGCGCTCGCCGCCGGGGCGAAAATCACGATGCCGGTCGCGGACATGTTCTGGGGCGACCGCTACGGCAAACTCGAAGACCCGTTCGGCCACCACTGGTCGGTCGCCACGCACGTCCGCGACGTGAGCCCGGAAGAGATGCAGCAGGCGATGCAGAAAATGGGCGGCTGAGCGCGAGCCGTGATTTCAATAGCGCAAGCGAGGAAGCCATGATCAAAGCCATAGTCATTGTCATCGTCGTTCTTATCGGTGGCGTTCTCATCCTCGCCGCGACCAAGCCCGACATCTTCCGCGTCCAGCGCGCGACGGCAATCAAGGCGCCGCCGGAGAAGATCTTCGCGCTCATCGACGACTTCACCGCCTGGGCCTTGTGGTCGCCGTGGGAGAAAAAAGATCCGGCAATGAAACGAACCTACGGCGCAACGACGCGCGGCAAGGGCGCAGCTTACGCCTGGGAAGGCAACAAGGACGTCGGCCAGGGCAGCATGGAAATCACGGCGTCGATTCCATCCTCGAAGATCGCGCTCAAACTCGATTTCCTGAAGCCATTCGAAGCCCACAACAGCGTCGAATTCACGTTGAAGACCAGGGGCGACACCACCAACGTCACCTGGACGATGCAGGGCCCGACGCCTTTTTTCGCGAAAATCATCCATGTGTTCATCAATATGGACCGCATGGTCGGCGCGGATTTCGAGGCTGGCCTAGCCAACCTGAAGGCCGCTGCGGAAAAATAAAGCGAATCGCGCCAACTGACCGGGAGAATGCAATGAAATATCTGTGCCTTGTCTACCTCGATGAAAAACGCCTCGACGAGCTGCCCGACGAGGATTGCGTAGCCTACGACACCGAGATCCGCGGCAGCGGCTACTGCCTCGCGTCGGAGGCGCTGCAATCGGTGCAGACGGCCACCACGGTGCGCATGCGCGACGGCAAGCTGTCGGTCACCGACGGTCCGTTCGCCGAAACCAAGGAGCAGCTCGCCGGTTTCTACATGATCGAGGCCAGGGACCTCAACGAAGCGATCCAGATCGCCGCGAAAATCCCGCCGGCGCGCGTGGGCTGTATCGAAGTGCGGCCGATCCGCCCGATCCGCGAAACAGTGGCCGCGCGTCTGCAACAGAGCTAATGGAGGGGACCATGGTAGCCAAGAAACCGAAAGCAGCAAGTCGAAAAGCGCCGGCAGCAGCGCGCGCGAGGTCTGCGCGCAAGCTCGTGTTGCTGGTGGCCACGCGCAAGGGCGCATGGTTGTATCACGGCGATTCGGCGCGCAGGACGTGGCGGGCCGACGGACCGCATTTTCTCGGCCACGTGATCAGCCAGCTTATGCTCGATCCGCGCGACGGACGCACGCTGCTGGCCGCGGCCAAGACCGGTCATCTCGGCCCGACGGTGTTCCGTTCGGCCGACCGCGGCCGCAGCTGGAAGGAAGCCGCGCGGCCGCCCGCATTCGCCAAGGCGCCGGAGGGCGAGCAAGGGCGCGCGGTCGACCACACCTTCTGGCTCACGCCAGGCCATCGCGACGAACCGGGGGTCTGGTATGCCGGAACCTCGCCGCAGGGACTGTTCCGTTCGGGCGACGGCGGCGTCAGCTGGGAGCCGTTCTCGCCGATCAACGACGACAGCGAATACCGCAAATGGATGGGCACGGTGCAGGACGGCACGCCGGACGGCCCGAAGCTGCATTCGGTCATCGTCGATCCGCGCGATCCCGCGCATCTGTACTTCGCCATGTCCGGCGGCGGCGTGCACGAGTCGTTGGACCACGGTCGCAGTTTCAAGCCGATACTGCAAGGACTGGAAGTGGTCGAAGGGTTCGATACCGCCGATCCGAGCTTCCACGATCCGCATTGCGTGCGGCTCTGTCCGAGCAATCCGGATCGCCTGTATCAGCAGAACCATTGCGGCATCTACCGGCTGGATGCGCCCTCGCGCGAATGGGTGCGCATAGGCCGCAGCATGCCCAAGCGCGTCGGCGACATCGGCTTTCCGCTGGTGGTCCACCCGCGCGATGACAATATCGCGTGGGTGTTCCCGATGGACGGCACCACGGTGTGGCCGCGCACCAGCCCGGAGGGCAAGCCCGCGGTCTATGGCACGCGCAACGGCGGCAAGACCTGGCAGCGGCTGGCCGCCGGCCTGCCCGCAAAGCAGGCGTGGTGGACGGTGAAGCGCCAGGCGATGACCGCGGACGCGCGCGATCCGGTGGGCCTGTATTTCGGCACCACCAGCGGCGAGCTGTGGATGGGCCGCGACGAAGGCCGGCGCTGGAACTGCATCGCGCGCCACCTGCCCGAGATCTACGCCGTCGAAGCGGCGGAGTTCGCCTAGATTGACCCTGTCGCGATGAAGGTGCTGATACCCGGCGGACTGCGTTCCTACACCGAGCGCAGCGAGATCGAAGTGAGCGGCGCCACCCTGGGCGCGGTCCTGGCCGAGCTCGAGCGCCTCTATCCCGGGATACGTTTTCGCATGATCGACGAGCAGGACCAGATACGCCGGCACATCCGCATGTTCGTCAACGGTGCGCAGTTGCGCGATCTGGCGCAGCCGCTCGATGCGGGCGATGAACTGGTGATCGTTCAGGCCTTGAGCGGCGGTTGAGGGCACGCTTGCGCGAGTTGCGGCATTGCTAGCGAAGTTGGGTCATCAAACAGCGCCTGGTATGCAGCTTGGCGCGACGCCGCGTCGCGTCCCAGGGCGCAGTAGCGTGCGTGAGGAGTCAGCAGCGGGTCGCTCCGACCCAGCGCGTTCGCGCCAAAGCTCGACCACCGGTACTGTCCCGGCTGCGCAACCACACGGGCGCGCACCGGGTTGAGTTCGATGTAGCGCATGCAGTAAAGCAGGTAGCGTCCGATATGTACCAAGGACGACTGGTGGCAATCGTCCCACAGCGCACCGTCGCGATGATAGGTCGCGTCGATGTAAGCCGTGTGGCGCTCGCGCAGCGAGCGCATCAGGCCGGCGACGCCTCCCGCGCGCGAGGGCGTGAGGAGCAGGTGCACATGGTTGCCCATCAGCGCGTAGGAGTGCACGGAGCAGGCATAGCGGACGGCGTACTCGCGGAGCCAGGCCAGGTACTCGATGCAGTCCTCTGCGCCGAAGAAACATGCCGAGCGCAGACGGCCACGCTGGATCACATGCAGCGGGTGGCCGGGCGTTTCGATACGGACGGGGCTGGGCATAGGGACGGGCTCCCGGGTTTATTGAGGGAACAACGGGCCGGGTGGCTGGCAAGTTGACGCCCAGATGCGTGTGATCAGTCGGCAATCGGCCTGGGAGGCAATAGCAGCAAGGGTTTCCGGGCTATTACCTCACACCGAAAGCCAATTTCAGATCAGTTTTTAGGCTATCCGAAAAGCCGTTCAGCCAGTGATCGCGGCGAGTGGATTGTTACTCCAGCGAATATCTTGCCGTAGCCCGGACCAAAGTGCGTGCGATCGCCCGTGACCAGCGCATCGCAGCGCAAACGTATTGCGGCAGCCAACACTGTGCGGTCTTTTTCCGGCAGCCAGTTGACCAACTTCAGTTCCGGACCCGGTGCTTGTGCGGGGCTGATGCGCAGGCGCTTGAGCAAGGCCTCGAACGCGACCAACGCATCCGGCGCCTTGGCAGCGAGATTCCGGTGTGCCTCGATTACGACGTAGTCGTCAACCCAGCATTCGTGTCGGTTATCGAGAAGCAGTCGCAGCAGTTCGCGCACCGCACCAGCGGATTTCGCGGCGGAGAACAGGATGTTTGCGTCCAGAAACACCCGCATGGCATGGGTGCGCCGTGCTCAACGGGGAGATTTGCGTTTGGGCCGAGCAGCGCGTTTGACCGTCGTAGCTTTGGTGCCAAGGTAGGCAGCGAGTTCTTGCTCGGCCGCGTCGAACTCGCGCACGCGCTCGGGCGTGTACATCTCCACCGGTAATGTGACTGCAGGACGCAGCAGCAAACCCTCGGGCGTGGTTTCGGCGATCAGGTGGTCTTCGGTCTTCAGGCCAAGTGCCTGACGCAGTTTGGCCGGAAGCGTGATCACGCCGCGGCTGGTGATGGTGACATTGGCTTTCATACATTGCAGTATAGCAGAATTACTGCAAGATGCAGCGGCGATCGAAGGTCGGTGGAAATCCCGCGACCGATCCATATACCGCTCACCCTCCCGGTGAATCTGTCCGTTCGGCGGCGATCCTAGCATGCCGGCTGCGATTGCCAGTGCGGGCGAGCTGCGACCGCCTCGACACGGCCGGAACGTCCGTCGGGCGCCAGAGTTACGCTCCAGCCGCCTTGCCGGCCATGGACACATAGGACAAGGAACCGGTTTGCCGTCGTTCGAATGGCCACGCCGCATGCCCTGGCAATCGGCGCGGACAAGGGAATCTTCTGCGCCCGCTGGAGGTGCGGATCGATTCGCCAGAGCGCGCCGAAATCGCTTACGGCGAAAAACGCCTGCTCTTCCGCCGCATAGGCGAGCCCGGTAAAGCCCACGTCCTTGTCCGTGTCCGCATCGAGCGCAGGCTCATGCCTGCTCACGGCCAGGGTTTCCGGGTCGATGCGCCAGAGCGTGGGCACAACGTTGCTCGTGACAAGCGCTTCACCACCTGGTCCGAGTGCAAGGGCGGGGAGGCAACCGAATGTTTCGCCGGCCCACTGCCAGCCAGGCAAGGGAATGGTGTCGCTTGTTTGCCGCGTCTTGAAATCGACGACGCGCACGCCCGACCAAGTCAGGATCCAGCCTCGCTCTCGCATCCTGTCCATCTGAAACCGCAATATGGGCAGCCCGCCTTCGTACCACACAGGCGGCACAAGCTGAACCAGGACTTCCGCCGGTTTGAGTTTTTCGTTTTCGAGTGCTTTGGCATGACCCGCCGGACCGCTGTCACAGCCAGCGAGCATTGCGGCTGCGAGCACCGCGACGATGCATAGTGATTTCGGAAACGCGGAAGGAACTTCTTTCAAATAAGACGACATTTCGCCCACCTTTCTCCCCATGAGGGAAACAGCAGTACTTGGGCGAAATGCCTTGGGTAGCCGGGCGACTGCGCCAGCCCGACAGTTGCTTCAAATTAGTTAATCGATGCCATGCCTCGCTCACTCCTGTCTTGGCTGTATGCGGAATAAAACAGATCCAGAATCCGCGCCGCCGCGGAAAGCAGCGCGTCGTCGTTGCGGGCTTCTTCCTTGGCTCCCCTGAGCACGGTTTCCAGGCCCCTGGCGTCGGATACCGGGATGCCGCCTATGTCGAGAAAGTGCACCGCGGCTCCGATCGCGGCGAGCGCCGGGTCGTTCTCAAGGCTGAAACTTGTAAGCAGGACTTCGAACGTCACGCGGCTATCGGAGTGGGAAAAGTCAGCGCCATCGAAATCGAAGCCCACCGCATTCCTCGGCCGGTTGCGCGGATGATCGATCCAGGCGAACCTGGCTTCGCGATCGATAAATCGTTTGATCAGCCAGGCGCTGGCGAGGCGATCCACCCATGGATCCCTGCGGGTTGCCCAGACCCGCTTTTGATACCTGCTTTTGTCGAGGCGGTGCAGCCGCTTCCTGGAAGGGTGTGGTTCATCGTTGGAATACAGCTCCTGCAAGCTTCGATCGAGGGCGGAAACCGCTTCCGCGGCCTGCAAATGCGCCTGGTCTGGAAAGAAATCGATTGCCGACAATTTGTCGAATGAACGTTGCAGCCGATCCAGGCTTGTGCGGGCCTTGCGGTGGCCGAGGCGCGACAAGGAACTCTTCGCCACCCTCACTTTCTCCACCAGAGCGCCGTAATCGGCGCTGCGATCGAACAGTTTGCGGACATCCTGCAGTTGCGCGGTCTTCAGCTTCAGCTCCACCGTCATGGCGAAGCCGCCAGCCGACCTGATCTCCGCTTCCATTTCGGCAAGAACCGGCGTGCCCGCCGAACCTGCCGGCAGGACGTAGACCCCGTCCCGCAGCACGCCGCAGCCGGTGTCTTTCAACGCCCGCCAGACGCGCATTCGGACGGTCGAATTGCGCGTCGGCAAGCTGAGCACCAGTGCATTCATTGCAGTCATGTGTGTAGTATATATCACAGAAAAGTGATATTAGCAACAACAAAATGAGATAACTCGCGGGACGTTTGCAGCGAGCGCTGGAGAAAGCATCCAACCCGCGCGAGTCCGCCGCGCCCCCCGATTGAAGTCGCAATTTGCGACCGCAAAGATATCTTGACGAGACGTTGATGTCCCGGTTTAATAACTGTTGTTAATAGTTAGGAGAAACACTATGCCCACCAGCGTCGCCCTCAGCCCCCACTTCGAGAGCTTTATCCAGGAACAGGTGAAATCCGGGCGCTACAACAACGCCAGCGAGGTGGTGCGCGCCGGACTTCGCTTGCTGGAAGATCAACACGGGCGGGCCAGGCTGCAGCAGGAGGAACTGCGCGTAGCGATTGCAGCAGGGCTAGCGAGCGGTCCGGGACAATCCGCTGATGGCGTATTCAAACGGCTGGAGACCAAGTATCGCAAGCAGGCCAGCAAACGCGCCGCCTGATGCACGTTGCCATTTCCCCGCTCGCCGAGCGGGACCTGGAAGCGATTGGTGATTACATCGCCGAGGACAACCCATCGCGTGCAGTGAGTTTCATCGCTGAACTGCGCATCCAATGCGCCACCATTGCGAAAGCGCCGCAGGCCTATCGGGTTCGCCCGGAACTCGGCGAGGGCATACGCTCATGCGCCTACGGCAACTACGTGATTTTCTTCACTGCGACGAAAGTCCGGCTGACTATCGTGCGCGTGCTACACGGTGCGATGGATATCCCGGCGCAATTCACAGGCGGAGCAAGTGGCTAAAATGCCGCACTTGATCGATCCCCGAAATCAACCCGCTTCATCGCTCAACGAAGGCCAGGCCCGCTACATCCTCATCGACCCGGCCTTGCGCGCCGCTGGATGGAATCTCGAAGACCGCACGCAAGTGGGTTTCGAGATTCCGGTCGATGGCTATGACGCCGAACCTTGGAACGGCGTCACCGACTACTGTCTGTATGCGCCCGGCGGCGAAGTCCTGGCCGTGGTCGAGGCGAAGCGCTGTTCGCGCAACCCGCGCGAAGCCGACGAGCAGCTGCGCCACTACGTCACCGAAACTGCAAGACGCCAGTCGTATGCGCCGTTCGGATTCATGACCAACGGTCTGCAAACGTGGTTCTGGGAAGTCGGCCTGGCCAATCCGCGCGTGGTCGCCGGGTTCTTTTCGCCGCAGGACTTACAGCGCCTGCTGTTCCTGCGGCAGAACGGACGGCCACTGCCAAGCGCGGCGATCAACACCAGCATCGTGGACCGGCCCTACCAGCACGAAGCCATACGCCGCGTTGCCGAGTCCTTCGCCGCCAACAAGCGCCGCGCGCTGCTGGTGATGGCCACCGGCACGGGCAAGACACGCACCACCATGGCATTGATCGATTTGTTCCTGCGTGCGAACCAGGCGCAGAACGTGCTGTTCCTCGCCGACCGCGACGCGCTGGTCGATCAGGCGCTGAGCGACGGCTTCAAGGCGCACCTGCCGAACGAACCGCGCGACCGCATCTACACCTGGAAGGTCGATACGCAGAAGCGCCTGTTCGTCGCCACCGAGCAGACCTTGAGCCTGTGTTTTCAGAAATTCAATCCCGGGTTCTTCGACTTGATCGTCTTCGACGAAGCCCATCGCTCCATTTTCCGGCGCTTCACCGAGGTTATCGAATATTTCGACGCGCGCATGGTCGGCCTCACCGCCACGCCGGCCCACTTCATCGATCGCGACACTTTCCGCGTGTTTCAGTGCGACAGCGCGACGCCCACCTTCCTGTATGAATACCAGCAGGCGGTGAAGGAGGGGTTCCTCGTCGATTTCAGCTTGTATCAGGCGCGCACCGGCTTTCAGCGCAAAGGCATCAAGGGCGCCGATCTCACCGAGGAAGACCGCAATGCGCTGATCGAGCAGGGCCTCGATCCCGATGCCATCGATTACGCCGGCACTGAAATCGAAATTGAAGTCAGCAACAAGGATACGCTGCGCCGGCAGTGGGAAGAGATTATGGAAGTCTGCCTCAAGGACCAGTCCGGGCAGCTCCCGGGCAAGACCATCATGTTCGCCATGACCAAGGCCCATGCGCATCGCATTGCGGAGGTGTTCGAGGAGATGTACCCGCAGCACGTCGGCGTTGTCCAGGTCATCACCTCCACCACCGAGCGCGTGCGCGACGGCAGCTATGGCGACGGCCTGATCACCAAGTTCAAGAAGAATGACCTGCCGCGTATCGCAGTGTCGGTGGACATGCTCGATACCGGCGTGGACATACCGGAAGCGGTGAATCTCGTCTTCATGAAGCCGGTGCAGTCGCGCATCAAACTGTGGCAGATGATCGGGCGCGGCACGCGCAATCACCAGGCGTGCCGGTTTTTCGACCGCCTGCCGGAAGGCCGCAAGACCGAATTCAAGATTATCGATTTCTGGCAGAACGACTTCGACAAGCAGGCGGACGACCGCGCGCCTTCCGAAGTGCCGGTGCTGGTCTCGATCTTCAATACCCGGCTCAAAATTCTCGCGGGTCTTCTACCCGATCGCGCAACGCTGCCGTTCAAACAGACCGTTTCAGACCTTCGTGCCATGCTCGATCGCATTCCCCAGGACTCGTTTCCGGTGCGCAAGGTCTGGACGGAAATCGAGCAAGCCTGGCAGGACGGCTTCTGGACGCTGGTCACTCCGGTCAAAATCGATTTCCTGCGCCTCAAGGTGGGGCCGCTGCTGCGTTTCGCGGCCGACGTCGATGTCGCCGCGGAAACGTTCACGCACAAGGTCGAGCGCCTGCAACTGCAGATGCAGTCTGGTTCTCCGTCCCCCCAACTGTTGCAGTCGATCGCCGAGGATGTGAGCCTGCTGCCGGAAATCGAGCAACTGGTCGAACGTTTCGCGAGCGCCAAGCTCGCGCTATCCAATGCGCTTGCCTCGGCCGAGCCGGGCCAGTTGACGCGTTTGATCGCCGATCTGGCGCCGCTGATGAAAAACCGGCGCAACCGTCCCAGCGCCTTTCTCAACATCGACCTGCCGGACTTCATCGAAACCCGCGGCTACATTTCGGTCGGCGAGGGCGGCCAGCAAATCCACGTCGAGGAATACCGGCGGCGGGTCGAGGCCCGCATCCTGCAAATCGTGGAGACCCACCCGGCGCTCGCCGCCATCCGCGAGGGCCGGGAGGTGAGCGACGATCAACTGGTCGATCTGGAGCGCACGCTGCACCGCGAACTCGGCGAAGGCGAGCTGCACCTTTCGCCCAAGCTTATCCATATTGCCTTCGGGCTCAAGACCGACAATTTCCTCGGTTTTCTGCGCCACGTGCTTACGTTGGACGCGATACCCGATTACCCCCAGGTGGTGCAACGGGCGTTCGAGCAGCATGTCGCCGCACACCGTTATAATGCCGACCAGATTCGGTTCCTGCGCGCGGTGCAGGAATTGTTCCTCAAGCAGCGCCACCTGGTCGAGGCGGATCTGTACGAGCCGCCGCTGACCCAGTTCGGCCGGAATGCGGTCGATCGATACTTCAATCCCGCCGAAGTACGCGAAATTCTCAACCTAACTGAAAGACTGGCAGCCTGATGTTGCCAACTGACCTATGCTGACCGATACCAACCTCCGTTCCGCCGTCGATGCCCTGTGGGACAAGCTCTGGTCCGGCGGGCTGTCGAACCCGCTCGACGCCATCGAGCAACTGAGTTTCCTGCTGTTCCTCAAGCGCCTCGACGAGAAGGAGCAGGACAATGAGCGCGCCGCGCGGCGGCGAGGCGGGAAATTTAAACCCGTCTTCCCGAAGAAGGAACTGCGCTGGTCGCACTGGACCCAATTGCCTGCGGGCGAGGCGCTCAAGGCGGTGAAGGAAGAGGTTTTTCCTTTCATCAAGACCCTCGGCGGCGCGGGCGGCTCGTTCGCCGCGCAGATGGAAAACGCCGAGTTCAAGATCAACAAGCCGAGCCTGCTGATCGAAGCGTGCAAGGCCATCGACGCCTTGCAGATTTCAGCGCAGAACCAGGACGTGCAGGGCGATCTCTACGAATACCTGCTGTCCAAGCTTAATACCGCCGGCACCAACGGCCAGTTCCGCACGCCGCGCCACATCATTCGCATGATGGTGAAAATGGTCGACCCGCACCCGGGCGAGCGCGTGTGCGATCCTGCCGCCGGCACCTGCGGCTTTCTGGTCAATGCCTGGCAGCACTTGCTCGAAACCCACACCGACCCGCGCGACTTGAGCTACGACGAGGAGGGCTACCCGCACGGCGTCACCGGTGCGAAACTCCCGCGCGAAATGTTCGCCGAAGACGCGCAACGTCAGGCGATTACCGGATACGACAGCGATTCGGGCATGACCATGCTACGCATCGGCAGCATGAATCTGATGCTGCACGGGATAACCTCACCCAACTTCCGTTACAGCGATACGCTGTCCAAGGCCTTCGACGAGGAGCGCTGTTACGACGTCGTGCTCGCCAATCCGCCGTTCAAGGGCGCCGTCGACGCCGCCGACGTCAACCCCTCGCTACCCGCCAAGGTCAAGAAAACCGAAATCCTGTTTCTGCACCTGTTCTTGCGGCTGCTCGAAAATGGCGGGCGCGCGGCGGTGATCGTGCCGGACGGCGTGCTGTTCGGATCGAGCAAGGCCCACACTGAAATCCGAAGGAAATTGATCGAGGAAAATCGGCTCGACGGTGTAATCTCCATGCCCAGCGGCGTGTTTCGCCCGTACGCAGGCGTGTCCACCGCGGTACTACTGTTCACCAAGGGCGGCACCACGGAAAAGATCTGGTTCTACGACATGGAGCATGACGGCTATTCGCTCGACGACAAGCGCCAGAAAGTTGCCGAGAACGATATCCCGGACCTGCTCGACTGCTGGCGGCAGCGCCGCGACACGAAGTTTCAGCAAAAGCGCGCGCAGCGCCTCGTCGGGCTGCAAAAGCAAATCGCGCCGCTCAAGACCGACCGGCTGAAGCATCACGAGATCATCCACCGTCTAAAATTCGAGGAAGTGATCGCGAATGACGGCAAAGCGGGCGCCGCGCGTGCGGCACGTGAAAAGGCCGAGGCCGAACTCGCCACGCTCCAGGCGCAGATCACACCGCTGCAAACCGAGATCAACCAGCTCGGCCGCCAGTTCTGGGTGACCGAGGACCACGTCAAGGCCAATAGCTACGACCTCTCCGCCAGCCGCTACCGGCAGATTGAGCAGGACGAGGTGTTTTATGAAAAGCCTGCTGTCACATTGGAGCGATTGCGACATTTGGAGAAGAATGCGGAACGCGATGTTGCGGCGCTAGTTGGGATGTTGGGCAATTCTTGAGATGCGCTCTGTTGCGTTGGGTGAGATAGGGAAAATCGTTTCTGGCGCTACGCCCAAGACGGGCGTGTCGAAGTACTGGAATGGCCAAATCCCTTGGGTTACTCCTGCCGACCTGTCGGGCCACGACGGGATTTACTATAGAGGACGATCGAAGCGAATTTCTCAGGCAGGACTTGAAAGTTGTTCTGCAACAATGTTGCCGCCCAATTCGATCTTGTTCAGCAGTCGAGCACCAATAGGCCACTGCGCTCTCTCGGCCTTCCCGGTATGCACGAATCAAGGATTCAAGAACATCGTTCCAAATGAACGCCTCGACCCCTTATACGGTTATTTTGCACTCAAGTTCGTAACGCCCGACATCATTGCCAAGGGACGCGGCGCGACGTTTGGCGAGGTTACGAAGGAAATCATGGAGGAGGTGCGGGTTCCATATTGTGACCTGTCTGAACAGAAACGAATCGCAGGGCAGTTGGAGCAGGCGGACCGGCTACGCCGCACCCGCCGCTACGCCATCGAACTTAGCGACGCCTTTCTCTCCGCCACCTTCCTTCAACTATTTGGTGATAATTTCCATCATGGGTCGTTCGATCAATTCGGTAGTCTGGTAAAGATAACTGGCGGCGGTACGCCTGCTAGAGACCGTCCCGATTTCTTTAAAGGCCGCATACCGTGGCTCACTTCTAAAGACATGCGCGGTGATTACATCTGGGACACGGAAGAGCACATCACCGAGGAAGCAATAGCGAACAGCGCAACGAAGCTAGTTCCCGCTACGTCAATATTGGTCGTTGTAAAAAGTAAGGTACTTATGCATCGACTGCCAGTGGCTATCGCCAAGGTGCCGATGTGCCACGGCCAAGATATTAAATCCATTCAGTGTTCGAAGACCATGCACTACGAGTTCGCCCGGTTCGTGCTGAAATATCACGAGCGGCGACTGCTAAATATTGCCCGAGGGGCGAACACCGAAGGGCTAACGCTGCCTATGCTCGAGGAGTTGCCGGTCCCCAGAGTGGGCTTCAACGCTCAACGAAGATTTGCTGTGATCGTCGAGCGCCACGAGCACCTGCGGGGAGCGCAGCGCGAAGCGTTGCGCCAAGCCGATCATCTATTTCAGTCACTATTGGATCGCGCGTTTAGCTGAGTCGCGCTTAGAGCACCGCACGCGGTGACGTCGAATGCCACCACTTCGGTCTTCTACGTGACGATACTCTCCCGCTATCGGTACTTCCTGAACTGCCCGACCACCACCCCGAAAATCTCTAGGTCGCCTGTGGGGCGTATGACCGGATATGCCTTGTTCTCCGGCTTGAGCACGATACCGCCCCGCTCCTTATGCAGCCGCTTCAGCGTGAACTCGTTGTCGATGATGGCAACGACAATCTCGCCGATGTTGGCGGAGGCGCGCTTCTCGACGATGACCACATCGCCGGAGTGAATGCCGGCATCGATCATCGAATCACCCTTGACAGTGATCAGCACGGTCTTCGAGGGGTGGGCGACAAGGTACTCGTCGATGGAAATTCCTTCGGCATTTGAATCGGCCGCCGGACTGGGGAGTCCCGCGGGTACACTTTCGGCCAAAGGCCGCTCGAAGAACCGCTTTCCCGGCTTCAGGCGCCGGTCCGGCGCGCTTTGCACGAAGCCTTCACCTTTGAGACGGAGCACCAAGTCAGCAACAGAGGCCTTCGATTTCAATCCAACGAGGTTGCCGATCGCAGAATAAGAGGGCAGGACCCGGTGACGAGCGTAGTAATCCTGCAGCCGGGAGAGAGATTGACCGTCAGTTGACATTCGGCTACGATACCGAACGATCGTTCGGGAGTCAATGGGGGTTCTATGACAGGCAAGAGCGGTTCGATTCTCCTGCCCGACGCGTACCGCGGCCGAGAGCAAGCGTACGTAAAGCACTGCCTCCTGGAGGCCTACCTCGAGAAGCTGTTCCTCATTGTCGGGATGAGCGCCGAACGTCTCGGCATCAGGGAATTGTGTTATGTAGACTGTTTCGCGGGTCCTTGGGGCGATGAGAGCGAGGCCCTCGAGTCGACCTCAATTGCCGTCTCGTTGCGCGTACTCTCGAGGTGCCGGCAAGCGCTGGAAAATCAGGGCATCAAGCTTTGGTTTCGCGCGCTGTATATCGAACGGGATCCTAAAGCGTTCGCGCGGTTAAAGCGGTACCTGGATGAAAGGGAAAAGGATGGGATCGATGCAGAATCGCTTGAAGGTGATTTCGTCGAACTCCGACCTGCGATTATCGAGTGGGCATCGCGGGATTCATTCGCTTTTTTCTTTATTGACCCGACAGCTTGGCGGCCGGTGAGCATCCGAGTGTTGGAGCCGCTCTTGGAAAGGCCACTATCCGAATTCTTGATCAATTTCATGTACGATTTTGTGAATCGGACGGTGTCGATGCCCGACTATCAACGGCAGATCGAGGAACTCCTCGGCGAAGAACCTGAAGTCGGCCATTTGCACGGAACTAAACGTGAAATGGCCCTTCTTGATATCTATAGGCGCAATTTGACGAGATCGGTGCCAACAGAAACTAAATCACCGGCGCGTTCGGCATACGTGCGTGTCCTTGATCCGGAAAAGAACCGGCCGAAGTATCATCTTGTGTACCTGACTAGCCACCCACGGGGCATCGTCGAGTTCATGGCGATTTCAGAAAAGCTCGATTTGATTCAGAAACGGGTGCGTGCTGCGACTCAGCAACGTCAGCGAATAGCAAAGACTGGAACGGGGGAACTGTTCGGCTCGGACGAGCACGTCCGCGACGAAGACGGGCACGCGAGTCTCGAAGAGGTAGAACGATATTGGATAGAGCAGTTGAGCGAGGAACCGCGTAGATTCGGATATGCGGAATTTGCGGACATGCTGGAGGAGACTGATTGGTTTCCCGGAGATTTTCAGCGAGCACTTGGAAATCTCATTGATTCGGGCCGCGTACACAACCTGGATGCGGCCAAAAAGCGGCGAACAAAATTTCTGCATCCGGAAAACAAGGGCGAGCGGTTGCAACTGGTCAAAGGCAGAAAATGAGCACACAGAGCAAAATTGAATGGACGGAGGTGACTTGGAACCCGACGGTGGGTTGCACCAAGATCTCTCCTGGTTGCAAGAACTGCTACGCGGAAACGATGGCTCGCCGTCTGAAAGCGATGGCCGTGCGAGGTTATGAAAACGGATTTCGATTGACGCTGGTGCCAGAGAGGCTTATGGAGCCACTTGAACGGCGCAAACCGACTGTCTACTTCGTGAACTCCATGTCGGACCTGTTCCACGAGAAGGTGCCGTTCGAGTATGTCCGCCGCGTATTTGACGTCATGGCTCGCGCACCACAGCACAAGTTTCAGATGCTGACCAAACGCGCCGAGCGTATGGCCGAGTTCTGCCAGAGTGTGGAATTGCCTGCGAACGTGTGGCTTGGTGTCTCCGTGGAGAATCGCAAGCACGGCGTGCCCCGCATCGACGTGCTGCGGACGGTAGCAGCCAGGGTTCGTTTTCTTTCGGTGGAACCGCTGCTCGAAGATTTGGGCCGAATCGATCTTTCAGGAATCCATTGGGTCATCGTTGGCGGCGAGTCTGGTCCGAAAGCAAGGCCGATGCGACCAGACTGGGTGGATAACATAAAGTTGCAATGCGACCATGCAGGCGTGGCGTTCTTCTTCAAGCAGTGGGGAGCGTGGGGGATGGATGGCCACAAGCGATCGAAGAAAGCGAACGGCCGAAAATATCGCGGCAAGGTCTGGGATGCTATGCCTGCTTCAGTGGCGGAGATTGCCTAGGTTCAGCAGTTCTTTCCAGACTGTTTCTTAGTTACAGTGCCATCGCCACTTCTGGCATGCGTTGACAAGGTCGCTGACGATGCGCTTATCGATACACAGATCGGCTCAGTGGCAGCTTCCTCGTGCCACCCCAGCTTGATGTCGCAAATTGCGACTTCAAGCTGGCGAACTCGGCGGGGGAGGTCTGAAAAACAAAATCTTCCGGAAAGCGCTCGGCGTTGCGGCGCACTTGTTCATTGAGTCGGCGTGTCTGGACGCCGTAAAGCGCGGCGAGATCGGCGTCGAGCATGACCTTCTGGCCGCGGATGACGAGGATTTGCCGGGCGATTTGCGCGGTGACGACGAGTGCTCCCGCTTCGTGCTTTTTGTTGATGCCGCGGTCCTTCGTAAAAGAAATAACGGCTTCGGTGGCTGGTGAGTTGACATCGCGATGCTTGTAATCAGTCGATAATCGGCCTGAGAGCCAATATTGGCAAGGGTTTCCGGACAGCCTGGCTCTGCGCAGGTATCTCCTAATGAAAATCCCGCGATCGTGTCGTGAGTCTGCCTAAGAGCTCGCTGTGATCGGCCAGCCTTCTCGCGATCACGTGCACCACCTCGCCTTCGCGTTCTACCGATCCATACACCGCCATCAGCTGCGCGGAAAGCAGTTCGCGCCGCTGCCGCTCGCCCAGGTTGCGCCAGACGATCACGTTGACGCAGCCGGTCTCGTCCTCCAGCGTGACGAACACCACGCCCGAGGTGGTGTCGGGGCGCTGCCTGCCGATGACGATGCCGGCCGCGCGCACCGCACTGCCGTGCGGCAGGCGGCGGACTTCTTCGGCGGTGGCGAGGCGCATGCGTTTCAGGCGCGAGCGCAGCAGCGCCAGCGGGTGGCGGCCCAGGGTGAGTCCCAGGCTGCGGTAGTCGGCGACGAGGCCGTCGCCTTCGCTCGGCGCGGAGAGTTGCGGATCGGCTTCGTGGATCGGCGCCTCCGATAGCAGGTGCTGCGCGGTGTCCACCCCCGCGACCTGCCAATAGGCGAGCCGCCGGTGGCCGGCGATGGGTTCGAGCGCGCCGCCCGCCGCGAGGCATTTGAGTTCGCGCCTATCGAGCTGCGCGCGGCGCATCAGTTCCTCGACCGTAGCGAATCCGCCATGCGCGCGCGCTTCGACGATGCGCCCGGCCGCGGCCTCGGACAGGCCTTTCACCATGACTAGGCCCAGGCGCACGGCCGGCGCGCCGTCTGCATCGGGCTCCAGCGCGCACTCCCAGCCGCTCGCCAGCACATCCACCGGCCGCACTTCGACGCCGTGGCGGCGTGCATCCTGCACCAGCTGCGCCGGCCGATAGAAACCCATCGGCTGGCTGTTCAACAGCGCGGCGAGGAACGCGGCCGGGTGGTGGTGCTTGAGCCAGGCAGAGACATAGGCGAGCAGGGCGAAGCTGGTCGAATGCGACTCGGGAAAGCCGTATTCGCCGAAACCGAGGATCTGCTGATAAATACGCTCGGCGAATTCGCGCGCATAGCCATGCGCCAGCATGCCCTGGATCAGGCGCTGCTCGAGATGTTCCAGGCCTCCCTTGCGCTTCCACGCCGCCATCGAGCGGCGCAGTTGGTCGGCCTCTCCTGGGGTGAAGCCGGCGGCGACCACCGCAAGTTGCATCACCTGCTCCTGGAAAATCGGTATGCCCAGAGTGCGTTTCAGCACCCCTTCTACCGCGGGGCTCGGGTAATCCACAGGCTCCAGCTTCTGCCGGCGGCGCAGATAGGGATGCACCATGCCGCCCTGGATCGGGCCGGGGCGCACGATTGCAACCTCGATCACCAGGTCGTAGAAATTTTCGGGCTTCAAGCGTGGCAGCATCGACATCTGCGCCCGCGATTCGATCTGGAACACACCCACGGTGTCGGCCTGCTGGATCATGGCGTAGACAGCGGGGTCTTCCGCCGGCACATCGCTCATTTTGAAAGTTGAACTCCGCTGTTGGCCGATCAACTCGAGTGCGCGCTTGATCGCAGAGAGCATGCCCAGCGCCAGCACGTCCACTTTCATCAAGCCGAGCGCATCGAGGTCGTCCTTGTCCCACTGGATCACGCTACGGTCGGCCATGGCGGCATTTTCGATCGGCACCAGGCGCGACAAGAGGCCGCGCGAGATGACGAAGCCGCCGACATGCTGCGACAGGTGGCGCGGAAAACCGATCAGTGCATCCACCAGCGCGAGCAGGCGCAAGATGGTGGGGCTCTCCGGGTCGAACCCGGCTTCGCGCATCCGTTTGGGCAGGTTCTGGCGCTGGTCCCACCAGGACAGCGACTTTGCCAGCCGCTCCACCTGGGCGAGTTCCAGGCCCAGCGCCTTGCCGCAGTCGCGGATCGCGCTCTTCGGCCGGTAGCGGATCACCGTCGCCGCGAGCGCCGCGCGCTCGCGCCCGTACTTGGCGTAAATGTACTGGATCACTTCCTCGCGCCGCTGGTGCTCGAAATCGACGTCGATGTCGGGCGGTTCGTTGCGCTCGCGCGAAATGAACCGCTCGAACAGCATGCTCATGCGCCCAGGATCGACCTCGGTGATGCCGAGCGCATAGCACACTGCCGAATTCGCCGCGGAACCGCGGCCCTGGCACAGGATTCCCCTCTCGCGCGCGAAACTCACGATGTCGTGCACGGTAAGAAAGTAGGGCTCGTAGCCGAGCTCGGCGATCAGTGCGAGTTCGTGCTCGACCAGGGCCTGGACCTTCTCCGGCACGCCTGCGGGAAAGCGCCGCGCCAGGCCCGCTGCGGTGAGCGTGCGCAGATGGCCCGAGGGCGTGGCGCCCGGCGGCACGATTTCCTCGGGGTATTCGTAGCGCAGGCAGGCTAGCGAAAATGCGCAGCGTGCGGCGATGCGCACGGTTTCATCCAGCAACTCGCGCGGATAGAGGTTCGATAACCGCAGGCGCAGCCGCAGATGGCGCTCGGCGTTCGGGTACAGCGCCAGTCCGCACTGCGCAACCGGCTTGCACAAGCGTATGGCGGTGAGCGTGTCCTGCAGCCTGCGCCGCGAGCGCAGATGCATGTGCACGTCGCCTGCGGCCACGAGCGGCAGGGCGCAGGCCTCGCTCAACTCGCGCAGCGCGGCGAGGCGCGCTTTGTCGTTCGGCCCGCTGAGCAGTTCCACGGCGATCCAGGCGCGCCCGGCGTAGCGTTCGGCAAGCCAGCGCGCCTGCGGAACATCGGGCACCGCCCCCGGCACGAGCAGGGCCAGACAGCCGGGCAGGCCCTGGTCCAGGTCTTTGGCTTCGAGGATGTAGCGGCCTTTCACACCCCTGCGCCGAGCGCGGGTGATCAGCTCGGAAAGATTGCCGTAGCCCTCGCGGTCGGTGGCGAGCAGCACCAGCTCGGGGCCGCCGGCGAGGCGGATTTCGCTGCCGATGATCAGCGGCAGGCCGCACTCCTTGGCCGCGGCATGCGCGCGCACCACGCCCGCGAACGAGCATTCGTCGGTGAGGGCGAGCGCGCTGTAGCCGAGCTGATGCGCGCGGGCGACGAGTTCCTCCGGGTGAGAAGCGCCGCGCAGAAAGCTGAAATTCGACAGGCAGTGCAGCTCCGCGTAGGCGGGCAGAATGGAATCCAAGGTGAAATTCAGGAAAAAATGCCGTGCAGGTACCAGGCGCCGGCGGGGCTGCGCTCGCGGTAGACCCACAGCAGTGCTGCGTCGGCGCTGCGGGCGACGAAATAATCGCGCGCCATGTCGGCGCCGTCCCACCAGCCCGACTCGATCCGCTCGGGGCCGGCCAATAGCTTCAGCGGCCCGTGATGGCAGGGGACAGACCCGTTCTCCTCCAGGGCCTGCGGCCGCGCCAGCAGCCAGAACGGGCGCAACTCGAAATCGAAGGCGAGTTGCTTTGCCCCGGGCTCGGCCTGAGCGCTGGCGCGATCCAGATGAACGCTGGCGCGTTCCGGACGGTGATCGGCGCACAGGACTATGCCGTGCACGGCTGCGGCGCCCAGGCGCGAGCGCAGGCGCTCGATCAGGCGCGGCCAATTGCCCTCCTCGCGCAACTCATCAGGAAACAGGTTCTGGTTGGAATGTTCCAGCGGCTCGATCGCCTGCACTTCCAGCGCGATGGCGCGCACCGGCTCGGGCAGCGCCGTCTGTTGCAGCCGCTCGCGCAGCAGCAGCGCGAAGTGCGCGGCTTCGCGGCAGGCGGCGACCAGGCCCAGCTCGATGCGGGTGGCGGGCGCGGCGCGATGCGACAGGGTAAGCAGTAGCCGGCGCGTGCCGGCAGCGCGCGCCGCGAGAAAGCCTTCGAGTTGCGCGAGCAGCCGTTTGGCCGCGAACAGCAGGGCTTCGGCCTGCGTGGCTTCGGCCGGCAGTTCGATCGCGGCACAAAATTTCTCCGGCAGCACGAATGCGCCGCGCGGATCGGGCAGGCGGCCCAAGGCCTGATCCAGGGCATCTAGCAGGCCCTGGCCAAAGCGGCGCGCAAGGCCGTCACGCGGCAGCGCCAGCAGATCGCCGACGCTGCCGGCGCCGATGGAGGCCAGGGCTTCTTCCTCCGCCCATTGCAGCACCGACAGGGGCAGGGCGCGGAGCTCGCTCTCGAGCAGCGTGGCGTCGGCTATCAGGCACTGCCTGCCTGAGCGCGCAAACCAGGACGCGGCGCGCGCCGTGGGCGCGGCGGCGAGGCGAGCGCTGTAGCCCATGGCGGCGAGCCCCTGCCGCAGCCTCGCCGCGATCTCTTCCATGCCGCCGAACAGCTTCAGGCTGCCCGAGACTTCCAGCAGCACCAAGTCGGGAAAATCGAGCGCGACACTGGGCGTGCATTGCATCGCCCAGGCGGCGATGCCGAGCAGTGCCTCGGTTTCGGCTGCGGCCTCGCGTTCGCGCAGGCGCAAGCCCGGCGCGAGCGCCAGTGCCGCCGCGATCGGCATGCCTGCGCGCAGGCCGCGCGCTGCGGCCTTGGCGTCGCAGACGAGGAGACGTTGCCGCTCGGCGACCGCGCAGGGCTCAGGCGAGGGCAAGCCGCGCTGAAATGCTTCCAGCGGCAGCTGCGGCAGATGTAGTGCTATCCACAACATGGGCATCGAATCCGGGAGTAGGGCTGCTGCTTGCGGCTGCCGGCGGCGCAGACAGCGCCGGCAGAAAAATCGGCCGGGAGAGCGGCGCCCCCCGGCGTTTCAAAATCGACAGCGCGAGCCCGCCGGCAGAAGTGGCAAGCGCGATGCGCAGCGCCGCGGGCGTAGGCTCGCGCGCAGCCTGGGTGGGGCGGAACAGCACGGCGAGGCAACGGCCGCCTTCGGCCGCGAGCTGCAGGCGCCGCAATTGGGTGTAGCCGATGTCGCGCGGCCAGGCGAGCACGCCGCCGCAGGCAGCCGAACCGAGCGCCTGCTCCGCCGCCCACAGGCTGTCGCTGTCTTTGGTGGTTTTGACGATGACCACGCGCGCCAGGGCGATGCCGGCGGCGGCGAGCGCGGGCGCATAAGGCAGGTAGGGCGGGGCGATCCAGGCGATGAATTTTCCCCGGGAGGTGAGCTGCGCCAGCGCCGCACCGAGTATGCGCAGCTCGCCTATGCCCTCGTGCTGCGGCAGGATTTCGGTAAGCGCGCCGCAGGGCCAGCCGCCGCCCGGCAGTTCCGCATCCAGCGCCGCAAAGCCGCTGGCAATTCCCGGGCAGCCGGTGCGCGCGAATTCGCTGCCGCGCCAGATGCCGGGATGCTGATCGAGTCCGGCCGCGAGGCTGGGCATGGCATCTCCAAAAACTGTATTTTTATACAGTATCCGGAAATTTTGCCGGCTTGTCTAGTCGGAATTTTCTAAATTAAAAACCACCACCGGACAGGGCAGCTCGGACAATTGCGCCGGGGCGAGATCCTCGATGCGTCCCGGCCACAGCAGCACGCCGAAATGGCGGCTGCGCGCCGTGCGGATAATACTCACTGGCTCTCTGTCGGGCAGGTAGAGGTAACTTGCGTTCGTGTGGCCGGGCAGATGCTGGGCCGCCCGCTGCCGCAGTTCATTGAAGGTTTGCGTTGCGGTGACCGGAACGAGCACGGTCAGTTCACTGCCTGTGACCCCGGCGAGGGTGCTGCCTATCGACAGGGCGCGCATGGCGACGGCGGCGCCGTCGAACACCACGGCCACGGGGTGCGCAGCCAGTGCGGGGAAGCGCTGCGCGGGATCGGCGCGACGGTGTGCCCCCGGCCATGAATATTCGGAGCGACCCAGCACCAGCAGGTCGGCGGCGCCGGCACGTGCCAGCACGCTGCGCGGCACTTCGCCGCGCACGACTTCGAGCGTCCAGGCGAAAGACAGACGTTCGGCCGTCGCGGCGAGCAGGCGCCGCAACTGCTCCGCCTGTGCGCGCAGCGCGTGTTCGACCGAGGCAGGTGCGAGGGAGCGGGCGCGCGCCGAGGCGAAACCGAATTCGCGCGCAAACGGCAATCCGGCAAAACGCAGCAGCCGCTCGTCCTCGATGAACAGGCCGGCCAGCTCGGCGTTCAGCCCAAGCGCCAGCCCGGCTGCGGCCTCGATCGCAGGCAGGACCGAGGAGGCCGTGTCGAGCGCCATGACAATGCGGCGGACCTTGGAGGCCTCAGTGGGCATCGCGCTTTCCGCGTGCGCGTGTAATCCGCCTTATCTGACCCGGGCGCGGCTGCTCGCGTTGCAGTGCGGCCAGTTCGCGCAGCCGCGCCGCCACCCGCCCGTTCAAGCTGAATTGCGCTCCGGTACCGGCGTCCTGCGGCAGGCCCGCAGGAATGCCGGTGAGCAGTTCGATGGCTTCGTCCGCCGTGCGCACTGCAAAGACGCGAAATTTTCCTGCCGCTGCCGCTGCGACCACCTCATCGCGAAGCATCAGGTGGTCCACGTTGGCGGCGGGAATCAGCACGCCTTGTTCGCCGCTCAAGCCGCGCGCCTGGCAGATGTCGAAAAAGCCTTCTATTTTTTCGTTCACGGCGCCGATCGGCTGCACCTCGCCCAACTGGTTGATCGAGCCGGTGACGGCGTAGCCCTGCCGGATCGGCACCCCGGCCAGCGAGGAGAGCAGGGCGCACAGCTCGGCGAGCGAGGCGCTGTCGCCGTCCACGTGGCCATAGGTCTGCTCGAACACCAGGCTCGCCGCGAGCGCATGCGGCAGGTTGCCGGAAAAGCGCGCTGCCAGGAACGACGACAATATCATCACGCCCTTGGAATGGATCGCGCCGCCGAGTTCGGCTTCACGCTGAACGTCGATCACCTGGCCTTCGCCCAGGCGGGTGGTGGCGGTGATGCGCACCGGTTCGGCAAAGGCGAAGTCGCCCAGATCGAATACCGACAAGCCGTTCACCTGTCCGACGGCGGCGCCGGCGGTGTCGATCAGCACCTTGCCGCGCAGGATCGCTTCCTGGACCTGGGCGCGCAGGCGGCCGGCGCGGTGGCGCTGGGCATCGATCGCCCCTTGAATGGCGGCGGCGCCGATGGCGGCGCTGCCGGCCTGGCGCGCCCGGTGGTCGGCTTCGTGCAGCAATTCGACCATGCGCTCGATGTTGGCGGTGATCTTGCGCGTGTCGCCCGCGGCGCGCGAGCCGAAATCGAGCACGCGCGCAACCGCGTCGCGCTCCAGCGGCAACAGCTTGTCGCCGCGCGCCCGCGTGGCGATGAAGCGGGCGAACAGCAGGCTGGTCTCCGGGGTGCGTTCCATATGCTCTTCGAAGTCGGCGGCCACGCGAAACAGCTTGCTGAAATCCGGGTCGTAGGCCTGCAGCAGATAAAACAGCAGGCGCTCGCCGACGAGAACCACCTTGAGCTTGAGCGCAATCGGCTCGGGTTCCAGCGACAGCGTGCTCATCAGTCCGTACGCCTCGCCCAGGGACTCAATGCGGATCTGATGGCGCAACAGCGCGCGCTTCAGCCCTTCCCAGGCGAAGGGCTGGGTCAGCAGCCGGATCGCGTCCACCAGCAGGTAGCCGCCGTTGGCGCGGTGCAGCGCACCGGGCTTGATCAGGCCGAAGTCGGTGACCAGCGTTCCCAGGCGGGAGATATGGTCGATGCGGCCGACCAGATTCTGCAGGGTCGGGTGGTCTTCGTATACGACCGGCGAGCCGTCGGGAGCGCCGTTGTCCACCAGCACGTTGACCTGGTAGCGCCGCAGCGAGGGCTCCTCCTGCTGCATCAGCCGCGCGATCGGCGAGGGCTCTTCCTCCGATTTGCGGAAATCGTCGGCGTTTTCGATCACATCGCGCTGCACCGCATCCAGATATTCCACCACCCGCGGCTGGTCAGCGTAGCGCTGCTTCAGCTCATCCACCAGGTGGCCGACGGCGTACAGCGTCATCTCGCGGTTCAGCTCCTGCACGCGCTCGAGGCGCTCCTTGCGCCAGCGCATGGTGTCGCGGATGAGCCGCTCGAGCTTCGTCTGCAATGCTTCAATCGCTCTCTTGACGCGCTCCTGTTCGGCTTCGGGCAACTTCACGAACTCGTCCGTGCCCATCACTTCGCCGTCTTTGACCGGCGCGAAAGAAAATCCGGCAGGCGTGCGCAGCAAGGCAACACCCTGGGCCATGGCTTCGTCGCCCAGCCCCGAAAACGCCTTCTCGTGGCGTTCCTTGAATTCTGCATCGATGCTGTCCGCCTTGGAGCGGTACTCGTCGCCCTCGAATACCGCCGGGATGTTGCTGCGCAACTCCTCCACCAGCCGCACCATATCCGTCCTGAGCCCGGCGCCGCGGCCGGGCGGGAGTTCGATGCCGATGGGGCGATGCGGCTGGGCAAAGTTATTGACGTAGACCCAGTCGGACGGCCTGGGAGCGTCCTTGGCCCGTGCCTCCATGCGCTGGCGCACCAGGGTGTGCCGGCCGCAGCCGGCCGGACCCATGACGAACAGGTTATAGCCTTCGCGCTCGATGCCGACGGCGAGTTCGATCGCGTCGGTGGCGCGTTTCTGGCCGGGGATGCCCCCTATATCCTCGAGTTCGTCGGTCGTGGCAAAAGTGAATTGCCGCGCATCGCAGCGGTGCGCGAGTTCCTCGACCGAAAGGGGCGCAGGCAGGCTCATGCGGATACGCTCGCCGCGCTGGTGTCGCGCTGGGCGACGCCGGTGCGGGTCAAGGTTTGCAACGGACTGTTTCGGAACAGGCGGCTGAATTCGGCTTGGATCGGCATGGCTGGACACCCGAGAAGGGACACTGCCAAATACGCTACCCTGCGGCAGCACCGGCGGATTTGACATCGGTCATATTCACGGTGGAATCGGGGCCGCGATGAGTTATCCTTGGCTTAGGTATTGCCCACGCGCCAAATTGCAGATGCCCCTGATCCAGCTTTCCCAGATTTCCCTGGCTTATGGCCATGTGCCGTTGCTCGATCATATCGATCTGGTGATCGAGCCATGCGAGCGCATCGGCCTGATCGGCCGCAACGGCACCGGCAAATCGAGCCTGCTGAAACTTATCGAGGGCGCCGCAGCGCCCGACGATGGCAAGGCCTGGCGCGCACCCGAGTTGAAACTGGCCGGCGTGGAACAGGAACCGGTGTTTCAGCCCGGCTTGAGCGTGTTCGAAGCGGTGGCCGAAGGCCTGGGCAAAGGCACCAGGCTGCTGATCGACTATCACGCTGTAGCGCACGCCCTTAGCGCAGCGCATGACGCCGGCGCACCGGCCGACCCCGCACTGATGGAAAAGCTGCACCAGTTGCAGGAGGAACTCGACGCCAGCGACGGCTGGAGCCTGGAGCACAAGGTCGCGACCACGCTCACGCGCCTGCAACTCGATGCCGACCGGCTGGTCACGGACCTGTCCGGGGGATTGAAGAAACGCGTCGCCCTGGCGCGCGCCCTGGTGCTCGCGCCCGATCTGCTGCTGCTGGACGAACCGACCAACCACCTGGACGTTGCGGCGATCGAATGGCTGGAGCAGATGCTGCTGTCGTTTTCCGGCAGCGTGCTGCTGGTCACCCACGACCGGCGCTTTCTCGACAATGTCGCCACCCGCATCATCGAACTCGATCGCGGCCGCTTGAGCAGCTACTCGGGCAATTTCAGCAGCTATCAGCAGGAGAAAGCCGCGGACCTGGAAACCGAGGCAGTTCATAGCCGCAAGTTCGATAAATACCTCGCGCAGGAAGAGGTCTGGATCCGCCAGGGCATCCAGGCGCGCCGCACGCGCAACGAAGGGCGGGTGCGGCGCCTGGAGGCACTGCGCCTGGAACGCAGCGCGCGGCGCGAGCGCGTGGGCAAAGTCGCTCTGGCCGTCGACGAGGGCGAGCGTTCGGGCAAATTGGTGGTGGAATTGCGCAAGGTGGGCAAGCATTACGACGGCAAGCCCGTGGTTCAGGATTTTTCCTGCCGCATCCTGCGCGGCGACAAAGTGGGCCTGATCGGCCCCAACGGCAGCGGCAAGACCACGTTGCTCAAGCTGATCCTGGGCGAGTTGCAGCCCGACGATGGCCAGGTGCGCCTGGGCACCAAGCTGGATTTCGCCTATTTCGACCAGTTCCGCGCGGTATTGGACGACGAAGCCACGCTTGCCGACACGATCAGCACCGGGGGCGATTTCGTCGAAATCAATGGCGCGCGCAAGCACGTGATCAGCTATTTGGGCGATTTCCTGTTTCCGCCGGAACGCGCGCGCGCACCGGTCAAATCACTCTCCGGCGGCGAGCGCAACCGCCTGCTGCTGGCGCGCCTGTTCAGCCGGCCGGCCAACGTTCTGGTGCTGGACGAGCCGACCAACGATCTCGATATCGAGACGCTGGAACTGCTGGAGGAACTGCTGCAGGACTATAGCGGCACGCTGTTCCTGGTGAGCCACGACCGCGCGTTTCTGGACAACGTCGTCACCCAGACCATAGCGAGCGAAGGCGGGGGTGTGTGGAAGGAATATGCCGGCGGCTACAGCGACTGGCAGCGCGTGAAGTCTTCAGCGAGTCCCGAGACAGCGCCTGCGCGGCGCGGGCAAAAGGCCGACGGCCGTGCAAGGCGGACCCCGGCCGGGCCGGCGCCGGCCAAGGCCGGACTCAGCTACAAGGAGGAGCGCGAACTGGCAGAACTGCCGGCAAAAATCGACGCTCTGGAAAAAGAGCAGGCCCAGATCACGGCTGCGCTGGCGAATGCGGCGCTGTACCGCGACCAGCCGGAGCAGGTGAAACAACTGAACCTGCGTTTCGCCGCGCTGGGGGCGGAATTGGCGTCGGCCTTGGCGCGCTGGGAACAGCTGGAAGCGAAACGCTAGCTCCGTTTGCGCCTCGCCGCCATTGTGTGCGTTTCGGCATCGCCATTCACGCCTGACGCCCTACAGGATTTTCGCGAAGCGCTGCACGGCTGCTTCGACGTTGGCTCGGCTGTTGAAGGCACTCAGACGGAAATAGCCCTCCCCGCAGGCCCCAAAACCGCTCCCTGGCGTTCCCACCAGGTGGGCTTCCTGCAGCAGCTTGTCAAAAAAGTCCCAACTGCTCAAATTGCCGGGAGTCTTCAGCCACACGTAAGGTGCGTTCACCCCGCCGTAAACCTGTATCCCCAGTTTCGTCAGCGCCCCACGCACCAGCCTGGCGTTGCCGAGGTAAAACTCTATGGTTTCGCGCACCTGCCGCTTGCCTTCCGGCGAGTAAACCGCAGCGGCGCCTCGTTGCACCGGATACGAGACACCATTGAATTTAGTGCAGTGGCGTCGATTCCAGAGCGAATGAATCGGGACTTCGCGGCCATCCCGCGTCTTTCCCTTGAGGCCCTTCGGAATCACCGTGAAGGCACAGCGCACACCGGTGAAGCCGGCCGTCTTGCTGAAACTGCGGAACTCGATCGCGACTTCCCTGGCGCCGTCAATTTCATAGATCGAGTGCGGAATGGCCGGGTCGGTGATGTAGGCTTCATAGGCGGCGTCATACAAAATCACCGAACCGTTCTGCTGCGCGTATTCGACCCAGCGCTTCAGCATCTCCTTGGTGGCAACCACGCCGGTCGGGTTATTGGGATAGCACAGGTAAATCAGGTCGACCCGCTGCCTGGGAAGTTCAGGAACGAAATCGTTGTCTGCGGTAACCGGAAGGTAAACCAGGCCGCCGTAGCGGCCACTGGCATCCGCCGGACCCGTGTGTCCGGCCATGACGTTGGTATCCACATACACCGGGTAGACAGGATCCAGCACCGCGATGACGTTGTCTTCTCCGAAGACATCCAGGATATTTCCCGAATCGCACTTCGAACCGTCCGACACGAAGATCTCATCCGCGTCGACCTCGGCTCCGCGGGCTTGATAATCGTGTTTGGCAATGGCTTCGCGCAGGAAATCGTAGCCCTGTTCAGGCCCATAGCCGTGGAACGACGATCGCTCGGTCAACTCGTCGACGGCCGCATGCATCGCCTGAATCACGGCGGGGGCAAGAGGCTCGGTGACGTCGCCGATGCCCAGGCGAATGACGTTCGCGGAAGGGTTTGCGTCGCAGAATGCCTTGACCCGCCGGCCGATTTCAGGAAACAGGTAGCCGGCGGTCAGCTTGAGATAATGCTCATTAATGTAGGTCATGATCGATTGCTAAAACCTCTAACAGGCTGTTGAAAATCGCTTCCCAGGCACGGCCTTACACTCACAAAGAATGCCCTCTCAAAGGGAAGCGATTTTCGGCAGCCTCTGATATGGGGGATATAAAAGGGGGCATGCCCCCTTTTTCGACACACTCCTAAACTGGTGGATTCGCTTGCTGCGCTTCGCCAAACAACATCACTCGCGCGAGGCTCCCATTACGTTCATCGAATCGCACCGGTGCAACGCCGCCCGGCATTCTAACATTTACGGTCTTCGCATCGATAAGCCCCAGCTTCCGTGCCGCGCTCGCGACGGCCGTTGCGCTTGACCCGGAAGACAAGGTCGGCCCCTCGCCGCGCTCAAATACCCGCGCGTCGATACTATCCGGACCTGTGACTGCGGCCCACTGCAGATTGATTCCGTTCCTGCACGGACGTCCCGCGCCGCGCATGCCATCGCTCTCGATGCTGTTCGCAATTGCGGCGAGCCTCGCCATCCACTGCTCGGATCCGAGTTGCTCCATCGAAGGCAACAGGTCCGGGGTTTTCAGGAAGGTCACACAATGCGGATTCCCGACATTGACGAACTGGCTGCATGACCACGATGCCTCGATCTTCTCGAGGTCGAAAACACGAGTAACGATGCGACCGTCAAACTCGGAAACCCCGACGTGTTCGGGCGCTGCCCCAACTGCTGAGAGTCCGTATGCCGGGACGCCCATGTCGATCCAGAACCCCTTATGCCCCTCGCGTTCATCGGCTTCTATCCGCGCCTCGACAAAGGGCGACTCGGGCGTGTCGTGATAGACGCGCAAAAAGAATGCATCCGAGCGATTGGCCCGTCCGCTGTCGACGAGGCACTGCGAGAAGATCGTCAGGCCGTTGCCGCTGCGCTCCGCCAGCGTCCCGTCGGTGTTTACAATCAGCAATGCGAAAGCGTGTTCGTCCGGGAACGGCCCCACCAACAAACCGTCCGACCGGTACCGCTTGGCACCGCCCGTTTCGAGCCCTGCAGAAACATTCACGCGGCCGCAAATGCGTTCGATCGCGCGTCGTGCCCAACGTTCGCGTGTCCTGGCAGCTTCGGCAGCCGTTCGCGGAACATCGGCGAAACCGCCGATCTCCTCCGGCGAAGCTACAAAATAGGTATTGCCACGGGCGTCATAGAATGCGGCCATGTTCGCTTCCTCGCGGATCTGCACTACATCGACGCGATGATCTCACGGATGACTCTGGCGTCGGAGAACGGAACTTTCTTCGTCACGGGGCGTCCCCGAGAATCATGCAGGGGCAGACCCGCGGAGTCTCGTTCAAGTACGATCTGATAGTCCTCATGACCCTTGCCAGCGACGACAAGGACATCTCCCGAGCGCAATGCGCAAAGCGCGCGTTGCAGCGCTTCACGGCGCGGGCCGGCGTTCGTTGCGGGCGTTGCGCCCGTGGCACCCGAGAGAACTTGTCTTCTTATGCTGTCCGGGTCTTCGGTGCGCGGATTGTCATCCGTCACCCAAACGCAATCGCTGTGTTCTGCAGCAATGCGGCCCATGATGGGTCGCTTGCCCCGATCGCGGTCGCCTCCGCATCCGAACAGCACGTGGAGCTTGTCTTTCGCGCCGACGTGCGGGCGTACACTGCGCAGCACGTTGTGCAGAGCATCGGGCGTATGCGCGTAGTCCACGTAGACTGCCGCCCCATTGGCAAGAACGGCGGCGAGTTCGAGCCGTCCCGGAACGCTCGACAGGCGGCCGATGCCGGCAATCGCACGCTCGACTGGCACGCCTGTGCCGACGGCCAAACCGAGCGCGCATAGAATGTTTTCCGCCTGAAAAGCACCTGCCACCGGCGCCTCCACTTCATAGGCGGCGCCGAAGACCGACAACTTCAGCGTTTGCCCCTGCGCATGCGGGATTCGCCTGAGCACCACAAGGTCGGCGCCGCTGCCTGTTTCGCCATAGGAGATGACGCGAGTACTTCTCGACCTCATTGCCGCTGCGATCTGAATACCCGACGCGTCGCGGGTATTGATGACAGCCACGCCATCCGTTTTGAGCCGCTCATTGAAGAGTCTCATCTTGGCCTGGAAGTAGGCCTCCATCGACACGTGGTAGTCGAGATGGTCCTGGGTGAGATTGGTAAAACCCGCGGCGTCAAAGCTGACGCCGGCCAGGCGCTGCTGATCGAGTGCGTGGCTCGAGGCTTCCATCGCAAGATGAGTAACGCCGTGCGCGCGCTCCAGTTCGCCCAGCATGATATGCAGCGTTTTCGCGTCGTACGTGGTCAGTCCCGCTTCAAGGTTGGAGTGTTTCTTGTTGCGGGCCTGGAGACCGAGGGTTCCCAGGCTTACTGCGTTGCGGCCGTCCTCGTCCCACAGGTCGCGCAGGAAGCACACCGTGGACGTCTTGCCATTGGTGCCGGTGACCGATGCTATGGTGACCGGACTGCCGGAATGAAATTCGGCCGCCAGCCGCGCATAGAATCCCCGAATGTCCTGGACCCGCAGGACGACGATTTTTGCACGCTCGTACTCGTTGAGGCCCAGGGCTTCATCGCGCGTGCCTTCCGCTACGGCGATGGCCTGCGCGCCTTTCGCGGCGGCTTGCGGGCAGAACGCCAGACCATCCTCCGCGGTTCCAGGTAGTGCGCAGAACAGGTAACCGTGGCGAACGTCTCTGGAATCGTCGGTAACGCCGAAGATGAACAGATCTTTGGCTTCGGCAGTGTCCGGTCGCAGCGTGCCGCCGCCGAGCTTCGCCCAAAGATCGCCTAGTCTCATATCGGTCTCATTTTACACGACGAGGGTGGATTGCCACGCTTTGGCGTAGCGAGGTACACTCACCGCCCCGCGGGCAGTTTTCCTGAGAAAAGCACCCCAAACACACGAGCTACCATGACCGACAAGCCACTTCCCTTCGATGAGCGGACCATCCGCGAGATCGTTCGCAATTATCCGACGCCGTTTTACATTTATGATGAATCCGCGATTCGCGCCAGCGCGCGGAGGCTGAACCAGGCATTCGCGTGGGGCGCGTTCAAGGAATATTTTGCCGTCAAAGCCACCCCGAATCCGCACTTGCTGAAAATCCTGAGGCAGGAAGGTTTGGGCGGCGACTGCTCGAGCCTGGCAGAACTGGTGCTGTGCGAGCGCGTCGGAATCACCGGCGAGAACATCATGTTCACGTCGAACGAGACTCCAGCGAAAGAATACCTCCGCGCCAAAGAACTGGGTGCGATCATCAATCTGGATGACATCACTCACATCCCTTATTTGGAACAGCACGTCGGGTTGCCGAAGGTGATTTGCCTGCGCTACAACCCGGGCCCGCTGCGTGAGGGGAACGCCATCATCGGCAAGCCGGAAGAGGCGAAGTACGGCTTCACTCGCGAGCAGCTTGTGGAAGGCTATCGGCAATTGAAGGCGAAGGGAGTGCGCCGCTTTGGGCTGCACACCATGGTCGCGTCAAATGAGCTGAATCCCGAGTTCTTTGTCGAGACAGCGAAAATGCTGTTTCAACTGGCCGTGGAACTCGCCCGCGATCCGGGCGTGAGAATTGAATTCGTCAACCTCGGCGGTGGCATCGGCATTCCCTACCGCCCCGGCCAGAAAGCGGTCGACCTCGGCTTGGTCGGCCGCAGGATCGAGCAGACGTATCAGGAGATCGTCGTGCCGGCCGGTTTGCATCCGCTGAAGATCTTTATGGAGAACGGCCGCTGTATTACCGGACCCTATGGCTATCTCGTTACCGAGGCGATTCATCACAAGAGCACTTACAAAGAATACATCGGCGTTGATGCCTGCATGTCCAACCTGATGCGGCCTGGCATGTACGGTGCCTACCACCACATCACGGTTCTAGGAAAGGAGACCGCAGCGCAAGACCACACCTACGACGTGGTGGGTTCGCTGTGCGAGAACAACGACAAGTTCGCGATTGACAGGCAACTCCCCGAGATTTGCGCCGGCGACTTGCTCGTCATCCACGACGCCGGCGCCCACGGCTCCGCGATGGGTTTTCAATACAACGGCAAGCTGCGTTCCGCCGAACTGCTGTTGCGGGAAGACGGCTCGGTCATGCAGATTCGGCGCGCGGAAACCATAGACGATTACTTCGCAACCTTGGATTTTTCCAAACTTTAGTCAAGGTATTCGTAGGCACTTTACGTTTTTGTCTGCACCGCCTTCATCGGCGCCTCGTTCACGCTCAACTGGAACACATCCGGCCGGCTGTAGTGGCCGGTGACATCGAAGTCGAACTTGCCGCGGCCGATGTCCTTGAGATCGAGGTCCGCCGTCAGGATAGTCTCACTGCCGAAATGCGGGCCGGCAAGGACCTGGCCCAGGGGATTGATGATCGCGCTGCCGCCGCGCATGAGCACCGCGTCGGGCGTATCGCCGAGGGACACGCGCACGGTGTCGGGGAAATCTTTCTTGCGGATGAACTGGCACGCGGTCAGGACGAAGCAGCGCCCTTCGAGGGCGATGTGCTGCATCGATGCAATCCAGGTATCGCGGTCGTCGGCTGTCGGCGCGCAATAGAGCGCGACGTTCTTCGAGTACATCGCCATGCGCAGCATGGGCATGTAGTTTTCCCAGCAGATGACCGAGCCGATGCGGCCGTAAGGGCTGTCGACCACGGTCAGCGTGGAGCCGTCGCCGAAACCCCAGATGACGCGCTCCATCACCGTCGGCATCAGCTTGCGGTGCTTGCCCAGCAGCGACCCGTCCGGGCCGAAGAACAGCACGGTGCAATGGCAGGTGCCGCCATCGCGCTCGATCACGCCGATCATTACATAGGCCCCATGCGCCGCCGCGGCCTCGCCCAGGCGCTGCGTCTGCGGACCCGGAACCTCGATTGCGGCTTCGAGGTAGAGGCGAAATTCCTCGCGTCCGGCCGGGTCGCGCGCGCCGACAACCAGGCCGTAATTCACGCCCTTGGGATAGCCGGGGATGAAGGCTTCGGGGAAAACGATAATTTTGGCGCCCAAAGCGGATGCTTCGGCAATCAGGCGCACTGCCTTGTCCACGCAGGCCTCGCTGTCGAAGGGCACGGCACCGGCCTGGACCACGGCCGCGCGCACGCTGTTGTTGTTCTCTTGTGTTGACATGTTTTCTCCTCAGTTTGGCGGATTGTATCGCCCTTGCACCGTCTAGCGCAGCAGACCGCGCGCGGCAAGATTGCACATCAGCGCGCTGATGCCGAAGGTCCAGGGCGCCGCCCGGTCCGAGGTGGTGACGCGGTTTACCAGACGGCCGAGTTTAGGCGTCGAAATGCTCACCAGGTCGCCAAGCTTGTGGGTGAATCCCATGCCGGGCGCGCCTCGGTCCTTGACCGGCGCGAACATGGTGCCCAGGAACAGCACGAAGCCGTCCGGATACTGGTGATTAGGGCCCCAGGCGTGGGTGACGATATCCAGCGGATCGCGGCTGATTTTGCTCATCGAGCTGATCCCTTCGAGCACGAAGCCGTCGGTCCCCGCGATTTCGAGCGCGAGTTCAGCCTGGCGCACATCGGCTATGCCGTAGCGGTCGTCGAACAGCCGGATGAACGGGCCTATCGCGCAGGATGCGTTGTTGTCCTTGGATTTCCCCAGAAGCAGGGCGCTGCGGCCCTCGAAATCGCGCAGGTTGACGTCGTTGCCCAGCGTGGCGCCGACGGTCTCGCCCGCGGCGTTGACCGCGAGCACGATCTCCGGCTCCGGGTTGTTCCAGGAGGATTTCGGATGCAGGCCTACTTCCGCGCCCAGCCCCACCGCCGACATGACCTGCGACTTGGTGAAGATTTCGGCGTCCGGTCCTATGCCCACTTCCAGGTACTGCGACCATGCGCCCTGCGCTACCAGCACGCGTTTGATTTCATCGGCCTCGCGCGAACCCGGCTTCACCGACGCGAGGTTATCGCCGATGATGTGCATTACCTGCACCCGAATGGCTTCGGCTTTGCCGGTATCGCCGCGCGCCTGCTCCTCGATCACCCGTTCCAGCAGGCTTTGCACGAAGGTCACGCCGCTCGCCTTGATCGGCTGCAGGTCATTGGGCGCGAGTAGCGAAGCTTTACCCGGGCTCCTGTCGTCGCCGCTGTTTGCGAGCAGCGCCTCGACCCTGCCTATGACAGGGCCGGGCGCGGTCCGGGCGAGGGCGACGCGGTCGGTGCGCGCAAGCAACTGGCTCATGGTCGGCTCGACGGCGGCGAGATCGACGACCTCGCCGTTGGCGCGCAGCGCGATGGGCGAGGGGCCCGCGAGCCGGCCCGGCAGCCAGGCGCGGCCGACCAGCGTGGCCGCGCGCCAGTCCGATGGCAGGCAGTCGAGCGTAAGCAGATCGTTCAGTGTTTTCACAGCAGATCCTCCCGATGCAGCATGAACACATAGTCCTCGCCGGCGCTGGTGTCTAGCCAGGTGAACGGCAGGCGCGGATAGGCCTTTTCGAGTGCAGCGCGATTGTGGCCGATCTCGACCACGAGCATGCCCTCGGGGTTCAAATGGGCTGCCGCCTGCGCCAGCATGCGGTGCACCAGCGCCAGGCCGTCGCGCCCGCCGGCGAGCGCGAGGCGCGGCTCGCACCGGTATTCGCGCGGCAGCGCGCGCATCGCCGCGGCGTTTACATAGGGCGGGTTGGACAGAATCAAGTCATAACGGCGCGCCGCCAGGCGATCGAACAGGTCGGTGTGGACCAGCCGTATGCGCTTTCCCAATGCGTAGTCTTTCACGTTCCGGCGCGCCACCTGCAGCGCTTCGGCGGAGAGGTCGGCCGCGTCTATGCGCGCCTTGGGAAAGGCGTGCGCCGCAAGCACCGCCAGACAGCCCGAGCCGGTGCACAGGTCGAGCACGCTGCGCACGCGCTGCGCATCGGCCACCCAGGGCGCGAATGCGTCGCGCAGCAACTCGGCGATGAAAGAGCGCGGCACGATGGCGCGTTCGTCGACGTAGAAGCCGAATTCCCCCAGCCAGGCTTCGCGGGTGAGATAGGCCGCCGGCCTGCGTTCGCGCACGCGCCGCTGCAGGATGGCGCGCACCGCCTCCAGCTCCTCTGGGCTCAATTGCCGCTCGAGCACCGAATCGAGCTCGCCCAGGGGCAGTTTCAGCGTATGCAAAATGAGATAGACGGCCTCATCGCGCGCGTTATGCGTGCCGTGACCGAAGGCAAGGCCGGCGCGCTTGAACTGCGCGACCGCCTCGCGCAATATCGCGCGCAGCGTCGGCAGCCGGTTTTGCTGCGTGCTCAGGCCGGCAGCAGCAGGCGCTCGAGCACCTGCCGGTAGATGGACTTGAGCGCGTCGAGTGCATCGACCTCGATATGCTCGTTCAACTGGTGGATGGAGGCATTGACCGGGCCCAGTTCCAGCACCTGCGGACAGATGTCGATGATGAAGCGGCCGTCGGAGGTGCCGCCGGTGGTGGACAGCGCAGTCTCGATCCCGGTCACGGCGCGCACGACGCCGCGCACCGCGCCGACCAGTTCGCCCTCCGGGGTGAGGAACGGCGCCGCCGCATGCAGCCAGTCGAGTTCGTAGTCGAGCCCGTGCCGGTCGAGAATCGCGTGCACCCGGCTCTGCAGATCCTCGGGCTTGCTCGCCGTGGAGTAGCGGAAATTGAATTGCACTTGCATGCTGCCCGGGATGACATTGGTCGCGCCCGTGCCGCCGTGGATGTTGGAAATCTGCCATGTGGTCGGAGGAAAAAAAGCGTTGCCGCTATCCCACTTGGTCGCGGCGAGCTCGGCCAGGGCGGGTGCGGCCAGATGCACCGGATTCTTCGCCAGGTGCGGATAAGCGACATGGCCCTGCACGCCCTTGACCACGAGCGTGCCTGAAAGCGAGCCGCGCCTGCCGTTCTTGATCATGTCGCCGAGTTTGTCCACTGAAGTGGGCTCGCCGACGATGCAGTAATCCAGCAGTTCGCCGCGGGCCTTGAGTTTTTCCACCACCCTCACCGTTCCGTCCACGGCCACGCCTTCTTCGTCCGAGGTGAGCAGCAGTGCGATCGAACCTCGGTGTTGCGGATGCGCGGCGACGAATTCCTCGGCCGCGCAGACGAAGGCCGCGATGGAAGACTTCATGTCGGCAGCGCCGCGGCCATACAGTTTGCCCTCGCGCAAGCTGGGCTCGAATGGGTCGTTTAGCCACTGCTCCAGCGGGCCGCTGGGAACGACGTCTGTGTGTCCGGCAAAACACAGTACCGGCTTGGCCTGGCCGCGGCGCGCCCACAAATTGCTGACTTCGCCGCAGCGCACCCTCTCCAGGGAAAAGCCCAACGGATCGAGGCGCCGGGCGAGAATTTCCTGGCAGCCGGCATCGTCCGGTGTGACCGAACGCCGGCGGATCAGCTGCTGTACCAGTTCCAGGGTGGCTGAGTTCATGATTTCCCGAATAGGCTTGAGTAGGTGCCGGCGTCGAAACCGACGTGCAGCCTGCCATCGATGTCCGTGACCGGCCGCTTGATGACGCTGGGCTTGTCCAGCATCAGCGCGCTCGCCGTCGCCGCCGACGCGACACCGTTGCGTTGCGCCTCCGGCAACTGCTTCCAGGTGGTGCCTCTGCGATTGACGAGTTCCGTCCAATCCAATTGCTTCAGCCAGCCGGTAAGCAAGGCTGGGGTGACGCCCTGCCGCTTGAAATCGTGGAACCCGGCTTCGACGCCGTGCTGCGCCAGCCAGGCGCGCGCTGCCCTGACCTTGTCGCAATGGGCGATGCCGTAGAGTTTGACCTGCACTACTGGGTTTTCTCGTCGATGAGAATCTTGAATTCGCTGAAGGAGCCGGTCTTCGTCAGGTCGGGCGCCGACTCGGGTTTCATCTGCGCCGCGGCCGCCGGCACAGCGCCCACGTCCCCTCCCTCGGACTGGTTCATCAGCCACATCAGGTTGGTGGCGGAATCGGCGTTGCCCAGCGCTTCTTCCTTGCTGATCAGGCCGTCCCTATACATCTTGAACAGCGCTTGCTCGAAGGTTTGCGATCCGGGCGTCATGCTCTTTTCCATCGCATCCTTGATTTCGCTGATTTCGCCTTTGTCGATCAACTCGGCGGTGTAGCGCGTGTTGAGCAGAACTTCCACCGCCGCCGAGCGCCCGCCCTTGATGTTCTTGATCAGGCGCTGCGAGATCACGGCCTTGAGCGTCGCCGCCAGATCCTGCAACAGCGCCGGCCGGTTTTCCAGCGGATAGAAGCTGATGATGCGGTTCATCGCATGGTAGCTGTTGTTGGCGTGCAGGGTCGCGAGGCACAAATGGCCTGACTGGGCGTAGGCGATCGCCGCCGCCATGGTGTCCTTGTCGCGGATCTCGCCGATCAGGATGCAGTCCGGCGCCTGGCGCAGCGCATTCTTCAGCGCGATCCTGAAATCCAGGGTGTCGGTGCCGACTTCGCGCTGGTTGACGATGCATTTCCTGTTGGTGAAAATGAATTCCACCGGATCCTCGAGCGTCAGGATATGGCCGGACTTGGCGGCGTTCCTGAGATCGAGCATGGCGGCGAGCGTGGTCGACTTGCCCGAGCCGGTGGCGCCCACCATCAGAATCAGACCACGCTTTTCCATGATCACTTCCTTCAGCACCGGCGGCACGCCCAAGGTGTCGATGTTGGGCACTTCGCCGGGGATGTAGCGCACCACTACCGCCGGCGTACTCTTCTGGCGGAACGCGCTGATGCGAAAGCTGCCGATCCCGGGCATGGGAAAAGCGGTGTTCAGTTCGAGCGTGTCCTCGAATTCCTTTTTCTGCTTGTCGGTGAGCACTTCGTACAGCAGGTTGGTAATGCTGTTTGCATCCATTATCTGCTGGTTGATCGGCATGGCCGTGCCGCTGATCTTGATGTTGATGGGCGACCCGACCGAAAGGAAGATGTCGGAGGCTTTTTTCTCCGCCATCAACTGGAACAGACGTTTCATCGCGGACATAGGCTTTCTCCCTCTTATTGCTGTTGTCAGTCAGTTGGTGCTCGATGCGGGTTCGAATCCGGACAGGTTCAGCACGGGCGCGGGCTTCCAGCCCTTTTTGCGGTGTTCGGCCACCACGGTGGTGAAAATGCCGCCGCGCACATGGAATTTCGCGCTTAAACGCATGAATCGCGGCCGCGTGGCCCCGACCAGGTCATCGAGGATGCGGTTGGTGACCGCCTCGTGGAACGCACCCTGATTGCGGTAAGACCAGATGTAGAGCTTGAGGCTTTTCAATTCCAGGCACTTGCGCTCTGGAATGTAGTCCAGCGCCAGGCGCGCAAAATCCGGCTGCCCGGTGAGCGGACAAAGGCAGGTGAACTCCGGAATCTCCATATGGATCAAATAGTCCCGCCCGGGGCTTGGATTGTCGAAGGTGCTCGGTCTATTGCTGGATTTCGGTGGCATGCGAGGCTCGGAAAACAAAGTTAAGATGGTATTATATCGACTGCCTATTATTCCGAATAAATCCGGTCGAAAACCGGTTTTCTGAAAAAACTCCAGTGCGCCTTACTCAACTTAAGCTAGTCGGATTCAAGTCCTTCGTCGACCCGACCTCCATCGCCGTGCCGGGCCAGCTCGTCGGCATAGTCGGCCCGAACGGCTGCGGCAAGTCCAACGTGATCGATGCGGTGCGCTGGGTACTGGGCGAGTCGCGCGCCTCGGCCCTGCGCGGCGATTCGATGCAAGACGTGATCTTCAACGGCTCGGCGCAGAGAAAGCCAGTGGGCCGCGCCAGCGTCGAATTGACCTTCGACAACAGCCTGGGCAAGGCCGCAGGCCAGTGGTCGCAGTATGCAGAAATCGCGGTGAAGCGCGTGCTGACGCGCGAAGGCGAGTCGCTGTACTACATCAACAACAGCCACGTGCGCCGGCGTGATATCCAGGATATTTTCATGGGCACGGGCCTGGGGCCGCGCGCCTACGCCATCATCGAACAAGGCATGATTTCGCGCATCATCGAGGCCAAGCCGGAAGAGCTGCGCGTGTTCCTGGAGGAGGCGGCGGGCATTTCCAAGTACAAGGAGCGGCGCCGCGAGACCGAGCACCGGCTGCACGATACGCGCGAGAATCTGGCGCGGGTGGCCGACATCTGCGAGGAGCTGTCACTGCAAATCGACAAGCTCGACCAGCAGGCCAAGGTCGCCCTGCAGTTCAAGGAACTGCAGGGCGACATGCAGCGCAAGCAGAATCTGCTGTGGCTGTTGCGCAAGATGGAAGCTGATAACGAGGCGCAGCGGCATGCGCGCGAAATCGACCGGGCGGCGAACGAGCTGGAAGCCGAAACCGCGCGCCTGCGCGAGATCGAGAAACGCCTGGAGGAAGTGCGCAGCGCGCACTACGAGGCGGGCGACGCGCTCGGCACCGCGCAAGGCGAACTGTACGCCGCCAACGCCGAAGTGCAGCGCCTGGAAACCGAGATCCGCTATATCAGCGAGAGCCGGACCCGCCTGGAGAACCAGATAGCGCAGCTCACCGCGCAATGCGAGCAATGGCAGCAGCAGGCAAGCGAGTTGAACGCTGCGCTCGCGCTGTGGCAGGGGCGCCAGGGTGGGGCCGGACAAAGGCTGCAGCAGGCACACGAGCGCGTTGCGGCGGAAACGGCCAGGCTGCCGCAAGCCGATCAGGCTTTCCGCGCGGTGCAGGCGAGGCTGGCCGAAGAGCGCGCTGCCCTGGCCCAGAGCGAGCAGGCGTTGCGCATTGAGCAGACGCATATCAGTCATGCGGACAAGACCCTGCAGGGCCTGGACTCGCGGCAGGAGCGCCTGATTGCCGAACACGAGGGCCTGGCCAAACCGGATGCGGCTGCGATCGAAGAACAGCAGCGCCAGATTGCGCAACTGGCCGAAGAGTTGTCGCGCAAGGATGCCCAGCTTGCTTTGCAGCTGCAGCAACTGCCGGAGCTGGAGAACGCGCGCCGGACGGCCCAGGAAAAACTCGATGCGCAGCAGCGGGAACAAGCCGGGCTCGAGTCGCGCCTGGCAACACTGCAGCAGGTGCAGGACCAGGTCGAGAGCAATGCCCAGATCCACGAATGGCTGATCAAACACCGGCTGGAAGCCTTGCCGCGTCTGTGGCGGCAGGTGCGTGTCGAGGCTGGATGGGAAACCGCGTTCGAGGCGGTATTGCGCGAAAAGCTGCACGCGGTGGAAGTGGCGCAGCCGGAACTGCTGCAGCGCATGCTGGAAGATGCGCCACCGGCAAAATTGAGCGTGTATGCGGCGGCGGGGGCGGCACAGGTGTTGCCGCTGGAAGGTATGCGGCCTCTGGCATCCCTGCTCGGGATTCATGACGAGGCCGTACGCGGGGTGATGCAGGATTGGCTGCATGGGGTATACGCGGTGGAGAGCGCACCCGGCGCGGCAGACAGGCAAGCGCTGCCGCCCGGCGTAGTCCTGGTCAGTCGCCAAGGGCATCAGTTCTCGCGCTGCGCGGTCAGCTTCCATGCGCCCGACGCGGGAGATACCGGCATACTCGCGCGCCAGCGCGAAATCGAGGACTTGAGCGCCCAGTTGCGGCACAGCGAAGAGACCCTGCGCCAGGCGCGCACCGAACAGAATGTGGTCGAGGCGGCGCTCGGCGGCCATAACCGGCGCCTGACGACGTTGCGGCAGGAAGCCGGGGCCATGAAGCAGCAGGTGCATGAACAGCAGATGGAGAACCTCAGGCTGTCCCAGGGACTGGAGCGCTTCCAGGAGCGCAGCCGGCAGATCCGGCTGGTGCTGGACGAAATCTCCCGTCAGCAGGACGCTGAGCGTGCCAGCCTGGCCGCGGCGGAGGCCAGCCTCGCAAGCCATCAGCAAGTCATGGAAGCGGCAAAGGAGCGGGTCGAAGCTACTCTGCAGGCTCATGCGCAGGCCGAGGATGCGCTCAATGCGCAACGCTTGGCATTGCAGCAGGCTGAGCATGAGGACCAGCAAGCGGCGTTCTATGAAAAGGAATGCAATTCTAAAATCAATGAAATACAGTCATCTGCTCGCGCAATACTTGAACAATATGCGACGGCAACACAGCAGCTGGAGCAACTCAAGACCGACTTGGCGGCGCAACAGGACGCCGACCTGAGGCAGCGTTTGCAGGCCCAGCTCGAGCAAAGAGTCCAGCGCGAGCAAGCCCTGGGCGCGGCGCGCTCGCGCCAGGAGGAGCTGGCGCAAGGCCTGCGCGGCGCGGAGGAGGAGCGTTTGCTGTGCGAGCAGAAACTGGAGCCGCTCAGAAACCGCATCAACGAGCTGCGCCTGAAAGAGCAGGCGGCACGCCTCAACCGGGAACAGTACGCCAGCCAGCTGTTTGAGGCTGGCGCTGACGAAGAGGCGCTTGCTGCGATGCTGGAAAAAGGCATGCGGCCGAACGCGCTGCAGGCCGAAATCAACCGGCTGGTCCAGGCAATCACCGATCTGGGCGCGGTAAACATGGCCGCGCTGGAGGAACTGCAGGCCAGCCGCGAGCGCAAGGGGTTTCTGGATGCACAGGCGGCCGACCTCAACCTGGCGCTGGATACGCTGGATGCGGCGATACGCCGCATTGACCGCGAGACGCGCGAAATGCTGCAGCAGACCTTCGACACCGTGAACGGGCATTTCGGACAGATGTTCCCCAGCCTGTTCGGTGGCGGCGAGGCGCGCCTGCTCATGACGGGTGAGGAAATTCTCGACGCCGGAGTGCAGGTTATCGCCCAGCCGCCGGGCAAGAAAACATCCACCATCCACCTGCTTTCCGGCGGCGAGAAGGCACTCACCGCGCTGGCGCTGGTGTTTTCCATGTTCCAGCTCAATCCGGCGCCGTTCTGCCTGCTGGATGAAGTGGACGCGCCGCTGGATGACCCCAATACAGAGCGCTTCTGCGAACTGGTGAAGCGCATGTCGGCCGACACCCAGTTTCTATACATCAGCCACAACAAGATCACCATGGAAATGGCGGGTCAATTGGTGGGCGTGACCATGCAGGAGTCGGGCGTGTCGCGCGTGGTCGCCGTCGACATTGAAGAAGCGCTGCGAATGAAAGAGGAGTTGGCTGCGTGAGGCTCCAAGCATGAGCGAGCTGCAGCTCGGTCTGCTGGGCATAGGCGCCCTCGTGGTGGCCGGGGTGCTGATCTACAACAAGCTGCAGGAGGCGCGGCTCAAGCGCCAATCCGAGCAGGCGTTCGCTTCACGCCACGACGACGTGCTCCTCGGAAGCAAGGCCGCCTCCCGGCGGAGCGCCAGCGCGCACGAGCGCATCGAGCCGACTCTGTCGCAGGCGCCGGAAGAAGTCTCCGCGGCCAGCGGCATGCTCGATTCCTGCATCGATTTCATCGCGACGCTGGAGGCACCGGATACAGTCGCTGGCGAAGCGGTTTCCGCGGCGATCGTCGATAGCCCGGCCAATCCGGCCAAAGCAGTTGCCTGGGAAGGTTACAACGCGCAGACGGCAGGCTGGGAGCCGCTGGCCGCAGCCGGCGAATACCAGCGGCTGCGCGCCGGCATGCAGCTGGCCGACCGCAATGGCGCAGCGAGCCAACAGGATTTGGCCGATTTCAGCGCCATGGTGCAGGCCGTGGCGGAAGCCATAGGCGCCAGCTGTACCCTGGCGGAAGCCGCTGCGGCCTTGCAGCGCGCGCAGCAACTCGATGCGCTGTGCGCCGATGTCGACGTGCAGATCGGGCTCAACCTGATCGCACGCAGCGGCGCGCTTTCCGGCACCAAGATCCGCGCATTTGCCGAGGCGAACGGACTCGCACTGGAACACGACGGCAGGTTTTGCCGCCGCGACGAAGCCGGTTTCGAGCTCTACACCCTGCGCAACATGGACTCGCCGGCGTTCTCCGCGGAGGGCATGAAGACGCTTACGACCAAGGGACTGACGCTGCTGTTCGATGTCGCCAGAGCGCCGGGTGGTATCGTCGCTTTCGACCGCTTCGTCGAATTCACGCGCGCCGTGGCCGAAGCCTTGTCTGCGGGAATCGTCGACGACAATCGCCGGCCGCTGGATGAGGCCGCGCTGGGCAAGATCCGCGCCCAGCTGCAGGCCCTATACGCCAGTATGGAACAACAGGGGATTCCGACAGGCAGTCCGCTGGCGTTGCGCTTGTTTGCGTAATGGCCGTTCCAAGAGATATCCGCGCTCGTGCACGCAAGTTGCGAGCCGAGATCGAGCGCCATATCCACCACTACTATGATCTCGACGCACCACTGGTAAGCGACGCTGAATACGATCGCTTGTATCGCGAGTTGCAGGACCTAGAGTTCAAGTATCCGGAGCTTGTAACAATCAATTCTCCGACTCAGCGGGTCGGAGGGCAACCTCAATCAGGCTTTGAGGAGGTCCACCACACGATCCCGATGCTCTCTATAGAAACGGAGACCAATACTGACGCATCCGGTGCGCTTAATTTCGATGCTCGCATTCGCAAGGATCTCGGCCTGAAAGACACTGATCCTCCGGTCGAATACGCCGCCGAGCTTAAATTTGACGGCTTAGCAATCAGCTTGCGGTACGAAAAGGGAGAACTGATGCGTGCAGCGACACGGGGAAACGGGAGAGTTGGTGAAGACGTAACCGCGAACATACGTACCATGCCGACATCTGAAATACCCCCAACGTTGCACGGAAACTCTTCACCCGTCCTTGAGGTGCGCGGGGAGGTTTATATGAGTAGGCAAGCCTTCGAGCTAATTAACGAGCGACATCGATCTGCCGGCCAAAAACTTTTCGCCAATCCACGCAATGCGGCAGCCGGTAGCCTTCGCCAAATAGATACAAGCATTACTGCGAGCCGGCCGCTTTCCTTCTTTGCTTATGGCATTGGTGAAATACAAGGATGGGAGACACCATCGACTCACAGCGCCTTGCTGCACTCATTATCTGCACTAGGTCTACCAGTATCTAAAGAACGTCTTATAGCAAAGGGTGGAGCTGAGCTTGCTGCTTTCCATACCAGCATAAAAGAACGACGAAACTCATTGCCCTTCGATATAGATGGCGTTGTCTACAAAGTCAATGATTTAGAGCTACAGAATAGGCTGGGCCTTAAGACGCGTGAACCACGCTGGGCTATCGCGCACAAATTTCCGGCCGAAGAAAAAACCACGGTAGTTTTAGAAATTGATGTTCAGGTTGGACGCACCGGGGCATTGACCCCAGTCGCACGTTTGGCTCCAGTATTCGTTGGCGGAGTTCGCGTGACTAATGCCACTTTGCACAACGAGGATGAGTTACAGCGTAAGGGCGTGCGTGTTGGAGATACGGTTATCGTGCGTCGTGCTGGTGACGTTATTCCCGAGGTTGTTGGTGTGGTGGAAAACCAACCTCGCGGGCCGAGTCCATTCAAGATGCCAAGAGACTGTCCAGTTTGCCATTCGGCGGTTGTAAGACTGCCAAATGAGGCTGTTGCAAGATGCTCTGGCGGACTTTTTTGTCCTGCACAACGAAAACAAGCCCTCTTACATTACGCGTCACGTCGCGCCATGAATATTGATGGCCTAGGAGCGGTCGTCGTGGATCAATTGGTAGATCGCCACCTGGTAAGTGATCCAGCAGGACTCTACGGCCTAGAAGTGACGCAGCTAATGGAACTTGAGCGAATGGGCGAAAAGTCGGCACAAAACTTAGTTGCTGCGATTACTAAGAGCAAACAAAACCCATTGGAGCGCTTCATATTCGCCATTGGAATTCCAGGAGTAGGTGAAACGACAGCCGGAACGTTGACTAGTTCGTTCGGCACGCTCGACAGAGTTATGCGTGCTTATCCAGAAGTATTGACGTACGCTCCAGATGTTGGCACCGAGCTAGCTCATTCAATTTCGACCTTCTTCCAACAGCCGCATAACATCGCGGTTATTAGGCAACTGTGTTCGGTGTATGCTTATAGAGAGGAGAGCCGCGGCGTCGACAGGGCAATTGCCCCGACATTTGCTCAGTTCATAGAATATCTAGGTATCAAGCAAGTCGCCAAGAAAGGCGCGGACACACTAGCGAGTCATTTCTCTACGGTGGATGAGCTAACCAAGGCGACCGAGACTGAATTGGCGAAATTAGATTTTCACCGCCGAGACATCCCTAAGCTGGTAGCAGAATTCTTTCTAGACGGGAAGAAGGTTTCTCGGATTAGAGCAGTGGAAGCCCAGCTATTAGAATTCGGTTTGCATTGGTCCCAAACTGATAAAGATAGTCATCGGGAGAAACTCCCCCTAGAAGATAAAATCTTTGTTTTAACAGGGACGCTGTCTTTGGGGTCTAGAGAACTGGCCGAAGGGAGGATAAAGAGACTCGGTGGAACTGTAACAGGCAGTGTTTCCACAAGGACAAATTTTTTGGTTTTTGGTGAAGAACCCGGTGGAAATAAGAATAAGGCTGAATCCTTGAAGGCTAAAGGTTCGGGGATTGAAATTCTTGATGAACGGCAATTTTTAGATTTCTTGAAGAGCGTGGATGGAAACGACTCTACGAATTAGAAGCAGCTCTAGCGACGCTATATATACGCTGCAAATACTTTGCGAAGATGGAAATGTTGCAATGTTTTGTGACTGCAGTGCTGGAGCGTACGGAAAACTTTGCAGACATAAGCTAGCGTTAATCGCTAATGACAAAACTAACATAGAGAATCAAGATCAAGATGGGAGCTTCGAACTAGCTCAGGTATGGATCAAAGGTAGTTCGCTTCAAAGGATGCTGGCTGACATTGGCGTTGCTGAGAAAGAGGCAGAGAGCGCTCAAACAAGGGTAAAGAAGCTTAAGAAAGCGCTGGAAATGTATTTGAATAGCCAAATTGTGCGAAAAGAGGTGGGCACCTGATGAAGCGCGTGCGCAAATGTGTGTTTCCGGTGGCGGGCATGGGCAGCCGCTTCCTGCCTGCGACCAAGGCCAGCCCGAAAGAGATGATGCCGGTCGTGGACAAGCCCCTGATCCAGTACGCGGTGGAGGAAGCGGTGGCGGCGGGCATCACCGACATGATATTCATCACCGGCCGCAACAAGCGCACCATCGAGGACCATTTCGACAAGGCCTACGAAGTCGAAGCCGAGCTCGCGGCGCGCGGCAAGCTGGACCTGCTCGAACTGGTGCAGGGCATCGTCCCGAAGAATGTCAATTGCATCTATATCCGCCAGCCGGAAGCGCTGGGCCTGGGACACGCAGTGCTGTGCGCCGAACCGGTGGTAAATGACGAACCGTTCGCCGTAATCCTGGCCGATGACCTGATCGATGGCGAACCCTCCGTTATCGCGCAGATGATGCAGGTGTACGAGCAGCACCAGTGCTCGGTGCTCGGCGTGGAAGAAGTTCCGCGCGAGCACACGCGCCAGTACGGTATCGTCGAGACCGACGGCGGCGAGCCGGGTGTGGTCAGCGCCATTGTGGAGAAGCCGGCGCCGAAGGACGCGCCGTCCACTCTGGCCGTGGTCGGCCGCTATATCCTGAGTCCGCGGATTTTTCATCACCTGGCAAAGGTGCAGGCGGGTGCCGGGGGCGAGATACAGCTGACCGACGGCATTGCGGCGCTGATGCGGGAGGAGAAGGTGCGCGCGTACCGTTTCAAGGGCGTGCGCTACGATTGCGGCTCCAAGCTGGGTTATCTGCAGGCCATGGTCGCCTATGGAAAAAAGCATCCCGAGGTGGGCGCCGATTTTACGGCGTACCTGAGATCGCTCTAGGCCGGAGTGCTCCACACTTGATGGACAGAACCGCACGCGCCTGGCAGATCCTCGAGTCGGCGGAACTGATCCACAGCGCAGCCGCGGTGGATGCGGCCATCGAGCGCGTCGCCGCGGAAATCGCCGCCAGGCTGAAGGATCAGTATCCATTGGTGCTGTCGGTGATGGGCGGAGCGGTGGTGTTTACAGGCCGCGTCCTGCCGCTGCTGAACTTCCCGCTGGAGTTCGACTATATTCACGCCTCGCGCTACGGCGCCGCGATCAGCGGCGGGCAGGTCGACTGGAAAGTCGAGCCCAAGGGCAATGTCGCCGACAGGGTGGTGCTGGTGCTCGACGACATCCTCGACATCGGCGACACCATGTTGGCCATACGCGAGCGCGTGCTCGGCCTGGGCGCCAGGGCGTTTTACAGCGCGGTGCTTACCGACAAGAAGAAGGCCACGGCCAAACCCATTTGCGCCGATTTTGTCGGCCTCTCCCTGCCGGACCGCTATGTGTTCGGATGCGGCATGGACGCGCACGGCATCTGGCGCAATCTGCCGGCGATCTATGCGCTGCGGCAGGACGCGGAGGCGTGAAACGCAGCCATCGCCCGCCCTTCGTTCCGCGTGCGGCGCGCCGTGATAGTATCGCCGCCTTCCCGATGCCAAAGCTACTCTTTCTGCACTTGTTCTCCGCCATCCAATGTTAGCGATCATCGGCGGCAGCGGCCTCACCCAGCTGTCCAACCTCGACGTCACCCGCCGCCTGGCGGTGCGCACTCCCTATGGGGAACCCTCGAGCGCGCTCACCTTCGGCCGCATCGCCGGGGCGGATGTAGTGTTTCTCGCGCGCCACGGTTATGGCCACACCATTCCGCCGCACGCGGTGAACTACCGCGCCAACGTCTGGGCGCTGCGGGAGCAAAAGGTGGAGGGCGTGGTTTCGGTCGCATCGGTGGGCGGGATCCGCGCCGACATGCGGCCCGGCGCGATCGCCGTGCCGCATCAGATCATCGACTACACCTGGGGCCGGAAGAACACCTTTTTCGAGGGCGGCGAGCAACCTGTTACCCATATTGACTTCACCGAGCCGTATTCAGCGCCATTGCGCCGCCGCATCCTGGACGCGGCCCGCGCCTGCGGCGAACCGCTGGTGGAGGACGCGATCTATGCCGCGTGCCAGGGCCCGCGGCTGGAAACTGCGGCCGAGATCGACCGTCTGGAGCGCGATGGCGCCGACCTGGTCGGCATGACCGGCATGCCCGAGGCGGTGCTGGCGCGGGAGGCTGGTCTCGACTACGCTACCATCGCCGTGGTCGCGAACTTTGCCGCCGGCCGCGGCGACAGCCTGCACGGCATACGCATGGAGGATATCGAGCCGGTGTTGCAGCAGGCGCTGACGCGAGTGCGCCGAATTATCGAGAAGCTGGTGGCGGCATGAGCAGGGAGCAGGGGCCCCGCGAAGCGGGGATGCGACCGACCGCGATTGCCGCCGGCCGCCGACAGCGGGAATGCGAAAATTTGATGCAGATGATGGAGGCGGCGGCATGAGCAGGGAGCAGGGGCCCCGCGAAGCGGGGATGCGACCGACCGCGATTGCCGCCGGCCGCCGACAGCGGGAATGCGAAAATTTGATGCAGATGATGGAGGCGGCGCGCGCATGATCCGCGAGGTGCTCAAAATGGGCGACCCGCGCCTGCTGCAGCAGGCGCGGCCGTTGCACCAGTTCGACACGCCGGAATTGCACGCCCTGCTCGCCGACATGCGCGACACCATGGAGCACTTGAGCGGAGCGGGCCTGGCCGCGCCGCAGATCGGTATCGATTTGCAGGTGGTGATTTTCGGTGTCGAGCAGAATGAACGCTACCCGCAAGCCGAGGAAATTGCGGATACCGTGCTCATCAACCCGGTGTTGACGCCGCTCTCGGACGAGCTGGAAGAGGACTGGGAAGGTTGCCTGTCGGTTCCCGGCCTGCGCGGCATGGTGCCGCGCCACGCCCGTCTGCGCTACCAAGGCTATGACGAAAAAGGCAATCGCATCGACCGCAGCGTCAGCGGCTTCCACGCCCGCGTGGTGCAACATGAATGCGATCACTTGCTCGGCATTTTGTACCCGATGCGCATTCGCGATTTCAGCAAATTCGGCTTCATCCAGGCTCTGTTTCCGGGCGAAGACATCCTGGACGAGTGAGGCGGGCGCGAGCGCTGGCCGGCCGCGCGCGCGATCGGCGGCTGCCTATTTGAGTTGCAGCGCGTCGAGCAGATCGCTTTCCAGCTGCAGCACGGTCTTGGGTTTGGCCAGCGCCTCGCCCGAGATCACGAACACGTCTTCGGCGCGCTCGCCCAGCGTCACGATCTTGGCGGTGATTAAGTTGACGTTGTACCTGCCCAGCACCAGCGCGATGGCATAGAGCAGGCCCGGGCGATCGCCGGCGATGATGGACAGGGCATAGCTCGCGCCTTTTTCGTCCGGCCGGATGTTGACTTCGGGCGTGATCGGAAAATGCCGCAGCTGGCGCGACACCCGGCCGTGGGTGGGAGGGTGCAGGGGTGTTTGGCGCTGCAGGCGCTCGGCCAGATCGGTTTCGATCAGATTGATCATGTCGCGGTAGTGCGGATTGTTGCCCGGCCCGAGCAACAGGAACGTGTCCAGAGCATAGCCATGGCGCGTGGTGTGGATGCGGGCATCGGCGATGCTGTAATTGATCTGTTCGAAATAGCCGCAGATGCGCGCGAACAGGTCGCGCTGATCGCGCGTATAGATCATCACCTGCAGTCCTTCGCCGATGGGCGAGAGGCGCGCTTTCACCACCGGGCGGTCGGTGTCGACGCGGTAGTGCAGGGTGCGCGTCTGCCAGGCGATGTCCTGGCCGTCATGACGCAGGAAATAGGCCACATCGAGCTGGCTCCAGAGCTTGTCCTTGACCTCGTCCGACAGCGCGTACAGACGCAGCAGTCGCAGCGCTTCTTCCTGTTTGGCCTGGATATCCTGCTCGAAGCCGACGCCGTCGCCGCGCAGCAAGCGCCGCGCGAGCAGGAACAGGTCTTCCAGCAACTTGCCTTTCCAGGCATTCCATACCCTGGGGCTGGTGCCGCGCACATCGGCGACGGTGAGCAGATACAACGCGGTCAGCCAGCGCTCGGTCTTCGCCGTAGCGGCGAACGCCTTGATGACATCAGGATCGGAAAGGTCCTGTTTTTGCGCTACCGAAGACATGGTCAAATGGTGCTCGACCAGAAACACCACCAGTTCCGTGTCCGCGCGCGTCAGTCCGTGCGCGCGGCAGAAGCTGCGCGCGTCCTGCATGCCGAGCCGGGAGTGGTCACCGCCGCGGCCCTTGGCGATGTCGTGGAACAGCGCAGCAACATACAGCAGCCAGTGGCGCTCGAATCCCGCCATCAGGCGGCTGCACTGCGGGTACTCGTGGGCGAATTCGACCATGGTGAAGCGGCGCAGATTGCGAACCACGTTGAGTATGTGCTGGTCCACGGTATAGGCGTGGAACAGATCGTATTGCATCTGGCCGACGATCTTGCCGAACGCAGGCAGATAACGCCCCAGGATGGAATATTGGTTCATGCGCCGCAGCTCGTGCACGATCCCGCGCGGCTGCTGCAGGATCTGCAGGAACAGCGCGCAATTGGCCGGGTCGCGCCGAAAGCGGGCGTCGATTCTGGCGCGGGCGCGCCACAGCGCGCGCAGCGTGGGCGCACTCATGCCCTTCAACTCGTGGTGCTGCTGCAGCAGCAGGAAACTTTCCAGAATGGCCCCTGGCTGGTGCTCGAACAGGTCAGCATCGCGCGCTTCCAGCAGTTCGTGCGCGGCCTGGAAGCGCTCATTGAGGATTTCAGGCTCGCCGTCTTCGCCCGAAAGCAGTTGCACGGCGATATTCTGCAGCAGCAGAGTGTTGAGCTGCGTAATCGCCTTGGCCGTGCGGTAATAGCGCTGCATCAGCTGCTCGCTGGCACGCTTGCCCGGTGTGTCGACAAAGCCAAACTGCGCGGCGAGACCGCTTTGGTAGTCGAACAACAGCCGATCTTCGCGGCGGCCCGCGATGTAGTGCAGGCGGATGCGCAATTCGCTGAGGAATTTATGGTAGCTGGCGAGCTGGCGCGCTTCGACGGCGGTGATCAACTCGCGCTCGGCCAGTTGCATCCAGTTTTCGCCCAGGCCGGCGGAGCGGCTGATCCACAGGATCGCCTGCAGGTCGCGCAGCCCTCCCGGGGCTTCTTTCAGATTAGGTTCGAGGCTGTACGGGCTGTCCTGGAATTTGCCGTAGCGTTGCTCCTGCTCCAGGCGCTTGGACTGGAAGAAAACCTGGGGATTGAGTTGCCCGCGCATGGCGCGGGCGAAGGCGGCAAACAGGCTGCGGCTGCCGGCGAGCCATCTGGCTTCGAGCAGGCTGGTCTGCACGGTAATGTCCTTGACCGACTCGAACAGACATTCTTCGATCGTGCGTACGCCGTGACCAGGCTCTATGCCCGTGTCCCAAAGGCCGCCGATCAGCGTTTCCAGCTTGGCCTTCAGCTCTGCGTCCGGTTCCTGCGGCAGCAGAACCAGGATATCGACGTCGGAATAGGGAAACAGTTCGCCACGGCCATAGCCGCCGACGGCGGCGAGCGTGAGCGAGGCGGGCAGGGCGGCTTGCTTCCACAAACTCCGGAGCGTGCGATCTATGAGCAGCCGGTGCCGGCGCAGCATGCGCCCTGCCTTGCCATCCGCGGAGAAACCCTCGCGCAGCTCGCGCCGGCCCTGCTGCAATTGCTCGCGCGGGCTGGCGGATGGAAGCCGCGCGGCGCCCGCCAATTGCGCAACGGGCATCAGACTTGACCGGCTTTCGGCGCGGGGCGCGCCGGCGCGCCGTCGGACAGGGTCAGCACCTCGTGCCCGGTTTCAGTCACGAGTACCGTGTGTTCCCATTGCGCCGACAAGCTGTGATCCTTGGTCACTATGGTCCAGCCATCGGAGAGTTCGCGGATCGCGGCCTTGCCGGCATTGATCATGGGCTCGATGGTGAAGATCATCCCCGGCTGCAGCGCCACGCCGGTGCCGGCGCGGCCGTAATGCAGCACCTGCGGTTCCTCGTGAAACTTCCTGCCTATGCCGTGGCCGCAGAATTCACGCACGACGCTGTAACCATGCTCTTCGGCGTGCTTCTGGATCGCCGCGCCGATGTCGCCCAGATGGGCGCCGGGCTTGACCGCGAGGATACCCAGCCACATACACTCGTAGGTGGTGTCGCACAAGCGGCGCGCCTGGATCGCGGGCTCGCCGACGTAGAACATGCGGCTGGTGTCGCCGTGATACGCATCCTTGATCACCGTAATATCGATATTGACGATGTCGCCGTGCTTCAACTGCTTGTCCCCGGGAACGCCGTGACAGACCTGGTGGTTGATCGAAGTGCAGATGGACTTGGGATAGGGCTGGTAGCCCGGCGGCGCATAGTGGAGCGGCGCCGGCACTGTTTTTTGCACCTTGACCATGTAATCGTGGCACAGGCTGTCGAGTTCGCCCGTAGTGATCCCGGGCTTGACATGCGGAGCAATGAAATCGAGCACTTCCGCCGCGAGACGCCCGGCGATGCGCATCTTCGCGATTTCTTCCGTGGTCTTGATCTGGATGGTCATCTGCAGGCTGGGCTCAAAGGGTGGCAAGGATAAATGATCGCTCTGGCTATGGGAAGCTCCGCTTTACGCGTCCAGCACGATCCGGTCGGGCCGGAAGCAAACAAACTTCGGCCTGCACGGCGGTGCCGTGCCCTGCGTCTTGCGCGGCGCGGCCGACAATCCCGCGCGCGCGCATATGAAGCTTAATCCGCTGTTTAGTCGCGCATTTCTTGAATAGAGTTGCTCCTTCATGATATACTATTTCGCTAGTCAAAATTCTTGGCTAAATTTGATCCGCCCCTCTTTAGGGTGCCCCTAGCGGGGTTATAACGAGCCGGGCGGCTATGACCAACCCTAAACGGAGAAGTTGAATGTCTACGACCATGCGTCAAATGCTGGAAGCCGGGGTGCATTTCGGCCACCAGACCCGCTTTTGGAACCCCAAGATGGCCCCTTTCATTTTCGGCCATCGCAACAAGATCCACATCGTCAACCTGGAAAAGACCCTGGTCATGTACCAGGAGGCGATGAAATACGTGAAAAAGCTGTCCTCGAACAAGGGCACCATCCTGTTCGTAGGCACCAAGCGCCAGGCGCGCGAGATCATCAAGGAAGAGGCAATGCGCTGCGGCGCGCCTTATGTCGACCATCGTTGGCTCGGCGGCATGCTGACCAACTTCAAGACCGTCAAGCAATCGATCAAGCGCCTGAAGGAGATGGAGGCGATGCTCGCCGACGGCAGCCTTGAAAAACTGCCGAAAAAAGAGGCTCTTGGCATTCAGCGCGAATTGGTCAAGTTCGAGCGCAGCCTGGGCGGCATCAAGGATCTCACCGGCGTGCCGGATGCCCTGTTCATCATCGACGTCGGTTACCAGAAGGGCGCGGTGGTCGAGGCCAACAAATTGGGGATACCGATTGTCGGCGTGGTCGACACCAACCATTCGCCCGAAGGCATTGCTCACGTGATCCCGGGCAACGACGATTCCAGCCGCGCTATCCGCTTGTACGCCCGTGGCGTAGCCGACGCGATACTCGAAGGTCGCGATATGTCGGTGCAGGAGATCGTCGCAGGTGGTGGCGCAGACGAGTTCGTGGAATTGGAAACGCAGGAAGAATCGGCTGGCTAAGCCGTAGGGGCAGCACCACGCAAAAGGGGGCGCAAGCCCCTTTTTTTGAATTTTGAGGAGCAAATAAATGGCAGAAATCACCGCAGCCATGGTAAAGGAGCTGCGCGAAATCACCGGTCTGGGCATGATGGAGTGCAAGAAAGCCCTGGTCGAAACCGAAGGCGACCTGAAATCCGCCGAAGATCTGTTGCGCGTCAAGAGTGGCGCCAAAGCGAACAAGGCGGCCGGACGGATTGCCGCGGAAGGTGTGGTCGGCGCCTATTTTTCCGCTGACGGCAAGTCCGCGTCGCTGGTGGAAGTCAATTGCGAAACCGATTTCGTCGCCAAGAACGCGGATTTTCTGGATTTCGCTTCGGCGTTGGCCCAGTTGGTGGCGCAACACGATCCGGTCGACGTGGCAGCGCTTTCTGCACTGCGCCTGGAGGATGGCACAGTCGAGACCAAGCGCCAGGCGCTGGTGCAGAAGATCGGCGAGAATCTGAGCATCCGCCGCTTTCACCGGGTGCACACCGGAGCCAAACTGGCCCAGTACCTGCATGGCGTGAAGATCGGCGTACTGGTCGAGTTCGAGGGCGAAGACGAAGTCGGCAAGGATCTGGCCATGCACATTGCATTCGCCAAGCCGCAGTTCATGTCGCGCGACCAGGTTGCGCCCGCCGTGATCGCGCGCGAGCGCGACGTGCTCGTCGCGCGCGCCCAGGAATCGGGCAAACCGGCCAACATCGCCGAAAAGATGGTCGAAGGCGGCCTGAACAAGTTTCTTGGCGAAATCACCCTGCTCGGGCAGGCTTTCATCAAGGACGACAAGCTCACGGTGGAGAAGATGCTCGCCGCAAAGCGCGCCAAGCTGCTCAGCTATAAGTTCTTCGTCGTGGGCGAGGGTCTGGAGAAGAAATCGAGCGATTTCGCCGCCGAGGTGGCGGCGCAGGCCAAAGCCGCCGCGGGTTGAGCGCCGTGCCGGCAGCGCCAGCTTATAAGCGCATCCTGCTCAAGCTATCGGGCGAGGCCCTGATGGGCGAGGATGCGTACGGCATCAATCGAGCCACCATAGACCGCATCGTCGCCGAGATCGCCGTCGTGGCGGCGATGGGCCTGGAAATCGCAGTGGTGATCGGCGGCGGCAATATTTTTCGCGGCGTAGCACCGGCCGCCGCCGGGATGGACCGGGCCACCGCCGACTACATGGGCATGCTTGCCACCATCATGAATGCGCTCGCACTGCAGGATGCGATGCGCCGCGGCGGCCTGAACGGCCGGGTGCAATCGGCGCTCAATGTCGAGCAGGTGGTGGAACCCTACATCCGCGGCAAGGCCATGCGCTACCTGGAGGAGGGCAAGATCGTAATTTTCGCCGCCGGCACTGGTAATCCGTTTTTCACCACCGACACGGCGGCGGCGCTGCGCGGCACCGAGATGGGCTGTGATATCGTGCTCAAAGCGACCAAGGTGGATGGTGTCTACAGCGCCGATCCCAAGACCGATCCGCAGGCGCGGCGCTATGCCAGGGTCAGCTTCGACGACGCGATCAACCAGAACCTCAAGGTGATGGATGCGACTGCCCTGACCCTGTGCCGCGACCAGAAGCTGCCGATCAACGTGTTCAGCATCTTCAAGGCCGGGGCGCTGAAACGGGTGGTGATGGGCGAGGACGAGGGAACGTTGGTACATAGCTGAAACAGGGAGTGAGCATGATCGCTGATGTCAAGAAAACCGCCGAGCAGAAAATGCACAAGTCGCTCGAGGCGCTGAAAACCGACCTGGGCAAGGTACGCACCGGGCGCGCCCACACCGGCATCCTCGACCACATCACGGTCGATTACTACGGTACGCAGATGCCGCTCAACCAGGTCGCCAACCTGACCCTGATCGATGCGCGCACCATCGGCATTTCGCCCTGGGAAAAGAAGATGGGAGCGGTGATAGAGAAGGCGATCCGCGATTCCGATTTGGGACTGAATCCTTCGGCGCAGGGCGATCTGATCCGCGTGCCGATGCCGGCGCTGACCGAGGAGCGGCGGCGCGAACTGATCAAGGTGGTGAAGGGTGAAGCCGAGAACGCCAAGGTGGCGGTGAGAAATCTGCGGCGCGATGCCAACCACCACCTCAAGGATCTGCTCAAGCAGAAGGCCGTTTCCGAGGACGACGAGCGCCGCGCGCAGGACGAAATCCAGAAGCTCACCGACAAATTCATCGCCGAAATCGACAAGCTGCTCGCCACCAAAGAAAACGACCTCATGGCGGTTTGACCCGGGCGCCACCCAGACCGAGACATCAATGCCATCATTTACCAGTTCGACGCGCGCTATCCCGCCAGCGATGGAGATTCCGCGCCATATTGCAATCATCATGGATGGCAATGGGCGTTGGGCCAAGCAGCGCATGCTGCCGCGCGCGGCCGGCCATAAGCGCGGCGTGGAGATCGTGCGAGAAGTGGTCAAGACCTGCGTCGCGCGAGGCGTCAAATACCTGACCCTGTTCGCCTTCAGTTCGGAGAACTGGCGCCGGCCGGCAGAAGAAGTATCGATGCTGAAGCAGCTGTTCATCATGGCGCTGGAGCGGGAAGCGGAAAAGCTGCATCGCAATGGCATACGCCTGCGCATAATCGGCGATATCGCGCCTTTCGGCGAAAAGATCACCGATCTGGTTGCGCGCGCGGAGCAGCTGACTCAGGCCAACAAGAGCATGACGCTCACCGTCGCCGCGAATTACGGCGGGCGCTGGGACATATTGCAGGCGATGCAGCGCCTGCTCGAGGCGAGGCTGGAGCAGCGCGGCGCGTTTACCGAAGAGCAGCTCGCCAGTTGCCTTGCCATGGCCTACGCGCCCGAGCCCGACCTGTTCATCCGCACCGGTGGGGAACAGCGCATCAGCAATTTTCTTCTGTGGCAGCTTGCCTACAGCGAATTCTATTTTACCGATATCCTGTGGCCCGACTTCGACGCGGCGGCGCTGGATCAGGCGATCGCGTCCTATCAGCAGCGTGAGCGCCGCTTCGGCCGCACCAGCGAGCAGCTCGAAATCGCCGGAGAGGCGCCTGCCTCGAAACGGGAGCTCGCCTGATTGTGCCAGCCTCCCGGGTGCATTGAGCGATGCTCAGGACGCGGGTAGTTACGGCGCTGGTGTTGTTGGTCTTGTTTCTGGCGGCGTTGTTCTGGTTGCCAGCGCGCGCTTGGGCCGTATTTTCCGGCGTGTTGGTCGTTCCCGCGGCATGGGAATGGGGCAGGCTGATCAAGCTCCGGCGCGTTGCCTGCGGCCTGTACGTGGTTCTCGTAGCGGCCGTGTGCGCGTCGCTGTACGGCTGGGCGCAAGCGAATACCCCAATCCACCAGCACGACGCGCAAACCGCAGCCTACCTGGTCGCAAGCCTGTTTTGGGTGGTGGTAGTACCGCTGTGGCTATGGCGTTCCTGGCTGCCCCGGTCGCGCTGGCTGGCGGCACTGACCGGCCTCGTGGTACTCGTGCCGATGTGGCTCGCGCTGGTCGAATTGCGCAATCTCGGTCCGGCGCTGCTATTGCTGTTGATGGCGGTCGCGTGGATTTCGGATACTGCCGCCTATTTTGCCGGGCGTCGCTTTGGCCGGCGCAAACTTGCGCCTTCCATCAGCCCAGGCAAGACGTGGGAAGGCGTAGCCGGGGCCGTGCTGGCCGTGAGTGCCTACGCTGCGCTGTGGGGCTATGCGTGGCCGCAGTATTTCCCGCGGGCGCTTGGATCCATGTCCTTCGGCGCGTTCGGCATGTTGTTGTTTCTGTGGCTGCTCACTGCAATCGGCATTTACGGCGACTTGTTCGAGTCCGCGTTGAAACGGCATGCCGGGGTCAAGGACAGCGGCGTCTTGCTGCCGGGGCACGGCGGCGTGCTCGATCGCATCGATGCCCTCGCCGCAGTGCTGCCGGTTGCCGCGCTGGCATACCTGTCATGAGCGCGATGCAGAACCTCGCCATCCTGGGGGCGACCGGCTCCATCGGGCTCAACACCCTGGACGTGGCCGCGCGCCATCCGCAGCGTTTTCGCATATTTGCCCTGAGCGCGAACGAACGTATCGATGAATTGGCCGAACTGTGCCTGCGCCACCAGCCGCGCTACGCCGTGGTGGCGCAGGCCGCCCAGGCTGAGGCGCTGGGCAAGCGCCTCGCGCCGGGCGCGACTGAAATCCTGATCGGCCCACAGGGATTGGAGCGCATTGCAGCCCATCCGGAAACCGACTGCGTGATGGCGGCCATTGTCGGCGCCGCCGGCCTGGTGCCTACGCTCGCGGCGGCGCGCGCGGGCAAGAAGCTGCTGCTCGCCAATAAAGAGGCTCTGGTCATGGCGGGGCCGATATTCATGGAGGCAGTGCGCACGCATCACGCAACCCTGCTGCCCATAGACAGCGAGCACAATGCCGTGTTCCAGTGTTTGCCCGATTCATTCTCGGGCGACCTGGGCGGCCACGGCGTGCGGCGCGTGCTGTTGACCGCCTCCGGCGGGCCGTTCCGTGAAGCCGCGCTGGAGCGGTTGCAGAGCGTGACGCCGGACGAGGCCTGCGCCCATCCAAACTGGGTGATGGGACGCAAGATTTCGGTGGATTCGGCGACCATGATGAACAAGGCGCTCGAGATCATCGAGGCGCACTGGCTGTTCGGCGCGACGCCCGAACAGATCGAGGTAGTGGTCCACCCACAGAGCGTGGTGCATTCCATGGTCGAATACGCAGACGGCTCGGTCATCGCGCAGCTCGGCAACCCCGACATGCGCACGCCGATCGCGCACGCCCTGGCCCACCCCGAGAGGATAGAAGCAGGCGTGGGTTCGCTTGATCTGTCCCGCGTCGGCAGGCTCGATTTTACTGCGCCGGATTTCGCGCGCTTTCCGGCGCTGCGGCTGGGGTATCGTGCCCTGAAGGAAGGCGGGACCAGCCCGGCGACGCTGAACGCAGCGAACGAGGTTGCGGTGACTGCATTTCTCGAGCGGCGCCTGCCGTTCCTTGCCATCACCGCGGTGATCGAAGCGGTGATGAACGAGTTGCGCCCGCGCCCCTTGACCAGCCTCGATGATGTACTCGCGGCCGACGCTGCCGCGCGCCGGCACGCCGAGCTGCAGGTCGAGGCGATGACGGCCAAGCTATGACCCTGCTTTATACGCTTGCTGCATTCGTGCTGGCGCTGGGGGCGCTGGTCATCGTGCACGAGTTCGGCCACTACCTCGTCGCGCGGCTTTGCGGCGTCAAGGTATTGCGCTTCTCGATCGGCTTCGGCATGCCGCTGTGGAAAAAGCGATTCGGGCGCGACCAGACCGAATGGGTCGTGGCCATGGTGCCGCTGGGCGGTTACGTCAAAATGCTGGACGAACGCGAGGGCGAGGTGGCGCCGCAGGAACTCGGCCGCGCCTTCAACCGGCAGAGCGTGTGGCGGCGCTACGCGGTGGTCATGGCCGGGCCGCTCGCCAACTTCCTGTTTGCGATACTGCTGTACTGGCTGCTGTTCATGCACGGCGTGCAGGAAGCGCGGCCGATATTGGGTTCGCCGCCGCCGCACACGCCGGCCGCAAGCGCAGGCTTCGAGGCGGGCGAGACCATACGCGCCATCAACGGCGAGCCGGTTGCGTCCTGGCAGGACGTGCGTTGGCGCATGCTGCAGCTTGCGCTGGAGCGGCAACAGGTAAAGGTCGAGGTGCTCAACCGCAGCAACCAGATCAACTGGCGCATGCTCGATTTGTCGCCCTTCGACGCGGAGCAGCTTGAAGGCGATACCCTGGGCCTGATCGGCTTGAGGCTCTACCGGCCGGAAATCCAGCCCGTGATCGGCCAGATCGTGGCCGGCAGCGTGGCGGAGCAAGCGGGCCTGCGACCGGGCGATCATATTCTTGCAGCCAACGGCAAACCTGTCGCATCCTGGAATGACCTGGTGCAACTTGTGCGCAGCCATCCGGGGCTCGAACTGCGGCTGACCTATCAGCGCGGAAACGAACGACACGAGGTGGCGCTGGTTCCCGAAACGGTGCGACAAAACGGTCCGGCCGTAGGGCGCATAGGCGCGGCGGCGCAGATCGACCAGCAGGCCTTGAGCGAACTCGTTACCGTGGTACGCTACGATAGCGCAAGCGCCCTGGCAAAAGCGGCGCAGAAAACCTGGGACATGTCCGTGTTCAGCCTGAAGATGCTTGGGCGGATGCTGGTCGGGCAAGTGTCATGGAAGAATCTCAGCGGCCCGGTCACGATCGCCGATTATGCCGGGCAATCGGCGCAGCTTGGGCTGGTCTCGTACCTGAGTTTTCTGGCACTGATCAGCATCAGCCTCGGGGTATTGAATCTGCTGCCGATTCCCTTATTAGATGGGGGGCATTTGATGTATTATACAGTCGAAATTTTCAAGGGCAGTCCGGTATCGGATCGGATGATGGAAATCGGCCAGAAACTCGGTCTGACCCTGTTGCTGGTTCTGATGGCGTTTGCCTTCTATAACGATATTAACCGCTTGATCTCCGGCTGAACGTGAACATGACCAGATATTTCGTCGCAGCATGCATCTGCCTGTGGGTCGGCGTTGCACACGCATTCGATCCCTTCGTAGTGCGCGATATCCGCGTCGAAGGCATCCAGCGCATCGAGGCCGGCACTGTATTCAGCTATCTCCCGGTCAAGGTCGGCGAAACCATGACTGATGAAAAAGCAGCCGCGGCGATCAAAGCCCTGTTTGCAACCGGGTTCTTCAAGGATGTACGCCTGGAAGTGCAACGCGATGTACTGATCGTGATGGTCCAGGAGCGCCCGGCCGTGTCGCAGATCGACTTCATCGGCAATAAGGAATTCGACAAAGACGCGTTGACCAAGGGGCTGCGCGAAATCGGACTGGCCGAAGGGCGGTCCTTCGACAAGGCTCTGCTCGATCAGGCTGAGCAGGAGATCAAGCGCCAGTACCTCTCACGCGGGCGCTACGGCGCCAGCGTGGTTACCACAGTTACGCCCCTCGAACGCAATCGTGTCGGCGTCAGTTTTTCCATCAATGAAGGCGACGTAACCAAGATCCACGAGATCAATATCATCGGTAATAAGGCGTACAAGGAAAAGGACCTGCTGCAATTGTTCGTGCTGCAAACCCCGGGGTGGCTGACCTGGTACACCAAGAACGATCAATATTCCAAGCAGAAACTGTCCGGCGACCTGGAGACCTTGCGTTCCTATTATCTCAACAACGGTTATCTCGAGTTCAATATAGATTCGACGCAGGTATCGATCACGCCGGACAAGAAAGACATCTACATCACGGTCAATATCACCGAGGGCGAAAAGTACACCGTGTCCGATGTCAAGCTCGGCGGCGAGTTGCTGCTGCCGGAAGCCGAATTGCGCGGATTGATCCAGTTGAAGCCGGGCGAGACCTTCTCGCGCCAAAGACTCAACGAGAGCACCAAGAAGATCACCGACCGGCTGGGCAACGAGGGTTATGCTTTTGCCAACACCAACGCGGTCCCCGAGTTGGACAAGGCCGCAAAGCGCGTCGCTCTGACGATAATGATCGACCCGGGGCGGCGGGTCTATGTGCGCCGTATCAACATCTCCGGCAATACCCGCAGCCGCGACGAAGTGGTCCGCCGCGAACTGCGGCAACTCGAGGGCGCCTACTATGACGGCGACAAGATACAGAAATCGAAGGTGCGCTTGGATCGCCTGGGGTATTTTACCGAAGTCGATGTGGAGACGCCGGCGGTTCCCGGCACCTCGGATCAGGTGGATGTGAATTTCAAGGTCAAGGAAAAACCGACGGGAGCGATCACCATCGGCGCGGGTTTTTCATCTTCGGAAAAGCTGATATTGAGCGGTTCGATCACGCAGGACAATATTTTTGGCAGCGGCAAACACATCACCGCGCAGCTCAGCACAAGCAAGATCAACCGCAATATCAGCTTAAGCTACACCAACCCCTACTACACGGTGGATGGGGTCAGCCGCGGCTTCGACATTTTCGACCGCCGCACCGACGCGTCCTTGCTGGGTCTGGGTTATTACACCACGGACACGCTCGGCGGGGGCGTGCGCTACGGCGTCCCGCTGACCGAGGTGGACAATCTCGGTTTCAGTCTGGGCGCCGAAAACACCAGACTTGGCGTCAACGCAACCAGCCCGCTCAGGTACCTGGATTTTGTCAATGTATTTGGCAACAACAACACCGCGATTCCTGCGGCAATCAGCTGGATACGCGACCAACGCGACAGCGCGCTGTTGCCGACCAAAGGTACTCTGGTCCGTGCCAGCCTGGAGGCCGGGCTGCCCGGAGGAACGCTGAGATACTACAAACTCACCGAGCAGGTGCAATGGTACTACCCGCTGTCGCGCACCTATACCCTGATGCTCAACGGCGAGATCGGGGCGGCCGAGGGCATGGGCGGGAAACCATTGCCGTTTTACAAGAATTTTTACGCGGGCGGCGTCAGTTCGGTGCGCGGCTACGATTCGTACTCCCTCGGCCCGCGTGACTCCCAAAACAATATCCTCGGCGGCACCAAGCGCATGATCGGGAACGCTGAAGTGCTGTTTCCGATGCCGGGAGCGGGGACCGACCGTTCGATGCGCTTGAGCGTGTTCCTGGACGCCGGCCAGGTGTACGGGGCGGATGAGAGGATGCGCTTGTCTGAATTGCGCTATTCGACGGGCGTGTCGTTCATCTGGAATTCGCCTCTGGGACCACTACGCTTCAGTTATGGCAAACCGCTCAACGCCAAGGCGGAGGATAATATCCAGCACCTGCAGTTCCAATTGGGACAGGTTTTCTAGTCTCTCATCAGGCAAGAGTTGACAGAAATGGCGAAGATCTCGATTGATTGCGAGCATGCATCCGCGGGGGGATTTACGCCCCGAAGGAAGTCCCCTTGGGGGACAAGTGGGGGTGCTCCCTCCCTTGTTCGCGGGATAAGGGCTTTTCCCCGGCCGGAGGTACTTTGCTTGGTTCCGGCTTGTCCGGTTTAGGGATTGAGGAGATCAGGTTGAAAAAACTAGTATTTGTCGCGCTAAGTGTATTGATCGCCAGCACTGCCGCCGCCGCGGACTCCAAGATAGGGTTTGTCAATACCGAAAGAGTGTTCCGCGACGCCGCGCCCGCGGTGCGCGCGCAGAAGAAAATCGAGCAGGAATTCGCCAAACGCGACCAAGAGATGCAGAAGATGACCGAGCAGATTCGCAAGCTGCAGGAAAGCCTGGAGAAGAACGTGGTCACCATGACCGAGACCGAGCGGCGCAACAAGGAGCGCGAATTCGCTGAACTGAATAAGGACTTCCAGCGCAAGCAGCGCGAATTCCGCGAGGATCTCAACCAGCGGCGCAACGAGGAGCTTGCCGCGGTGCTCGAGCGGGCCAACCGCACCATCAAGGCTATTGCCGAGTCGGAAAAATATGACATCATCTTCCAGGAGGCGGTCTATGCCAGTCCGCGCATCGACATCACTGACAAAGTGATCAAGGCACTGGAAGACAAGCCGGCAGGGAAATAATCAGCACCGATGGCTAAGGCCAAGAAATATCGCCTGGCCCAGATCGTCGAACGCTTCGGTGGGGAGATAATCGGCAACCCGCAGACGCCGATCAGCCAGGTGGCGACGCTTGAGAACGCCGGTGCGCAGCACATCGGCTTTCTCACCCACGGCAAATACCGCAAGCAGCTCGCCGGCACCCGCGCCGGCGCGGTAATTCTCGGCAAAGCCGACAGCGGCCTGACCCAGCTGCCGCGCATCGTGTGCGATGATCCCTACCTGTATTTCGCCAAAGTCTCGTCCCTGTTCAACCCGCAGCCGGTGGCCAGGCCCGGGGTACACCGGACCGCGGTAGTAGAGCGCGGCACCAGAGTTCCGGCCAGCGCCAACGTCGGCGCCGGGGCGTATATCGGCCGTGGCGTGAAGCTGGGCAAAGGAGTGGTGATCGGCGCCGGCTGCTACCTTGGCGATGCGGTCGAAATCGGCGCAGCCAGCCGTCTGCAGGCGCGCGTCACTGTATACCCGGGTTGTCGTCTGGGCCAGCGCGTGTTGGTGCATTCCGGCGCGGTGATCGGCGCCGATGGCTTCGGCATCGCGCTGGACGGCGACGCGTGGCGCAAGATTCCACAGACCGGCGGCGTAGCCATCGGCGACGACGTCGAGATCGGCGCCAACACATGCATAGACCGGGGCACGCTCGAAGACACCGTGGTGGAAGAAGGGGTGAAGCTGGACAATCTGATCCAGATCGGGCACAACGTACGCATTGGAGCGCACACTGCGATCGCCGGCTGCACCGGCATAGCCGGCAGCACGCGCATAGGCAAACACTGCATGATCGGCGGCGCCGCCTCCATCGTGGGACACCTCGACATCGCCGATCACGTTGTTATCAATGCCGCCACCGTGGTCACCAAGTCGATTCGGAAAGCCGGAACCTATAGCGGTCACCCGGCCGAAGACAGTCGCAGCTGGACACGCCATGTGGCTTTGCTGCGCCGTATGGACGCGCTGCACGAACGCTTGCGCAGCATGGAGCAACGCCTGTCAACGCCGGAGAAGAAAGCTTGAACATCCAGGAAATCCTCGAGTACCTGCCGCACCGATATCCATTTCTGCTCATCGACCGCGTGATCGAGTGCGAGCTGGGCAAACGCATTCGGGCACTGAAAAACGTCAGCGTCAACGAGCCCTATTTCAACGGCCATTTTCCGTATTACAAAGTCATGCCCGGCGTGCTCATCGTCGAGGCCATGGCGCAGGCGGCGGCGATCCTGTCGTTTCGCACCATGGGCATTAAACCGGACGACAAATCCGTGTACTATTTTGCCGGCATCGACAGGGCGCGCTTCAAGAAGCCGGTCATGCCGGGGGACCAGCTGGTGCTGGAGGTGAGCATCGAGCGGACCGTGCGCAACGTGGTCAAATACGCCGGCAAGGCGTATGTGGGCGAAACCCTCGTAGCCGAAGCCGAGCTGCTTTGCACCCTGCGCCCGATAGAATGATTCACCCGAGCGCTATCGTCCATCCCGGCGCCAGGCTGGGAGCAAACGTCAGCATCGGCGCCTACAGCATGGTCGGCGAGCATGTCGAGATCGGCAGCGATACCTGGATCGGTCCGCATGTGGTAATCGAAGGACATACCCTGATCGGCAGGGACAATCGCATTTTCCAGTTCTCCTCGCTGGGAGCGGTGCCGCAGGACAAGAAATACGCGGGCGAACCGACGCGGCTGGAAATCGGCGACGGCAACACCATACGCGAATTCTGCACCGTCAATTGCGGCACCGCGCAGGACGCGGGCGTGACCCGCCTGGGCAACGGCAACTGGATCATGGCTTATGTGCACCTCGCGCACGACTGCCAGATCGGCGACCATACCATTTTTGCCAACAATGCCCAGCTCGCCGGCCACGTGCATGTCGGCGATTACGCCATACTCGGCGGCTTCACCGGCGTACACCAGTTCGTGCGTATCGGCGCCCACAGTTTCACCGCCATCGCCACGGTCCTGGTGCACGACCTGCCGCCCTACGTGACGGCGGCGGGGAACACGGCCAAAGCCTACGGCCTCAATGCCGAAGGGCTGCGCCGGCGCGGCTTTTCCGCCGCGGCGCTGGCCGGGATCAAACGCGCCTACAAGACGCTCTACAAATCCGGCCTGACGCTGGATCAAGCCAAAGCGCAGCTTGCCGAACAAGCCGGGACTTGCGCCGAGGTCGGCCTGCTCACCGATTTTTTGCAGGGCTCGACCCGCGGGATCGTGCGCTGACGTGGGCCAAGCGCAGCTCACCATCGGCATGGTCGCCGGGGAGACCTCGGGTGACCTGCTGGGCGCGCATTTGATCGCGGCACTGCGACCGCACCTGCCGGAAGCCAGGTTCATCGGCATCGGCGGTCCCAAAATGGAAGCGCAGGGCCTGGCTTCCCTGTTTCCGATGGAACGCCTGGCGGTGCGCGGTTATGCAGAGGTGCTGCGGCATTATGCTGGCCTCGCGTGGATGCGGCGCAAGCTGAAACTGGCCTTGCTCGAGGCGCGGCCCCAGCTGTTCATCGGCGTCGACGCACCGGATTTCAACTTGGGCCTGGAAGCCGGTCTGAAGCGCGCCGGGGTGCCGGTTGTGCATTATGTCAGCCCCTCGGTCTGGGCCTGGCGCGGCGGCCGAATCGCCGCCATGGCGCGCTCGGTCGACCACGTGCTGACGCTGTTCCCGTTTGAACCGGAGATCTACCGCAAGGCGGGCATTGCCGCCACTTACGTCGGTCATCCGCTCGCCGATCTGATTCCGGAGCAGGACCAGACCGCCAGGGCGCGCGCCCAGCTCAAAATCGCAGCGGAACGCAAGGTGATCGCGCTGCTGCCGGGCAGCCGGCAGTCCGAATTGCGCTACATGGCGGACACCTTCATCGCGACGGCCAAGCTGCTGACGCAGAAAATCGAGCGACCGCTGTTTCTGGTGCCGTTGGTCAGCCGCGAAACGCGCGAAATTTTCGAGACCGCCCTGCGTCGGGCCGACGCAGCCGAACTGCCTCTGACCATACTGTTCGGCCACGCAAGGGAAGCGCTTGCCGCCGCCGATATCGCTTTGGTGGCCAGCGGCACCGCCACCCTGGAGGCGGCGCTGCTCAAAAAGCCCATGGTGATCACCTACAAAATGGCCGGGGCCAGCTGGCTGCTGATGCGCCGCATGGGCTACCTGCCTTACATCGGCTTGCCCAATATCCTGGCCGGAGAGTTTGTGGTGCCTGAGCTGCTGCAGCACGACGCCACGCCGGAAAACCTGGCGCAGGCCTTGCACAATGCACTCAAGGACAGCGTCGTGCGCGCGCGCCTGCCGCAGCGCTTTGCCGCCATCCACCGCCAGCTCAAATGCGACACCGCGGAGCAGGCCGCCAGGGCGGTGCTGCCTTTGCTCGCGCGCGGCGGCCACATGAGCTCGGTCGTATGAGTTTAGTGTGCGGCGTGGACGAAGCGGGGCGGGGGCCGCTAGCCGGCCCGGTCTACGCTGCCGCGGTGATCCTCGACCCGGGCTCGCACATCGCCGGTTTGGCCGATTCCAAAACGCTGTCCGCATCCCGGCGAGTGGAACTGGCCGGGCAAATACGCAGTCGCGCGCTCGCCTGGGCGATCGCTTCGGCCTCGGTAGCCGAGATCGACGCGATCAATATCCTGCAGGCCAGCCTCCTGGCCATGCGGCGCGCAGTGGAGCAGTTGAGCATGGCGCCTGGCGTAGTGCTGGTCGACGGCAACCGGTGCCCAATGATCGGATATCCGGTCAGAGCCATCGTCAAGGGTGACAGCAAGATCCCGGCAATTTCTGCCGCTTCGATCCTGGCCAAGACGGCGCGTGACGCTGAAATGTTGCACCTGCACCAGCTCTACCCGCATTACGGGCTGGATCGGCACAAGGGTTACCCGACTTGCGCACATCTCGCCGCCCTGGAGCAGCACGGCGTATCCGAGATCCACCGACGCAGCTACGCGCCGATCCGCAAGCTGCTCCAAGGCCGAGCGTTGTCTTCTGGATGCCGCACGTGCGCGATCGAGACCTGAAGCTGATACGCTCGCGCGAAAACCCGCGCTTCAAACTGCTGCGCCAACTCGCCACCTCCACGCGCGAGCGGCGCAAGGCGGGCCTGGCGCTGCTCGACGGCGCGCATTTGATCTCGGCCTATCGCGCCAGCGGCGGCGTGCCCGAGCAACTGATTCTGAGCGAAAGCGGTGCTGCGAACGCGGAAGCCGCCGAGCTGGCGGCGGGGGTGGCCGGGCAGGCTGTGTTGGTGCTCGCCGATCCCCTGTTCAACGACGTTGCCCAGGTCGCGACGCCGACCGGCATCGTCGCACTGATACGTACACCCCAACCCGGCCCCTTGCCGCAGGTGATAGAGCGCTGCGTGATGCTGGAGAACATTCAGGACGCGGGCAACCTCGGCTCCATCCTGCGCAGCACGGCGGCTGCGGGTATCTCAACAGTGCTGCTTTCCCAAGGTTGTGCCTTCGCCTGGTCGCCAAAGGTGCTGCGCGCCGGGATGGGCGCGCATTTCAGCCTGGACATATTTGACAACGCCGATCTACCCGCTGCCGCCCGCAGGTTGTCGGGACGGCTGATCTGTGCCAGCAGCCACGCAGGAAAATCCCTATATCAGGCCGATTTGCGCGGCCCGCTTGCTTGGGCGTTCGGTAACGAGGGATCGGGCCTGAGCGCGGCGCTGAGTGCCGCCGCGACCGAGCAGCTGCGCATCCCCATGCCCGGCGGCAGCGAGTCTTTGAACGTGGCGGCAGCGGCGGCGATTTGTCTGTTCGAGCAGGTGAGACAGCGAGGGTAGGGACCGCGGCAGTGCCCGGGCTCGCTTTTCCACAAGATCGCCGCTTGTGCGCGGACACGCTTCACCTCCGCGTACAAGCGGTGATCCGCGCGGACGGGACGCCGTCCGCGCAAGTCCTGTCACCGCAGCTCGAAGCTTATCGCCACGTCAGTCAGGGGCGGGGATCGGCCATTGCGCGCTGCGCGCGCCAACCGTGTTTTCCACGCGGAGGTAAACCGTGTCCGCGCGGAAAACACGGTTATGGTTAAAACCCTCGCGGCTGGGATGTTCGCCCGCGTCAAGCCTTGCTGTGCGAACGCATCAGGCGCTGTTTCTCCCGGTCCCAGTCGCGTTTCTTCTCGGTCTCACGCTTGTCGTGCTGCTTCTTGCCGCGGGCGAGGCCGATGTCGATCTTGATTCTGCCGTTCTTGTAGTGCATGTCGAGCGGCACCAGGGTGTAGCCGGCGCGCTCGACCTTGCCGATCAAGTGCTGGATTTCCTCGCCATGGAGCAGCAGCTTGCGCGTGCGCACAGGGTCGGGATGGATATGGGTGGAGGCCGTCGGCAGGGCGCTGATGTGGCCGCCGACCATGTAGATCTCTCCGCCGCGGATAAGCACATAGGCGTCCTTGAGCTGCACCCGTCCGGCGCGGATCGCTTTCGCTTCCCAGCCCTCCAGCACCAGGCCGGCTTCGTAACGCTCCTCGATGAAGTAGTCGTGAAAGGCTTTTTTGTTCTGTGCGATCTTCATGGGAGCAGTATTGGTACAATCGGGCAATTTTAACAGTTGCGCCGCGTCTTCATGGCCACAGTCGAAAAGTCAGTTCTGATAAGCCATAGCGCGGCCAAAATGTACGCCCTGGTCGCGGACGTGGATGCATATCCGCAGTTTCTGCCCTGGTGCAGCGCCACCGAGGTGAAGCGGCTCGACGCGCACCGGGCTGCGGCTACGCTGCACGTCAATTATCACGGCCTGCGCCTGCATTTCACCACGGAGAACCGGATGGAAGCGGGAGCCCTGATCGATATGAATCTGGTGAACGGCCCGTTCAAGCACCTGGACGGCTACTGGCGCTTCGTCCCGTTATCCGAGCAGGCGTGCAAAATCGAATTCCAGTTGAATTACGAGCTCTCGGGCAAGCTGATGGAGAAATTGGCCGGACCGGTGTTCAATCATATCGCAAATACCCTGGTCGAAGTCTTCGTCAAGCGGGCAACGACCCTATACGGGCAGGGATAAGCATGCGCATCGAGGTGGTCTGCGCGCTGCCGCAGAAGCAGGAGCGGATACTGCTGGATCTATCGCCCGGCAGCACCGTGCTGGACGCGATCGAGGCGAGCGGCTTGCTGTCGCGCCTGCCGCAGATCGAGCTCGGACGGGCAGGGATCTGGGGCCGGCCGGTCAGTCCTGAAACCAGGCTGCGCGACCAGGACCGGGTCGAGATCTACCGGCCCTTGATTGCCGATCCCAAGGAAGTCCGGCGCAAGCGCGCAGCAACAAGCCGCAAGTAAGCCTCAGTTGCACGCTGCGGCAGCTTCCTGCCGCGCCTTGGCCGTTTCCTGGGCTATTTGCTGGTCGGTGAGGAAAATGCGCTCGCCCTTTTCGTCGACGCGCGACTGGCGCCCGCCCAGCTCCAGACTGGCCACCGCGGCGTTCGCGCGCCTGCAGTTCTCCGCCTTGTCGCGTGCCTGCGCCTGCTTCTTTGCTGCCTCCTCCTGCGCCTTGGCTGCCTCCAACTGGCGCTTGCGGAAAGCTTGCTCCTGCTCGGCCGGCGTTCTGGGCCCGGCCTTGGCGGCGTCCTTTTGTGCGCCGCCCTTGGCATCACCTGCCGCGGCTGCGCCGCCGGCGGGCGCACTGGGAGCGGGGGCGGGGGGCGGCGCGCGCAGCTTTTCCGTCTTGACGTTGCTCGGCGGCGGCTTGTCCGAATACTGCACCTTCCCGTTAGAATCCACCCATTTGTACGTCTGCGCGGATGCAGGCAGGGCAACACACAGCGCCAGCGATATCGCTACCGAAACTCGTTTCATCCGGGCACGCCTTCCATTTGCTCAATTAGTTCAAAAGTAACGGCTTTCCGCCGCTGCGTCAATCAGGCTTAACGCGCCAATCCGGTTCCGGTTTCAGGCGCGGTTTATTTGCCGGCCAAGGACAGGCGCGTATAATGCGGCTTTGCGGCCAGGAGTTTTGCTATGCGCGTCATTCAGAAAGCGCTGACCTTCGACGATGTCCTGCTCGTCCCCGCCCATTCGACCGTTCTTCCGCGCGATGTTTCCCTCAAGACCCGCCTGACGCGCAAGATCAAGCTCAACATCCCGCTGGTGTCGGCGGCGATGGACACGGTGACAGAATCGCGACTGGCGATCGCCATCGCCCAGGAAGGCGGCATCGGCATCGTGCACAAGAACCTCGGCCCCAAGGCGCAGGCGGCCGAGGTGCTCAAAGTCAAGCGCTTCGAGTCCGGCGTGCTGCGCGATCCGATGACCGTGTCGCCGGAGATCACGGTGCGCGAGCTGCTCGAACTGACGCAGCAATACCGGGTGTCCGGTTTTCCGGTAGTCGACAAAGGCAAGGTCGTCGGCATGGTCACCAACCGCGACTACCGCTTCGAGACCAACCTGGACGCCCCGGTGAGCACTATCATGACTCCGCGCGAGCGCCTGATCTACGTCATGGAAGGCGCCAGCCCGGAGGAAGCGCGGGCCTTGCTGCACAAGCACCGCCTGGAGCGCGTCCTGGTGGTCAACGACAGCTTCGAACTGCGCGGGCTGGTGACGGTGAAGGACATTCTCAAGGCGACCGAGCACCCGCTCGCGAGCAAGGATGAGCAAGGCAAGCTGTGGGTCGGCGCCGCGGTGGGAGTGGGCGAGGGTACGGAGGAGCGCGTCGAGCATCTGGTCGAGGCGGGCGTCGATGTGATCGTGGTGGATACGGCGCATGGACATGCACAGGGCGTGCTTGACCGCGTACGCTGGATCAAGAAAAAGTTTCCCAAGGTGGAAGTCATCGGCGGCAACATCGCCACGGCGTCGGGTGCCAGGGCCCTGGTCGACCATGGTGCCGACGGCATCAAGGTGGGTATCGGTCCCGGGTCCATCTGCACCACGCGGGTCATCGCCGGCGTGGGCGTGCCGCAGATATCGGCGATCCAGAACGTGTACGCGGCGCTCAAGGACACCGACGTGCCCTTCATCGCCGATGGTGGCATCCGTTACTCCGGCGACGTGGCCAAGGCGGTTGCGGCCGGCGCCAATGCCGTGATGATGGGCAGCATGTTCGCCGGCACCGAAGAGGCGCCGGGGGAGACCATACTCTACCAGGGCCGCTCCTATAAACTCTACCGCGGCATGGGCTCGCTCAGCGCCATGCAGGACGGCGCCGCGGATCGCTATTTCCAGGATCCCCTCAACAATGCCGACAAGCTCGTTCCGGAGGGTATCGAAGGCCGCGTACCCTATAAGGGCAGCGTGGTCAGCATCATTTACCAGATGGTCGGAGGGCTGCGCGCGAGCATGGGCTACTGCGGCTGCGCCGACATCGAGGACATGCGCACCAGGACCGAGTTCGTCGAAATTACCTCGGCGGGCATGCGCGAGTCGCATGTGCACGATGTGCAGATCGTCAAAGAGGCGCCAAACTATCAAGTCGAATGAGCTCGTCGGCGCAGCGACCCGACTTATGACCGAGGGCCGATCGTGCTCCAACCGGCACGACCGGCCTTTCCATTTGTGAGTACCAGACCATGCATCAGAAAATCCTGATCCTAGACTTCGGCGCGCAGTACACCCAGCTGATCGCGCGCCGCGTGCGCGAAGCGCGCGTCTATTGCGAAATCCATCCCTACGACGTCAGCGAGCAGTTCGTGCGCGAGTTCGGCGCCAAGGGCGTGATCCTGTCGGGCAGCCACCTGTCGGTGACCGAAGAGGCCACGGCGCGCGCGCCGCAGGCGGTGTTCGAACTGGGCGTGCCGGTGCTGGGCATCTGCTATGGCATGCAGACCATGGCCGGGCAGCTCGGCGGCAAGGTCGAGGCGGGCAAGGTGCGCGAATTCGGCTATGCCGAGGTGCGTGCGCGCGGGCACACGCGCCTCCTCGACGGCATCGAGGATTTGCGCACGCCCGAGGGCCACGGCATGCTCAAGGTGTGGATGAGCCACGGCGACAAGGTCACGCAGATGCCCCCAAGCTTCAAGCTCATGGCGTCCACCGACTCCTGTCCGATCGCCGCCATGGCCGACGAGGAAAGGGGTTTCTACGCGGTGCAATTTCATCCCGAGGTCACGCACACGCTTCAGGGAACGGCTATCCTCAGGCGCTTCGTCAACGACATCTGCGGCTGCGCCGGCGACTGGAACATGCCCGATTACGTGTCCGAGGCGATCGCCCGGGTGCGCGAGCAGGTGGGGCAGGACGAAGTGATCCTCGGGCTTTCCGGCGGCGTCGATTCCTCTGTTGCTGCCGCGCTGATCCACCGCGCCATCGGAGCGCAGCTCACTTGCGTGTTCGTCGATCACGGACTGCTCAGGCTGAACGAGGCCGAGCAAGTGATGGCGACGTTCGCCCGCAGCCTCGGCGTCAAGGTGATCCATATCGATGACAGCGCGACTTTCATGGGAAAGCTCGCCGGCGTCGCCGATCCGGAACAAAAGCGCAAGATCATCGGCCGCGAATTCGTCGAAGTATTCCAGCGCGAGGCGGCGAAGATCAAGAACGCCAAATGGCTCGCCCAAGGGACCATCTATCCGGACGTGATCGAATCCGCCGGAGCCAAGACGAAGAAGGCGGCCAGCATCAAGTCGCATCACAACGTCGGCGGCCTGCCCGACACCCTGCATCTGAAGCTGTTGGAGCCCTTGCGCGAGCTGTTCAAGGACGAGGTGCGCGAACTCGGCGTCGCGCTCGGCCTGCCGCACGACATGGTCTACCGGCATCCCTTCCCCGGTCCGGGACTGGGCGTGCGCATCCTGGGCGAGGTGAAGCAGGAGTACGCCGATCTGCTGCGCCGCGCCGACGCTATTTTCATCGAGGAACTGCGCGCGGCGCGCGGCCCGGACGGACGCAGCTGGTACGACGCCACCTCGCAGGCGTTCGCCGTATTCCTGCCGGTGAAGGCAGTGGGCGTGATGGGCGACGGCCGCACCTACGAGTACGTGGTGGCGCTGCGCGCGGTGCAGACGCAGGACTTCATGACCGCCCATTGGGCGCACCTGCCGCACGAACTCCTGGGCAAGGTCTCCAACCGCATCATCAACGAGGTGCGCGGCATCAACCGCGTGGTCTACGACATCTGCGGCAAGCCGCCGGCGACCATCGAGTGGGAGTAAAGCGGCAGGTGTATTGCCGCTTTGCCGCTGCGCATCAGGATTTCACCTGCTGCTTGCACAACTGCGTCGACTCGCTTGCCACGCAACCGCCTGCCGCTGCCTCGCGAACGTAGCCGGCGTGGAAAGCTGAGGGCAGGGGTTCTCAGCGGTAGAGCAGCACCGCCTCGCGTTCTTCGCGCCAGGCCTGCTCGTCGGGCGCGGCAAGCGCGTCTAGATCCGCCGCAACGGCGGCGGGATCGTCCACCCAGCGGCGCAAGAGTTCGCTGCCGTTGATGAGGTCTATGGCCAGACGCTCGCGCTCGTATTCGTAGGCAAAGTCGCGCCACAGCCTGTAGTCCGGGCGCAGCCTGCGCAGGGCCTTGAACACCAGGGCGAGCAGCCTCCAGGGGCGGAATGCCTCGTGATCATAGGCCGCGTCCTCGACGTGGATCTGCAGTCCCGCGCAAAGCGCGCCGGCGTGCTTGTGAAACGTCGGCTCGAAATAGCAATCGCGCAGCCTGCAACCGTGCATCCACTGGGGAGCGAGCGATTCCATCGTGGCGAGCAGCGCGCGCGGCTCGATATCGGGTGCGCCGAAGAGTTCCAGCGGCCGTGTCGTGCCCCGACCCTCGGACAGGGTCGTGCCTTCGAGCATCACCGTACCGGCGTAGCAGCGCGCCATCCACAGGTTGGACGCATTGGGGCTCGGGTTCACCCACGCGCGCCCGCCGAGGGGCCAGCCGTAGCCCGGTGCGCTCTGCGGTTCCCAGCCCTGCATGGCCACCACTTGGCAGTCCACATCCAGGCGCAGCGTGCGCACGAACCAGCGCGCCAGCTCACCCAGGGTGAGGCCATGGCGCATGGGCAGCGGCCCCGCGCCGACGAAGCTCTCCCACCCGGGGCGCAGCGCCAATCCCTCGACCGGGCGGCCCGCCGGGTTGGGCCGGTCCAGCACCCAGACGCTTTTGCCGTGCCGCGCGGCCGCCTCGAGGACATAGCGCAGCGTGGTGGCGAACGTATATACGCGGCAGCCCAGGTCCTGCAGGTCGACCAGCAGTACGTCGAAGCTGTCCATCATCTGCGCCGTGGGACGGCGCACCTCGCCGTACAGGCTGAACACCGGGATGCCGTGCACGGGATCGGCGTAGTCGGGCGATTCGACCATGTTGTCTTGCTTGTCGCCACGCAGTCCGTGCTGCGGGCCGAACGCCGCCGCCAACTGGATGTCGGCCAGCGCGGCGAGCGCGTCGAGCGAATGCACGAGATCGCGCGTGACCGACGCCGGGTGCGCGAGCAGCGCGACGCGCCGCCGCGCGAGCGGCCGGCGCAGCGCCGCATCCTCGATCAGCCGGTCGATGCCGAATTTCATTCGAGTTCCAGGGCGTAGGCGTGGGGGTGATGGAAGTCGGGCGCGCCCGGGGCGTGCCGCAGCGCCCAGTAGGAAAGCGCGCCGGCGTCGTCCTCGATGACCGCCGCGAGCGCGAGCGCGAGCCCGGCTTCGGCATGATCAGGGGACAGCAGTGCCAGGCGTATCGAGGCGTCGAGTTCGAGTTTATCCCGGCTGCGGCGCACGGCAATGCGCGGGTCCAAGGCTGCATCGACCAGGGGCGCGCCGTCGCGGTAGCGCGCAAATGCGCAGGCCGCCCATGCGCCCGAGGGCGCGAAATTAAATTCATGGTACGCGGGGACGTCCTTGCGGGCGATGAAAACTTCGCAGCAGGTGTGCTGCCACAGCCGCTCGCCGCGCGCGGACGGCCGTGGCGCCGGTATGCGCAGGCGATCCAGATCGCCCTCGATGACATAGGTCAGCGCCAGCATCCCGCCCGGCAGTTTCGCCACGCGCGCGACTATGCCGCGCACCGCCTCGCTGCGCGTGCCGGGATGGCGCGCGAGCGTAAGGGCGTGGTTCGCGGAGGACGGCATCGGCGTATTGTAGCGGCCCGCGCCGGTACGCAGGACGCTATCCGTTCGCGCGGGAAGATCCGACCAGCCGGCTGTAGCTCACCGCGGCGGCGAGCAGGGCGATGCCCGCCGCCAGCCCCAGCGTCCATATGGTGGTGTGCTCGCCGAACAGGCTGAACATCAGCGCCACCAGCGCGGCGCCCATGGTCTGACCGAGCAGCCGCGCAGTTCCGAGCATGCCGCTCGCCCCGCCGCTGCGCTCGCGCGGCGCCGAGGTGATGATGGCGCGGTTATTGGGCGACTGGAACAGGCCGAAGCCGGCGCCGCACAACGCCATGCGCCAGACGATGTCGGCGTCGCCCGCAGCCGCCGGCAGCAGCGCGAGCAGCGTTAAGCCCGCGGCAAACGTGACCAGGCCCAGCGCCCCGAGTATGCCGGCGGGATAGCGGTCGGCGAGCCTGCCGGCGATAGGCGCCGCCACCGCCGCCGCCAGCGGCCAGGGCGTCATCAACAGGCCGGTCGCCACGTCGCTGCGTCCGAGCAGGTTCTGGAAATAGAATGGAATCGAGACATAGGCCAGCATCTGCGCGGCAAACGAGCAGACCGAGGTCGCGAGACGGGGCAGTTGTTTTCTGAAGGTACATAGGGAGGGATAGCCGCATATGCGCATTCTACGCTGTGCCTTCCTTCTACCGCCGGCCCGGAAACGTGCTTTGCCGCTAGTCAAAGGGACTGCAGACGCTGCGCGGCTGGGTTACCATGCCAGCGGGCCATCTATATTAGTTTTTTGATAATTATCTAAGTTTTGTGATAGACTTGCGTTGAAGTCATTCAAATTCGTCGGTTCCAGCTTAGCCGATCTGGCTGGTTTTCCGGATAAGGCCCGGCGCCAGGCCGGTTTCGAGTTGTGGCAGGTGCAATGCGGCCTGATGCCCACGGACTTCAAGCCCATGCTTGGGGTCGGGAGCGGGACATACGAGATCCGCATCCATGTACGGGGCGAGTGGCGCGTGATCTATGTGGCGAGATTCGCGAACAGCATTTACGTGCTGCACGCCTTCCACAAGAAGACGCAGAAGACGCGCCAGGAGGATGTGGACATCGCGAAGCGGCGCTACGGACAGATACAGGAGCAGTCATGAAGGAACGCATCACCAAGTCCAGTGGCAACGTGTTCGTCGACCTTGGATTTTCCAAGGAAGAAGCCGCCGTGCTCGCCATGCGCGCGGAACTGATGGCGCGCCTGCGCAGCGTGATCGACGAGCGCGGCTGGACCCAGCAGGAAGCCGCGAAGCGTCTGGGCGTCGGCCAATCGCGCGTGTCCGACCTCGTGCGCGGCAAGTGGGAAAAGTTCAGCCTGGACATGCTGGTCACGCTCGCGGCGCGGGCGGGGCAGAAGCCTGGGTTGGTGCTGAAGGCTGCGTAAGCCGATACATTTCTAAGTCCAAAGAATTGCGAGAATGGCGATAAAGAAACAGGAGTTTTATGAGGGAGCGGCGCTACACAAGCTGGCCCGGGGTGGCGGAGTAACGAGTATCCGATACGAGGCGCCATTCTTTCTGTTGAACAACGAGCTGATGGTTCTTCTCAAGTACAGCACGAAGGGCCGAAGTCCTTGGGCATTCACATTTACGATGGACGAACAGGTGTGCCTGCAAAACAAAGCTTCTGCGTTCAGGATTGTGATCGGGCTAATCTGTGGGGCCGACGGGGTGGCGGCTATTACCTATGACGCCTACCGGAGCATTGCCGCCCCGAGAAGGTCGGCGGTGCACCTCGGCTGCCATCGCCACCACAGTGAATATTACGAGGTGAGCGGCCCGGACAGAAAGCTAGATGGGAAGGTGGCTCCATCGAATTGGCAGAGAATTCTCGAAAACTAAGGTGATGAGACGATGAGACATCGTGACCAGATCTTGGGGCTGCTTCAGAAGCAGATCGGCAATGCGGACGAGGTTAAGGAGATAAGCGAAACCGCTGCAGAGGTCGTGAGTAAGTGGGTCAACCCGCTAAGCGGCGGGAAGGAGGAAACCAACGGCCTCATATACGGGTTGGTTCAAAGCGGGAAGACCGGCGTCCTAAGCGTCACCGGTGCCATGGGCGCTGATGAAGGCTACCGTACCATCATCATCCTGACTTCCGACATCGACCCGCTTTATGAACAGACTCTTGGGCGGGTACAGGAGGCGTTTCCTGGGATTGATATTATTGGCAAAAAGGATTTTAAGGACGCCGATGCCTTTATTCAGCGAATCAAGGGTGGGACCTGCGCCATTGTTACCTCTAAGAATTCAGGCCTGCTAAGAACTCTAGTTGAAAACTTCAGGAAAGGGAGAGTGCGTGGGCTCAGTTGTCTAATCATCGACGATGAGGCAGATCAAGCTAGCCTCAACACACGGGAACGTCGGGCCGATGGAACCCGAAGTACGATAAACGACAGAATTGCGGAGTTGCGCGGTTTTTTCGAAAAGAACACTTATTTACAGGTGACAGCTACCCCGCAGGCGTTGTTTCTTCAAACGCCCGGACATGACTTCCGCCCTAAGTTCACCGTCTTGAGCCATCCTGGTTCTGAATACGTTGGGGGCGAGGATTTCTTTGGAGATACCTCGAACCTTGTTAGGGAGTTCGATTTAAACGACATTAGCATCCTTGCTCCAGGCTCCCAGCCGTCGCCAACGCTGCATGCTCCAAGATCTCTCATTGCCGCTTTGGATACGTTCATGATTGCGGCAACGTTCAAGCGAATAAAGGAACCGGATCAAAACTGCGCCTTCCTTTGTCACGTAAGTACCCGGACAGACGACCATAGGCACATTGTCGACATTTTGCGGAAGTACAAGACCGACTTGGCCGCTGGCGTAAAAGAAAAGAATCATGCGCTCATAAAACGCCTCAAGGCAGCTTATGAGGATCTAGCAGCCACTCACGAAGCGCTCCGGAGCTCCAGTTTTGAGGATCTGGTGGAGGCTATCGGCTTTTTCTCCCCGGGCATTAACGTGAAGCTCGTCAACGGCGAGACCGATGAGGACGTTGCGGTTAGGTCGCCGTACAATCTTTTTGTCGGCGGAAACAAGCTTGGTCGGGGAGTCACCATCAAGAATCTGCTCGTCAGCTACTACGGGAGAAATCCGAAGAAGCCACAGGCCGATACAGTGCTTCAGCACGCCCGCATGTATGGTTACAGGAGAAAGGACATCGGGCTGTTGCGGCTGTTCCTTCCGCGGGAGTTGCATATAGTCTTCAATGCAATTAACAAAATGGAGCGCGGGCTGCGAGACCTGATTGCTCGGAGTCCAACCGAGGAATTTCGCGGAGTCTACGTAGAAAGTGGACTTAGCGCCACTCGGAGGAACGTGCTGGCACCAGGTGCAATCGGGGTGTACGCGGGTGGCAGCAACTACAACCCTTCGCAGATCATGCGCGATGAGGCCGTCGTTGCGTCGACAGAAAAGATTGACAAGAAGCTGAACAACATCGCAGACAAGGGCCATGCGGAGATGTCTATCGAAGAGATGCAGGCTCTCATCCGTCTGACGATTCCAGATCAAACACAATCCGAGCATGTGTGGAATCCAGTTGCAATTGCTGAGTCGCTCGCGGAATTCGCGAAACTCCGTGGGCATGCGACCGGGTACGTGTGGGTAGATCGTAATCGTGAACTTGATGCAACACGTCGCGAGACCGCCGGTATTTTAGCTGGTGGCGAATATATGCAAGTACCCAGCGACAAGATTGCGCTTTATATTCTTCGAACAAAAGCCAAAGGACGACACCATGCTGCGTGGTGGCCGCAAATTAGATTTCCAGATGGACGCTATGCGTTTGCCTTCGCGATATAGCCGAGGCCTTGGAAGTTATGGTCTCAGATCTCCTGTCACACGGTAGTGCTTGACTATGACGTCCAGGAAACGAAAAGACGAACGCGAAAAGAGAATTACCAAACTCCGGGCCATTGATCTATTTTCCGGGTGTGGTGGTCTGACGCTCGGACTAAAGCAAGCTGGGTTCGATGTGATCGGAGGCGTTGAGAACGACAAGTTGTCGGTCGAGAGCTACCAGAAGAATCACGAGGGAACACGTCTATGGAGCCAGGATATCCGCACGCTATCGACGCTTGCGGTAAAGCGCGGTCTTAAACTGAGAAAGGGGCAGTTGGATCTCTTAGCCGGCTGCCCACCGTGCCAGGGGTTTTCTACACTAGTAACGAAGAACGGCAGCTATCTCGTAGATGACCCGAGAAATTCACTCATATATGAATTCCAGCGTTTTGTTGAAGATCTTATGCCCCGAGCGATTCTTATGGAAAACGTCCCCAACCTGGCGCGGACCACACGATTTCGACGATTTCGTAAGCGATTGGAGGCGCTAGGCTATGAGAGCGCATATAGAATTCTAGATGCCGCCGACTATGGAGTACCGCAGCGGCGAAAGCGCTTGGTCTTGTTGGCCGGTTTAAAGAATGAAATCCCGTTCGCACGCGCGGCTAGAGTGAAATACACGGTTCGTCAAGCCTTTCGTAAGTTAAGCGCTAAGCAAGCCAAAGCCGATCCACTACATGACACAAAGTCCATGAGAACGGACGAAATACAGCGATTGATTGAGAAGGTGCCTAAGAATGGTGGGAGCAGGATAGACATCAAAGAGGTTCGTCAACTGCGGTGTCATGAGAACTTCGATGGGTTCTATGATATATATGGTCGGATGAGGTGGGACGATATATCGCCAACAATTACAAGCGGGTGTATAAGTCCGTCAAAAGGTCGCTTTCTGCACCCTAGCAAAGACAGGGCGATTACGCTGCGTGAGGCGGCTCTGCTGCAGACGTTTCCAAGCGGCTATTGGATATCGCTGAGTCGAGGAAAATATGCTGCGGCTGCCCTAATCGGTAATGCATTCCCTCCTGAGTTTGCCCGACGCCAAGCGATCGTGGTAAAGCGGCATCTGATTTCCCGTGAATAGGCCGCAATGGCGGACAATCTGAGCAAGAGGCAGAGAAGTTATTGCATGTCTCGCGTCAGGAACAAAGATACTGCACTCGAGACTAAAGTGCGGAGCGAATTGTTTAGACGCGGCCTTCGATTTCGAAAACATGTCGCAGCACTTCCTGGAAAGCCAGACATCGTTTTTTCTGCGGTACGACTGGCAGTTTTTATCGACGGTGATTTTTGGCACGGATACAGATTGCCAGCATGGCGCCATGCTGTATCGAAGTTCTGGCGCCTGAAAATCGATCAGAATCGCAATCGAGATCGACGCAATTTTGCCAAGTTGCGTCGAATGGGATGGCGAGTCCTTAGAATTTGGCAACACGAGATCGAGCGGGACCTGGTCTCATGCGCCAATAGGGTCGTCGCAAAATACGCGGCAGCGGATAAGACCGCGAGGCCTTAATGACTTCCTGGTGGGTCAATCACAAACAGACATTCAAGGAGGAAATTGAAGGCGGATACATCTGGTCTCCAACAAGAAACAAGGATGGCTCGCGAAACCAGACGTATCTCAATCTGAAGGCAGTTAAGATTGGTGACATTGTTTTTTCCTATGCCCTAGGAGCGATTGGGGCCGTGGGCGTGGTTGAGCGTGAATACATTGATAGTGAGAGGCCAAAGGCCTTCGGAAAAGATGGCGAGCAGTGGGATAAGAACGGGTGGCTTGTTCAGATATGGTGGATTGTCTTCAAAGAGCCATTTAGGCCGAAGGACTATCTACAGACGATCGTGCCATTGCTCGCTGATAAGTACTCTCCCATTCAAGATAACGGTGATGGGAATCAGAAATGCTATCTTGCATCTATAAATGACGAATTAGGAAGGCTATTGCTTTCTATTTCTCAAAATCACAACTCAGGTATCGACGAATTCATCGAAGCTGCCGAACAGTCTGTCTTGGATGACGTCGCCGAACGTGAACTCGCGAAGCAGGCATTTGCAGCGACGGAAAAGGAGCAATTGATAAAGGCTCGGCGTGGCCAGGGCATTTTTCGAATCAATCTAGAAAAGATTGAGAAAGGTTGTCGTCTAACAGGTGTTGACGACGAGCGGCTTCTGATTGCGAGCCACATAAAGCCGTGGCGTGTGAGCGACAACTTCGAGAAGTTGGACGGTAACAACGGCCTGCTTTTGTCGCCGCATGTCGATAGACTGTTTGATAGAGGTTGGCTGGGTTTCTCGGACAAAGGCGAGATCTTGTTTTCAAGTTACAGGACAGCGCTAGCGATGAAAGCCTGGGGATTGGATCCCGCCAAGAATGTGGGTTCATTTAACGAACGCCAACGGCTATATCTCAATTTCCATCGCTCCAACATTTTTAAGGGTCAGAGCAATTTATGAATAGTGTATTTTCCAATTTCATTTGCATCATCGCTGTTGCGCGTTATGAATTCGAGGAGTCAGCTCAGGGACGAATTATTTTTGAGATCGCATAAGCTCACACTCAAAGGACTCATGCGCGACGCGCCAAACCGCGTGCGCACGGTAGCGAGAATGCTAAATGGCAGAGACAAATTCTTGCTGCAAACCATGAAAATAATTGAACGGAAATGAGTCAGGACGCGGACTTCATGTTGGCGGCGTTGGAACAGGCGCACAAGGCGCTGGCCGCAGGCGAGGTGCCGGTCGGCGCCATCGTGGTAAAAGAGGGGGAGATCGTCGGCGCCGGGTTCAACGCGCCCATCAGCGGGCATGATCCCACGGCGCATGCGGAAATCCGCGCGCTGCGGGAGGCGGCGAACCGGCTCGGCAATTACCGTCTTCCCGGCTGTGAACTTTATGTGACCCTGGAGCCCTGCGCCATGTGCGTCGGCGCGATGCTGCATGCGCGCATCGCGCGCCTGATCTATGGCGCCGCCGACCCCAAGACCGGCGCCTGCGGCAGCGTGCTCGATTTGTTTTCCGAGCCGCGGCTAAACCACCACGCCACGGTCACCGCCGGAGTCATGGCGGAGGAATGCGGCGCGCTGCTGCGCGAGTTTTTTGCCGAACGAAGGGCGAAGGTCTGAGATGCCGCGCATTCGAATCAGTGTGCCAAAGCAATCCCTGGAATTACTTGATGATCGCGGCGAGTTGGTGCGCAGCTACCCCATCTCGACCTCGAAGCACGGCGTCGGAGAACAGTGCGACAGCGACTGCACGCCGCGCGGCAAGCACATCATCCGCGCCAAGATCGGCGCGGGGCTGCCGCTCAATACTGTGTTTGTGGGGCGCCGGCCGACGGGCGATATCTACACCAGCGAACTCGGAGAGCTTCATCCCGGACGCGACTGGATCCTGACCCGCATCTTGTGGCTGTCGGGCTGCGAGCCGGGCGTCAACCGCCTGCGCGAGGTCGATACCATGCGCAGGATGGTCTACATTCACGGGACCAGCGACGAGCAGGGCATAGGGAGTCCACTGTCCCACGGCTGCATACGCATGCGCAACCGAGATGTCGTCGAACTGTTCGATCAGGTGGCGCCGGGCACGCCGGTGGACATCCTCGAAACCTGATCAACGGGCGAACAGCGCGCGGATTTTGGTGGCATCCGGCCGCTCGATCACGCCTTTTTCGGTGATCAGGCCGGTGATCAGCGCCGCCGGCGTGACATCGAAAGCGGGATTGGCGACGCCGACCCCCTCGGGCGCCCAGCGCACGCCGCGAAAGCCGGTGACTTCCGCGGCATCGCGCTCTTCGATCGGGATGCTGCTGCCGTCGGCAATGGCGCGGTCTATGGTGGAGAGCGGCGCAGCAATGTAAAAAGGTATGCGGTGGCGCTCGGCCAGCACCGCCACGGTATAGGTGCCGATCTTGTTGGCGGTATCGCCGTTGGCGGCGATGCGGTCGGCGCCGACGACGATGACATCAACGCGGCCCTGCTGCATCAGGTGGCCCGCCATGTTGTCGGTCGCGAGCGTCACCGGGATTTTCTCCTGCACCATTTCCCAGGCGGTGAGCCGCGCGCCCTGCAGATAGGGCCGGGTCTCGTTGGCGATCACGCTGATGCGCTTGCCCGCATCGCGGGCCGAGCGGATCACGCCCAGGGCCGTGCCGTGGCCGGCGGTGGCGAGTGCGCCGGCATTGCAGTGGGTCATGATGCGCGCGCCGTCGGCAATGAGCGCGGCGCCGTGGCGCCCGATAGCGCGGTTGATTTCTATGTCGTCGCTGTGCATTTGCCGAGCCAGGTCGAGCAGCGCCTGGGATTCCGCCTGAGTTGAGCCGCTGCGCAACTGCTCGTGGCACTGGCGCATGCGCTCGATCGCCCAGAACAGGTTAACCGCGGTAGGGCGGCTTGCGGCCAGCACCCGGAATGACGCTTTCAGCGCGGCGTCGAATTGCGCGCGCACGTCGCCGGCATGGCATTGCGCCTCCAGCGCCACGCCGTAGGCGGCGGTGCAGCCGATCGCGGGCGCGCCGCGCACCACCATGTCGCGTATGGCGTCCGCCGTTTGCGCCGCAGTCTCGCAGGCGACATACACGAATTCCAGCGGCAGCCGCCGCTGATCGATGAGTTCCAGCCGGCCTTCGCGCCAGCGCAGGGTCTCGACTTGCATATTCAAATCACGCGTTCGTTGCCGCCGTCCACCGGCACCTGCGCCCCAGTGGTCTTGGCAAACAGCGGCCCGCACATTTCCGCGGCGAGTTCGGCGACGTCGCGGCTCCTGACTTCGGTTTTGAGCACGTTGTTGGTCTTGTACTCCTCCACCGTAAGTCCATAGTGTTTCGCCCGTTGCGCCAGCACTTCCTCGGTCCAGATGCCGGTGTCGAAAACGGCGTTCGGGTGCACGGAGTTGATGCGTATCCCGTCCGCTCCCCATTCCAGCGCGGCCACCCGCGCGAGCTGGTTAAGTGCGGCCTTGGAGGCGGAATACGCCGCAGCGCCGGGGCCGGGTGCGGGCACGTTCTTCGAGCCGATGACCACCACGCGTCCGCCCCTGGGCGCGAGCTTGAGCAGCGGATGGCAGGCGCGCAGCAGGTAGAGGTTGGCGTCGAGGTTGATCGCCATCACCTTGCGCCATTCTTCGGTGCCAAGCTCGCTGATTTTGCGGCTGGCGGCGAATATGCCCGCGTTCAGCACCAGCATGTCCAGGCCGCCGTAAGCTATCACCGCGCGCTCGAGCGCGAGCTTGAGTGCACCTTCGTCGGTGAGATCACAGCGCAGGCCGAGAAAATCCTTGCGCTGGTAAATCGTCTCGACCGCGGGATCGATATCCAGTCCGACGACAGCGGCGCCGCGCGCGAGCAATGCGGCTACGCAGGCCTTGCCTATGCCGGACGCGGCGCCGGTGACCAGGCCGATTTCGCCGGTGTACAGCGGCGGCGTTCCGCCTTTCTTCAGCTTGGCCTGCTCCAGGTCCCAGTATTCGACCTCGAACAGTTCGCGCGCGGGCAGGGCGCGGTAGCCGCCCAGGGCCTGCGCGCGCTGCATCACCTGCATATTGTGCTGATACAACTCCGCGACGATGGCGGCGTCTTTCGCGCTGCGGCCGGCCGCAGCCAGGCCGAAATCCGGAGACAGCACCGTGCGTGGCGCCGGATCGAGCATGGTCTTGGGTTCCCTGGCGCTCGGCGCGTGCTCGTCGAAATAGGCCTTGTAGCCGCGCGCATAGGCGTCCACGTCCATGCCGAGCATGGGCGCGCGCTTGGTGCGGATAATGTGGTCGGGAGTGACCGGCCCCTGCTGCGACAGCGTGCCCACGTCCGCGCGCTGCGCGAAGGCCAGAGCCTGTTCGTCTGCATGGGTCGCCACAATCATGGGCGCACCCGCCGTGGCCGACAGCTTGCGCCGCAGTTGCGCCTGTTGCAGCGTGTCGATTCGGGCCGGCCTGACGGCGCGCGCCGGGATATCCCAGGCGCCTTCGCGCTTGAGGTAATCCTCGGCGCGGCCCACGAGATCTATCATGCGCTCGTAGGATTGCCTGGCGTTGTCGCCGAATGAAAATATGCCGTGGTTCAACAACACCATGCCTATGGTGTTGGCGCCGGCCTGGCGCGGGTATTCCCGGGCGCACAAGCGGGCCAGGTCGAAACCCGGCATGACGTAGGGAATGATCACGACGGCGTCGCCGTAGAGTTCGCGCACGCGGCGCTCTCCGTCCGCCACGTTGGTGATGGCCAGCACCGCATCGGCGTGGGTATGGTCGACGAACTTGTACGGCAGGCTGGCATGCAGGATGGTCTCGACCGATGGCACGGGCGCGGAGGACCTGAGCATGTGGGTGGCCAACTGGTTCACCATCTGCGTGTCCGACAAGGCGTCCAGCTGAGCCAGGCGCAGCAGGCAATCCAGTTGCACCGGCGCGAATCCGGCCGCCTCTATGGTTTCCAAATCCCAGCCGCTGCCCTTGATGTAGAGGACGTTTTCGTCCTCGCCGAACAGGTTCTTTTCCACCAGCTTGACCGAGGTATTGCCGCCGCCGTGCAGCACCAGGGTCTTGTCGCGCCCGAGCAGGCGCGAAGTGTAGACGCGCAGCTCGAGTTCAGTCCGGTATTGCGCCGCTTCCTTGTCGTCCCAGAGGCTCAGCATATTTCGCTCGCGAAGAAGGCGCGTATTATAACCGGCATGCCAGCGCAATCATTCGTCATCCGCATCTGCAATTGGGACGAAGCCCGCCTCGAGGCACGCCGCATACGCGAGCGCGTGTTCGTGCGCGAGCAAGGCGTGCCGCTGGAACTGGAGATGGACGGGCAGGATGCGCATTGCGACCATGCACTCGCCTTTGCCGCCGACGGCGCGGCAATAGGAACCGGGCGCCTGCTGCCAGATGGACACATCGGGCGCATGGCGGTGTTGGAGGATTGCCGCGGCATAGGCGTGGGTGCGCTGTTGCTGCAAGCCCTGGTGGAACAGGCGCGCAGCCGCGGCCATGCGACTGTGCGCCTGAACGCACAGGTCTACGCCAGCGGATTTTATCGGCGTTTTGATTTCGAGGTCGCGGGGCCGGAGTTCATCGAGGCCGGCATACCCCACGTCGCGATGCAGCGCGATCTCAACCGCGGTCGAGGTTGAAGCGCAGGCTGACCGTAGCGCCGATGTCGCCGCCAGGCAGGATGGTACGTTCGGTGAAACTGACGCTGCCGTCCCCGCCGAACAGCACGGCAGTGGAGGCGCGGGTTCCGTATTGCGCCGACACGATCAGCGCCGGAGACAGCACCCGCTCCATTTCCACGCCGATTCCGGTATCGGGCAGCGCATTCTCCACTGCCGGCTCGCGATCATGCAGCAAATCCAGCAAGGCTTCGGTGCTCGGTGTGTCGGCCAGCGCCGCTTGCAGGCGCTCCTTGCCGCGCGCCACTTTCGGCCAGGGCGTATCGAGCAGATGATTCGACAGTCCGTGGATGCCCGGCGGCACCTGCTGCACCGCGCCCGAGCGGCTGCAAAAATAGAATACGCCGTCGATGTCGCCGGCCAACAGGCTGAAGCCGTTGTAACGCGGCGCCAGCGTCGCAACTTCTTCGAGGTATTCGCGCGGCTCCCGCGCCGAAGCGAGAAAACCGCTCACCAGCCGGCCGCGTGTAGGGGCATCGGTCTTGCGCTCGCGCGGGTCGCGAAAATTGGTCAGCGCGGCGAAACGGCCTGACCGCGTCACGCCCAGCCAGGTGCCCATGCACTCCAGATCGCGTCCGCCAAGGATGTGCGGATGGTCGTGCCAGAACTCCGCCATTGCCGTGGGCCGTTCGTAATATTCGTCGCGGTTGGCTGCGATCACCAGCGGATAATCGGGGTGCGCACCATGCGCGAGCAGGATCAAGCACATCAGGGCGGCTTCAGGGGAGCGGGTAGGGCAGAGGCTGGACGCTCAGTATCGGCCCGCCGGCGGATTTCAAATGCAGCGCGCCTTGCGCGATGCTGGCAGTTTGTACCACAGCCAATAGGTCGTAGCCCTTGTCCGGCGCTGCCTGCGCATTGACCACCATCCCGCTCGCCTGTCCGTCCAGCTCGTTGCTGAACAACTCGTCGCCGGCTTGCACTGGCGTTTCGCCCGCCACATGGGCAAGCACCATGCGGCGCTTGAGCTGGCCCAGATACTGGGTGCGGGCGACGATTTCCTGCCCCGGGTAGCAGCCCTTCTGGAAATTCACCGCGCCGATCAGCTCCATGTTGGCCATCTGCGGCACGAATTGCTCCTGCGTGGCGGGCGTGATCAAGGGCAGGCCGTTCCTGATTTCCAGCCATTCCCAGCAGGGCGAGCCGACCGGGGTCAGCGTAGTGGCCAATTGGTCCCACAAGTGTTTTGCCGATTCGAGTTCGGCGATCAGCTGAAACCTTTCCCCGGGCAGGGCGATCAGCGTGCCGTGGGCCGGATTGTGGACGACCTGGTGCGTTTGTTGCGGCAGCGCCGGAAACATTCCGCGCAAGGCGCCAACGGCAGCCTTGCCGGCCAGACCCAGGACCGGGCGCGACTCGCTGGCATCTTCCAGTTTCACCTTGGCGCGCAGCACGAACATGCCCAAGCGTTTGTGCACCGCCGGCAGCAGGGAGCGCGCGAGTTGCAGGCAATACGCCCGGTCTTCCCGCCACAACAGGAAATTTGCCAGCATGCGCCCTTTGGCGGAGCAATAGGCTGCGTACCCGCTGCGCGCCGGTGCGAGTTTCTTGACGTCGTTGCTGAGTTGGCCGTGGAGAAAGGATTGCGCGTCTTCGCCGCTGCAAACGATCAGCCCCAGATGGGTTAGCGGGGCAACAATGCCGCCATCGCGCGCGGCGCGCAACTCGGCCGCGGCGTCGCCGAAGTGGCTCAATGCGCCCGCCTCGATGCGGGCTCCGCGTGCGAGCAAAAAATCCTGCCAGGCAATAGTCATCAGCGTCCCGCAGACGTGGATTAAGGCTTAAGTATGCGTGATAATATGAAATTCAAGCAGCAATTATAGCTTTTGCAGGTATCAGCTACCCCTACACGGATAAGTTCGCAAACGAATGTGGTCATGGATCAAGCGCATTTTTCTCCTCGCACTGTGTTTAACGCTACTGGCGGTCGCAGGCTTGGCCTGGTATGCCTTGAGCCCGCTGAAGCTGCGTGCTGATCCAACGGATTTCTCGATCAAGCCGGGCAGCAGCTTGAAAAGCGCGACGCGACAGATCGTCGAATCCGGCATCGAGCTGCATGCCTGGCAATTCAATCTGCTCGGCCGACTGCTGGGCAAAGCCGGCACGATCAAGGCCGGCAGCTACGAGGTTGGCAGCGGGATTACGCCGCTGGCCTTGCTCGACAAGCTGACCGCGGGCGAGGTTAGCCAGACCGAGATCGTGTTTATCGAAGGCTGGACCTTCAGGCAGCTGCGCGCGGCGCTTGACGCCGATCCCGACGCAAGGCATGACAGCGCCCTGCTCAGCGACGCCGAGATCATGGCTCGGCTGGGCGCGCCCGGGCGCAGCCCGGAAGGCCTGTTCTTTCCAGATACCTATCTGTTCGGCAAAGGCGCCAGCGACCTGGACATACTCAAACGAGCGTACAACGCGATGGACAAACAGCTTCAGGCGGCATGGCAGCAGCGCGCCCCGAACCTGCCTTATCGCAATCCTTATGAGGCCTTGATCATGGCTTCGGTGATCGAGAAAGAGACCGGGCAAGCGAGCGAGCGCGGCTTGATCGCCGGGGTATTCGTCAATCGCCTGCGCATCGGCATGATGCTGCAGACCGATCCTTCCGTCATTTACGGATTGGGTGAAAGCTTCGATGGCAACTTGCGCAAAAAAGACCTGCTCGCCGATACGCCCCACAATACCTATACCCGGGCCGGGCTGCCGCCGACGCCAATCGCCATGCCCGGCCAGGCCGCACTGAATGCGGCGCTGAACCCGGCGCAGACCAAGGCCCTGTATTTCGTCGCGCGCGGCGACGGCTCGAGCGAATTCTCGCGCACGCTGGCCGAGCACGCGCGTGCCGTGGCCAAGTATCAGCGGCAGGGGAGACGCTAGGATGCGCGGCAAGTTCATTACCCTGGAAGGCGTGGACGGCGCTGGCAAGAGTACCCACCTGGACTGGATCGCCGGGCGGATAGAGGCCGCAGGAAAGAAGGTGGTGGTGACGCGGGAGCCGGGCGGCACACCGCTGGGCGAGGAATTACGCAAGCTGCTGCTGGCGCAGCCCATGCACCTGGAAACCGAGACGCTGCTCATGTTCGCGGCCCGGCGCGAGCACCTGGAGCAGGTGATTCTGCCGGCGCTGGCCGCAGGCACCTGGGTGCTCTCCGACCGATTTACCGACGCCACTTTCGCCTATCAAGGCGGCGGGCGCGGGCTGGATCTGGGCAGGATAGAAATCCTGGAAAACTGGGTTCATCAGGGTTTGCAGCCAGACCTGACACTGGTCTTTGACCTTTCGGTGGAGGAGGCCAGGCGCAGGCGCCAGGCGGCCACTGTGGCGCCCGACCGTTTTGAGCAGGAGAACTCGGATTTCTTTGCCCGGGTACGCTCGGTGTACCTGGGCCGCGCTGCCCGCTGCCCGCAGCGAATCCAGCTGATAGACGCCAGCAGGACCGTTTCTGAAATTCGTAAATCACTTGAAGAAATTATAATAACAATATGTCAATAAAGTACTTTCCTTGGCAGAACGAAGTGTGGAATCGGCTTGCCGGCATGCATGGGCGCCTGCCGCACGCTTTGCTGATCCACGGTCGTCCAGGCATAGGCAAACTGCACTTCGCGCAAGTCCTGGCCCAGTCCCTGCTCTGCGAGAACCGCGCGCACGAGGGCTTGGCCTGCGGCGCCTGCCCGGCCTGTGCCTGGTTCGCCTCGGGCAATCATCCGGATTTTCGCCTGGTTCAGCCAGAAGCACTGGCGCCGGCGCAGGAAGACGCCGAAACGGGCGAAATTGTCGAAGAAGGCAAGAAGAAACCGAGCAAGCAGATCAAAATCGAACAAATTCGCGCGCTGAGCGATTTTCTGAACGTGGGCTCGCATCGCCAAGGCCATCGGGTGGTCCTGATCCACCCTGCCGAAAGCATGAATCCTGGCTCAGCCAACGCCCTTCTGAAAAGTCTGGAGGAGCCGTCGGCAGGCGTGATATTCCTGCTGGTCTCGCACCAGCCGAGCAGACTGCTGGCGACGGTGCGCAGCCGCTGCCATGCCTTGGCGCTGACTTTGCCGCCGCGGGAGCTGTCGCTGCGCTGGCTGCAGGAGCAGGGCAGCAAAGCGACACCCGCCACCCTCGCGTTCGCGGGCGATGCCCCTTTGGAAGCCGCTGCGCTGGCCGAGGAGGAGGCGGAGACAAGGCGCAGACTGTTTGACCTGCTGAGTCAGCCGAGCAGCAGCGCGCTCAGTCTCGCCGATTTCTGCCAGCGCCTGCATCCGACCCCGGTGGTGAACTGGATGCTCAAGTGGACCTACGACCTCATCGCGCTGGCGAGCAGAGGTGAAGCGCGGTACAACATCGATCGGGAGAAGAAACTGAGCCTGCTCGCTCGGAGCATGCCGTTGCCGCAGCTGCTACGCTTTTATGCCGCCTTATCCTGGTTGCAGGCCATCTCAGAACACCCTCTCAACGCCAGGTTGTTTTTCGATGATTTGTTCATTACCTACAAAGAGATAGGCTAGATCCGGCATGCTGGTGGACTCGCACTGCCACATCGACTTCGAGGAATATGCCGAGCGCATGCCGCAGATCCTGGAAGGCATGGCGCGCAATCAGGTATCCCATGCGCTCTGCGTTTGCGTCAATCTCGTTGATTTTCCAAGAGTCTTGGCGCTAGCCGAAGGCCATACACAGCTATTTGCATCGGTCGGCGTGCATCCGGATCAAAGCGAAGATGCCGGCCCGGGGGTAGATGAACTGATCGAGCGGGCGCGACACCCGAAAATCGTCGCCATCGGCGAGACCGGCCTGGATTATTATCGCCAGGAAGGCGATATCGAGTGGCAAAGAACGCGTTTTCGCACACATATTCGCGCCGCGCGCGAGTGCGGCAAGCCGTTGATTATCCATACCCGCGATGCCGGCGAGGACACTTTGCGCATCATGCGCGAAGAGCGCGCATACGAGGCTGGCGGGGTGATGCACTGCTTCACCGAAACCCTGGAATTCGCGCAAGCTGCAATGGAGCTGGATTTCTATGTCTCCTTTTCCGGCATAGTCACCTTCAAGAATGCCCACGCGATCAAAGCGGTGGCTAAAGCGGTGCCGATGGAGCGCCTGCTGGTCGAGACGGATTCCCCCTATCTGGCGCCGGTACCCCATCGCGGCAAGACCAATGAACCGGGCTGGGTCAGGCATGTCGCGGAAGAAATCGCCCGTTTGCGAGAGACGTCCTTGGAAGCGGTGGCCGAGGCGACGACAGGCAACTTCTTCCGGCTGTTCAAGCCGTCCTTATAACCAATAAATAACATTAAATATGAACTGTATGACATTGAGAATATTGTTAATACTATTCGGATTCCTACACGGTTCTAGCGCGGGTGCGGAAGCCTATGACGACCTGCTGGCGGCGATAAAGCTAAACGACATTCCGCGGGCCGAAGCGCTACTGGCGAGAGGTATGGACGTAAACACGACTGACCTCGGCGGCAGTACCTTGCTCATGATTGCGATTCAGGAGGACCACACAGAATTGGCCACGCGCCTGCTGAAACGGGGCGCCAAGGTGGCTGCCAGAAACCAATTTGGCGAGACGGCGCTGATGTTGGCCGCAGCCAAAGGCAATCGGGAACTGGTCAAGCTATTGGTAGCGGATGGCGCCGAAATCAACCTGGCAGGCTGGAATCCGCTGATTTACGCAGCCTGGGCTGGCAGGACCGAGGTCGTGAAGTATCTCCTGGACAAAGGAGCGGACATCGACGCCGTGTCGTCGAATGGAATCTCGGCGCTGATGATGGCGGTCCGCGGCGGACATTTCGACACGGTCAAGCTGCTGCTATGGGAAGTGGCAAACCCGAACCTCAAGAGCGACTCGGGCGGGACTGCGCTGGGATGGGCGCTGAAGGGGGGGAACACCGAAATAGCGGATCTGCTAAAACAGGCGGGGGCGAAGGAATAGGTTAAGGGATGTTTCTTGCCAAACAGTATTTAACATAATACACATATGCGCACAACCGGCGCCGCAAAGCCGGCGCCAGGATCGCCAGCGCCGCCGCCAGCACGCTCGCCGCCATCGCCCGGTGCACCGGCACCGGCCACGCCGGAATCGCCTTCTAGGCCGTTTTACGCCGTTCGCCCTGTTCCCCCCTTCCGGTGCGGCCGTAAATGCCGTCAAGGGGGAATAACCACATGAAAACCGATCAAGCGGCGGCGATCGCCGAGCTGTACAACGGCGCCTGGTGGCTCCGGCACTACAACCGGCCGGGGAAGAAGGTGGAGCGCAAGGTATCGATTCGGGCGCTCGGCTTGGCCGCGCGCCAGGCGTTCAATCAAACCGAGGAATTTGAGCCGCTGCTGCGCGCTCTGGCCGATGGCCTGGCCGGCGCCTGGCCGCCCGTCTAGAGCGACGGCCCCGGCGTGCCGGTCGGCAGCCGGTCCGCGACCCACTTCTTGACCGCCGGCAGCTCGGAGAAAATCCACGCGGCCAGGATCGCGCCGGCGATGACCGCCAGGGTTTCGCGCGAAATCTCCGGCGCGCTCGGAATCCATCTTGCTTTCATCGTTTCCCCTACGACTGATCGGCCGGCAGGCCGTCGATGTTGAAACACCGCTTTTCCAGCCGCGCAACGCGCTGCTTGATAATCGGAACTTCCTCTACGACGCGCACCAGCCGATACACAGCTACCACCATCCACCACACGGCGCCCGTCACGGGCACCAGGAGCAGGTTTAATAGCTGTAGCCAGTCCACTTAGCCGCCTATCGCGTCGGCGCGCGCGCGTTCATTGAACTGCGCTAGCGCCTGTTCCGGGCTCGCCGCACCGGGCGAGCTGATCGGCGCGGAGACGACTGTGGGCCCGATCGCCGAAACCGGCGAGGCTGCAGCGTGGGCGAAGATCCCGGCCGCGTTGAAGGTCGAAACAACGCCATTCACCAGGGATTGCACCGGCCCGGCGATGGCTTCGACGGAATGCTCCATATCGCTCGCGTGCGTCGCCGCCGTGTTGATGGTATTCATCACCATGCCGAGCTTGCTTGATCCCTTGATCGACGGAAATGCGGCTTCGACCGCTTTCACGCAGTCGATCACCAGGGGCAGGATTGAGAGCAGCAGCTTGATCAGTGCGAAAAATTGCATCACGATTCTCCTATGAAATTGAGCGGTGAACGGACCGCTAGCCGAAAATCTTATCCTTGACCGCCGAGAGATACGTGCCGGCGTCGCAGGAAAACGAAGCCGCCCACATGTCGCCCGCGGCCAGATCAATCTGGCATTGCGTCGGATTGGTCGCCGGAATGCCGACTGTTTCGCCAATGCCGACCACGGCACCGACTGCAGCATCGCCAACGGCGCCGGTGACGGCCGCGCCGACGTTGGCCGCATTGCTCTTGAGATAGAGCAGCACGCCGATCACGACCACGATCCCGATCAGCCCGAGCGTGAGTTCGGACTTGAGCATTTAGGCGCTCACCGTGGCGCCGCCGGTCGGCATGAACGGATCCCAGACCTTGACGCCGTTCAGGTAGTAGGAGCCATCGGGCGCAATGGCGGTGCCATCGGAGAAATACTGCCAGGCATAGCCAGGCTGGCCGGGGAGCGTGCCGGCCGGCGTGATGTTCTTCGCGCCCGCAGTCGCGCTCGCCATCGAGGTTGAGCCGGCCGCTGCCGCCTGGCGCTGCGTCCACAGCCGATAGATGATGAACAGCCCCGTGGCGATGGCGATCAGCTCGGCGATCTTGGTTGCGTTCATGGCATTCCTCTACGTTAGAAACTGCGCGGCTTCGGACTCGCGCCGCGCGACCAGGGCCGGGGTGACCTGGCGCACGCCGCCCTGAACCGAATAGACCCAGCGCGCGAACTGCCGCTCGGCGCCGGCATAGTCCCCTGCGTTCAACAGGCGCACGAGCGTCGAGCGGGCGAAGGCCGTGGCGCCCACGTTGTAGGCGAACGAGACCAGGGCGTCATATTGCCCCTGCGTGAGCGATACGGTGACGTGCGCATTGACTGCGTTCTCGGCGGTGCTCACATCATCGGCGAGGAGCTGCCGCGCCAGATCCTCGCTCACGCCGTCCGAGTAATCCTCACCCGGCTTGATGAAGTGACCATAGCCCACCGACCAGCCGCGCGCGTCGCGGTACGGCAGCGGCGAGAAGCCCTCGCGGTCCGCAATGGCCGCGATCCCGGCATCAGACGTGCGCATGCTGGCCCCGAGGCTCATTACCGCGTCCTGGACGGTCACAATCGCGTCCTGCACGCTCGCCAGCACGTCCAGCGGCGAGGGATCGCCCTCGCCTTCCGCGGTGGTGACAGATCCCATGCTCGCCTGCGCCGGCTGCGACATGAGCAGCCACGCGGCAGCGGCGAGGAAGAGGAAGGCGAGCGCGGGCATGCATCAGTTGGCTAGATACGTTATGTCACAGGCCATGTGTGCCGTAGCAGTCCAGGGCGGCATGTACCAGTTGGAGTTGGTTGTAAAATATGGCGCTCCCATCGTAGTCACGATGCTGTTTTGAACTTCAGCACACTTTCCGATATAGGATGTCGCCACCGTCGCACGGCCGGCATAGGGCAGGCCTTGAAAAAACGTTGACCCGCCAGATGATGCGGTTGACGTTGTAGAGATAATATCCAAATGCGCCGTGACCACATTTCCAACGCGCGTGTACCAGCCGGTGTACGTAGGAGTCCCGACCACCGTTAAGCTTGTCGGAACCGGCGTCCAGGACAATGACATGGCCGCGCCGGTTCCAAGCCACGAGCCCTTTTCCATCATGATGCCGGCCGGCTCTGCCGTCAGGCTGCCAGAGGTGCGCAATACCGTGGTGCGCGTGCCGGTCGCGCTCGCGAGATTATCGACCCGGCTGGAACCATCCCAGATGAGCGTGTTATACGCCGCCGCGTTGAGCGAAACCGCGAGGATCGGCGTCGTCGGCGTGGTGCCGTCGCCGGCGCCATAGACAAAAATCCCTCGCAGTATTTGCGTGTTCGCGCCCGAGCGCATCTTGATGCCGTAGGGCGAGGCGAACGAGCAATCTGCGAAGATCGTCCCATATGGCATTGCCGCCGTCTGGTAATAGCTCGCGATGAGTCCCATGGCCGATGCCGCAGGATCGGTCTCGACCTTTGACCCAATCCACACGGCCCATCCAGCTTGCGACGTGGCCGATGATGCCGTCGACGCCCACTCTCCCGATGAATCCCCCTTCAGGTATTCAGTGGAACTCGTTTTTGCAGCATTGACGCCCGCGAGTGAATACAGACTCGCATTGAAGCCAGCCCAGCCGGAATAGTTGCCTTCGAACCAGATTTTGCTGAAGCGGTAATTGTTCGGCCCGGCCGATGCAGAGGTAAAGAGGATCAGGCCGGCATGATAGTTGGCTTCGATGATGTCATTATGGAACGTGGCGCCGTCGCCCTCTCGCAGGATCGCGCCAACATAATTGCGCCGAATGTTGGAGTTCGTTACCGTATAGATCGTGGATGATTCCGTGCTTAGGTCGGTCAACTCGCTTAAAACATTCGGGTGAACGTAGGCCTTTTCCGCCGGATTGGTGAGCACGAAGCCCGCCTTCGTGTTCCAGGTAATGGTTACGCGGTTAAAGTGGTTCGCGTCGAAATTCATCCCCGACACGCCGTACTTGAACCCCATCACAGACACGTCTTCCATGATCGTTGCCGACGCCGTGATCAGGGCGCCGTATTCAACATTGGTTGAATCGTTTGCCGTGGATACGAGCGACAATTTGCGCAAGCCAGATCCTTGCGCGCTCCCCAACCCCGCCCTGTATTTCAGGTGCACGCACCAGACGCCGGTGGCACAGGTAAACGTGGTGCCATAGGTTTGATCGTTGTAGCTGTAGCCCGCGCTCGCGCCTTCGATGATGATGTTTGAATTTTGGATCACCAATTGCGATACGACGCAATTGCCGGCCGGCGCCTGCACGATGCCACCGCTAAGACTGGCAAGGTAATCGATGGCTGCTTGCACTGCGGCAGAATCGTTCGTCGCACCGTCACATTTCGCGCCAAAATCCTTGATGTTGACCGAATCGCGCGCTTTGTCCAAAAAGGTGCGGGCCTTCGCGGTCGGTGCCTTGCCGATAAAAGCCGGATTGATGATTTGCGCCGGCGCGAGGCCTGGCAGGATCAGCGCCAGCGCGAGCGCGATACGGTAGAAAAGTTTAATCATCATGCCTCCGTTATAATGTTTAGCGTTGATGCAAGCCCAGCGTCACAGATCGCATACCACGCGGCGCCGGGCGCGTCTGTTTCGGCCCACATCTCGGTTGGCTGAAGCACGATAGCCGCATTGGCGTACGAACCGCCCGCCGCCACCAGCGCGATAGGATTCGCGCCGGAATTGCGGAACACCACTTTTCGCCGCGCGGCATCGGCGGCGAGCGCCACGGCGATTACCGCCGAACAAGCAACCGGAGCGACGTTTGTCAGCGCGGCACCGAGCTTTTCCAGTACATCGAATTGCGCGCCGGTCCCCGGTTTCACCGGTACCGCATTTGCGGGCACATTATTGACCTCAACCACGCTCCCGGCGTCTGAAATGACATGGCCAAGAACGAAGGATGCACTAATCACCGTACCAGCATCTGCCGAATCCGGACCGACGAGGAGTGTGGCCGTTGCGCCTGGCGTGCCACGCAGTTGATAGCCAGAGAACTGCCCTCCCGCATGCAGCCTCCGTCCGATGATGACGCCAACCACTGTTTCGGCCGCGTGTCCCTGAGCATCGATCCACGTCACATCGATCGATGCGCCCGCAGAAAGGGCGTCAAGAATAAGCAGCGAACCGGCAACCATGTCTTGCGCGTAACCGGCCGCGTCCATAATCACTTTGCGAGATTTAAGGAACATGGTTTTCCTTTTACTTGTTGACGGCCGCAAAGGCGACCACGCCGACGATGGCGAGCGCCGCACCGACCAGCACCTTTTGCTCGCCGGCCTTCGCCGTGCTATACGCATCGGAGACAGCCGCCTCTGATTTCTCCACAATGTCGGCGACGTCATGCTGGTTTGAGATTGCAAAGTTGAAAGCGTCCTTTGCGATGTCATTGGCAAAGCCGAAGGCCGCGCGCACCGAGCCCGCATCGGTAACGTTGACGCGGACCGTTGAATCTTGCGCGGATATATTTGTCGAGGCGTCGCCGCCGACCACGCGCATATCCGCGTTTTCCGTTCTCTGCGTTTGATCCGCAGAAGAGTTTCCTCCACCACCGCCCAGGCCGCAAACATAGCCGCCGCCCAGGCGCCGGCGCGTTGCGCCCTCCCCCAGGGGCAGGCCGGCCCGATAGAGCGCCAGGCGGTTCACGCCAGACCCTTGTGCATGATGTAGCCGCCGAAATCCCAGCCGGCCGCGCGCAGCTTGGCCAGCAGGCCCTTACGCCGCGTATGCACGGTCATCAGCTTTGCGCCGAGCGCCTGGCCTTCGACAAACGGCAGTAGCGTGGCCGTCAGATCGCCCACGGCGAGCGTGCCGGCAGCCGCTGCAATCACCACTTCGGCGCCCGAGGCGCGCAGGATCACCGACAGCGCGTAATAGCCGACCAGGGCGCCCGCTTCATCATTCACGCGGAAGCACTGGCAGCCGTCGATTTTTTCCGCGACGGATTGCAGCCCGCCGCTGGTGTCGGTGCGCGTGGACAAGCGCGACGCGAGAAACGGCGCCGCCTCAGTCGCTTCCACGCGCGAGATAACGAGCTTCATGCCTTTTTGCGCCAGAAGAAAACAGCCGCCGCAGCCGCAGCCGCGATCCATACCCATGAGGGAATGCCGGCGCTGGTACCAGAGCCCAGGCCAAAGCCGAGCGACGGCGCATAGCTGATATTCATCGTGCCATCACTGAATGGCGACGTGCCGGATGCGGCGCCGCCATACGCGGCGGCATCACCGCCGGCGCCGCCGGTTAGATGCAGGGGCGGCAACATCATGGCAGGATCACCCCTTACGCGTGAGCAGCATTACCGCGCCGACGATCAGCGCGATCATCAGCAGCATGCTGGTATTGCTCGATTGCGTCTGCGCCTGGTAGGTGCCTACCGGAACCACCTGATTGGTGCCCGGGATGCGCGTATAGCCGGGCGCCACGCCGTAGGTCGCAACCGACTTGGCGGCTTGCGTCGTAGCAAACACGTCGAGCAGCTTTGACAGCCCGCCCGCCGCTATCGCGCCCCAATCGGTCCCATGTGCGCCGCCGGAGTCAAGCACAGATCCCGGCGCAGACGTCGTGTCCGCAGGGTCGAGCAACAGAGCAGGCGGCGTGCCGTCGCTCGAAAACCAGTCGTAGAATTCATCCACTCCATTCTCCGAGCGTGATTACAGGCGATTGATCGGATCGATGAATTCCAGATAGCCGTGGATCACTTCGGCGGCCGACACGGTGACGCGCAGCTCCACAACGGGCGCCTTGCCCGATGCGTCCGGCCCGGTGTTGAGTGCGCCCTGCACGTTGCCGTCAGCCATGAAATCGATCACATCGAGCAGCGCTTGCGGCACCAGATCGTTTTGCGTTTGCTCGAATTGCCAATCCGCCTTGAGCTGGCGCTTGGCCGAGACGCGGTTCACGCGCAAATCGATGCCGGTAACAAGCGCGCCGCCGGTGTGCATCCACAGGCGCTTGATGATGCCGCCCGAGGCGCCCGCCGGCAGGAACAGGTCATGCTCGCCTGCGTTCGGCAGGCTCGCGTTGAAGTCGAGCATTTTCTTGATGAACGGATTGCCCGTAGGCTGGCGAAATTCGACGTGACACTCCATCGTAGAGAGCACGTTCGCCGCGGCGCCGATGGTCACCTCACAGGTCAGCGTCTTGAGCAGGTTCGCCGGAATCGAGGCGAGGAACTGCGACACCGCACCGCCGCGCGACTTCGGTTCGGTGAAATCGACGGTGACCCAGGCCGCATTGATGCCGATTGCTTTGTACGCCTGGCGCAGATTGGCGAAGGGCGCGTTATCGACGTAGAACGTCTTACCGTTGGCCTTGAACTCGATGCGCGTCAGATCTGCCGCGACCAGACCGCCGCCGAGCTTGAGTTTGATTTTGTCGTAGGTGACCGAGCACGGCAGCGTAATGATCGCCACGGCACCAGGGCGCACGTTCTGGACGTTTGCTACCTTGTCATAAAAACCCATGATGGTTGATCCTTGTCGGTTGACGGGTTGTGTAGCGCCGAAACAGCCGGCAGGATCAGCGCGCGGTGTAGCCGGGCAGGTACGCTCCGACCAGGGGCACGTTTGCGACTTTCGATTGGATCAGCGCGACCACGGCGACGGCCGCGAGCGCGATCAGAGCGGTATGGACCATGGCTTTGTTCACGTTGACTCCTAAGCGGTTGTTGAGAATTGTCCAGATCAAGGCGCGATCCGCGCCGCTGAAACAAAGACGCCGCCATTATTTCGGCGGCGCGCTCGGAATGTCACACTCGGGGATTACTGGCGTTTTGCGGGATTTTTCCGCTTGCGCGGTAGTGATTTTTTTTGCTCTGCGGACGGCGTAACGCCGATCTGCGTTACGGCGGCCGGCGCCTGGACCGGCGGGAACGGATCGGCGAGGATGCCGTGACCGACCAGGTGCAGCGCGTTCCGTCTGTCATCGATCACGCGTCGGACATAGTGGAGCTTTTCCAACCGCAGCACCTCGTGCCAGTCTATGAACAGTACGTCGGCCATCACCATGGCGTCATTCTTCGTGTTCACCCGGAAAACGCGCAGCTCCGAGCAGCCGCCGAAGAAATCCTTGTCCACCTGGGCCGGCCGCTGGCAGGTGCCGATGATCGTCAGGCCGCGGTGCCGGCCGGCCGTGGTCAGGTTCTTCCACGCGGTCGGCGCCCAGGACGGCGTGGTGACGCGCGCCAGCTCCTCGACGATGATCACGGCGCCGGTCATGTGCCAGGCCGCGCGGCAGAACACATCAAAGCGCGTAGCGATTTGCTTTGGATCAAGCGGCGGTTCATAGACCACCGACCGCCGCGCCCGCCATGCCTCGATCACCGCCGGCAGCGCGGTGACGCGCTTGCAGCGGAGAAACTTCGCGTATTGATCGGTCTCCTCCAGCGGCGACCAGACAATCACCGGCCCCGGCAATCCCGGCAAAATCTCTGCCTTGATCGTGGCGCCCTTCCCCATTCCGGTCGCGCCGATGATCCCGAAAATGGACGCCGCATTGTGCGTGCCGATCCGGGCCGCAGCCGGCTTAGTTGACACCGGGGAATCCCGGCGCTTCGGCTACGCCATCGATCTTGATGGTTCCGGCCGGCGCCGTCTTGAGGTCTGCCACCACCGCGGCGGCCGGCGCGGCTGCCGCGCCCGGCTTTTTTCCGTTCTTTTCGGCGCGGGCCTTGAGCACGCGAGAAAGCGACGTAGCCATCGGCCAGGTAGCGAACGCGAGACCGAGCAGCGGATGCCCGAGAATTTCAGCGAGCTTCCAGCCGTAGCGCTGCGCGCACTTATCGAGCGCGTTGCCGAGGTTGTCGTAGGTCTCTTTCGTCCAGTCCGCTTTAAGTTCGGGATACACGGCGACGATCAGGCCGCAGCCCATCGCCGCCGCATCGCGCCACTCCTGCGCGGTATCGATCGGCTGGGCCTGCATCGTCGGATTTGGCGATGCTGCAGCGTCTATTCCGGACTCGATTTCTGCCGCTTCTTGCGAGAGCGCGGCGAGCGGATCGCCGGCGTCAATGGTTTCGTTTTCCATGATTATCCTATGAGGGTTTTGAATGGTGAGACGGGCGCGGCCGGCTTCGGCGGTGCTGGCTTTTCTTCGGGCTTCGCCGCGGGTTTCGGCGCCGCGGCCGGCGCTGGTTTTTCCGGCGCCGGCGCCGAACGATCGTTCGGCGCGCCCAGGGCGCGCATGTACTCTGTCGATCCTCGCGCTGAATGGTGCCGGCCTTCGAACAAGCACCACGGGCAGCGGTAATACGCGAGCTGCGACCGATTCAGCCGCACCCCTACCGGCTTTGAGCAGTGGTGACACTTTCCCTCTACAACTTCATCGCTTGACATCGCTTTTCTCCTCAAGAGTCTCAATTTTTGCAACCATCTCCCCCAGCAGTTCCAGTAGCTTTTCCGCGACGGCAACGAGCGCGGCGTGCTGGCCGCTGGGCTGCGTCGTCAGCTTGTACACCGTCAGCCAGTAGCCCAGGCTCCTCAATTCATTACGCACGTTTCCCTATCCATTTTTTGATGTTGGCTAAATGTTTCATTGCCGCCTCTTTCGTCGCCGGGGTGATGCCCGGCCCTTCCCCTGTTGCCGATCTGCGCGCCTTGACCTTGCTCGCGCGTTCCCTGCCGTCCTGAACCTCGTATGCCCTTTCTGCAACGAAGCTGCCGGCGTGGTATCTAGCGATCAACGCCCTGAGGTAGCCGGTCCTATTCTGAATAGCGCTTTTCAACAGCGCTCCTGAGAATTCATCAACCACGAGCTGCGCATCCTCGCCGAGTTGGGCACGGTGGACCATGGTTTTCCACGTGGCTTTTTCCTCCGGCGTCGCAGACGCCGGCCATTGAAGGGTTTCAACCACACCCACGGTGCTTAGAGCTGAGGTAGTGGTAGTAGAAGGTACTGACCTCAGATGTGTGTCGGCTTTCGCTGTTTTACCCCTGTCGGCTTCCCTGTCGGCTTTCGCCTCTTTTCCCCTCTTTTGACCCCTGTCGGCTTCCCTGTCGCTTACCCCTGTCGGCTTCGTGTCGGCTTTCTTTTGGACGAGCGAATTCGTAATGGCTTTCGGAAGCAGAAAAATAAGCTGGGCATTGGCTATGCTCGACTGAAATCGCACCAGGCCGCACGCCTCTAACTGACGCGCCAAACGGCGTACCGCTTCCTTGTGCAGATACTCTGTCTTGACACCACGGCGAGGCTCGACATAGATGGCCTCCCTGGCCGCTTGCCAGCTTATGTGATGCACGGCGCCCACTCGCCCTGTGCGGAAGTCCATGTGTGCCCTGAGCCAGTAATAGAGCACCTGAGCATAGGGATGACGGCCGCGCAGCAATTCCTGTTCATCTTCACTGATGAGAAAGGCCGGCATCAGGATCCTCTCGCCATTCCCGGCGATGGCGGCCGGCGCGCATCGTCAAATAAGTCGAGGCTGGCCAAAGTCACCGCCCCCCCCCCCCGGTTGCTCGAGCTGGCATCGCTGGCGTTGGCGATGCTGCCGGCGCACCTGGTGGCATCGTCGATTCCGACGCTGCAAGATCTCGCAGCGCCTCCATGATTGCGCGCCGCTCCAGCGGGTCCAGACGCTCCAGGCGAGCACGCCAGCGCGCTTTCTTCCGCTTGATGCGCTCACGCTCGCGGAAGTCGGCGCCGAGATAGCGCATGTCATGGAGCTGCGCCGGCCGCTTGAAATTGCACCAGAGCGATTCGACGGCAGGGCCGCCGCGCGTCATGGTGCGAATGTCAACACGGCGCCAGTCGGAGAGCATGAACAGGTAGAGCGGGCTCACGTACCCGGAGAGCATCACCCTGCATTTCAACGTGCGCAGCAGCTCTAACAGCTTTTCGTGGTCTGCATCGGTGAATTCGTGCTTGTAGAGAGCCTTCGCTTGGCGCCTGGTGACGCGCACATAGGGCGGATCGCAGTAGATCAACGCGCGTCGATCGGCATCATCGACATAGCCAGCGATGAGCGATCGTGCATCGCCACAAATGGCGAGCAGGTTCGGATACTGGCCGGCCGCGGCGATGGTCGACCAGCGTTTCGCCACGGCAGCATCAGCATCGATGACGATGCTCGATGCTGCGGGTTTCTTTCTCAGGAGGATTGCCCCGGAGCCCACGAATGGCTCGATATACAGATCATGGGGCGGCATGTTGTTGATGATGGCCTGGTACACGCCAGCGCCGTTTTTTGATCCTGGATAGGCCATAGTCAATTATTACCGCAGCATCCGACATTGCCGAGCCAGATCGACAAGCCAATACGCAAACTCTGGCGGCGTGGCCTCTCGCTCCCGCGGCGAGACTTCCGGCCTCCAGCCGCGCGAACTCTTTACTCTACGGCCTGCTTTTCGATCATGTGATTGCGCAATCACGTGCGTAGGGGGTTTTCGCGACATCGGCAATGCAGCGAGCTTGGCCGGCCTGACACCGACGATATAGAGCAGTGTCGCCTTTTCCGCGCGGTGGCCGAACCAGCATTGATTAACGGCCAACGTCCAGCCGCCGAATTCATCAAACTCATTGCCGCGCGGGAGCTTTGCCTCCTCCCACAGTTTCGACGCTTTGGGGTGTTCAAGTACCCCCCCCCACTTCCTGACCGCGCCCAGGGCGAACCACGCCAAATTCATCTCACCAGGGCGCGGCTTGGCGAAATGCCGCAAGGAACCCCAAGCACGGCACGGCGGATGTGCTACTACAGGGGCACCTCCAGGCCAGCGTAGCGCGTCGCGGTCGACGTCCCATACGTCACAGCCCGGAATTGATTTATAAATGCTGTCAGACCTGGCGAACAGCACGGCAACAGTCACTTAGCCGGCGCTGCGGCTCTCGCTCTGAGCTTCTTTTGCCGCTTCCGTCGAAGCGCTTTGAACGCTTCGACGCGCAAATGATCCTTGAGCACCCGCTGGGCGTAGTAATCCGGCCGGGCGCGGCCGGCGAGCACGCCCAGCTCGTGCAGCTCGGCCGGGGAGAGTTCGAAACAGACGATCAGCTCATTGGTCATAGCGGCCGGGCCTCACGTCTGCATTCGTTTACTCTGGCGTTGAGAAAAGCCAGGAGCAGCAGCGCGCCCTGGTGGCACGTCTTTGGAAAGGTCGCGCTGATAAGGGTGTTGACGTGGCTGCACTGCGGGCACGCGCCCTTGTGGGCAACCCAACTGGATTCTGCGCGAGTGCTCATCATTTACCTCGCGACCCAATCCAGACAGCGAGCCAGAGCGCCAGCATGACGCCCCCCCCATAAATCAAGGCTGATTGTTCGAGAGTCATTCGCGCCACCCTGAACGGTTTGCCTCTAACACCGCCTCAAGAATCGGATCGCCCTGGATTCGGTCAAACGCATCAATGAAGCTGTAGCCGTCCGGCAGAAAAAGGCAGTTATTGCAGAGCAGGCCAACGGCGCAGCGTTCGCCGGTGGAAATCACGCCAACAGAGCTGGGGTGTTTTTCTGCGGCGCGCGCCATGGCGATGATGCGGTCAAGGTCAAGGTCTCTCATACCGGCCCCGTATATCCGGCGCGTTCCAGCGCCTTTTTGAGTTCGATCATGGCCTCTTTTTGCAGCCATTCATCGGCGGTCGCTGGCTCGTTTGCTTCGTAGTCCCGTATCTGGAAATCGACCGCTTCGCGCAGGCGCCAGGCCAGGCGCTTGGGAATGAACAGGCCGACCGTGCGGAGGCCGTCCAGAAAGCCCCGCCCGGATGTAACAGGGGCCGGTGCAGCTTCCGCCGCACCGGCCCCGCCCTGACCGCCGACCGCGAAGGCCGGCGTGCTACGCGCACTTGGTGTATTCATCGCCTTTTCTCCCCTTTGGACACAATAGATGCCTAGGGTGCCGGCCCTGCCTACCAGGGGAGGTATTGCAGGCACCGGAGACCACTAGGCATAGACAGGCTACCAGCGATACGCGGCGCTTGTCAATACGCATCGCTTATAGGGGTTGCGCGACACGCGGCACTTGTCTAAGCTTGGGGCGCGTTAACTACCGGGGGAACACCATGAAAACCACTGAGGAATTCTTGAACGCTCTGCGCGTCCGCTATAGCGTGTCAGATCGCAAGGCGGCGGGATTGCTTGGCCTGAGCCAGGCGGCCGTCAGCCGCTGGCGCACTGGCCACGACTTCCCGAGCGATCAGCAATGCTTAAAAATGGCGCAATTACTCGATATCGATGGCGGGTATGTGATGGCCTGCGTTCACGCAGAGCGCGCTCGCCTGCCTGATGATAAAGCAGCCTGGCAGCGCTTGGCTGAACGGATCGGCGGCATGGCCGCTTGCGTCCTGGTCGGAGTTGGCTTGGCCGGTGCCCCCGCGCCCGGCCAGGCGTCATTTAACAATAATCCGATTGGCGCACAATCGAACTACACATATGCGCATTAATGTCAGGCCGGATCCCTTAGTTCCATCGATCTTGCGGCGGTACCGGTAGCGAGAACACCGGCACCCCTTCCTCGCGCAGATCTTCGGTTTCTGCAAGGGTGGCGACGCCGCGTATGCTGCGCTGGGGCGCTTCCTCGTAATAAATCTTGCGCGCCTCCGCAGCGAAGCTCTTGCCCACGTTCTCGCTGTGCATAAGGATGTAGTCGACGATACGCGAAGCGTCGACTGGCACGGATTCGCTAGGCTGAGTTGCGCTTAGCTGTGCCGGTGCAGCGGGCTCCGACTGCCTTCTGATCTTGGCCGTCGGCAGTTTCTCCACATGCGCGGCCCCGCAAATCGGACACGCGAGCAGACCGCGGCTTTTTTGCGCAGCGAAATCCTCGCCCGAGGCAAACCATCCCTCGAAACGGTGCTGATCCCTGCAGATAAGGTCAAATACGATCATGCTCGGATTTCCGGATTCATTGTATCTTATATCGTGACAAAAATCGGAAACTGAAGACCGGCTTGAATTTGCCGTTATTACCTTTTGAGCAACTACGCTGCGCACAGCCGGCAGCTTGTGGTGCCAGGGACCGGAATCGAACCGGCATGCCGGGATTAGCGGCGGCGGGTTTTAAGCCCGCTGTGTATACCAATTTCACCACCCTGGCGAACAGGCGAATGATACTGGAGGACTGCGTTATCTTGAAAGCGACCATGATTTATTTACCCACTCAATTAAGTATGCTAGATTGAACCGCGAATTACGGCGTAAGCAACAGTTGCAGCAGAAGAAAATTGAAATCAAATCTCATGCGTGCACAGGCTGGAGGGGATGGATGTTCCCGCCCGGCGTGCTGTCGCAGCCGGGAAGCAACGGATTTTCTCTATCCGTCCAAGAACACGCTTTGGGAGTAAAAAATTCATGACGAATTCATTTTCGGTCAAGCGGACCCTGCTTGCCCTGGGATTCTGCTTGTCGGTGGCGTGGAATTTCGCCCACGCGGCGGGTCCGGATCTGGAAAAAGCGGACGCGTTGATGAAACAGGGGAAGGCGGCCGAGGCCTATTCCCTGCTCGCGCCCTTTGAATTCGAGCAATCCGGAAACATCCAGTTCGACTACCTCCTGGGTATAGCCGCGCTCGACAGCGGCAAGCCGGACAAGGCAACGATTGCTTTCGAACGCGTGCTTGCAGTCGACCCAAATTTTTCCGGCGCGCGCATAGACATGGGTCGCGCCTATTTTCAGTTGGGCGACTTTACCCGCGCCAAGGTTGAATTTGAAACCGTGCTGACGCAGAATCCTCCGCCGGCCGCCAAAGCGACTATCGACAACTACCTGGCCGCGATCGAAAAGCAGGAAAGCGCCAAGAAGACCAAGGCGACGGGATATGCCGAAGCCACCGTAGGACACGATTCCAATGTCAACTTCGCCACCAGTCAAAGCCAGATCGCGGTGCCTGCTCTGGGCAACTTGATTTTCACCTTGAGCCCGACCGGCGTTAAGGCCCCCGACGATTATCTGGGATACGCGTTCGGCGGCGAAGTCAATCACCAAGTCAATCCAACGCTTGGCCTTTATGCCGGAGCGGATGTCCGCGGCCGCAGCAACAACACCCAGGACCAGTTTGATTCCACAAGCTTCGACGCCCGCGCCGGTGTCGCGCTGGGCGCAGGCGCCGACGTGGTCCGCTTCGGCGTCCTAGGCGGAAGATACGAGCTCGATGGCAGGACCAACCGCGACACCAACGGCGTTAACGCCGAATGGCGTCATTTGCTCAACCCCGCCAACCAGTTGAGCGCGTTCGGACAGTACGCGCGATTCCGCTTCGAACCCACGGTCAGCGTCAATGACTTCGACCAATCCACCTACGGCGCCAACTGGCTGCATGTAGTCAAGGACGGCAAAGGCTTGGTAATGGCCAGCCTGTTTACGGGCGATGAGCGCGCTCCGCTGCGCGCCGATGGCGGCAAGCGTTTCAACGGACTGCGGCTGGGCGGGCAGATGCAGCTCAACGAAAAATCCGAGTTGTTTGCAGGGCTCGGCGCGCAGTTCAGCAAGTACCAGCTGGCCAATGCCGCGTTCAGCACGCCGACCGAGTCGCTGACCCGCGACGACAAGCAGTACGACGCCAACCTCGGCATCAACTGGCATTACGACAAGGCGTGGACCTTGCGGCCGCAGATCTCATACATGCGCAACGACTCCAATATCGTGATTTACAGGTTCGACCGCACCGACGTTTCAATCACGATCCGCCGCGACTTCAAATAATTCTTGCAGAGGGTGAATGCCATGCAATTTTCCTGGAAAAATCCGCTAAAGGCCCTACCCGTTCTGCTGCTTCTCGCCGCCTATGCCGGCGCCGCGTTCGGTGTCGCCGGAAACGTGCAATTCGTGATCGGCGATGTAAAACTCATCACCAAGGCTGGCGTAACGCGAGCACTGCAAAAAGGCGCGCAAATCGACGAAGGCGACAGGGTAGTTACGGCAGCCAACGCCTCGGCGCAAATCAAGATGGTGGATGGCGGATTCATTGCGATCCGCCCAAGCACCGACATGAGCTTCGACACCTACCGCTACAGCGGCAAGGAAGACGGAACGGAAAATGCCATCGTTTCGCTGTTGCAGGGCGGTTTTCGCACCATCACCGGCGTCATCGGCCGCACCAACAAGCAGAACTACCTGATAAAGACCGATACTGCCACCATCGGCATTCGAGGCACGGACCACGAACCCATGGTGATTCTTCCGCCGGCACCGGGACAGGTGGCCATCGCGGAGGCCGGCACCTACGACAAGGTCAACGTCGGTATCGCCTTTATCCGCACCGACGCGGGCAGCGTCGATGTCCAGCGCAACCAGGTAGGCTTTGCGCCCGTGACCAAGGCCGCGCCTGTGATCCTGCCGCGGATGCCGCCTTTCTATAAACCGACGCCGGCGCCCGGTCCGCAGAAAGCCCAGGAGGAGGCCAGGGAAGAAGCCAAGAAGGAAACCGGCGCCGCAGCGCCCGCGGAGAAAGCTGCTGCCGCGCCTGCGGAGAAAGCTGCCGAGGCGACCGCGGGGATCCGGGACACAGCGGTGGTCGATCCTACCAGCACCGTCACGGCGGCTGCCGTCGTGGCGCCCGCAGCCACCGCCCCGGCGGCGATCGCGCCGGTCGTCTCCACAGAGATGACGGATCCAAGCGGTACGACCTTGAACACCACGACGCAGACGGTGACGACGTCGAGCGGAACGGAGATTCCGGTGGCACAGGCGACGACGACCCCGAGCGGAACTGTAGTTCCGGCAACTCCGAGCGGAACTGTAGTTCCGGCAACTCCGAGCGGAACTGTGGTTCCGGCAACCCCGAGCAGTCCGGTCGTCGCCACGAGCAATTACGACTTCGGCGTGATGGCCGTCAAGCCTGTCAGCGGCGGCGTCGAGCGTTCCGATTTTCCCACCACCGCCCCTGCCTCGGCCAACACGAATTTCGTATTGAGCAACCTGAATCTGGTGGAAATTCTCAATGCCCCGTATGCGCGCTTCGGCATCAACTACCAGGCTCAGGCGCCGATCGCCAGCGCGAACATCAAGTTCAGCGGCGGCGTCGCCGCCGATGCCGCCAGCGATCCTAATGGCACCTATTACATGGGCCGCTGGTCCGGCGGACAGGTCGAAGTAAAGGACCTCGCGACCGCCAGTCCAGTCGCGCCGTTCACCGATCTGCTCGGCACGACCAGCGCGCACTGGATTATCGGGCTTGCTCCGGGCAGCCTGGCCGGCACTCCCGCGATCAATGCCGTGCAGCAGATTGTCGGCATCGCCAACTACTCGCTCGCTGCGGCGACCCACCCGACCGATGCCTTCGGCAACGTCGGCACGCTCAACAGCGCAACGCTGGCCGCAAACTTCAGCGCGCAGACCGTGAACGCGGGCTTGAACCTGTCCTTCAGTTCGAACGATGCGGTGAACGTGAGCGCGCGCAATTTGAACCTGAGCGCGACCGCGACGAACGTGCCGATAGTGCGTGCCGGATTCGATGCCGACCGCAACGGGCCTTTTGCGCCGGCGGTAAGCTGCAGCGGCGCCGATTGCGCGGCGAGCGGCTATAAGGGCAACATCGGCGGCATGTTCCTGTCTGCGGCTTCCGGCGGAACGACCTCAGGCACAGTCGGGACCGGCGCGGCAATCGGCTATGGATTTGCCCCCGACGTACCCTCCCCGACGGCAAATCAGCCTTTTACCGACTTCATCCAGGGCGTCGCGGTGCTGAACACCGCAGCCGCAGCCGCTACCGGGACGGCAGCCGTACCCGTCAGCGGCGGAACCGGCACGTATCGGCATCAGGCGATAGGCGCGCAGAGCGTGGGGGCAACGACTTATAACTCGAACTACAGCCTGGCTTCCGGCACGAGCGCGAACGCGCAGAACTATCTGTTCGACGCTTCCGGCAATCTCGTGCGCATTCAAAGCTCCGACTACAGGCTGAGCGATCGCGGAACCTCAGGTCCGCCGTCGTATACCAGCGGCGCGGCTGTAGCGTATACAGGAACGCCGGGCGGCCTGCCTTCCTCACCCTTGACCGCCGCGCTCGTTTCGTTCTCCGGCGGTACCGCGGCAGACGGCAACTACAACGACACCGTCAACGGCATCCGCATCGGACGCTACGCGGGCGGAACGATCACCACCACGGACGTCTCGACCCCGAGCAAGCCGTTGACTTATTACACCCAGCTAGGCAGCAACAGTTTCAACTGGGCTGTGCGCGAGCTGCCGGCCAGCATCCCGGTCACCGGCAGTTTCGAGTACACGACCGCCTATGGGACCAAACCGACCGACAGCCTGGGCAATGCGGGCACGCTGAACTACGCGTCGCTGTCGGCGGATTTCACCAAGCAGACCGTCAGCCCCGCAGTGGGTATTACGATCAACAATCAGAATCTGTCGTCCGCCGCTACCAACGTGCCGATCGGCAGCAACTTCTCGTTCGATGTCTCCAGCAATCCGGCCAACAACACCACTGGCAGCAGCAGCGTCGTACTGGTGGATTGCTACGGCAGCAACTGCGCCCCGGCGCCCGTGGGCGGATCCCGCGGTTACGGTGGCCGCTTCAGCGGCGGGCTGGCGGGTAGCGGCACCGCGGGCGGAGCGTTTTTCCGCTACGATTTCAATACCCACTATGACCCTGCGGTCGCGGCCGGAGGCACGGGCGGTATTCCAACCGGCCAAACGCGACCCGTGAACGACTACATCCAGGGAGGAGTCGCGTTCACGAAAGGAACGAGCGTAGTTGCGCCGACGCTGGCGACAGCCGCCAGCGGCAATCAGGCAATCGCGACTTCATATTTCGTGCCCGGGGCAGCAGGAAACCCTTATTACGAGATATGGGGCGGCAACTACCAGACTTCACCCACCAGCTACACCAGCCCGTTTGGCGCCGGTAGCCCTAACATGGTGGCGAATTACGATCCGGCCGAACCAACGCCGCATAGCGAAACGCTGACCCTCAACGCCGGCGGCACCGTCGCCACTGCGCCAACCAATGCCACCAGGGCCGCGGCTACCGGGATTTCGTTCGGGCGTTACACCGGCGGAAACGTCACCGGTACCAATAAGGGCAGCACCCCATTCAATCTGGCAAACCAGGGGAGCTACGCCTGGATCAAGGGACCGGAGGCGTTCCCGTTCTATCTGCAAGGCGGGCTGACCGGGAAGGCGACCTACACGCTCGATGGTGGCACGGCGCCGGCGGTAACGTCGCAGACGGCGGCGAATGGCACCACCGGCACCCTCAACAGCGCCAACCTGGCGGTCGATTTCAGCAACGCGGCCGTAGGCCTCGACCTGTCGGTCACGGTAAATGCTTCGACATTCGTCGCGACGACCGGCGGCGCGCCCGGCTCTCCTGACCCGAAGCTGAAATTGAACGACGGCAACGGCTTTTTTGGCAGCAGTTTCAACGCGTCAAACCCTGCCCTGCATGAGGGCTTGACCGTTACCTTGAACGGCACCTCCGCTCCGTATTATTCGGGGCAGATCAGAGGCCAGCTGATGGGTCCCGGACTGAACGGCGCAGGCCTGACCTACGCATTTCAGGATAATTTCGGATCCGGGCCCGGCATTGGCGTGAACGGCGCCGTTGCCTTTGCCTTGAACACCTATACGACCAACGGCGGCGTGACCACGAGCGGCACTGCTGCGATAGACCCCAGCAATGTGCCCTACGTGCTCGGCCTCATGGCTACCGGCCTGAATGCCGATCCTTCGGCGAATCCGCCCGGCGCGCCAGCTTCGATCGACAACAAGTACCTGGCGCAGGTCGAGGGCCGTTTTAACGCAGCTTCCAGGTTGGCCCTGGATCCCGTCAACGGACTGCCGTTCAAATGGGATGGCGACATTCCAATCACCATTCCGCCGAATTCGATTTGCACGCCTACTCCTTGTCCCGCGTTTGTCAGCCATACACCGGCGCGGTTCTCTATTGACCCCGCGGATTTTGGCGCCGGGGGCGCGACCTTACCGTCCGGCAAGACCCCGGCGACACTGCTGGAATTCGGGCATGACGCGGCTACGGGCATCAGCTGGGGCCGTTACGGCGGCGGGGTCGTCGCGATATTCGATCGTATCGGCGGAGGCTTTGGGCCGAAAACCGCGGACCTGACGGCGCAGAACTGGCACGGCATTTTCTCGCCGCTGCAGACCGGTCCAACCGCGCTGCCGACCACCGGGACCTTCACCTACACCAAGGTCGGCGGCACCAGTCCAACCGACAACCTGGGCAGCGCCGCCGGAACGCTCAACGCGGCAACGCTGGTAGCGGATTTCGCCGCCCAGACGGTGAACGCCGGGGTGAACCTGACGGTGAACGGGCAGACCTGGGCGGCCGGAGCGAACGCGATACCGATCCAGAACCGCTTGTACTTCGAAGCCGGTAAGAGCCCATCGGGCGGCAACCTCAACGTTTGCGTCGGCGGGACCTGCGGCGCCGTGACCATCCCCGCTGCAAGCAGCACCAACACCGCCGGCAGACTCAGCGGAGGCTTCACCGGCACCAGCGGCCAGGGCGTGGGCATGGCCTATTCCCTGAATCAGGGAGGCGCTACCGGGACCACCGTTTCCGGCGTGGCCGCGTTCAAGCGCTGACTATGGAACCAAGGCCAAGAGGATTTCGGCATTGAGCCACGGCAGAGCCCGTACCAGCTTTTGCTTGCGCACCATGGCGTCATCGTGGTCGTTCACCGGTCGATATCCGACTTCGGCTTCGGCCATTTTGTCGAAAGCTGAAAGAACACGGGACCCCGGAATGCCGAGGTATCGAACAATGAGCAAGCCGATGATGTCGGCTTCCAACTCGAAGTTCCGGTACATCGGCTCCATGTCCCCGAACATATAGGCCACCTCGCTAAGCAATTCCGCAGCCCGAAGTGCCGAAATGGGCAAACCAGGCTCGTAGTGCCGGGGAACGTGCGACAGAATCTCCCGCACGTGTTCGGAGGCGACATGCGCAACTTCATGCGCCAAAATAAATGTCAGCTCTGCATCCGTGAATCGCCGATCGAGAAGATAGGGCTCCGAAACGGTGATTAGCCCGTTCGGCTTGGACGCCACCGTGTATGCGTCATCGTGCACCAGCAGTACCCGCCAATTCAAGGTGCCTAGCCTCGGACGCAGCATGCCCGCCTGTGTCACTACAGGTTTCAGGAGCGCATCCAGCCGTGCCTGCAACTGCCAGTTCGGGGACAGCGCAGACTCCTCGATGAACGCGAGGTACTCGCGATATGCTGCATCGTTCGCGGCGGCCAGCACGGATTCGTAGCTGTAATGAAACGACTGAACACGCCCAGTCAGAAGCACCTGTGCTTGCGCCGAAGCGGCCAGCCCGAGAAATACCAGCAACATAAGAAGTCTCATAGTCCCCGCGTCCTAAACGTCACGTCCAGGCAAAGAAGCGGGCTTAACGAGGCTACGGTGCGCTGAAAAAAATTCCGTCGACTTGGCGGCAGTACACCGGGCCTACGGATTTCCGCGTGCCCCCGAGTCCTTTAACGGCAACTACTGCGAGATTATTAGTGTTTCTCTGCGCTTTTTCGTGCCCGCGGGTAGCAGGACGACAGATCCGCCACGCACCCAACCCGCGCCGGCGCCACAACCGGGGCGAAGCTTTCGTGAAACTTGAGGATAGGCACATATACCTGTGCTTGTCGTGATAAATGACAAGAGGTATTGCGATCGGGTCTTGGCATCCCCCGGGGAGCAGTGGGCCGGAATTGAGGTGGCACGACCACCGAAACGAGGTGGCCCGAGGCCCTTTGAGGCGCGATAGCGACGAGCCGTAATCGCGGCTCGAAAGTCCCTATCCTGTTGACTCAGATGGAATTGCGTAAGATGGGAAACTGGAGGCGGGGGTCGGAATCGAACCGGCGTACACGGCTTTGCAGGCCGCTGCATAACCACTCTGCCACCCCGCCGTCTCGATCGCGCGCCGGCCAGGCGCCACGGCAATCTGGAAAAAAGGGAACGCACCCGCGGCGTGCGCCGCAAGCGCATACGTGCCTTCCCTTCGAAACTTGGAGCGGGAGAAGAGTCTCGAACTCTCGACCTCAACCTTGGCAAGGTTGCGCTCTACCAACTGAGCTACTCCCGCAAGAGGATGCGAATTATACCGGGGTTTGGCTCCTGCGATCAACCATGTTTTATCACCGTCGGCATCGCCATTTTCAGGTAATAAAACATGGACCACAGCGTGAGTGCCGCCGCCAGCAGGATCAGCCAGGTGCCCCACTGCTGCGGACGAAACGCGCCGATCGCATTATGGTAGAGCAGCATCGGGATCGCCACCATCTGCGACACAGTCTTGATCTTGCCGATGAGGGACACGGCAACGCTCTTCGCCGCGCCCAGATGGGCCATCCACTCGCGCAGCGCCGAGATGGTGATTTCCCTGCCGATGATAATCACGGCGATCACCGCATTCAGGCGGTTGAGGTCGACCAGCACGATCAGCGCCGCCGCGACCATCAGTTTGTCTGCGACCGGATCGAGAAAGGCGCCGAAAGCGGAGACCTGGTTCAGCTTGCGCGCGAGGTAGCCGTCGAGCAGATCGGTGAGCGCCGCTGCGGTGAAAATGACGGTCGCAGTCAGGTTTTGCTGCGGCAGGTCAAGCCAGCCGGGCGGAAAGTAATAGACGCCCACGAACAGCGGGATCATCACGATGCGCGTCCAGGTGAGCGCGTTGGCAACATTGAAACGCATGGGCGAATTTCCAAAAAAGCGCGGGTTTCTCGCTCGCCAGCGGCGCCGGGGAAGGCGTCCCGCCACTGGTCGGAAGTCGCGAAACCAGCCGTCAAGATACCCCAATCGGCCGATTCTTAGTGCAACTCCAGGTAAATTTTCTCCGCCAGCTTGCGGCTGATGCCCTGCACCTGGGCGAGGTCGTCTATACTCGCGCCGATTACCCCTCTCAGGCCACCGAAGCGGGCCAGCAGTTCCTTGCGCCGTTTGGCGCCTATGCCGCTGATGCCCTCGAGCGACGAAGTCACGCGCGCCTTGCCGCGGCGCGCGCGGTGGCCGGTGATGGCGAAGCGGTGCGCCTCGTCGCGGATGGCCTGAATCAGGTGCAAGCCCGGATTGTCGCGCGCGAGCCGGATGCTGGATTTCGCATCGGCGCAGATCAGCTGTTCCAGCCCCGGCTTGCGCTCCTCGCCCTTGGCCACGCCGAAAAGGAAAATGTCGTTCATGCCCAGCTCGGCCAGGACTTCCCTCGCCACGTTCACCTGGCCCTTGCCGCCGTCGATCAGGATCAGATCGGGCACGAGACCCTCCCCGCGCGAAATCTTCTCATAGCGCCGCTGCAACACCGAGCGCATCGCGGCATAATCGTCCCCGGCCTGGATGCCGGCGATGTTGTAGCGTCGGTATTCCGAGTTGCGCAGATCGAAACGGTCATAGACGACGCAGGAGGCCACCGTCGCCTCGCCCTGGGTATGGCTGATGTCGAAGCACTCGATGCGCTGCACCGTGTCCGGCAACCCCAAGGCCTCGCGCAGGGCGGCGAGCCGGACTTCCTGATTGCTCGCATGGGACAGGCGCTGCGCCAGCGCCAGCTGGGCGTTCTTCTGCGCCATTTCCAGCCAGGCGCGGCGCTGCCCCTGCGCCCGGGTCACGAGCTGCACCGGGTGCCCCGCCTGTTCCGCCAACACAGCCTCGGTCTCCTGCGCGTCGAACTCCGCCCCGACCACGATCACCGCCGGCACCTGCCGGTTGAGATAGTGCTGCGCGAGAAAAGCCTGCAGCACTTCAGGCGCAGTGCGCCCCTCGGCGTTGTGCGGGAAAAAACTCTTGTCGCCCAAGTGGCGGCCCTGGCGCACCATCACCAGGTTGACGCAGGCAGCCCCGCCAGCTTCCGCGCAGGCGATCACATCGGCATCGCCGCCGCTGCTGCTTTCGGCATACTGCTTTTGCTGCGTGGTCGCCAGCGCCTGGATCTGGTCGCGGTAGAACGCCGCTTGTTCGTAGTGCTGCAGATCCGCCGCCTGCTGCATCTTGCTTCCCAGGGTCTGCAGTACGTCGTCTTCGCGCCCCTGCAGGAACAGCTCCGCGTTCTTCGCGTCCGCGGCGTAACTATCGCGGTCGATCAGGCCCACGCAGGGTGCCGAGCAGCGCCGGATCTGATGCAGCAGGCAGGGGCGCGAGCGGTTCTGGAACACCGAATCCTCGCAAGTGCGCAGGCGGAAAATCTTTTGCAGCAGGGCAATGCTCTCGCGCACGGCACCGGTGTGCGGAAACGGGCCGAAGTAGCGGTGCTTGCCGTCGAGCGCACCCCGGTGAAAGCCCAGGCGCGGATAGGCATGCCCGCTCAGCATCAGGTAGGGGTAGGATTTGTCGTCGCGAAACAGAATGTTGTAGCGCGGCGCAAGCGACTTGATCAGGTTGTTTTCCAGGATCAGCGCCTCGGCCTCGGAGCGCGTCGCCGTGGTCTCGACCACGGCCACTTGCGTCAGCATCAGTTCGATGCGCGGGCTTTGCCCGGTCTTCTGGAAGTACGAGCTCACGCGTTTTTTCAGATCGCGCGCCTTGCCCACGTAGAGCACCTCGCCGCGGGCGTTGAGCATGCGATACACGCCGGGCAGATGCGGCAGGCTGCTGATCAGGCCCTGTGCATCGAACGCCGACGCGGAATCGGCGGGCGTCGTCACCGCGGCTTCAACTCGGCAACGATGTCGCGCAATACCGCGTGGAACATGGCTTCCGTGAGTCGTTTAGTCTGCGTATTGTAGCGGCTGCAGTGATAGCTATCGTAGAGCCGGATGCCCTCGTCAGAGCCCGGCGTCGGCGGCAAGGCATGCACGGCGTGATGCGCGAATTTGCGGCTTGCGCGCTTGAGTCCGCAGGCCATCAGCACTGCCTGGTGCGCGACACTGCCCAAAGCCAGGATCACGCGCGGCGGCGGCTGGCGCAACTCGGCCGCGAGGTAGCGATTGCAGCAGCGGATTTCCTCAGGCAGCGGCTTATTTTGTGGCGGCAGGCATTTCACCGCGTTGCTGATGCGGCAATTCTTCAGCACCAGGCGATCGTCGGCGGCCTCCGATACGGCGCGGCTGGCGAAGCCGAACTGATGCAAGCTGCGGTAGAGCAGGATACCGGCATGATCGCCGGTAAACGGCCGTCCGCTGCGGTTTGCCCCGTGCATCCCCGGCGCAAGGCCGACGATCAGCAATTCCGCCGCGGCGTCGCCGAACGCGGGCACCGGCCGCGCGTGGTAGCCGGGATGATCGCGCCGCACTTGATCGAGAAAGCCGGCGAGCCGCTGGCAGTCGCGGCACTCGAGGTTGAAACGGTCGGACATGGAATGCGAAGCCGATAGCGCCGGACTGAATTGCGTCGAGCGCTTAAGCCAAGGCGGCGACGAAGCGTTCGAGGCCCGCCTTTGCCAGCGCAAAGCGCGCGTCCGAGCGCAGTGTTTCCAGCCCTGGTGCCTGGCGCGCGCCGCGCATCGCTTCGGCCCGGCGCCGGTCGATCGCAGCGGGCGCGAGTCCAGCCAGCAGTTCGGCGGCCGATTCAGGCGCATTGCACAACAGCACCATGTCGCAGCCGGCCGCCAGCGCGGCATGGGCGCGCTGCACCACGCCCCCGGCGACGCTGGCGCCCTCCATCGACAGGTCGTCGCTGAAAATCATGCCGGCAAATCCCAGCTGTCCGCGCAGAATTTGCCGCAGCCACTTGGACGAAAATCCGGCCGGATGCGCATCGACCTGGGGGTAGATCACATGCGCCGGCATCACCGCCGCCAGTCCATGCCTGATCAGCGCCCTGTACGGAACCAGATCGGCGGCCTCGATATCGGCGAAGCTGCGCGCGTCGACCGGCACGGCAAGGTGGGAATCGGCGCGCACGTGGCCGTGCCCGGGAAAATGCTTGCCCACGCTCGCCATGCCGGCTGCGCGCAGGCCGGCGATCAGCGCAACCGACAGTTGCGCGATGGCCTCGGGGTCGGAGTGGAAGGCACGGTCGCCGATCACGCCGCTGGCGCCGAAATCCACGTCCAGCACCGGAGTGAAACTGAAGTCCACGCCGCAGGCAAGGAGTTCGCTCGCCAGCACATAGGCGATGTCGCCTGCCGCAGTGCAGGCTGCGGCGCGATCGCGGTCCCAGGCTTCGCCCAGGCGCCGCATCGGCGGGATGCGCGAAAATCCTTCCTGGAAGCGCTGCACCCGGCCACCCTCGTGATCGACCGCGACCAGCAGCTCGGGTTTGCGCAGGCAGCGGATCGCGGCCGTAAGCTCGCGCAGTTGCCGCGGCGAACGATAATTGCGCGAAAACAGAATCACGCCGCCGACCAATGGGTGGCGCAACAATTCGCTCTCGGCCGCGCTCAACTCCACGCCGGCCAGGTCCAGCATCACCGGACCCAAGTCGTCATACCCGCGGCCTTCACTCATGGTCTTTTCCCTCCAGGACCACGAAGGCGCAGGCCATCTCCACTTCGTCGCTGAGGCTGAGGTGCGCCCGGCTGATGCCGCGTTGTTCGAGCAGCGCCGTCAGCGCTTGCGAAAACTTCAGATAAGGCCTGCCTGAGCGCTCGTTGGCGACGCTGACGTTGTGCCAGTTCACCGGAAAATGGATTCCCGTGCCCATGGCCTTGGAAAATGCCTCCTTGGCGGCAAAACGCTTGGCCAGGTAGTGCGCGGGTTTCACGTGCGTGCAGAAACGCCGATATTCGTCATCGACCAGGACGCGCTCGGCAAAGCGGTGGCCGAAGCGCGCCAGCGCGCGCTCGATGCGGCGGACATCGATCAGGTCGGTGCCGGTGCCCAGGATCACGCGCGCCGTGCCTCGGTCATCAGCCGTTTCATTTCACGCACCGCCGCTTCCCAGCCGACGAAGACCGCGTGCGCCACGATCGCATGGCCGATATTGAGTTCGGCTATGCCCGGCACGGCGGCGATCTGCCCTACGTTGTCGTAGTTCAGGCCATGGCCGGCGTTTACCTTGAGGCCGATGCGATTGCCGAATTCGACCGCCTGGCTGATACGCTTGAACTCGGCTTGTTGTTCTGCGCCCGCAGTGTCGGCGTAGTGGCCGGTGTGAAGTTCGATCACGGGCGCGCCGGCTGCCTTGGCCGCGTCGATCTGTGCGGGATCTGGATTGATGAACAGCGATACGCGGATTCCCGATCCGGCGAGCAATTCGCAGGCATCGCGCACGCGCGCAAACTGGCCGGCGACGTCCAGGCCGCCCTCGGTGGTCAGCTCCATGCGCCGCTCCGGCACCAGGCAGACATCGTGCGGACGCACGCGCAATGCGATCTGCAGCATTTCGCGCGTCACCGCGGACTCCAGATTCATGCGTTTGGTGAGGCGCGCGCGCAGGGTATCGACGTCGCGGTCCTGGATATGACGCCGGTCCTCGCGCAAATGCAGGGTGATGGCGTCGGCGCCGGCGCGCTCGGCGAGCAAGGCGGCGCGCACCGGATCGGGGTAAGTCGTGCCGCGCACCTGGCGCAGCGTGGCCACATGGTCGATATTGACGCCGAGTTCGATCACAGTTGTCGCAGCTCCTCGAATATGCGCCGGCTGTTGAGCGGCTTTTGCTCCATGCGATGGCTGATCAGCAGGCGCATCAAGGCCTTCGCCTGCTGCAGCGTCAGCGGATCGCTGTAGTCGTCGCGCACGATGTCCAGCAGCGCCTGCCCCGAGAACACCAGCCCCGCATGTGCGGCGCCGTTCACCGCCACCGGTCCGCGCTCGGGTTCGTACGCATAAGACTTGCGCGGGTCTATCGCCGCGCCGCCGGCGTTGTCCAACGTCAGCGCGTAGCCCAGTTCGCGCAGCAGCGCTTTTTCGAAGCGGCGCAGCACCGCCCCGGGCTCCGGTTCCTCCGCCAGGCGCGCGAGCGCCGCCCGATAATCCAGGAACAGCTGCTCGTGCGCGTCCTCGCGCGGCAGCAGTTTCAACAGCAGCTCGTTGAGATAAAAACCGCACAGCAGTGCCCTGCCCTGCAGGCGCGGCTGCCCCCCCTGCCATTCCGCGCGCAGCAGCAGGCGCAGCTCGCCGCGTCCGGACCAGGACAGCCCCAGCGGCTGGAACGCCATGATGCTGCCGCGCAGGGCCGAGCGCGGGCGCTTGGCGCCGCGCGCCACCATGGCGACGCGGCCGTGCGAGCGGGTGAACGTTTCCACCACCAGGCTGGTCTCGCGGAATGCGTAGGTATGCAGTACGTACCCGGGCTGGTTGTCCTGTCGTGCGCGCGCGCTCATTGGACTACCTTGTCGCTACGCGTCAAGGCCATATCGAAGATGCGACCCTTGGGGCGGCCCGTCGGGCCTATTGGATTACCTTGCCGCTTCGCGTCAAGGATTCGCCCTAGGGGGCGGCCCGTCGGGCCTATTGGATTACCTTGCCGCTTCGCGTCAAGGATTCGCCCTAGGGGGCGGCCCGTCGGGCTCATGGCTCGAATCCCAGGTTCTTCAGCGTGCGTTCGTCATCGGCCCAGCCATGTTTGACCTTGACCCAGATTTGCAGGAACACCTTGCCGCCGAACAGCTTCTCCATGTCGCGCCGCGCGTCGGTTCCGATCAGCTTCAGTTTATCGCCGCCTTTGCCGATGACCATCGCCTTGTGGCTGGCTTTGTCGACGATGATAGCTACATGGATGCGGCGCAGCTTGCCTTCGGTTTCGAATTTTTCGATCACCGTGCTGGCGCCGTAAGGCAGCTCGTCCCCGAGTTGGCGAAACAACTTCTCGCGCACCAGTTCCGCCGCGAGAAAGCGTTCACTGCGGTCGGTCACCTCGCCTGCGGAATATATCGCCGGCTGTTGCGGCAGGTGCTGGCGCAGCGCTTGCAGCAATTGCTGCGTCTGCTCCCCGCTTTTGGCGCTGACCGGCACGATATCCGAGAAGTTGCACTCGGCTTGCAACTGCGCCAGCAAGGGCAGCAACAGTTTCTTGTCCGTCAGGCGATCGATCTTGTTCAGCGCCAATACCGCCGGCCGCCCGGGCGGCAGCAATCCGAATACCTGGCGGTCCTCGCGGCTGATGCGCCCGGCTTCGATCACCACCAGGATCACGTCCACGTCCTGCAGGGCCTGGGTGACGCTGCGATTCATCAGGCGGTTCAACGCGCTGGCGTTCTTGGTCTGAAAGCCGGGCGTGTCGACAAACACATACTGCGTGTCTGCGCCGGTCAGTATGCCGGTGATGCGATGGCGCGTGGTCTGCGCCTTGCGCGAGGTAATGCTGACTTTTTCCCCGACCAGGTGGTTCAGCAGCGTGGACTTGCCCACATTGGGCCGTCCGATAACGGCGATGGTGCCGCAGCGGAAATCGGCGGATTTCACTTGCGCATCTGCCCGAACGCAAGCTGCGCCGCTTCCTGCTCGGCGATGCGCCGGCTGGCGCCGAAGCCGGTGGTGCGGATCGCCAACTGCGGGATCTGGCACTCGACCTGAAACAGCTGTTGATGCGCAGCGCCCTGGGTCGCGACCACGGCATACTGCGGCAGTGGGATTTTGCGGGCTTGCAGCAGTTCCTGCAACAGGGTCTTGGGATCCTTGTCCAGGGTCTGCGGGTCCAGGTGTTCGAGCAAGGACGCATACAGGTCGCGGATCACGCCCACGGCTGCGGCGAAACCGCCATCCAGGAATACTGCGCCAAACAAAGCTTCCAGGCCGTCGGCCAGGATAGAAGGACGGCGGAAACCACCGCTCTTCAGCTCGCCCTCGCCCAGGCGCAGATAAGATCCCAACTCCAGTTCATGCGCCAATTCGGCCAAAGTCTCCTGCCGCACCAGGTTGGCGCGCAACCGCGACAGTTCGCCTTCCCTGAGATCGCCGAAGCGCTGGTACAACTCGTGCGCGATGCAGCAATTGAGGACGCTGTCGCCGAGAAATTCGACGCGCTCGTTGTGCGGGGTGCTGTGGCTGCGGTGGGTCAGCGCCTGCTGCAACAGGGACGCCTGCGCGAAGCTGTAGCCCAGCTTTCGCTGTAGCGGCCCGTAGTCCATCGCGCCGGGGGACGGGTGCTACTGTTTGTCTGCGCCGTCGCCGGGCGCAGTACTGGCGGCAAAGTCGATCAACAGCGACACGTTGGCGAACAGGGGGATTTTCTTTGCGTAGGCGAACGAGATCACGACGTCGCCGCCATCTTTGGTTATTTCCAGCTCCCCCGGAGTCACCGCCGTAATATTGTCGATACTGGAGCGGCGCTCGAAAGCCTTGCGTATTTCACTAACGCTTCCGGCCCGCCCTTCGCTGGCGGCGGTGGCGACGATGGCTTTCTTCGCGGTCGAGAATTCAGCGTAGGCGGGTCCGATTTTCATGGCGCCAATGGCGCCTATGGCCAGGATCACGCCGATCAAAAAAATAACCGGAAAACTGACTCCACGTTGCTTGTTGCGCATGATTGCGAGCTCCCTATTTGAACCGTCCGAAGCGACTCAGCTCACTGAAATTGAACCAGATGAAGAAAGCCTTGCCGACGATATTGGCCTCGGGCACGAAGCCCCATACCCGGCTGTCGCTGCTGTTGTCGCGGTTGTCGCCCATCATGAAGTAATGACCGGGCGGCACAGTGCACCTCATGCCCGTATTATTGTAAATGCAATTCTCCCGTTGCGGGAACTGTTTAACATAGGGCAAAGCGGCCGGCTCGCTCGTGTCCAGCAGGATCGCGTGCTCGGTCTTTCCCAGCGTCTCGGCATACTGCTTCAGGTACTGGATCTTGTCTTTGAGCAGATAGTCGCCAGCCTGTTGCAGCGGCACCTCGTGGCCGTTGATCGTCAGGCGCTTGTTCAGATAGGCCACCTTGTCTCCGGGCAGGCCGACTACGCGCTTGATGTAGTCGACAGACGGATCATCAGGGTAGCGGAAGACCATCACGTCGCCGCGTTCGGGTTCGTTGATGTCGATGATTTTCCTGTTGATCACCGGAAGGCGGATGCCATAGGCATACTTGTTCACCAGAATGAAATCGCCGACCAGCAGAGTAGGAATCATGGAACCGGAAGGTATCTTGAACGGCTCCACCAGAAATGAGCGCAGAAAAAACACGATCAGAATCACCGGAAAAAAACTCTTCGGATACTCGATCCACCACGGCTCTTTCGCTCCGGCAGCGCGGCGTTTGCCGAAATAGACCGCATCCATGGCCGTGACGATGCCGGTTACGACCAGCAGGCTGAACAGCAGCAGTGCGAAATTCATTTGTCTTCCTATACGTGGCGACTTAAATCGCGCCGATCGTTGTTACAGAGTTACGATGTTGCGCGGACGGCGCCCCGTCCGCGCGGATCGACGATCTTGGATAAAAATAAACCCAATCCGTCTTCGCTTTTATCCATAACCGTGTTTTAGCTCCGGCGTAACGCGCTTCGCGCATTAGCCTCCACTGAAACTTCGTTTCCTGTACGGATGCGCTTTTCACCCGTACAGAAAACACGGTTGGCGCGCGCGAGCGCGCAATGGCTGCTCTTGGCATGCGACGGCATAAACGACTAATCCACCTGTAAAATAGCGAGGAAGGCCTCCTGCGGAATTTCCACGTTGCCCACCTGCTTCATGCGTTTCTTGCCGGCTTTCTGTTTCTCCAGCAGCTTTTTCTTGCGCGTGATGTCGCCGCCGTAGCACTTGGCGAGCACGTTCTTGCGCAGCGCCTTGACGCTCTCGCGCGCGATGATGTTGGCGCCGATCGCCGCCTGCACCGCCACGTCGAACATCTGCCGCGGGATCACCTTGCGCATGCGCGATACCAGCTCGCGGCCGCGGTGCCGGCTGGCGTCGCGATGCACCATCAGCGACAGTGCGTCGACGCGCTCGCCGTTGATGAGAACGTCGAGTTTCACCACGTCGGATGCGCGGTATTCCTTGAATTCGTAATCGAGCGAGGCATAGCCGCGGCTCGCCGACTTGAGCTTGTCGAAGAAATCCATCACCACTTCGGAAAGCGGCATTTCGTAGGTCAGCATCACGTGCCGGCCGGTGTACTGCATGTTCTTCTGCACCCCGCGTTTCTGCGTGCACAGGGTCATGATCGCGCCTACGTGTTCCTGCGGCACAAAAATGGTGGTGGTGATAATGGGCTCGCGTATCTCCTCAATTCTGGAGAGGTCAGGCATCTTGGCCGGGTTCTCCACCCGCTCCAGCGTGCCGTCGCGCAGCAGCACTTCATACACCACCGTCGGCGCCGTCGTGATCAGGTTCTGGTCGTATTCGCGCTCCAGCCGCTCCTGCACGATGTCCATGTGCAGCAGGCCGAGGAAACCGCAGCGAAAGCCGAATCCGAGCGCCTGCGACACTTCCGGCTCGTATTGCAGCGAGGCATCATTCAGTTTCAGCTTGTTCAGCGCATCGCGCAGCCCGTCGTACTGGTTGGCTTCGACCGGGTACAGTCCGGCGAATACCTGCGGCTTGATCACCTTGAAGCCTGGCAGCGGCGCCGCCGCGGGGCGCTCGGACAGGGTGACGGTGTCCCCCACCTTGGCTGCCTGCAGTTCCTTGATGCCGGAGATGATGAATCCCACCTCGCCCGCGGAGAGCCGTTGGCGCGCCTGCGACTTGGGCGTGAACACGCCGACCTGCTCGCACAAGTGCACGGTGCCGGAGGACATGAGCAGGATCTTGTCCTTTGGGCCGAGCGTCCCGTCCATCATCCGCACCAGCATCACCACGCCGACATAGTTGTCGAACCAGGAATCGATGATCAGCGCCTTGAGCGGCGCTTCGGGATCGCCCTTGGGCGCCGGAATGCGCGCGATGACCGCCTCGAGAATGTCCTGCACGCCTTCGCCGGTCTTGGCGCTGACGCGCAATGCATCCTTGGCGTCGATGCCGATCACGTCTTCGATCTCGCGTATCGCGCCATCAGGATCGGCCGAGGGCAGGTCGATCTTGTTCAACACCGGCACCACCTCCACGCCCTGCTCGATCGCCGTATAGCAATTGGCCACCGTTTGCGCTTCCACTCCCTGGGAAGCGTCGACCACCAGCACTGCGCCCTCGCAGGCGGCGAGCGAACGCGACACCTCATAGGAAAAGTCCACGTGCCCCGGGGTATCGATCAGGTTGAGGTTATAGATGTTGCCGTCGCGCGCCTTGTACTGCAGGGCCGCCGTCTGCGCCTTGATGGTAATGCCGCGCTCGCGCTCCAGGTCCATGGAATCGAGCACCTGCTCCTCCATCTCCCGGTCCGACAATCCACCGCACAACTGGATGAAACGGTCGGCAAGCGTCGATTTGCCGTGATCTATGTGGGCAATGATGGAAAAATTGCGGATGTGCTGCATCATGAAAAAGGGCGCCTGCATGGCACCCTTTGAAGAATAACATTCGGTATTTTAACGGATTTTAACCAAATAAGCACGGATTTTAGCAGCATCGAGATGATAATGGCATAGCTCGGTATCGGCATGCATCAACACCGGCACCAGGGCGCCGAAACGCTGCTTCAGAACTGCGTCGCTATCGACGTCGACGACATCCACGGCGAAGCCAAACTCGCCGCTCAGGGTAGCCAGCGCCGCGAGCATCTCATCGCACAGGTGGCAATAGCTGCGGCCATAGAGCGTCAGCCGCAGCGCTGCTCGGTCCATGCCAGGCGCATGCACGCTCGGCCTACTTGCCGTTCAGGGCCTTGACGGTGATGAAGCTCTGGTTGTCGCCGCGGCGCACGTGCAAGGTGATGGTGACCGTTTTGTCTATGGCGTTCAGCGCCTTGTTGAACTGCGCCACGCTTTTGGCCTCGGTATTGACGCCCTTGTGGATCAGCGCAAGGATGATGTCGCCCTTGCGCAGGTCGCCGCGCGGTTGTCCGCGCACTTCGTCCACCACCACCCCGTGCGCAATTTTCAGTTCCTTGCGCTGCTCGTCGGACAATTCCGACAGCACCAGCCCCAGCCGGTTGGCCGCCGCCTCGACTGGCTTGGCGCGCTTGCTTTCTCCGCTTGCGAGCTTGTCCTGGGGAATCTCGGCCACGGTTACCGTCAGATCCTTGCTTGCGCCCTTGCGCCATACCTGCATGCCCACTTTGCTGCCGGGGCGGGTTGCCCCGACGATGCGCGGCAGTTCGCTCGAGCTTGCGACGTTCTTGCCATCGAATTTGATGATGATGTCACTCACTTCGACTCCGGCCTTGTCTGCCGGACCACCATTCTCCACGGCGTTGACCAAGGCGCCCTGGGGCTTGGCCAAGCCGAAGGAATCGGCCAGTTCCTTGGTCACTTCCTGGATCACCACGCCGATGCGACCGCGGCTGACATGCCCGCTGCTGCGCAACTGGTTCTGCACATCCAGCGCAACGTCGATCGGGATGGCGAATGACAGCCCCATGTAGCCGCCGGTGCGGCTATAGATCTGCGAGTTGATACCGACCACCTCGCCGCTCAGGTTGAACAGCGGACCGCCCGAGTTGCCCGGGTTAACCGCGGCGTCGGTCTGGATGAACGGCACCAGATTTTCCTGCGGCAGGGAGCGCGCCTTGCCGCTGACAATACCGGCGGTGACGGTATTGTCGAAACCGAAGGGCGAGCCGATCGCTAGCACCCATTCGCCCACCTTGAGTTTGTTCGGATCGCCCAACTTGACTATCGGCAGCCCGGTCGCGTCGATCCTGATCAGCGCCACGTCGGTGCGCTTATCGGCGCCGATGACTTTGGCCTTGAATTCGCGTTTGTCGGTGAGGCGCACGGTGATCTCGTCGGCGCCGTCGACCACGTGCGCATTGGTGAGGATGTAGCCGTCGGCGCTAATGATGAAGCCCGAGCCCAGCGAGCGGGTGGAAAACTCGCGCGGGGATTGGCCCGGGGACTGGCCCGGGCCGGGCGGCATGAAGCGGCGGAAGAACTCGAAGAACGGATCGTCTTCATCCAGATTCGGCATTTGCGGCACTCTGGGGTGCGCGCGCGCGGTCTGCGCGGTGCTGATGTTAACCACGGCCGGCCCCTGCTTTTCCACCAATTCGGTGAAATCGGGCAATTGGCGCGCCTGGGCATATGCGCTCAGCGGAAGCAGCAAAAGCAGCCATAGGAGAAATGTTTTTCGCATCGTTACGTCCTCTTGTTGCGTTTTACGGAGTATTACTGAGAAACCCTGGCGCGGAACCGCGATCGCCCCAGACTATTCCTCACGGCTTATTGTATTCCACCGATTCGGCCAGCGACCTCACGGTTTCGGCGGGCGTCTCCCCGACCACGGTCACCAGATGCCTGGCGATTTGCCGGCTGTAGAGGTTGATCGCGCCCTGGCGCGACAGCCCGGCCGGCGGCAGCGAGGTCTTGTTGGCCATGGGCTCGATGAACACCGATATGGCGGCGAGTCCGTCCGAGTAAATCACATGCCCGACGTCGCTGGATCCGCCCTGGGTGCGCTTCATCTCGGTTACCTTCTTGAATCCCGGCAGCCCCGGCCTGATGGTCCAGCCGGATGCGGCCAGATTGGCTTCCACCGCACCGGAATTCTCGATATGCCAGACGCGCGCTTTGGCCAGGAGCCTGGGCTTGAGCTGCTCTTTGTCGATCTTGCCGCCGATGCTGATCTGGCTAAAAGCGAACTGCTCGATCGTCTCGTTCTTGTCGTCAAAAGTCTGGGATTTGAGCAGCATGCCGGTTTTCTTGTCGGCCCACAGTTTGCGGCCGTAGCGCAGCTGGTCTTTTGGCCTGAGCACGATAGCCTGAGCGTCGAAACCTGCAATGCGCTCGATTTCACCTGCGCTGACGTCGTAGTGTTCGCTGATGTCCTGGATGTTATCCGGCAGCAGTCCCGGGAAAATATTGTGGTTAGTCTGTTTGTCGACTTTTACCGTCATGCGGTCCGGCAGGTAGCACTTCACTTCGTCGCCGTCGCGTATGATCTCGCGCGGGTAGCCTTCCAGCGTCTCCAGCCGTTCGCGTATCCCGCGCCGGTCCACAACATGCACAATGCGCGACGTTTCAGTCTGGTCGCCGCCGCGGTAGACGAAGGTTCCGGTGTAGCTCAGTTTTTGCGTTGCCGCATGGATGCGCTGCAGCCACAACAGCGCGTCGCCTTCAGCCCGCACCGCCTGTGCCGACAGAGCGAGCAACAGCACGGCCAGGAATCTCATCGACGCGCGCCGCTCCGCTCTTCGGCCACGGTGCGCACATAGGGCGCGACGCCCTGCATCGCGCTGCTCGGGGAATAACGCTGATGCGCAAGCAGGTAGTTCTTGGCGCCCTCGCCCGCGGGCACTGCGACCTTCTGGACTTCGGCTGCGGGGACGGCGGCAACCTGCACCGAATCCGGCCGCGTCCCGGGCAGAGCCATCCAGCCGACGAAAGCCACTGCGGCCGCGCTCGCCGCCACCGACAAGGCAGCCCAGTGCCGTTTTTCCGGTTTGCTGCGGTGCTGCGGCGCAAGCACCGTGGGCTCCGCATCGAGCCGGGCGCGGATCCTGGCGCTAAGATCCGCGCCCTCGACGCCGCGCAAGGCGTCTCCGATCAGGTGGTAGCAGTCCCAGTTGCGGCGCAATTGCGCATCGCGTTTTAGTTGCGGCAGAAGCGGGCCGGCCTGCTGCTCGCTCAACTCGCTGTCCATCCAGGCGGACAAAGTCTCTTTCATGGCGTCACCATCTCTTGTCTTTAGATATATCCAGCAGCGGCCGCAATTCTTCCGCGATCGCCTCGCGCGCACGGAAAATGCGGGAGCGTACCGTTCCAATCGGGCAATCCATTATCTTCGCGATATCTTCGTAGCTCATGCCTTCGATCTCGCGCAGCATGATCGCTGCCCTCAGTTCCTCAGGCAGCCGATCCATGCTTTGGTTCACTGTTTGCGCAATCTGCTTGCTCATCAGCAGATTCTCCGGCGTATTGAGGTCGCGCAGCTGATCGCCGTCGTCGAACGCTTCCGCCTCTTCCGAATCGTAGTTGGTGCTCGTCGGTGGGCGCCGGCCCATCGACGTCAGGTAGTTCTTGGCGGTGTTGATGCCGATCCGGTACAGCCAGGTGTAGAACGCGCTGTCGCCGCGGAAGGAGGGCAATGCGCGGTAAGCCTTGACAAACGCCTCCTGCGTCACATCCTCGACTTCGCCCGCATCGCGAATGAAACGCGACAGCAGGCGCCCGAGTTTGCGCTGGTACTTGCTGACCAGCAGTTCGAATGCATGCTTGTCGCCCTGTTGCGCACGCTCGACCAGTTGCTGGTCAATGTCGCGCTCACTCATGCGCCGCCCTTCCCTGAAGCCCTGGGCATGTTCTTCGTGTGTCGCGCCCAGGCGGTTTTCAGTATACCCCAACCGCCCGGACGGCCGCGGGAACGCGACGCCTGGAACGAAGTCCAGCTCAAGCATTTCAATCGGGGTCGCGCTGCTGGGAAATTTCAAACTTGCCTCACGCACCTAGGACGACTTTCGTACGACTGCCGCCAGCGCATAAAGTTCACGGCCGCGCGAGCCGCCAGCGCAGCCAAACGCGCAGCCGGCGCAGGTCTTCGGCCGCGGCGGCGTCCGGCAGCAGGACCAAGGAGCGGCGCCGCCGCCCGCTTGCGCCCAGATTCACAACTGTAAGCCAGGCTGACACGTAGCTGCCGGGCAGTATCTCGGCCTCGTGCCACCGGCCCAAAGCATCCTGGCAGCGGGCACCGCCTTTGGCGTTCAGTTCCAGGGTGCGCAGCCCGGCGCTTCCTCGCTGCAGGGCTTGCGCGCAGTGCCAGCCCCAGGCGAGGCCTATGCCTGCGGCGACAGGCACAAAGGCGGGCGTCGCCAGGCTGATCCAGGCGCAGGCGAGCGCCGTTGCGGCCATCAACGTCAAAGCCAGAGCGAGAACGCGGGAAGGTCTAAGGGAAACGGTTAAAGTCTGGCTCAAACCCGGCCGAACACGAGGGTGCCGTTGGTTCCGCCAAAGCCGAAAGAGTTGGACAGCGCCACGTTGATTTTCATCTGGCGCGCCGTATTCGGCACATAATCCAGGTCGCATTGCGGATCCTGGTTGAAGATATTGGTCGTGGGCGGCGCCACCTGGTGATACACGGCGAGCGCCGAAAATACGGCCTCCACGCCGCCCGCAGCGCCGAGCAGGTGCCCGGTCATGGACTTGGTCGAACTGACCGCAGTTTTCTTCGCGTGCGCGCCCAGGCTGCGCTTCATGGCAGTGGTTTCGGCGATGTCTCCCAGCGGAGTCGAGGTACCATGGGCATTGATGTAATCCACCTGGTCCGCATTCAGGCGCGCGTTGCGCAGCGCACTGTCCATGCAGCGGGCGGCACCTTCCCCATCCTCACGCGGCGCCGTCATGTGGAAAGCATCCCCGCTCATACCGTAGCCCGCGAGTTCGGCGTAGATTTTCGCGCCGCGCGCCCTGGCATGCTCATACTCCTCCAGCACCAGCACGCCCGCACCCTCCCCCAGCACAAAGCCATCGCGGTCGCGGTCCCAGGGACGGCTCGCAGTGGCCGGGTCGTCGTTGCGGCTCGATAATGCGCGCGCCTGGGCGAAACCGCCCATGGCGAGTTCCGTGACCACGGCTTCGGCGCCGCCGGCGATCATCATGTCGCAATCGCCGTATTCGATCAGGCGCCCGGATTCGCCGATGCAGTGCGTCGCCGTGGTGCACGCAGTCACCATGGCGAGGTTCGGCCCTTTCAGGCCGTACTTGATCGACAGGTTCCCCGAAATCATGTTGATGATGGTGCTGGGGATGAAGAACGGCGAGATCTTGCGCGGCCCCCCTGCAAGCAGTTCCCGCTGGGTCTGCTCGATCATCTGCAGGCCGCCGATACCGGAACCTATGTTGACGCCGATGCGCTCGGCGTTTTCGGGCGTGACCTGGATACCGCAATCCCGCATCGCCTGTATGCCCGCCGCCATGCCGTAATGGATGAAGGTATCCATATGGCGCGCTTCCTTGCGCTCCAGGTACTGGGCGAGATCGAAGCCTTTCACCTCACCGGCGATCTGGCAGGCGAGGCGCGAGGGATCGAAGCGGCTTATTCTGGTGACGCCGGATCGGCCGGCGAGGATGCTGGCCCAGGCGTCGGCAACGGTATTTCCAACCGGGGAGATAATGCCCAACCCGGTGATGACGACTCTGCGGCGGGACAAAATTCCTCCGGCAATAGGCGCGCTGGGCGCTCGAAATCAGGCTTTCTTGGCGTGGCTGTTTACGTAGTCTATCGCCTGCTGGACGGTGGTGATTTTTTCGGCGTCTTCGTCCGGTATCTCGGTCTCGAATTCTTCTTCCAGCGCCATGACCAGTTCCACCGTATCGAGCGAATCCGCACCCAGGTCGTCGATGAAGGAGGACTCGTTCTTTATTTCCGCCTCGTTTACGCCCAATTGCTCGGCGACGATTTTCTTCACACGTTGCTCAATATTTTCCATTCAAATCTCCTTCCCTCTTTTTTTGCTTCGGAAACAGCCGCGCATTTTACCAAAATTCACTGCCTGGCGTTTGATAATTAGGAACTCAGGCCATGTACATGCCGCCGTTGACATGCAGCGTTGCGCCGGTGATATAGCCGGCCTGGGGGGAGGCCAGGAATACCACGGCGGCGGCAACGTCCTCGGCCTTGCCCAGCCGTGCGAGCGGGATCCGGCCGAGTATCGCCTCGCGCTGCTGCTCGTTCAGCGCGCGCGTCATGTCGGTGTCGATGAAGCCCGGCGCAACGCAGTTCACGGTAATGTTGCGGCTGGCAATTTCCTGCGCCAGCGCCCGCGCCATTCCGGCAATGCCGGCCTTGGCCGCAGCGTAGTTGATCTGGCCGGGGTTGCCCGCACTGCCCACCACCGAAGTGATGTTGACGATGCGCCCGGCGCGCGCTTTCATCATTCCGCGCAGCACTGCACGCGACGTGCGGAACACCGATTTGAGGTCGGTGTCGATGACCGCATCCCATTCGGTTTCTTTCATGCGCATGGCCAGATTGTCCTGAGTGATCCCGGCATTATTGACCAGAATGCCGATCGCGCCGAATTCCTTCTCGATCTGCGCCACCAGGGCTTCGATGGCGGCGCCGTCGTTTACCTCGAGCACCGCGCCTTTGCCGCCGATTTTTGCCTCGGCGAGATAATCGCCGATCGCCGTGGCGCCGGCCGTAGAAGTGGAAGTGCCGATTACTTGGGCTCCCTGCGCGCCCAGGCCAAGGGCGATGGCCTTGCCTATGCCGCGCGTGGCCCCGGTCACCAATGCGATTTGTCCTTGCAGCATGATCACCCTCCCTTCGATTGCCCGGCGCCCTGCTCGATGCTGGATTTGTCCACCAGGGCGAGCGAATCCAGGCTGCCATCGATGCGCCTGGTCATGCCCGCCAGCACTTTTCCCGGCCCGCATTCGGCGACATGCGTGATTCCCCGCGCGGCAAACGCCTGGATCGTTTCCACCCAGCGCACCGGATTGCAGGCCTGGCGCACCAGCGCATCCTTGATTCGTGCCGGATCGTCGCAACTCGCCACGTCGACGTTGTTGATCACCGGTATGCGCGGTGCGTTGAATGTGATGCCCTGCAGGTATTGTTGCAGGCGCTCAGCGGCGGGCTGCATCAGCGCGGAATGGAAAGGCGCGCTTACCGGCAGCGGCAGCGCCCGCTTGGCGCCCCTCGCCTTGGCCGCGTCACAGGCGCGCTTGACCGCCGCAGCATGGCCGGCGATCACCACCTGGCCGGGCGAATTGAAGTTTACCGCCTGCACGATTTCGCCCTGCGCCGCTTCGGCGCAGGCTGCGCGCACCGCGTCATCGTCCAGCCCCAGGATCGCGGCCATGGCGCCCTGTCCCTGCGGCACGGCTTCCTGCATCGCCTGGGCGCGGAAACGCACCAGCGGCAGGGCGTCGCGAAAGGACAGGACACCTGCAGCGACCAGCGCGGCATACTCGCCCAGGCTGTGTCCCGCCATCAATGCCGGCTCGGCGCCGCCCAAGGCGATCCAGGCGCGATAGGCGGCGTAGCCCGCAGTAAGCATGACCGGCTGAGTGTTAACCGTCTGGTTGAGTTGTTCGACCGGACCTTCGGCCATCAACTTGCCCAAGTCTTGACCGAGTGCGTCGGCGGCCTCGTCCAGCACTGCGCGCACGGCAGCGATATCGCCGTAGGCCTGCATCATGCCCACCGACTGCGAGCCCTGCCCGGGGAAAACCATTGCGAGTTTCATCGATTTCAGCTCAATCTCGAATTACATTTGCACCAGGGCGGCGCCCCAGGTGAAGCCGCCGCCGACGCCTTGCAGCATGACTTTGTGCCCCGGCTTGATGCGGCCGTCGCGCAAGGCCAGATCCAGCGCCAGCGGCACCGAAGCGGCTGAAGTGTTGCCGTGCATGTCCACGGTCACGATCAGTTTCTCCGCAGGCAGACCCAGCCGCTTCGCCGTCGACTCCAGGATGCGCAGATTGGCCTGGTGCGGAATCAGCCAGTCGATGTCTTCGACCTGCTGGCCGCATTTGGCCAGAGTCTCGCGCGCCACCTCGTCCAACACGCGCACCGCGAATTTGAACACCGCCGGGCCGTCCATGCGCAGAAACGGATCGCCGGTCGCCTTGCCGCCGCTGACGGTGCCGGGAACAGACAGGATGCCGGCGTGGCTGCCGTCGGCGTGCAAGGCGCTCGCCATGATGCCGGGCCTGTCGTCCGCCCTCAGTATCACCGCGCCGGCGCCGTCGCCGAACAACACGCAGGTGCCGCGGTCGTTCCAATCGAGAATGCGGGAAAATACTTCCGCGCCCACCACCAAGGCGCAGCGATGCTGGCCCGAGCGGATGAACAAATCGGCCGTGGCCAGGGCATAGACGAAGCCGCTGCATACGGCCTGCATGTCGAACGCCGGGCAACCCTTGATACCGAGTTTTGCCTGCAGCAGGCACGCGGTGCTGGGAAAAATATAGTCCGGCGTCGAGGTGGCGAGAATAATGAGGTCAATATCCTGTGCGGCGATGCCCGCGCTGGCAATTGCAGACTTGCTCGCCTCCAGCGCGAGACTGCTCGATGTTTCGCCCGCTTCCGCGATATGCCGCTGGCGGATGCCGGTGCGCGAGCGGATCCACTCGTCGGAGGTATCCATGCGCTGCGCCAGTTCGTCGTTGGTAACGACGTTACGCGGCAGATAGCTGCCGCTGCCTATGATTCTGGAATAGATCACGCCGCTTCCACCGTGTTATGGCCCGCTGCCGCCAGGCGTTGGGAAATGCGCTGCAGCACACCCTCGCGCACCTCGTCGAAGGCGCGCTCAATCGCCTTCTCGAACCCGAAACTGTCGGCCGAACCATGGCTTTTTACCACGATGCCCTTGAGGCCGAGCAGACTGGCGCCGTTGTAGCGGGCCGGGTCGACGCGATGTCTGAACGCCGACAGCACAGGTATGGCCATCATGCCGCAAAGATAAGTGAACCAGTTGCGTTTGAATTCTTCCTTGAGAAAATCGCGCAGCATCTTGGCGGCACCTTCGGCCGATTTCAGCGCGACATTGCCAACGAAACCGTCGCATACCACCACATCGGTGGTGCCTTTGAAAATGTCGTCGCCCTCGACGTTGCCGTAGAAATTGAGGCCGCTCGCGCGCAGCAGTTCGCCCGCCTGCTTCACCACTTCGTTGCCCTTGATCTCTTCTTCACCGATGTTGAGCAAGCCGATGCTGGGGCGTTCCTTGTGCTGCATGGCCGACACCAGCATGGCGCCCATGATGGCAAACTGCAGCAAATGCTCGGGGGTGCAATTGACGTTGGCGCCCAGATCGAGCATATACGCCTCGCCTTTAATGGTTGGTATGATGCCGGCGATGGCGGGACGGTCGATTCCCGGCAGGGTCTTCAGCACGAAGCGCGAGATCGCCATCAGCGCGCCGGTATTGCCGGCGCTGACGCAGGCGTGCGCTTCCCCGTTCTTGACCAGGTTGATGGCGACGCGCATGGATGAATCTTTCTTGCCACGCAGGGCGGAAGCGGGCGCTTCGTCCATGTTTACCGCCTGGCTCGCGTTGTGCACGAGCAAATGGGGGCCGGGCGCAGCATGGTGCGCGCGCAACTCGGCGCCGATCGCGTCCTGCAGACCGACCAGAACGATATTGCTGTGCGGATGCGCTTTCTGGAAACTGAGGGCAGCGGGAACGATAACGCTGGGGCCGTGATCACCCCCCATGCAATCGATGGCTACCGTGGTATCCATTCAGTCGTAGCGGCAGTCAAGCCGGCCTGCGGCCGAAGCGGGCGCGGGCCGGTTTGCAGCGCGACAGGCGCGTCTATTCGCCCCTGGACTTGATGATTTTCTTGCCGCGATAATAGCCGCTGGGGCTAATATGGTGGCGCAGATGCACCTCGCCGGTAGTCGGCTCGACCGCCAGGGGCGGGTTGGTCAGAAAGTCATGCGCCCGATGCATACCGCGCTTCGAGGGCGATTTCTTGTTCTGCTGAACTGCCATGTTTATGCTCCTTACCTGCTCAATTTTAGTTCCGGCATAACGCGCTTCGCGCATTAGCCTCCACTGAAACTTCGTCTTCTCAGGGCGGCAAGCGCCTGAAAAGCCGAGGGCTTGTCGTCCGCCCCAAATCCTGCTGCTGCGCTGCATTGCTCATGCTTGGGCACCATGGGCAATGCGAGCAAAACTTCGTCTTCCACCAAAGCCGCGACGCTCATTTCATGGCTCGCCACCACGCGCTCTATGTCATCATCAGCCGCCGTGATCTCGGCCTCGCTCGAGGCAAACTCCAGCTGCGACTCGAGGTGCAGCGGAAAGTCCAGGCTGCCGAGACAACGCTGGCATTCCAGGCGCACGCTGCCGTCCACCGCCAGCTTCAGCCCCGACTTGCCGCGCTCGTTGATTTCGCCGCTCAGGACAAAATCGAGGACCGAACCCGAGCACCCGGATCGGGCGAGCCGCGGCAGGGATTCAATGCCTAGCCGCCCCTTGAGCACCGCCGCGGTGCGGGCAAACGCCAGGCCATCAATGGCCGCCGGTTGCAACATAAGGCGCGCATGATAGTATTTTTACCTTCCACTGTCAAAAGGAAAAACAAAATTTTCAACATCTTGCTGACGATTTGCGTGCTGTGGGCCCTGACCGTTCCGGCGACCGCCCAGGTTTACAAATGGGTGGACGAAAAGGGGGTGACCCATTACGGCGAGCGAGCGCCCCAAGGCAAGAAGGCCGAAGCGGTGGAACAGCGGCTCGCCAACCCCGGCCCGGCGCCGGGAAAGGCCGCGCAGCCCAACTGGAAGCAACAGGATCTCGATTTCCGCAGGCGCCAAATCAAAACCGAGCAGACCGAGGCCGCAAGCAAGCAGCGGGAAGACCAGCAGCGCGCGGCGTGCAAACAGGCGCGCGACCGTCTTGCCCTGTACAAATCGGCGCGCGGGTCGTTCCACCTGGACGAGAAAGACGAGCGCGTGTGGTACAGCGATGCCGAACACAACGCCTCGATCGCGCGCCAGGAGCAGCAGGTCTCCAAGCTTTGCCGCTAGCCGGTTGCGGAAGGCAGGGCCGCATCTTGTTGCGCAAATGCGCGCGAATCCATGGTTAAATCCGCTCCCATATGCAACCGACGCCCCAAATCGTTCTTGCCTCGACCTCGAAGTACCGGCGCGAATTGTTCGCTCGGCTGGGTTTGCCCTTCGAGGTGGCTTCCCCGGGCGTGGACGAAATTGCGCTCCCGCACGAGGCTCCCCAGGACACCGCGCGGCGCCTGGCCGAAGCCAAGGCGCGGGCGGTTGCGGCACGCTTTCCCCAGGCCATGGTCATCGGATCGGACCAGGTGGCGGTGCTCGAAGGAACGACACTCGGCAAGCCGGGAAATCACGCCAACGCCGTGCGCCAGCTCAAGTCCATGCGCGCCAAGGAAGTGGTGTTCCACACTGCACTGTGCCTTTGCAACGCCGCCAGCGGGCAGGCCGAGACGCGGCTTGTGCCTTATTACGTGCGCTTTCGCGATTACAGCGATGCGCAGATCGAGCACTACCTTCAGCGCGAGCAGCCCTACGACTGCGCCGGCAGCGCCCGCTGCGAGGGCCTGGGCATTGCGCTCATCGCGCAAATGCGCGGCGACGATCCAAACGCCCTGATCGGACTGCCTCTGATCGCGCTCACCGAAATGCTCGCCGCCCAGGGCGTGAGCGTTCTGTAGACAGCGCGTCGATCATGCGGGCCGGAACGCTGTTTCTCATCCCGACCACGCTAGGCGACAGCGCGCTTGCGGCGGTCATCCCGCAGGAGGTGCAGCAGCGCGTGCGCACGCTGGACCACTTCGTCGCCGAGAATCCCAAGACCGCGCGCGCTTATCTGAAGCGGGTCGGCACGACGAAACCGCTGCAGGAACTGCACATCGCCACGCTGGACGAGCATACGCCGGATGCGGCCATCGCCGGCATGGCGGCGCCCTTGCACGCCGGACAGGACGTGGGCGTGATGTCCGAGGCGGGCTGCCCCGGCATCGCCGACCCCGGCGCGAAACTGGTGCTGTACGCGCAGCGCCACGCCATCCGGGTAGTGCCGCTGGTCGGCCCCTCCTCCATCCTGCTCGCGCTTATGGCGTCAGGCATGAACGGACAGCGTTTCGTATTTCACGGCTATCTGCCGGTGACGAATATCGAGCGGGAAAGAGCGTTGCGCGAACTGGAGAAGCAGTCGCGGCGGCTGCAGCAGACGCAGATTTTCATTGAGACGCCCTACCGCAACCAGAAACTGGTGCAAAGCATCCTGGCCAGCTGCGCCGGCGATACCCTGCTTTGCGTTGCCGCCGAGATCAGCCTCGCCGGAGAGGACATACGCACCATGACGGTAGCGCAGTGGAAAAGAAATCCGCCGCAACTCGATCGCCGGCCCGCATTGTTCCTGCTGCTGGCGGCTTAGGGCCATCATTAAAGGCAAAAAACGGCTCAAGGGTGTTTTTATCCAAGATCGGCGATCCGCGCGGACGGGCCGCCGTCCGCGCAAGTTCTATCGCGGCAGCTCGATGTGTCGTCCTACGTCGATCGATACCGGCGTAGCGGCCATTGCGCGCTCCGCGCGCCAATCGTGTTTTTTGTACGGATGAAAAGCGTATCCGTACAAAAACACGATTATGGACAAAAGCAACAAGAGCCTGTAGTTGGTTCAATTCAGGACAGGACCGATGATCCGCGCAGACTGTTTTCGTCCGCGCAGCATCGCATTTCAGCGCAACCGGATGCTCTCGCGCAGCGTAAAATCGGCGAAGCTGTTCGCCGCTGCGGCGCCGACGCGCTTGGCGATGCGCTCCAGCGGACTGGCCTTCTCCGTATAGTCGACGATAGCCTCGGCCTTGATTATGTCACGCGCGACCGATTCGACGCTGCCGTAGCCATCTGCCAGACCCAGTTCCACTGCCTTCTGCCCGGTCCAGATCAGGCCGCTGAACAACTCCGGATCGTCCTTCAGCCGCTTGCCGCGGCCCTGCTTCACCACCGTGATGAATTGCTGGTGAATGTCATTCAACATGCCCAGCGCGTATTCTTTCTGCTTCGCATCCACCGGGGAAAACGGGTCCATGAAGCCCTTGTTCTCGCCCGCAGCGAGCAAGCGCCGTTCCACCCCCAGCTTTTCCATGCCGCCGGTGAAGCCGAAACCGTCCATAAGCACGCCGATGGAGCCGACCAGGCTCGCCTTGTTGACGTAGATCTTGTCGGCCGCGGCGGCGACGAAATAGCCGCCCGAGGCGCAGATGTCCTCGACCACGACATACAGCGGCGTGTTGGGATAGATGCCGCGCAATCGCCGCACCTCGTCGTTGATGATGCCCGATTGGACCGGACTGCCGCCGGGCGAGTTGATGCGCAGGATCACCCCCTGCGTGTTCTTGTCCTTGAACGCGCTTTGCAGCGCGCCCGTGATATTTTCGGCGCTTGCATCGCCTTTGGCATCGATCACGCCTTGCAGTTCAATCAGGGCGGTGTGCTTGCCGTCGGCGATGAGTTCGCCGTCACCGCGCCACTCGAACACCATCAGCAGGAGGAACGTGACGTAGGCGAAAGTCAGAAGCTTGAAAAAAATACCCCATCTGCGCGCCCTGGTCTGTTCCTTCAGCGCTGAAAACGCCAGCTTCTCCAGCGTCTCGCGCTCCCAGTTTTTTTCCTCTTGCGCCATTGGCTCAACCCTTCCCCAGATAGACGTTGCCGTCGGCTTCGAACACGTTCAAGCCGGTCAGCGCCGCGCCGCGGCACGGACCGCCGCGACATGCGCCGTTTTCCGGCGCATACAGCGCCCCATGAGTGGAGCATATCAAATACTCGCCGTCGGCATCGAAAAACTTCCCCGGCTTCCAGTCGAGTTCCATCGCTATGTGGGCGCAGCGGTTGAGGTAGGCGTAGACCCGTCCGCCGTGGCGGACGGCGAAGGCCGGGACGGTCTCGTCATTGCGTTCGATTTCGAAGCGCATACCGTCGCCGCCGTCGGCGAGATCGCCGCTGGCGCAGATCGCGCGCGCGCCAGCCCCGCTCGGGGCTGGTTCGAGCTCGTCCGGGCGTTCGCCGGGCTCGCTCAGGCGTTCTTCGTCAGCCATGGCAGCAGTTCCTGCGGCGTGTCGATGCAGGCGAGCGGATTGAGCGCAGTCAGGCTGTCCCGGGGATGCGCGCCATAACTCACCGCCAATGCCGGTACGCCGGCGCTCACCGCCATCTGCAGATCGTGCGCCGTATCGCCTATCATCAGTGTCGCCTCGGGTTCGATCAGCAGTTCCTGCATCAGCTCCTGCAGCATGGCCGGATGCGGTTTGGAGTGGGTTTCATCGGCGCAGCGCGAGGAATCGAAATACTGTTTCAGCCGCGTCGCCTCGAACACGCGCTCCAGGCCAACGCGGCTCTTGCCCGTGGCCACCGCCAGCAGATGGCCTCTTTGCTTCAGGCCTGCGAGCATTTCGCGCATTCCCGGGAACAATTCGATGTCGGGATCGCGCGCCAGATAGTGATGACGATAGCGTTCCGCCAGCTTGCCATAGTCGCCTGGCGGCAGTTCGGGCGCGGCATAGGCCAAGGCGTCTTTCAGCCCCAGGCCGATCACATGGGCAGCGCGCTCGCGCTCCGGCACCGGCAGTCCCAGGTCGCGGCAACTCGCCTGGATGCTCGCGATGATGGCTTCGGCCGAATCCATCAGCGTACCGTCCCAGTCGAACACCAGCAGTTCAAATCGTTTTGGCATCTATGTCCTATGTGAGGGCGGATATGAAATTTTCCAGTTCCGGCGGCAGCGGCGCCTCCAGCTTCAGCGTATCGCCTGTCAGGGGATGCGTGAATGCCAGCTTCCACGCGTGCAGGAACATGCGCTTCATGCCCTGCTTTGCCAGGTGCTTGTTCAAGTCGAAATCGCCGTACTTGTCGTCGCCCACTATCGGGAAACCCAGGTGCGCGAGGTGCACGCGTATCTGATGCGTGCGCCCTGTTTTCAACTGCGCCTGCAACAGGCTGTAGGCGCCGCAGGCGCGCTCCAGGTCGAACACGGTGTGCGACTCGCGCCCAGCATCATCCACGCTGACGCGCCGCTCGCCCGCTCCGGTGACATAGCGCTGCAGCCTGAGTTTAACGTGCTGCTTGCCCTTAGGCCATTGGCCGTGCACCAGCACCAGGTAGCGCTTGTCCACCTGTCCGGCGCGCATCGATTCGTGCATGGCGGTGAGCACCGAGCGCTTCTTCGCGAGCAGCAGCAGTCCCGAGGTATCGCGGTCGAGGCGATGCACCAGTTCGAGGAATTTCGCCTCGGGGCGCGCCGCGCGCAACTGCTCGATCACGCCATGGCTGATGCCACTGCCGCCGTGCACCGCCAAACCGGCGGGTTTGTTGGCGGCGATCAGTCCTTCGTCCTCGTATAACAGCGGCAGGTCGATTTTCGGCGGTCTCGGCGCCACCGCCTTGCTCCCCAGCCGCAACGGCGGGATGCGCACCCGGTCGCCTTCCTGCAGGCGGTAGGTCGCGTCCACGCGTCCGCTGTTGACCCGCACTTCCCCGCTCCTGAGAATGCGGTAGATATGGCTCTTGGGCACGCCCTTGCACTCGCGCAGCAGGAAATTGTCGACGCGCTGGCCCGAGGTTTCCGGGCCGATTTCCACCAGCTTCACGGAAACTTTACTTAAATCCTTCATTTTGCTTATAATGTTGTTACTGGCTCAGTCGCGGGACAGGGTTTGTGGAGTCGATATGACATTTTCAGACCTGAACACGTCCCCGGTTTTGCGGCCCGGAAGGCCGAAACCCTGGGCAATGCGGTTAATATCGCTCACCGGAAGTAGCGAGAGTGTAATTGATTTGGCGCGCTGCAAGCAGCGGCAGATTGCGACCTCCGGTATTCGTACCGGAGACATGTTCGACAGACCCAACCGATTCCCCTTCCACTCCTCTTATCCAAGACTGGAATGCATCGCTAAGCCCCTGAACATTTAGGCCCAGGTTTGTCCTGCCCGAGATTTGTCCTGCCCATGCGCGCGCGGGAGCAACATTCATGAAGCGCATGCTGTTTAATGCGACACAGGCCGAAGAATTACGTGTCGCCATCGTCGATGGCCAGAAACTGATTGACCTCGACATTGAATCGGCTTCAAAAGAGCAACGCAAGAGCAATATCTACAAAGGCGTCATCACCCGCGTCGAGCCCAGCCTGGAAGCTGCGTTCATCGACTACGGCACCGATCGCCACGGTTTTCTCCCGTTCAAGGAAGTCGCCCGCGCCTATTTCAAGGCCGGCGTCGACGTCGGCCGCGCCCGCATCCAGGATGCGCTCAAGGAAGGGCAGGAACTGATCGTCCAGGTGGAGAAGGACGAACGCGGCAACAAGGGCGCAGCGCTCACCACGTTCATCAGCCTCGCCGGACGCTACCTGGTGCTGATGCCGAACAACCCGCGCGGCGGCGGCGTGTCGCGCCGTGTCGAAGGCGAAGACCGCGAAGAATTGCGCGATACCATGGACCAGCTCCCGGTACCCCCGGGGATGAGCGTGATCGCGCGCACCGCTGGCATCGGCCGCTCGGTGGAGGAACTCGACTGGGACCTGAAATACCTGCTGCAACTGTGGCACGCGATCGAGGAAGCGTCCACCGGCCAGAAAGGCGCCTTCCTGATTTACCAGGAAGGCAGCCTCGTCATTCGCGCCATCCGCGACTATTTCCACCCCGAGATCGGCGAGATTCTGATCGACACCGATTCGATCTATGAACAGGCGCAGCAGTTCATGGCGCATGTGATGCCGGACAACGTCAGCCGGGTAAAGCGCTACCGTGACGATGTCCCTCTGTTTTCGCGCTTTCAGATCGAGCACCAGATCGAGACCGCCTACTCGCGCCAGGTGAACCTGCCTGCGGGCGGCGCCGTGGTCATAGACCACACCGAGGCGCTGGTGGCGATCGACGTCAATTCGGCGCGCTCGACGCGCGGCAGCGACATCGAGGAGACGGCATTCCGCACCAATCTTGAGGCAGCCGAGGAAATCGCGCGCCAGCTGCGCCTGCGCGACCTGGGCGGACTGATCGTGATCGACTTCATCGACATGGAGTCGCAGCGCAACCAGCGCGACGTGGAAAATCGCCTGCGCGAATCGCTGCACTTCGACCGTGCGCGCGTGCAGATGGGAAAAATCTCGCGCTTCGGCCTGATGGAGCTGTCGCGCCAGCGCCTGCGCCCGTCGCTGGGCGAAGGCAGCACCATCACCTGCCCGCGCTGCAACGGCATCGGCCATATCCGCGGCATCGAGTCCACCGCGCTGCATATCCTGCGCATCATCCAGGAAGAAGCAATGAAGGAAAACACCGCCGCCGTGCATGCCCAGGTGCCGGTGGACGTGGCGACTTTCCTGCTGAATGAGAAACGCACCGACATCCACGGCGTCGAGGCACGGCTCAAAGTCAATGTGGTGCTGATACCGAACATACATCTGGAAACGCCGCATTACCAGATTTCGCGTCTGCGCCACGACGACCTGAATCAGGCCGAGCCCCTGCCCGCCAGCTATAACCTGGTGCAGATGCCCGCCGAAGAAGAGACCAAACCGCAGACCGGCGTCGAGCAGAAAATCGCGCGGCCGCAGGCCGCGGTCCAAGGCATCACGCCGGGTGAACCGGCGCCAGTATCCGTACCGAAACCGGCCGAGGTCCAAGCGCAACCAGGGATCATCTCGCGCATCATGGGTTGGTTCAAGGGTGAAGCTCCGAAAGCCGAAGCAGAGTCAAGCAGCGGCATCCGTCCTTCCCGTCGCGAACCCAAGCGCGAGCCGCAGCGCGAGCGCGGTGAACGTGGGGAACGGGGCGGACGTGGCGGACGCGGTGGACGCGACCGCCAGGAACGCGGCGGACGCGAAGGCCGCCCGGCGCAAGGTGAAGTCAATCGACCGGAACCGCGCGAGCCACGCGAACCGAGACAGGAGCGCAGCCGCGGCGAACGCCCGGAACGCGCAGCACGCCCCGAGCGCGAAGCACGTCCGGAACGCGAAGCACGCCCCGAGCGCGAAGCACGTCCGGAGCGCGGCGAGCGTCCGCCGCGCGAACCGCGTCCGCCACGCACGCCGCGGCCGCAGGTGCAAGCCGAACTTCCGCCGGGCGCTGAAGCCGGACCGCAGGATGAGCAACGCCCTGAAGGCAGCGGCGAAACCGGCCGCAGTCGCGGCCGGCGCGGACGCGGTGGCCGGGGTGAGCGCGGTGAACACGGCGAACGCGGAGGTCGCGGCGAGCGCATCGAGCCGGCCGAACGTGGAGAACGCGCGGCACAAGCGGAACACGCAGCTCGGGCGGAACGTGCCGAAGCCCGAGGCGAGTCTGAAGCCGACATACAGATGCCCGCGCAGCAGGCCGTGCCGGAGGAAAGATTTGCGGCTCCCGCACCGGCCGAGGTGGTTCGCGCCCCGGTGGCCGGAATGCCGATTCCTGTCGCCGTCGCGGAACCCGCGCTCGTAGCGGAGCCGTTGGCAGAGGCGGTCGCAGTTCGTGTGGAACCGGCTCCGGTGCAAGCTGCTCCGGTGCCGATTCCTGTCCGTTCGGAGCCGACGCCACCGCCCGCGCCGGTGATCGCCGTGGAGCAGGCATTGCAGGAAAGCGGTTTGGTGATGATCCAGACCGATCCGAGCAAGGTGAGGCTGGCCGAACCGGTGGTCGAACAGCGGTTGGTAGCGGCACAGCCGCGTCCGCGGCGTACACCGCCCCCCGACACCGGGCCGCTGCAGATAGTTGAAACAAAGAAATAGATCCGCTTCAACGCAATAGCGCAAGGTCCGCGAAGAGCAAGATCTTCGCGGACCTTGCGCTGTTGCGATCACTTCAAGCCGGTCGGGCGAATCGCGTCCAGCAAGCCATCGGTCGCATCCTCGAGCATGTCCAGCACCAAATCGAAATCATCGGGCCCGCCGTCATACGGATCGGGCACCCCGCTCTCAGTGTAGCCGTGCGCGTATTCCATCACCAGCTTCAGCTTGTGGCTGCTGGCGGGCGGGCACAGCCGCGCCAGGAGCGCGCGGTTGTCATGATCCATCGCCAACACCAGATCGAAGCGGTCAAAATCACTGCGCTCGACGCGGCGCGCGCGCAGTGCCGAAAGATCGTAACCGCGCGCCCTGGCTGCACTTTGAGTGCGCGAATCGGGCGGCTCGCCGATGTGGTAACCGTGCGTGCCGGCCGAATCGACGACGATGCGGCCGGCCAGACCGGCATCCGAAATCTTTTTCGCGAACACGCCTGCCGCGGTCGGCGAGCGGCAGATGTTGCCGGTACAGCAGAACAGGATCGCATAGGGTTTCATGAAACGCATTCTACCCGCGGATCAGGTGCGCATCGCGCCCCCGGCTGGCGCGGGGTCCCGGCAATGCTGTAAGCTGTGCGCCCGATCCACGATGCCACTACAGCGCCAACTTCCCCCATGAGGCTATCGCCTGCCGCCAGCCAAGATGAGCCCCTGCTCGCCGGCCTAACCGTCATCGATTTCACCCGCGTGCTTGCCGGACCGTACGCGACGCGCATGCTGGCCGATCTCGGCGCGCGCGTAATCAAAATCGAGCGTCCAGGCGAAGGCGACGAAATCCGCTATACCGTGCTCCAGCTCGACCCGGCGCGCACGGATCAGAGCAGTTATTTCGCGCGCCTGAACGCGGGCAAAGAGAGCATAGCGATCGATCTCGCCCATGCGCAGGCGCGCGATCTGGTGCTCGACCTGGTGCGCGGCGCCGACGTGGTCGTGGAGAACTTTTCCCCCGGCGTGATGGCGCGTTATGGCCTGGACGCCGCGACACTGCTGGACCTGCGCCCCGACCTCGTCTACTGCTCCATTTCGGGTTTCGGCCAGACCGGGCCGCTATGCTCGATGCAGGCCTACGCGCACCTGATCAACGCAATCTCCGGCATGATGGACCTCGATCGCGGCGGCGAATCCGCACCGCGCGTGTCCTATCTGCAGACGGCCGACGTGCTCGCCGGCGCCCACGCGTTCGGTGCAATCTGCGCGGCGCTGCTGCGGCGCGGCCGCAACGGGCGCGGTGCGTATCTGGACGTGTCCATGCTGGAGTGTCTGATTGCGGCGGACGACCTCACCTATGGCGCGCTGCTAAACGGCGGCACGGTAGCGCGCGAGCCGCGCATCGGCATGGTGGTGCACCCGATCGGCGAGCGCTACCTGGCGATGCAAAGCGCCGGCGCACCACATCTATGGTCGCGCCTGGTGGCGTTGATCGGCCGCCCCGAACTCGAAACCGATGCGCGCTTTGCCACAGTAATGGCGCGCCGCACGAACTGGCCGGCGCTGGTCCAGATCCTGCGCGAGCGGCTGGACCGCTTCGACAGCGTGGACCAGGCGGTGGAAACGCTCTCCGCTGCGCGCATTCCGGCGGTGCCCATGCTCTCGCCCGAAGAGGTCATCGAGCTTTCACATCTGGCGGCGCGATCGGCATTTCCGCAGATTCCACATCAGGGTCGCGGTCGCATACGCGTGACTGCCTTGCCTTTCCATGTGGACCGCCAGCCGGTGGCGCCCGGCGGTCCCGCGCCGTATCGCGTGGGAGAGCACACGCGCCAAGTCCTCGCCGGACTCGGTTACGACGCCGAACGCATCGGGGCGCTGCAGTCGCAGCGGGTGGTCGAGATTCCCGACAAAAGCTAGCAGGGTGTTGAAAAAGGGGGCGCCGCCCCCTTCCAGATCCCCCCGAGTCAGGGCTATTGAGAAGCGCTTCCCTCTGAGAGAGCATCATGATGAGGTGCATCTTCGTTTCCGGGAAGCGTTTCTCGACAGCCGGCTAGCTTGATGGCTTGTCGCGCGCAGCCTCGCGTTTGGTTTCGTGCTAGATTAGCGCCCACGCACGGTCCGCGCACGCAGCGCCGGGCCAGCAAAGACCGCAAAGACGGCCCGCAGGACAACAATTGATTCCGCGTCAGACCCGAAAACCCAAAGGAGGCGTCATGATGAAGAAGCTGAGTATTCTGTTCTCTGCAGTCTGTGTGGCGGCCGCAATAGCCGCAGCGCCCGCAACAGCGCAAACAAAACCGATCCGCATCGGCGTGCCCACGTCGATGCAACTCCAGGTCGGCCGCGACACCCAGGATGCGATCAAGATGGCGATCGACGACATCAACGCCAAGGGCGGCGTGCTTGGGCGCAAGCTGGAAATGGTCGTTGCCGACGAAACCGAGAACCCGGAAACCGGCATCAGCGCGATCAAGAAACTCACCGCCGACGAGAAGGTCGACGTGCTTATCGGTGGTTACACCAGCGGCGTCACGCTGGCACAACTGCCGCACATCTCCGCGGCCAAGACCATCTACCTCGGCGTCGGCGCGGCCTCGCCGTCGATCACGGCCAAGGTGAAACAGGATTACGACAACTACAAGTACATCTTTCGCGTCGGCCCGATCCACGCCGGCAACCAGGCAAAACAAGTCACGGGTTTCATCTCCGGCTTCATCAAGGGCGAGCTCGGCATCAACAAGATCGCCATCGTCGGCGAAAGCGCGAAGTGGGTGCAGGATCTGGTGCCGCTGCTGAAGAAAGGCGCCATCGAAGCCGGCGCGGACGTGCGTCTGACCGAATTCTTCGATACGCAGACCTCGGATTTCTCGCCGCTGCTGGCCAAGGTCAAGGACTCGGGCGCGCAGTATCTGGTGGTGATCCTGTCGCACGCCTCGAGCGACATTTTCGCGAAGCAGTGGCACGACGCGCGTTTTCCGATTCCCTACGGCGGCATCGACGTGAAGAGCATGGACGGCGACTTCTGCGACCGCGTCGGCGGCAAGTCGGTCGGCGAGATGGCCGCGAACTTCGCCGTGCGCGCGCCGCTTACGCCGAAAACGATTCCTTTCTTCGACGAGTTCAAGAAGCGCACCAACCGTTCGCCGGTCTACACCGCCTTTGGCGCCAACGATTCGGTCTACATTTACGCACAGGCGGTGACGCGCGCCAAGAGCACGGAACCGAACGCGGTCATCAAGGAACTCGAGAAAACCAGCTATATCGGCATTCCGGGCACGATCGAGTTCGACGAGATGCACGACGTAAAGCCCGGCGGCAAGGGGCCGAACTTCCTGTTCGTGCAATGGCAGGACAAGTGCGCGCGCGAAGTGATTTACCCCAAGGCGCAGCGCACCGCGGCATACATTACGCCGGCCTGGATCAAGAAGTAGCGGTTCCCTCGTTCCAGCCATCCGCGGCGGCGGCCCGCCGCGGATGACGCCTAACCTCAACGGGGGCTGCAGTGCTCGAAATCCTGATCCACGGCGCAGTGAGCAGCGCCATTTACGCCATGCTTGCCGTCGGGTTCACGCTGATTTTCGGCGTCGCCCGGATTCTGAATCTCGCGCACGGAACGTTCTACGCGCTGGGCGCGTACGGCGCCTATTTCTTCACCTCGCATCTCAAGCTGCCGCTGTTTCCCGCGGCGCTGCTCGCGATGGCCGCGGTCGCGCTGTTCGGCATTCTCGTCGAAAAAGTGCTGGTGCGGCCGATGCGCCGCTCGCAGCTCGCGGTGCTGATGATCACCCTCGCCGTTGCGCTGGTGATGGAACAGGCGCTGTTCCTCACCTTCGGTTCCGAATACCGCAACGTGCCGGCGTTCGTCGACGCCAAATTCAGCATCGGCGGTGTTGATGTCGGAGGGCAGCGGCTGCTGGCGCTGGGCGCCAGCGTCACCCTGATCGCCCTGCTCTGGATTTTCATCCAGCGCACCCGGCTCGGATCGGCGATCCTGGCCGTGTCGCAGGACCCCGAAGCGGCCAATTACATGGGCATTCCCAGCGACCGCATCTTCTCCATCGTCATGGGCATCTCGGCGGCGCTGGCGGCGGCTGCCGGCGTGCTCGCCGGCCCGTTTCTCACGGTGCAGCCGACGATGTGGCTGCTGCCGATCGTCAAGGCCTTCGCCATCGTGATCGTCGGCGGGCTGGGCTCGATCCCGGGAAGCATACTCGCGGCGCTGATGCTGGGCTACGCCGAAACCATCGTCGGCTATCTGATCTCGACCTCGTGGACCGAGATCGTTTCGGTGCTGGCAACGCTGCTGATGCTGATCTTCCGGCCCGCCGGCATTTTCGGCAAGCGCGCGGCGTTCTGAGGCGAGCATGTTCGGCCAACGCATCGATTACGCCGGCGCCCTGGGCTTCGTCGCCTTCATGGCGGCGCTGCCCCTCGTGTTCGGCGGCAACTACCTGATCGGCGTGCTCACGGTCAGCGTCATCTACGGCATCTGGGCGGTGAGCTGGGATTTCATGTCCGGCCTGACCGGACGCGAGAACTTCGGCCACAGCCTGTTCATCGGTGTCGGCGCCTACACGGCGGGGTTCCTCAATACGAGTTTCGGCTTCAGCGGCTGGTGGAGTCTGCCGGCGGCCATGGTCATGGCCATGGTGTTCGCTCTCGTGATCGGCGTGCCGACGCTGCGTCTCAAAGGCCCCTACTTCGCGCTGGCGATGCTCTCCGGCGCGGTCATCATGCAGCGGCTGATGCTGATCTTCTGGGAACAGACCGGCGGCGAGGAAGGCATCAACGGCATCGAGCCGCTGATCCGCTCGCAGCTCGGTTTCTACTATTTCGCTCTCGCCACGCTGGTGCTGGTGACGGCGCTGCTGCTGGCGCTGGCGCGCTCGCACTGGGGCCTGATCCTGCGCGCGATTCGCGGCGACGAGGCCACCTGCCAGGCCGCCGGCATCAACGTCACCTTCTACAAGATCGCCTCGCTCGTGATCAGCGCGGCGTTCGCCGGCGCGGGCGGCGCGATCTATGCCCATTACCAGCTGCAGGTCAGTCCGCAGCTGTTCGCCGTGGTCACCTCGATCACCATCATCACCATGGTCTACGTCGGCGGCATGGCCAGCATCTACGGGCCGGTCGGCGGCGCGATCCTGCTGGTGCTGCTGACCGAACTGCTGCGCAATTTCGGCGAATGGCGCCTGATGATCTATAGCTGCACCCTGATCCTGATCCTGTTCTTCCTGCCCAACGGCCTGATCGCGCCGACCTGGCGCCGCGTCAAGGCAAGGCTCGGGAGGCCGGAATGAGCGCGTTGCTCGAGGTTTCCGCCCTCAGCAAACACTTCGGCGGCCTGCAGGCGGTCAAAGACGTCTCGTTTGCAATCGAGCCCGGCGAGATCGTCGGCATACTCGGGCCCAACGGGGCCGGCAAGACCACGCTTTACAATTTGCTTACCGGTTTCATTCCTTTCGACAGCGGCAGCGTCGTGTTCAAAGGCCGCGATCTGCGCAAACTCTCGCCCTACCGCATCGCCGGGCTGGGTATATCGCGCACCTTCCAGCTGTGCCGTCCGTTCGTGGGCATGACGGTGTTCGAAAACGTGATCGTCGGCGGGCTGGGCGCCAGTGGCGGCGGCGGTGCGGAGCTCGATGCGCACGCGCACGCCCTGCTCAAGCAAGTGGGCCTCGCCGGAAAGGAACAGCTTGCGGTCGAGACGCTGTCCTATGGCGACCAGCGGCGGCTGGAAATCGCACGCGCGCTGGCGGCGAAACCGGCGCTGCTGCTGCTGGACGAACCGTTCGCCGGCCTCGGCAGCGGCGAGATCGCCGACCTGTCGGCCTTGATCCGCAGCGTGCACGCCGATCAGGGGCTCACCGTGATGCTGATCGAACACAAGCTGCATGAATTCATGCGCCTGGTCGATCGCGTCATTGCGCTCGATTTCGGCGAAATCATTGCCGCGGGCACGCCCGAAGACATCGTGCGCCACCCCGCCGTGATCGAAGCCTACATCGGGCGCGGCGACGCAGAGGCCGAGGAGCAAACCGATGCTGCTTGAGATCCGCGAACTGTCGGTTTTCTACGGCAAGGCAACGGCGCTGGAGAACGTCTCGCTCTCCGTGGCCGAAGGCGAGTTCGTCGCCGTGCTCGGGCCCAACGGCGCCGGTAAATCGACCCTGCTCAAAGCCATTTCCCGCGCCCACCCTTCCACCGGAGTGCTGGAGCTGCGCGGCGAGTCGCTGCAGCGCCACGCCGCACACGAGGTGGTTGGCATGGGCATCTGCCACTGCCCGGAGGGGCGGCGCCTGTTTCCCGAACTGACTGTGCTGAAGAACCTGATGCTGGGCGCCTATCTGCAGAACGACAAAGCCGCCATCGACGCCGAGCTCGCCGAGGTGTATCAACTGTTCCCGATACTCAAGGAGCGCGGCGCGCAGGTCGTGAGCACACTCTCGGGGGGGCAGCAGCAGATGGTCGCGATCGGCCGCGCCTTGATGGGCAGGCCCGCGCTGCTGCTGCTCGACGAGCCCTCGGTCGGCATCGCGCACCGGCTGAAGATGGAGATTTTCAGCGCCATCAAGAGAATTCAGAAACGAGGCACGGCCATCCTCATGGCCGAGCAGGATGCGCAGTCGGCGCTGCGCATCGCCGACCGCGTGTACGTGCTGGAACATGGCCGCGTCGGCCGCGAAGGCAAGAGCGCCGAGCTCGCGGCAGACGATTACATCCGGCAGGCCTATCTCGGCGTTGCCTGAATGCATTGCCTCAGCGTCGCAGTCTCGTTGTCACCAATCAGCCGTGAGCCACTGTCTACCACAAAGCGGATGGACTATCCGACGGTTTAAATGGTCGCGTTTCCGCCAGAACTATTGCGAATTTCTTCGATAGCAGTCGCTCAACGTTCGATGACTACGCGACAAGACAGGTGGTGCCCATATGGTGTGGGTGTGTAGGTGCCTATCCCGGTTACCCCGATTGAGGAAATAACGACTTAAGCGTAGGCTGGTCGCGGTAAACCCCGCTTTTGGGATCTTATAACGCCCCGCTTAGAGGGCCGACTTTTTGTTAGGGATCACGGAGTTCCACGGTGGCCAACAGCAGCAATGACGACGATAAGCTTAAAGCCGTCGAGAAAGTGCTCGGTGAACCCGCATTCGCTGAATTTACCCCGAACGCGTGGAAGATACGTACCAACCTAATCATCGCATCTGGGATCTCCATTGCCGTGGTTTTCGCGGACCTACACATCGATCCCGGCTCAACTGTCTTAGGTCTGAAATTTCATGGCCTAAGCGATAGCGTTCTGACGAAAGGGCTCTTCGGCGTCACGCTGTATCTCCTCCTTCATTTCGTATGGAGCGCAATCGATAACCTTATCGAATGGCGTCTACGCGTGACCGGGACAAAGGTCGCCTTTGTTACGACAGGTATGTTCGCGAGCGAGCACGCGGACTATCCAAGGGACCCGCGTCAATCCACCCTTTACAACTGGTGGAAGGACGACGCCCGAAAAATCGGCAACCTGACGGGCCAGCTCTCCGACATCGAGAAGCAGCTGCACGAATGGGATACCCGCCTTAAGGCGCAGTTCGTTGAGAAGCCCGATGCGATGAACATCGTGAACGCGACGAGTCTCATCAGTTCCGCCCGGGAGGCTGTTGTGAAGCTCGAACGTTCGATAACTGAGGTGAGGGACACCATTTCAGCACTTCGTATACCTGTTTCCCTAAGACGGTTCGACCGTTGGTTCCACCTATTCCTCCGAAGCCAGAACCTACGATGGCTGGTCGTCGAGCTGGGCGCACCAATTCTGGTGGGCTTCTATGCGCTGGTACTCCTATGGAACAAGTGATCCCTAACCTCCGCATGCACCTGACCGGCGGAAGCTGGCTTCGCCCGCTTCCGCCGGCAAGGTGATGCGGGCCGTTGAGCGTCAAAGTCTGGAATGCGCGACAATTGAGGCATTTCCTTTGCGAGGTATCACCATGGAATTGACCGCTGTTCTTACACCTGCCGAAGAAGGCGGGTATGTCGCACTCAACCCCGAGACGGGTACCACCACACAGGGTGAAACGGTGGAAGAAGCAGTCGCCAACTTGAAAGAGGCGACCGCACTTTATTTGTCCGAGTTTCCGCTTCCCGCCGCAGGGCATCCCGTGGTAACCATGTTCAGCCTTCCGGCGAATGCCTAAGCTGCCACGCACTTCGGGGGCGGCAATCGTCAAAGCCCTTGAGCGTCTCGGTTTCGCGAAGATTCGCCAATCCGGAAGCCACGTCATCATGCGGCGCGGACCCAAAGGCTGTGTGGTGCCGATGCATAGCGAGGTCAAGGTCGGCACGCTTGCTGGTATATTGCGCCAGGCGGATATTTCGCTTGACGAGTTCACCGACGTTCTGTGAAGCCGTCCAACTTTGAAACGGGCTACTTGCGCCTTGGGTCGATTCGGGGCTGGTAAACCTAGCGCGAGGGGGCTGCCCCTGGCGGCAACGCAATCACGGCGCCAACAAGAGCATCGGCGCGTCATTGCGAAGCCTGGTCTTTTGCAGGACGCCTCGCAAGACCCGGTTTGCTTATCCCGGTTGCCGCGAACGCCGGCCTGCCGCCTTGCGCAGCAGTTCGAGGCCGCGCGCCGCCTTGCCTCGGCCGCGCGCGGCACGCACCTGAAAACGCACCTCGGCGTCGTGTTCGGCGATGGCGACGGTCGCCATCTCGTCGATCAGTTTGTTCACGCTCAGCTTGCGCTCCTTGGCTACCTGCTGCAGCCGATCGCGTTTTTCCTGTGGCATGCGAATAATCAGTGCGCTCATGGTTCTCCTTTCAATAGTCGCGTTGGCGTGAGGATGCGCAATTGCGGGAACCGCAACTCGCGCGCCAGCGTGAAATCCCTCGTGTTTCTGGTCACGATCGCCTGCGCGTTGCCGGCGACCGCCAGTTCGATTACATGATTGTCGCCCTCATCGCGCAGGTTCGGCCGCCAGGCGTAGTAGACTCGCGTCCAGCGGCAGGTCGTTATGAAAATGTCGAACAGTTCCTGCCGCTCGCTTTCAATCAAGCGGCTTGCCGCGAAAAGGCCGGCGCGATCCAATTGCGCCTCGTATTCCGCAATCAGCGCAGGTCCCATCAGCGGCGTGAATCGCCCGCGAAGGCATTCAGCGACGACCGCGTTGCTAGCGCTGCTGCCCAGCAGCGCGCTCACGAATACGTCGGTATCGACTACGATGCGCACGAGCATATGATTGCATATATGCAATCATATGTCCAGACCCAGATCCGCAATTCGCCCTCTCCCACCTCACCGGGAGAGGAACCTTCCGCACTCGCTTTCCTCTGTTGCTCGTAACGGGAGTTTTCCCTCTCATGATCAACGCCCCGCGCCGCGGCTGCGCATCAGCTGATACGGCCGCAGCAGGTAGAACACCGAGGCGAAACCGCTCCAGATGTGCACCAGGCGTGTGAACGGAAACACGAGAAAGATCGTCAGTCCCAGCACCACATGCAGTTTGAAGATGATCGACACATTGGCGATCAGCTCGGCCGCGCCGCCGCGGAAGGTCCAGATGCGCTGTGCCCAGCCCATGAACTTGACCATCTCCGAGCCGTCCATGTGCTGCATCGACAGCGGGATGCCGGCCAGTCCGAGAATGACCTGAGCCAGCAGCAGCACCAGAACCAGCACATCCATCGGCCGGCTGTTGGCGCGTATGCGCGGGTCGTTCAGGCGGCGCAAGAGCAGCATTCCCAGCCCGATCACGCACATGAGGCCGAAAATGCCGCCGCCGACGATCGCGGTGAGCTGCTTTTCCGCGGGCGATACGCCGAGCAGATGCCATACCGTGAGCGGCGTCAGCAGTCCGGTGAAGTGGCCGGCGAAAATGCCGAGGATGCCGATGTGGAACAGGTTCGACCCCCATCTGAGCTGCCCGTGGCGCAGCAACTGCGATGAATCGCTCTTCCACGTGTACTGCTCGCGGTCGAAGCGGATCAGGCTGCCGAGAAAGAACACCGCCAGGCAGACGTAGGGGTAGTAGCCGAACAGGAACTGGTTTAGATAGGTTTTGAGGTCCATGCGTGGCTCCGGGTTCAGGGGTTCTTGGGAACGAAACGGATAAATTGCGGCCGCGACTGCTGCGCGCCGTGCGCCGCGGCCGCATTGAGACCCGACGCCGGTCCGAACTCCACCGGAGCCTCGTCCCACTCCTCGTCCAGCACCGGCGCCGCCTGCGCTTTGGCCGCGCGCTTGGCCAGATCGAGCGGCGCCGCACCGTGCAGATCGAGCAGCGCGGCGAAGACGGCCGCATACGGACTGCCGCCCGCGGCCAGCCGTTCGCCCACGGCGCGCAGGATGTGGACGCAGTCCTCGAGCAGCTCGTGCACCTCCCCGGCCGGCCGGGCGGCGAGATACTCCAGCAGCGCCGGCAGGTAATCCGGCAGCTCGTTCACGGCCAGGACGTAGCCGGATTTCCGATACAGCGCGTTCAGGTCCACCATCGCCTGGCCGCGGTCGCGCGAATCGCCGTGCACGTGCTCGAACAAGTGCAGCGAGGTGGCACGGCCGGCATCGAACTGCGCCACATAGCGTTCCTGCAGATCGAGCAGGTCTTCGCGCTTCAGTTCGGCCAGCAGGCCGGCGAGCGCGTCCTGGGTCGCGCCCCGCAGCGCCGCTTCCGCGTTGAGCCTTTGCGCGATCTCGGGCAGCGCTTCGACCAGGTCCTCTGTAGGGTAGCTGAGCAGCACGGCGAGCAATTTGAGCGTTTTCATTTCGGTCTCCTGTTTCTGTCATTCCGGGGCCGACGGCCGAGGAATCTGCTGTTCAGTTTTTCTGAAAAAGCAGATTCCTCGCGTTGCTCGGAATGACAAGTAATTGAGAGCTTCACCGTTCCCATCTCAGGACACCGCCTTGATCGGGATGGTCTTGCGCTTCTTGCCGCCGAACAGGCTCGCTTCGGACTGACCGTCCGAGCAGCCGTTGCCGAAGGAGAAGCCGCAGCCGCCGCGCAGGTCGTAAGCGTTCTCCGCGTATTCGCGGTGCGTGGTCGGGATGACAAAGCGGTCCTCGTAGTTGGCGATCGCCATGTAGCGGTACATGTCCTCGACCTCCGCCTTGCTCAGCCCCACCTGTTTCAGCACCGCGGCGTTCTCGGTCTTGTCCACGTGCCGGTCGCGCATATAGGCGCGCATCGCGAGCATGCGCTCGAGCGCCGCCACCACCGGCGCCTCGTCGCCCGCGGTGAGCAGGTTGGCGAGGTATTGCACCGGAATGCGCAGGCTGCGCACATCCGGCAACTGGCCGAAGGCGCCCAGCTGCCCGGAATTGGCGGCCGCGGTGATCGGCGACAGCGGCGGCACGTACCAGACCATCGGCAGCGTGCGGTATTCCGGGTGCAGCGGCAGCGCCACCTTCCACTCCATCGCCATCTTGTAGACGGGCGACTCCTGCGCCGCCTTGATCCAAGCCTCGGGCACGCCGTCGGCGCGCGCCTGCGCCTGGACCTCCGCCGCGTTCGGATCGAGAAACAGCCCGAGTTGCGCCTTGTACAGGTCCTTCTCGCCCGGCACGCTCGCCGCCGCGGCGATGCGGTCGGCGTCGTAGAGCATCACGCCGAGGTAGCGGATGCGCCCGACGCAGGTCTCCGAGCACACCGTCGGCTGCCCGGCTTCGATGCGCGGGTAGCAGAAAATGCACTTCTCGGCCTTGCCCGTGGACCAGTTGTAGTAGATCTTCTTGTACGGGCAGCCCGACACGCACATGCGCCAGCCGCGGCATTTGTCCTGGTCGATGAGGACGATGCCGTCTTCCTCGCGCTTGTAGATCGAGCCCGACGGGCACGACGCGACGCAGGTCGGATTGAGACAATGCTCGCACAGGCGCGGCAGGTACATCATGAAGGTGTTCTCGAACTGGCCGTACATCTCCTTCTGCATGTCCTCGAAGTTCGAGTCCTTGGAGCGCTTGGCGAACTCGCCGCCCAGGATTTCCTCCCAGTTCGGGCCCCACTCGATCTTCTCCATGCGCTCACCCGTCAGGAGCGAGCGCGGGCGCGCGGTCGGCGGCGCCTTCATCTCCGGCGCGTTGTGCAGGTGCTGGTAGTCGTAGGTGAACGGCTCGTAGTAATCGTCGATCTGCGGCAGATTGGGATTGGCGAATATCTTCAGCAGGACTTCCAGTTTGCCGCCCTGCTTGGGCTGGATCTTGCCCGAGTCCTTGCGTACCCAGCCGCCGTTCCATTTTTCCTGATTTTCCCACTGCTTCGGATAGCCGATGCCGGGCTTGGTCTCGACGTTGTTGAACCACGCGTATTCCATGCCCTCGCGGTTGGTCCAGACGTTCTTGCAGGTGACCGAGCAAGTGTGACAGCCGATGCACTTGTCGAGATTCAGCACCATGCCGATTTGAGCGCGTACTTTCATGACTTCACTCCTTCGAGAGGCGCGCAGCGCTGACTAGGCCCCCTCCCTCCCGCTTGCGGGAGGTGAGGGCGGGGGGCGGGAGGGTTCAACTGAATCACCATGCCGATTTGAGCGCGTACTTTCATGATGCAACTCCTTCTGTCTCGGCGACAGCCGGTTCGTCGAGCCAATCTATTTTTTTCATCTTGCGCACCACCACGAATTCGTCGCGGTTGGTGCCGATGGTGCCGTAGTAGTTGAAGCCGTAGGAGAGCTGCGCGTAGCCGCCGATCATGTGCGTGGGCTTGGTCACGATGCGCGTCACCGAGTTGTGGATGCCGCCGCGCGTGCCGGTGATCTCCGAGCCCGGGGTGTTGATGACCTTCTCCTGCGCGTGGTACATCATGCACATGCCGGGCAGGACGCGCTGGCTCACCACCGCGCGCGCGGCGATCGCGCCGTTCACGTTGAAGAGCTCGATCCAGTCGTTGTCGACGATGCCGGCTTTTGCCGCATCGTCCTCGGACAACCACACAATCGGCCCGCCGCGCGACATTGTGAGCATCAGCAGGTTGTCGGTGTAAGTCGAATGGATGCCCCACTTCTGATGCGGCGTGATGAAGTTGAGCACCACCTCGGGGTTGCCGTTGCTCCTGTCACCGCGCATCGAGCGCGTGGTCTTCAGGTCGACCGGTGGACGGTAGACGCACAGGCCTTCGCCGAACGCCAGCATCCACTTGTGGTCCTGGTAGAGTTGCTGGCGTCCGGTCAGGGTGCGCCAGGGAATCAGCTCGTTGACGTTGGTCCAGCCGGCGTTGTAGCTCACCTTCTCCGACTCGATGCCGCTCCAGGTCGGGCTGGAAATAATCTTGCGCGGCTGCGCCTGCAGGTCGCGGAAGCGCAGTTTCTCGTCCTCCTTCGCGTGCGCCAGGTGCGCGTGCTCGCGGCCGGTGATCTTGGACAGTGCCTCCCACGCCTTCACCGCCACTTCGCCGTTGGTCTCCGGCGCCAGCATCAGGATGACTTCGGACGCGTCGATGTCGGTCTCGATCCGCGGCATGCCCTTGGTGATGCCTTCGTCAGTCACGGCGTAATTGAGTTCACCCAGCAGCTTCACCTCGTGCTCGGTGTTCCAGGCGATGCCCTTGCCGCCGTTGCCGACTTTCCCCATCAATGGCCCGAGTGCGGTGAATTTCTTGTAGGTGTTCGGGTAGTCGCGCTCGATCACGGTCATCGCAGGCGCGGTCTTGCCGGGCACGAGCTCGCACTCGCCTTTTTTCCATTCCTTGACGTCGAGCGCCTGCGCCAGCTCTCCCGGTGTGTCGTGCATCAGCGGCGTCAGCACCAGTTCCTTTTCCACGCCCAGGTGGCCGACGCACACCTCGGAGAACTTCTTGGCGAAGCCTTTGTAGATCTCCCAGTCGTTCCTCGCCTCCCACGCCGGGTCCACCGCCGCCGACAGCGGGTGGATGAACGGGTGCATGTCGGAGGTGTTGAGGTCGTTCTTTTCGTACCAGGTGGCGGTCGGCAGAACGATGTCCGAATACAGGCACGTCGTCGACATGCGGAAATCCAGCGTCACCAGCAGGTCGAGCTTGCCCTCGGGTGCCTGCTCGCGCCAGGTCACTTCCTCCGGTTTCACGTCGCCGACGTCTCCCAGCTCTTTGCCCTGCACGCCATGCACGGTCCCCAACAGGTGCTTGAGAAAGTATTCGTGACCCTTGCCCGATGAGCCGAGCAGGTTGGAGCGCCAGACGAACAGGTTCCGCGGGAAGTTGGCCGGGTTGTCCGGATCCTCGCAGGCGAGGCGCAGCTTGCCCTCCTTGAGCGACTTCACCGCATAGTCCCTGGGATCCATGCCGGCAGCCTGTGCATCCTTGACCACCTGGATCGGATTGGTCTGCAGCTGCGGCGCCGACGGCAGCCAGCCCATGCGCTCGGCGCGCACATTGAAGTCGATCAGCGAACCGGTGTAATCCTTCGGGTCGGCCAGCGGCGAGAGAATCTCCTTGATCTCGAGCTTCTCGTAGCGCCACTGGTCGGTGTGCGCGTAAAAAAACGAGGTCGAATTCATCTGGCGCGGCGGACGATGCCAGTCGAGCGCGAACGCGAGCGCAGTCCAGCCCGTCTGCGGCCGCAGTTTCTCCTGCCCGACGTAGTGCGCCCAGCCGCCGCCGGACACACCGACGCAGCCGCACATCACCAGCAGGTTGATGATGCCGCGGTAATTCATGTCGCAGTGATACCAGTGGTTCATCCCCGCGCCGATGATCACCATCGACTTGCCGTGCGTCTTGTCGGCGTTGTCGGCGAACTGGCGCGCAACCGTGATCACGTCGGCGGCCTTCACGCCGGTGATGGATTGCTGCCACGCCGGCGTATAGGGAACGTCCTGCGCGTATGTGGAAGCGACATTGCCGCCACCCAGGCCGCGGTCGATGCCGTAGTTGGCCAGCAGGAGGTCGAACACGCTCGCCACCAGCGTCTCACCCGCGGCAAGCTGCAGTTTTTTCACCGGGACATTGCGCAGCAGCACGTTCCTGCCCTGGTCGTTGTGGCTGAAATTCTCGGTGCTAATGCCGCCGAAATAGGGGAAGGCGACCGGCGCGACCTCGTCGCGCCGGTCGATCAGCGACAGGCACAGCTTCGCCTCCCCTCCCCCCGCTTCCTTCTCCTCCAGATTCCATTTGCCGTCGGTCTGGCCCCAGCGAAAACCGATCGAGCCGTTCGGGACCACCACTTTTCCGGAGCCTTCGTCGAAGGCAACCGTTTTCCAGTCCGGGTTGTTCGCCTGCGCCAGCTTGTCGGAGAAATCCGTGGCGCGCACGAAACGGTCCGGCACGTAGCGCCCGTCGCGTTTGATCAGCTTCACCAGCATCGGCAGGTCGGTATAGCGGCGCGCATAGTCCTGAAAATAGGCAGAAGGCTGGTCCAGGTGGAATTCCTTCAGGATCACATGCCCCATCGCCATCGCCAGCGCCGCATCGGTGCCCTGCTTCGGGTGCAGCCACAGGTCGCCGAGCTTGGAGACTTCGGCGTAGTCCGGAGTGATCGAGACGATCTTCGTCCCCTTGTAGCGCACTTCGGTGAAGAAATGGGCATCCGGCGTGCGCGTTTGCGGCACGTTCGAGCCCCAGGCCATGATGAACGTCGAGTTGTACCAGTCGGCCGACTCGGGCACGTCGGTCTGCTCGCCCCAGGTCTGCGGGCTCGCCGGCGGCAGGTCGCAGTACCAGTCGTAGAAGCTCATGCACACCCCGCCGATCAGCGAAAGGTAGCGGCTGCCCGCGGCGTAGGACACCATCGACATCGCCGGAATCGGCGAAAACCCGACCACGCGGTCCGGGCCGTGGCGCTTGATGGTGTAGACATTGGCCGAGGCGATGATTTCGTTCACCTCATCCCAGCTCGAGCGCACGAAACCGCCGAGCCCGCGGCGCGACTTGTAGTCCTTAGCCGCCTGCGGCGATTCGACGATGGAGGCCCAGGCCTCGACCGGAGCCAGCAATTTGCGCGCCTCGCGCCAGGCGCGCAACAGGCGCCCGCGCACCATCGGGTATTTCACCCGGTTGGCGCTGTACATGTACCAGGAATACGAGGCCCCGCGCGAGCAGCCGCGCGGTTCGTGGTTGGGCAGGTCCGGGCGCGTGCGCGGGTAGTCGGTCTGCTGCGTCTCCCAGGTGACGATGCCGCCCTTGACGTAGATTTTCCAGCTGCACGAGCCGGTGCAGTTCACGCCATGGGTCGAGCGCACGATCTTGTCGTGCTGCCAGCGCTGGCGATAGCCTTCCTCCCACGTGCGGTCCTCGCGGGTCACGCTGCCGTGGCCGTCGGAATAGCTTTCCCGTTCCTGGGTGAAGTAGCTGAGGCGGTCTAAGAAATGACTCATGGTTGTCCTCTTTCGTTCAGTAGATCGATACCACTATTCTTTTCAAAGTGCTGCTTACGGATTCTTGATCTCGGAGCCGCTGCGCAGGTAGAACCACCAGTTGAGCACCAGGCAAACGGCGTAGAAGATCGCGAAACCATACATGGAGTACTCCGGCGTACCGGCCTTGACCTGGGCGCCGATCACCACCGGGGCGATGAAAGCGCCATAGGCCGCCGCCGCGGAGGTCCAACCCAGCACCGGGCCGGCCTGCTGGCGGTCGAAAATCACGCCGATGGTGCGGAAGGTGGAGCCGTTGCCGATGCCGGTCGCCGCGAACAGCAGCACGAACAGCCACATGAACACCGTGAAGTACTGCTCCGGTGTGGCAGAACTGTAGGCCAGGGACATGACGTAGCCGACGGCGCCAGAGGCCACCACCATCACCGCGGAGATGATCTGGGTGACGATCGAGCCGCCCACCTTGTCCGATATCCAGCCGCCCACCGGGCGGATCAGCGCGCCGACGAAGGGGCCGATCCAGGCATAGGTCAGCGCCGAGGGCGCGTTCGGGTTTTTCAGGGTGTGCTGCATCACGCCGGCTGCGTCGGGCACGTGCTGCACGCCGAAGATCACCGTAATCGAAAGCGGCAGCGCCATCGAAAAACCGATGAACGAACCGAAGGTGACGATGTAGAGCGCCGTCATCGACCAGGTGTGCTTGTTCCTGAAAATCTCGAACTGCTTGGCGATATTGGCCTTCATCTCGCCGAATGCCGCAAGCTTCATCGTAAACAGCGTGGCCAGCATGATCAGCGGCAGCGCCACCCACATGTTGAGCAGGCCGATGCCCGCGGGCGCCGGCAGGTACAGGTACAGACCCAGTGCGCCGATGATGCTGGTCAGGCCCCACAGGTACAGGATTTTGGCAAAACCGGCCAGGGTGCCGCCGTAGTTCGGCGACAGCGGCAGCAGGTTATTCATGCCGAAGAAGCCGAGGAAAGCCAGCGGCACCAGTGCCAACAGCCAAACGAACCCGGCGTTCTGAATGAAGGTGGGCGTGCCGGCGACGATCTTGCCCAGAATCCAGCCGCTGTCCTTTATCAGCGTCATCGGGGCGCCGGCCAGCGCGCCGAAAATGCCGGCGGTCATGACCAGAGGAATCAGAACCTGCATGGTGGTGACGCCAAAGTTGCCCAGCCCCGCGTTCAAGCCCAGGGCGGTGCCCTGCAGCCGCTTGGGAAAGAAACCGCTGATATTGGACATGGAGCAGGCGAAGTTGCCGCCGCCGATGCCGGACAGGAACGCCCATATCTGGAATACCCACAACGGCGTGGTCTTGTCCTGCAGCGCGATGCCGGTGCCGATGGCCGGAAGCATCAGCAGCGCGGTGGTCAGAAAAATGGTGTTGCGTCCGCCGCACAGGCGGATGAAGAACGATGCGGGAATGCGATAGGTCGCGCCCATCAGCCCGGAAATCGCGGTCAGTGTGAACAGCTCCTGCGGCTTGAACGGAAAGCCGAGGTTCAGCATCTGCACCGTGATGATGCCCCACATCAGCCAGATGGCGAAGCCGCACAGCAGGCTCGGAATCGAGATCCACAGGTTGCGGTTGGCGATGGCCTTGCCCTTGGATTCCCAGAAGGCGTTGTCCTCGACGTTCCAATCGACGATATCGGCGGAACTGTAGGTCGCCGCGCTTCGGGCTCCCACTGAACCTCTCTGTTGCTGCTTGTTTGTCATGATCTGAATCTCCGTTATTGGAAATTGGCCTGCGGGAATTTCGTCAGCTTCGCGATCGATGGGCACCGAGCCGCTCAGCAAGGCATTTCGGCGCCGCGCCGCGAGTAATACCACCAGGTCAGCGCGATGCATGTCACATAGAACAGGATGAACAGGTACAGCGCATACGCGGGCGCGCCGAACATCGAAATCGATACGCCGTAGCTCATCGGGATGAAAAACCCGCCGTAGGCGCCGATCGCCGAGGAAAACCCGAGCACCGCAGCGGCTTCCTTGTTGGCGTCGCGCACGGCCTGCTCCTCCGCCTCTCTGCCTTTGCCCGCGGCGGCGCGCTGGCGCTCGTTCAGGAATATCACCGGGATCATGCGGAAGGTGGAGCCGTTGCCCACGCCGGCGGTGGTAAACAGCAGCATGAACATCACCAGGAACCCGTAGAAATTGCCCTCCTCGCCGCTCTGCGGCAGGAAGTACAGCACGCCGATGACGCCGAACGCCATGGCGACGAAGTTCCAGAAACTCACCTGGGCGCCGCCGAGCTTGTCCGACAGCCAGCCGCCGAACGGCCGGATCAGCGCGCCGACCAAGGGGCCCAGCCAGGCGTAGGACAATGCGTTGATGTGGGGATACTGGCTTTTGATCAGCAGCGGAAATCCGGCCGAATAGCCGATGAACGAACCGAACGTGCCGAGGTAGAGCCAGCACATGATCCAGTTGTGCTTGCGCTTGAAAATCACCGCCTGATCGGAAAACGAAGCCTTCGCCGTGGCGAGATCGTTCATGCCGAACCAGGCCGCGAGGGCGCAGATGGAAATGAACGGGACCCAGATGAAGCCGGCGTTCTGCAGCCACATCTGCTTCACTTCGGCTCCCCTGCTCCAGGTCTGCGGCTCGCCGCCCAGTATGCCGAACACCCCTGCGGTGATCACCAGCGGCACCACGAACTGCACCAGCGACACGCCCAGATTGCCCAGGCCGGCATTCAGCCCCAGGGCCGTGCCTTTTTGTGCCTTGGGAAAGAAAAAGTTGATGTTCGCCATGCTAGAGGCGAAGTTGCCGCCGCCGAAACCGCACAGCAGCGCCAGAATCACGAAGGTCGAGTAGCTGGTCGCCGGATCCCTGACGACGACACCGATGCCGATGGTCGGCAGCAGCAGCGACGCCGTCGAAATCGCGGTCCAGCGCCTGCCGCCGAAAATCGGCACCATGAAGGCATAGAAAATCCTCAGCGTGGCCCCGCACAGCGACGGCAGCGCCGCGAGCCAGAACAGTTCCTCGGTCGAGAACGCGAACCCGACATTGGGCAGGTTGACCACCACGACGCTCCACACCATCCACACGGAGAAGGCGAGCGTGAGCGCCGGAACCGAAATGGCGAGATTGCGGCTGGCGACCGATCGCCCTTCGCCGTCCCAGAAGGCGGCGTCCTCGGGATCCCAGCGCGTCAGTACGCGAGTTGCCATGGCGACTCAATTCCGGCTCTTGGAATTCATTTCAATATGAGGGGACACGTCCCCTCATGCTCCACAATATCGGCCACTGCAAAATTCATTTTGCGACGGATGCTTAGGTAAAATGCGCCGGTTCCGGATGCCTGCGGCTTTGCTCCGCGGAGAGCGGCCGCACCTCGCTGAAGTACATCCACATCAGCGACACCCAGACGATGCCGAACATGAGCATGAAAGCGGAGGAGCGCACGCCGGTCAGATCCACCAGCGCGCCGAACATGATCGGCAGGATGAAACCGCCCATGCCGCCGGCGAGGCCGACGATCCCCGAGATCACGCCGATATTGTGCGGATAGTCGTCGGAGATGTATTTGAACACCGAAGCCTTGCCGATCGCGAAAGCGATGCCCATGGTGAACATGAGGATCGTGAACACGGTCGGATTGAGGCCGATATGAAAGGTCTTGGGGCCGGCCACGGTCTGAATGGTCACATCGGTTTGCGGGTAAGACAGGAAAAACAGGCAGACCAGGCCGACCCACAACACCCACCAGGTGATGGTATGCGCGCCGTACTTGTCCGAAAACCAGCCGCCGATGGCGCGCAGCAAGCCGCCCGGGATGCTGAATCCGGCGGCAAGCAGCGCGGCGACCTGAATGTCGAAGCCGTATTCCGAGATGTAGTACTTGGTCATCCACAGCGACAACGCGACGTAGCCGCCGAAAACGATGGAGTAGTACTGGCTGTATCTCCACACGGTCGGGTCCTTCAGCGCCTGCAATTGTTCTTTCATGGTTACGGTCGAGTGCGCCGAAGTGTGTTCTTCGTCGGTGAAGGTGAAGAACCAGAAGGCAATGGCGGTGATCAGCATGAGCACCGCGTACACTTTCGGCACCATCGCCCAGCCGTAGGCGACCACGATGGTGGGCGCGACCAGTTTAGTCACTGCCGCACCGGTATTGCCGACGCCGAAGATCCCCATGGCGAAGCCCTGGCGCTCGCGCGGGAACCAGCGTGCGCAGTATGCAATCCCGACGGTGAACGATCCGCCGGCGACGCCGACGAAAAGACCGGTTACGAGGTAATGCCAGAATTGGGTGCCGTAGGAAATCAACCAGATCGGAATCACCGTGGACAACATCAGCACGAAGAACACGATGCGACCGCCGAACTTGTCGGTCCACATGCCCAGCGGCAGGCGGATCAGCGAACCGGTCAGCACCGGCAGTGCCACCAGAATGCCGAACTGGGTTTCGTTGAGATCGAGGGTCTTCTTGATCGGAATGCCGATCACGGCGAACATCATCCACACCATGAAGCAAACCGTGAATGCGAGCGTGCTCGCCGTCACCACCGACCAGCTCTTGTAGGTCTGTGTAGCCATTATTTCAATCTCCGCTCAAAACCAAATTGAGCTGGAGTCTAGGCGCACGCGCAGCGCGAGGGAATAGGCCTGAAGCACCTGCAAAAGCGCACTTCTACTCACTTGGTGGTAGATCCGCGCATCGCAGTAAGCGCGCGGAAAGCCGCGTTCCTATTGGCTCTACGGGCCATCGCGGCGATCGGCAGCGGCAGCTTGCGCGGCGGATTGGCGCAAAATATGTAACACCAAATAAAGCGCAGACACTGTGTTGTTTTCACCATCGTGCGGCGATACAGTGATCGCGTCAGAGCGATGGTTCGTCGGTTGCGCGCGCATCAGCCGCAGGCGAAGACGCGAACACGACGACAACCGCGCGACGACTGGAACACTAGACCGATAGGAGAAGCGTATGCGAGACCACGGGCAGGTGGAAAAACCTGGTGACGCGTCGAGGTCTGACGTGTCGACGTTTCTGTCAGGGCGTATCCTGCTCGGGGCTCTGCTCGCCGGGGCATGGTGCACCAGTGGCACGGGAATCGCTGCGGCCGCCGATGGCGCAGCGCTGTTCGAAGCCAGATGCGCCGTCTGCCACAGCGTGGGCGGCGGTCCCAAGCTCGGGCCGGACCTCAAGGGCGTGGTCGCCAAACGCGGCAAGGAAGGGGCAATCCTGGCGATCGCCGATCCCGCAAAGGCCGGCCTGGCCGCAAGCATGCCCAACCTCGGATTGACCCGGCCCGAGGCCGAGGCGATCAGCGTTTATCTCGAAGGCAAGGAAAGCGGACCGGGCAAGGAAGCCGGGGCGCCATCCGCGCAGGCGACGGCATCCGTCGCGGAACCGCACCCCGCTGATATCCAGCGCGGCCAGGATCTGTACGAGGGCAAGATTCGCTTCGCCAACGGCGGCCCGTCCTGCAACGCCTGCCATCACGTAAGCAATGACGCCCTCCTCGGCGGCGGAGTCCTCGCCAGTGAACTGACCCTGGTGTTCTCGCGCTTGGGCCAGCAGGGGCTGGACGCCATGCTCGCCAGTGCGCCTTTTCCGGTGATGCAGGTCGCCTATGAAGGAAAGACCATCAACCCCGAAGAAGTCCATGCACTTGGCAGCTTCTTCCAACACGTCGACAAGGAGCATGCGCGTCAGATGCCCAGGGAATGGGGATGGAGGATGTTTTTCGGCGGTGCCGGCGGGGTGGTCGTACTGGCGGGATTGTTCTCGCTCGTCGGGGGGCGCCGGAAGAAACGCAGCGTGAACCAGGACATCTACGACCGGCAGATCAAATCCGAGTAATCGTTCGCTTCGAATCCGCTGTAACGAAAAAAACTACAGGGGCAATCACATGGGCTGGATCACAGACCTCATTTCGCCGGAAACGCGCAAGTGGGAAGAGTTCTACCGCAATCGCTTTCAGCATGACAAGGTCGTCCGCAGCACGCACGGCGTCAACTGCACCGGCGGCTGTTCCTGGCAGATTCACGTCAAGGACGGCATTGTGGTGTGGGAGACGCAGCAGCTGGATTATCCGCTGCTGGAGGAATCGCTGCCGCCGTACGAGCCGCGCGGCTGCCAACGCGGGATTTCCTTCTCCTGGTATTTGTACAGCCCGCTGCGGATCAAGTATCCCCTGATCCGCGGCGCGCTGATCGACGCCTACCGCGCCGAGAAGGCGCGCAGCGGCGACCCGCTCAAGGCGTGGGAGGCGCTGCAGAACGATGCGCAGAAACGCAGCCAATACCAGACCGCGCGCGGCAAGGGCGGCTTCAGACGCGCGTCATGGGACGAGTTGATGGAATTGATGGCTGCCGCCAACATCCATACGGCGAAGAAGTACGGCCCGGACCGCGTCATCGGCTTCTCGCCGATTCCGGCGATGTCCATGCTCAGCTATGCGGCAGGCAGCCGTTTTCTCCAGCTTTTCGGCGGCGTGAACCTCTCCTTCTACGACTGGTACTGCGACCTCCCCCCAGCGTTCCCGGAAATCTGGGGCGAGCAGACCGATGTCGCCGAGAGCGCCGATTGGTACAACGCGAAGATGATCGCCGACATGGGCGCCAACCTGAACATGACGCGCACGCCCGACTGCCATTTCTTCGCCGAATCGAGGCACAACGGCACCAAGACGGTGGTGTTCTCGCCCGACCTGAACATGGTCACCAAGTATGCGGACCAGTGGGTGCCGCTGCACGCGGGCAGCGACGGCGCGTTCTGGATGGCGGTTTCGCACGTCATCCTGAAAGAATTCCACCACGAGAAACAGACGCCTTATTTCCTCGACTACACCAAGCAGTACACCGACAGCCCTTATCTGGTCGTCCTCAACCCGGACGGCGAACACTACAAACCCGGGCGCCTGTTGCGCGCCAACGAGCTTCCCGAATTCAAGGACGTCGAGAACGGCGAGTGGAAATTCCTCAACATCGACGCGAAGTCGGGCCAATTCGTCGTGCCCAAGGGCGCGATGGGGCATCGCCACGGCAAGGAGCCGGGCAAGTGGAACATGAAACTGGAGAACTCGACCGACGATCAGCCCTACGATCCGGCGCTGACTCTGCTCGGTCACAGCGATGCCGTGCTCAGCACCGAGTTCACCGAATTCGGCCTGAACCGCAAAGCGCTAAGGGGGGTGCCGATCAAGCACGTCGAAACGGTCCACGGCAGGGTCGCCGTGACCACCGTATACGACCTGATCATGGCGCAATACGGCGTCGGCCGCGGACTTGCCGGGGACTATCCCAAGGATTACGCGGACAAGGATGCCGCCTACACGCCGGCGTGGCAGGAGGTGCTGACCGGGGTGGACTCGCGTACGGTGCTTCAGTTCGCGCACGAGTGGGCCAACACCGCGGCCTCGACCCAGGGCAAGTGCATGATCATCATCGGCGCCGGCATCAACCACTGGTATCACGCGAATCTGATGTACCGCGCCGGCGCGATGGCGCTGATGCTCACGGGCTGCGTCGGCAGGAACGGCGGCGGACTGAACCACTACGTCGGGCAGGAGAAGCTGGCGCCGCAGGACTCATGGAGCACGCTCGCCATGGGTCGCGACTGGCAGGGCGCGGTGCGCCTGCAGCAGGGGCCGCTGTGGCACTACATCAACACCTGCCAGTACCGCTACGACGGCCAGTATTCCGAGTACAACACCGTGCCGAAGAACGCGCTGACCGGGAAGCACACGGCCGACACCATCGTTACCGCCGTGCGCAATGGCTGGATGCCGTTCTATCCGCAGTTCAAGCAGAACACGCTCGAGCTCGGCCGCGAGGCCGTCGCCCAGGGCGCGGCGGATGACGCCGGCATCGCCAGGCACGTGCTCGAAAAACTCAAATCGAAGCAGCTGGAATATTCGGTCGCGGATCCGGAGGCCGAGGAGAACCATCCGCGCCTCTGGTACATCTGGCGCGGCAACGCGATCATGGGCAGCATGAAAGGCCATGAATACGCGCTCAAGCATTATCTGGGCACGCACTCCAACGCCATTGCCGTGGATGCCGCCGAACACCCGAAAGAAGTGAAATGGCACGAGGTCGCGCCCACGGGGAAGATGGATCTGGTGGTGGATCTGAACTTCCGCATGGACTCGTCGGCGCTGTACGCGGACATCGTTCTGCCGGCGGCGTCGTGGTACGAGAAAGCGGACATGAACAGCACCGACATGCATTCGTTCATTCACCCGCTGTCGGCCGCCATCGCGCCGGTGTGGGAATCGAAGACGGACTGGGACATATTCAGGGAACTGGCGCGCGTCACCAGCGAGGCGGCGAAGAAGTATTTGCCCGAGCCCCAGATCGACATCGTCGCCTCGCCTCTATCACACGATGCGGTCGACGAGATCGCGCAGCCGAAGGTGCGGGACTGGTACCAGGGGGAATGCGAGGCGATCCCGGGCAAGACCATGCACAAGCTCGCCGTGGTCCGCCGCGATTACACCAGACTCTACGACAAATTCATCACGCTCGGGGAGAACGTGAAGACCCAGGGCCTGGGCGCGCATGGCAACCATTACCTGTGCGCCGGGGAGTACGACCAGATGCTCGCTTCCAGCCACTTTCCGGTGGAGAAAGTGGGCGGAAAAGTCTATCCGTCGCTGAAACAGGTCACCTCGGCCATCAACGCCATTCTGCATCTGTCCACGCTGACCAACGGTGCGCTCACCGTGCGCGCCTACCAGAACATGGAGAAAAAGACCGGTCTCAAGCTGGCCGACCTCGGCGAAGGCAGCAAGGATGTGCGCATCAACTACGCCGATCTGCAGGCGCAGCCGCGCCGGTACAACAACTCGCCGCTGTGGTCCGGGCTCATGACCGGCGGCAGGGCCTACGCCGCCTATACCTACAACGTGGAGCGGCTGGTGCCGTGGCGCACGCTCACCGGTCGCCAGCATTTCTACCTCGACCACGAGATGTATATCGCCTATGGCGAACACCTGCCGACCTACAAGCCGTCGCCGAAGCCAGAGGTCTACGGCGACCTGAAGGAAACCCTGAAGGAGGGCAAGGCGAAGGTGCTCAATTGCCTCACCCCCCACGGCAAGTGGAAGATCCATTCGACCTACGGCGACACCCTGCGCATGAAGACGCTGTCGCGCGGCTGCGAGCCGTGCTGGCTGTCCGAGCAGGATGCGGACGAACTGGGCATCCGCGACAACGACTGGGTCGAGGTCTACAACGACCATGGCGTGTATTGCACCCGGGCCTGCGTCAGTTCGCGCATCCCGCGGGGTGTGTGCATCGTCTATCACGTGCCCGAGCGCACCGTGGGCATTCCCAAGTCGCAGGTACGGGGAAACAAGCGGGCGGGCGGGCATAACAGCTTTTCCCGCGTCCATCTCAAGCCCAACCTGCTCTGCGGCGGCTACGGGCAGTTCTCGTATCACTTCAACTACTGGGGCCCGATCGCTTCGAACCGGGAAACGCACGTCACGGTCAAGAAGATGGACAAGGTCGTCTTCTAAGAGAAACGCCAAGGAAAACAAATCATGGATATCCGTTCACAAGTTTCGATGGTGTTTCACCTGGACAAATGCCTGGGCTGCCATACCTGTTCGGTCGCCTGCAAGAATATCTGGACCGACCGCAAGGGCGCGGAATACATGTGGTGGAACAATGTCGAAACCAAGCCCGGCACCGGCTACCCGTCGAAGTGGGAAGACCAGAGCATCTACAAGGGCGGCTGGGAACAGGTCGGGGGCGCGCTTGCGCTCAAGGGCGCGGGCAAGCGGAAAGGATTACTGAATATCTTCCACAACCCGAACATGCCGGTGATCGACGACTACTACGAGCCCTTTACCTTCAAGTATCTCGACCTGATTGAATCACCCGCGGGCGATGACCAGCCGACTGCCCGTCCGATATCCCTGATCACGGGCAAACCGATCGATATCAAAATGGGTCCGAACTGGGATGACGACCTCGGCGGATCGCCGGATTACGCGCGCAAGGACCCGAATCTGGCGAATCTGTCGCAGGCCGAGCAGGAAGCCATGTTCCAGCTGGAACGCATGGCGTTTTTCTACCTGCCGCGGATGTGCAATCACTGCCTCAACCCGGCTTGCGTCGCCTCCTGCCCCTCGGGCGCGATTTACAAGCGGGGCGAGGATGGCGTGGTGCTGATCAACCAGGATGCCTGCCGCGCCTGGCGCATGTGCGTCACGGCGTGCCCGTACAAGAAGACCTATTACAACTGGCACGCTGGAAAATCGGAAAAGTGCATCCTGTGTTACCCGCGCATCGAAGCCGGCCTTGCTCCGGCTTGCATGCACACCTGCGTCGGCCGGATTCGCTATCTCGGCGTGATCCTGTACGATGCCGAGCGCATCCACGCGACGGCATCGGTGGCGGAAAAGGACCTGGTCGATCACCACCTCAACATGCTCGCGGACCCCTACGACCCGGAGGTGATCGCGTCGGCGAAAGCGAACGGCATCGCCGATTCGACGCTGCAGGCGGCGCAGAATTCGCCCGTGTACAAGTTCGTCAAGGAGTGGGGGCTGGCCCTGCCCCTGCATGCGGAATATCGTACCCTCCCCATGCTGTTCTATGTGCCGCCGCTGCTGCCGGTGATGGCCACGGTCAAGCAGGTCAGCCATCGCGAGCAGGCGGCGAAGCTCGACCCGATCGCCAAGGTGTGGGAGGACACCTGGCTCTACGACACCAGCACCGACGCGCTTTGGGGCGCCATCGATCAGGCGCGCCTTCCGCTGAAATATCTGGCGAACCTGTTCAGCGCCGGTGACGAAGGCAAGGTCAAGGACCGGCTGAAAAAACTGTGGGCGATCCGCATCTATCGCCGCTGGAAGACCGTCGGGGACGTTTCGGAGCAAAAGGCGAACGACGCGCTCAAGGACGCGGGCTACACGCCCGAGATGGCGGACGAGGTCTATTACCTCACCTCGCTCGCCAAGTTCGACGACCGCTTCAACATTCCGGCGGCCCATCGCGAGCATGCAATCGAAATGCTCGAGTTCACGGGAGACCGGCGCGGCAACAGCGGCTTCGGCTTCAACGAAGGCACGGCGGACCGGGGGCTTTGATCTGACATGAATTACGCACATTACGGCGACATGGCCGCGTTGGTGGATTATCCCGGGCCGGCGCTCGCCGGCCGGGGAAGCGCACTGCTCGGCTTCCTGCGTGAAAACTATCCCGACGCCGCGCTCGAGGTGGAGCAGTTTCTCGACGCGATTCCCACGAACACGCTCGATCTGCAGGAACTGCACACGCGCACTTTCGATGTGCAGTCCCTGACCACGCTGGACATCGGCTATGTCCTGTTCGGCGACGACTACAAGCGCGGCGCGCTGCTGTCCAATCTGAATCAGGAGCACAAGCGGGCGGAGAATGACTGCCGCGGCGAACTGGCCGACTATCTGCCGAATCTGCTGCGGCTGATTCCGAAGCTCAGGGATGCGCAACTGCTGGGCGAGCTGGTCGAGCAGATCCTGGTGCCGGCGCTGATGCTGATGATCCGCGAGTTCGATCCGGAGAGAATCGACAAGAAGAACGCGAACTATCGCAAACACTACAAAACCCTGATCGATCCGGCGCGCGGCAGCGATTCGACCGTCTATTGCCGCATGCTCAAGGCCGTGATGCACGTACTGGAGAAGGATTTTCAGGTGACCGGGACGATCGCGAGGTTGTCCGAGTGGAGCAGCCGGCCGAAGTCGGTGGATTTCCTGCGGCTGGTGGAGAAAGAAATGGACATCGAGCGGGACGCAAACCCGGCCAACAGCGGCTGTGATGCCTGAGCGCAAGGAGAATCGGATATGAATCTGCTTAACAATTTCCTGTTCATTGCAGTGCCCTATGTCGCGATCGCCTTGTTCCTTGTCGGCTCAATTTACCGCTATCGAACGAAGGCCTTCACCTACTCCGCCCTGTCCTCGCAGTTTCTCGAAGGCGGCGGCGTCTACCTCTACGCGGTGCTGTTCCACTGGGGAATATTGATCGTGTTCCTCGGACATCTGATCACCTTTCTGTTCCCGGATGCGACCTTGGCCTGGCACAGCGATCCGGCGCGCCTGATCGCCGATGAGCTGGTGTTCCTCGCCTTCGGGCTCGGCGTCCTGATCGGACTGACCGGGCTGTTCATCCGGCGAATCACGCAGCCCCGCATTCGGGCGGTCACGAGCTCGATGGACATGGTGATCGAGCTGGTGCTGCTCGCTCAGATCGTCCTGGGACTGTGGATTGCCCTGGGTTATCGCTGGGGATACTACTGGTTCGCATCGGGCATGTCGCCGTACCTGTGGTCGATCCTGAAATTGAATCCCCAGATCGAGGCCGTGAGCGCCATGCCCTGGGTGATCAAGACCCATATCGTCGGCGCCTTCGTCATTCTCGGGATGGTTCCGTTCAGCCGCCTGGTGCACTTCCTCGTCGCGCCGCTGCACTATACCTGGCGCGGCTATCAGCAGGTCATCTGGTACTGGGACCGCAAACGCGTGCGCGCCGCGGCGACGGCCTGGACCACGACCCCTCCGCGAAACAACTGAGCATCATGAACGTGCACATACTCAAACGCATCGATCCCCTGCGCAAACAGGCGGAGCGAGTCCCGGACGGCGGCAAAGGCCTGTCCCCGATGGATCCGCCGGATGCCTACGCGCCGCCGAACCTGGAACCTGTCCCCGCGCAAGCCCTGCATCCGTTCCTGCGCAAATTCATGGACGAACATGTTCCGTTCATGCGGGAGCTGAACGCCTTCGAGGAGGCGCTCCTTTCGATTCAAAAGAGCGGATATACCAGGGAAACCGATGCGAAGCTGAGGCGGTTTTTCGAGTTTTTCGATCAGGAGTTTATCCATCACAGCCGGCGCGAAGAGGCGAGCCTGTTCCCGCTGCTGCGCGAGCGGCTGATTGCGAGCGGAGAACATGGCAGCGGGAGCGCTCCCATGACCGCGACCGACCTGATGCAGGATGAGCATGCCAAGGCCATGCAGCTCGCGGCGGTGGTGGTGAATTTCCTCGGGCTGGTGTTTCGCCTTCCGGATGAGCGATCAGGCATGATCGTGCTCGATGCCGCGTTCGAGCAGGGCAAGGACCTGGTCGAGTTGCTGCGCCTGCATGTTTTTCGCGAAGACAATGTAATCTTCTCCCTTGCACATCGTCTGATCTCCGCGGCCGAATTCGACCAGATGTAATCTACGGCAGCGGCGACCGGGAAATCCCGCCAGGCTGGTGTCCCAGCGTGTGCCCCAGGCTCCGGGGCCGGCGTGCGCTTGCCCAATCCGCGATGGCCTGAACGCGGTTAAACGGGCAAAATGGCGAAATGCAGATCCAAGCGCAGGCAATGCGCATCCCCGCCCGGGAGTTCGCGTCATGAAAATAGACCGTCGCTTTTTCGCCGAATCGCTGGTGGTGAGGCTGGGTATAGCCCTCGGCGCCATCGTGCTGCTGGCGCTCGCGGCCACCATCAGCGCCACGGTGTTCGCAGAACTGTCCACAGGCAAGGCCGCCGCCATCAATCTCGCCGGCAGCCTGAGGATGCAGTCCTACTGGATCACGCTGCAGGTGCTGCGCTCGGGCGACATCGGGCATCCGCCGGCCGAGCTGCAGCAGGCGCTGGCCGAGTTCGAGTCGCGCCTCAATAGCCCGCTGCTCAGGGGCGGCATACCCGCAGATGCCGCCGACCCGACGCGCCGCGCCTACGACCGCGTTTCAGCGAGCTGGTCGGGCGCGCTCAAACCCGCGGTCGCGCGCGCCGCCACCGAGGGCGCCCCGGCGCGCGACGCGTTCGTCGCGCGCATGGCCGCCTATGTACTCGATGTCGACAGGCTGGTGTATCTGCTCGAGCACGATCTCGAGCAGCGCATCCAGGCGCTGCGGCTGATCCAGGGCGCGGGACTGTTCGCGATCGTCGTGGTGATGTTTATTTCGCTGTTCCTCATGCACGCGCAGGTTATCGTGCCGCTTGGCGACTTGCTGCAGTGTGCCCGCCGCGTGCGCGTCGGCGACTTCAGCGTGCGCGCCCGGCATGCCGGCGAGGACGAATTGGGCCAGCTCGGGCAGTCGTTCAACTACATGGTGGAGGATCTGTCGCGCAGCTATGCGACGCTGGAAGCGCGGGTGCAGGAGAAAACCGAGCAGCTGGCGCGAACCAATGTGTCGCTGGAAGTCCTGTACAACACCACGCGCACGCTGGCCGAGAATCCGCTCACACAGGTTACGCTCGATGCAGTGATGCGCGACATCGAGCGCGTCACCGGACTCAAGGCGGGCGCAATCTGCGCGCGCGAGGAAAACGACCGGCGCGGCTTTCCCGTCGCCCTGCACGCCGGCAGCGAACAGGCCAAGTCCTGGTGCCAGCAGGAACGCTGCTATGAGTGTTTCAATGCCGCCGCAGGCGAGTCCGGCGTGCGCATCGTCGGCAGCGGCGCGGAGCGCATGCTCTCGGTGCCGCTGTCCGAAGGAGGCAAACCCTACGGCGTGATGCTGCTGCAGCTGCCTGCCGGCATGCACATAGAAGAGTGGAAGATGAAGCTGCTGGGATCGATCGGCCACCACATCGGCGCGGCTTTCGCCACCGCCAAGCGCAGCGACGAGCGGCGCGGCATCGCACTGCTGGAAGAGCGCTCGGTGATCGCACGCGAGCTGCATGATTCCCTGGCGCAGTCCCTTACCTACCTCAAGATCCAGGTGACACGCCTCAAGCAGCAACTGAGCGCAAGCGGGGCGCGCGAGCAAACGGCCGACGTGGTCGAGGAACTCAAGCTGGGCATCAACAACGCTTACCGGCAACTGCGCGAGCTGCTCACCACCTTCCGCCTGCGCATCGACGGGCGCGGCCTGGCCGAGGCCTTGCAGGAAACCGTGCGCGAGTTTTCACAGCGCGCCGGAATCGAGGTCCGCCTGCACGACCGGCTGCTCGGCCACGAGCTCGACTCGAGCGAGCAGATTCACGTGTTGCAGGTGGTGCGCGAGGCGCTCACCAACGTCGAGCACCATGCGCATGCGCACCGCGCCGAGGTGCGGCTGGCGATCGAGCACGGTCGCATTCGCGTCGCGGTGGACGACGACGGCGTCGGCATCAAGGACGCCGACCCGCCGACGCATCACTACGGCCTCGCCATCATGCGCGATCGCGCCGCGACGCTCGGCGGCACGCTGCGAGTGGCCAGGCGCGCCGAGGGCGGCACGCGCGTCGAGCTCGATTTTTCCCCGCGCGGACCGTTTCAGATTGCCGCGGCGCCGGCGGAGGCGACTGCATGAGCGAAGGCAATCGCATCCTGATCATCGACGACCACCCTCTGTTCCGCAAAGGCGTGTCGCAGCTGATCGCCATGGCCCCTCACCTGCAGCTGGTGGGCGAAGCTTCGAACGGCGAACAGGGCGTGGCCAAGGCGCGGGAACTCGACCCGGATCTGATCCTGCTCGACCTGCACATGAAACGCATGAACGGCATCGACACGCTCAAGGCGATCCGCGACGCGGGCCTCGACTGCCGCGTGGTAATTCTCACGGTTTCGGACAATGCGGACGACCTGGTGGCCGCGATCCGCAGCGGCGCGGACGGCTACCTGCTCAAGGACATGGAGCCCGAGGACCTGCTCGCCGCCATCGACCAGACCCTCAACGGCAGCACCGTGATCGGCGAACGGCTGAACGGCCTGCTCGCGCGCGCCATCCGCGAAGAGGCCACGGCGAGTCAGCGCGACAGCGCCACGCTGACCAAGCGCGAGCAGGAAATCCTGCATGGGCTTGCACATGGGCTGTCGAACAAGCTGATCGCACGCGACCTCGACATCACCGAAGCCACGGTCAAGGTGCACGTCAAGAATCTGCTGAAGAAGCTTGGCTTTCGCTCGCGCCTGGAGGCCGCCGTCTGGGCCGTCGGCCGCGGCAGCAGGCAGGGCAATTGACATTTGCTAAGGGAACGTCTGCTTGAGTTCCCGCCAGTGCGCCAAGGTTTGCCTCTGACTTCGGCGCCAACCCCACAACAGCCGATTCACGCAAGGTCCGCATGCGCCGCCGCAGGCCCGCGCGGCCGGTCGGCCTTGCGCATCTCCTGGTTCGCCTGTATTATTACTCTTGTAATAACACTGGAGCAGACCATGTTCACGCTCAAACTGACCCAGGTTGGCAATTCCGTCGGCGTCGTGCTGCCCAAGGAAGCGCTGGCGCAACTCAAACTGGCGAAAGGCGATACGGTATTCCTGACCGAAACTCCGGGCGGATTTCGGCTTACCGCCTACGACCCGGAGTTCGAGAAGCAGATGACCGCAGCTCGCGGGATCATGAAGCGCCGCCGCAACGTATTGCGCGAATTGGCCAAGTAATGCGCTTCGTCTGGATCGACGCAGCAGTCGTCCACGCCATTCACGAGGAACAACTCGCCGAGCACGGCGGCAGTGCGGGCTTGCGCGATGAGGGCTTGCTCGAATCGGCCCTGGCGCGACCGCAAAATCTTGCGTCGCATGGCGGACCCGATGTTGCGGCGTGTGCAGCAGCTTACGGTTACGGCCTCTCCCGCAATCATCCTATTATCGACGGCAACAGGCGCACTGCGTTTGTCTCGGTCGAACTTTTTCTTTTCTTGAATGGCTATGTGCTCGAAGCGGCTGACGCAGATTGCGTGCTTACCATGCTCCGAGTGGCCGAGGGTTCGATAAGCGAGGTAGACCTCGCCACTTGGATCCGCCAGAACAGCAAGAAGGCGAAGAAGAAATAAATAGATCGCCGCCGGCTCACGCTGGCCACCGCAATAGCAGGCATTTCTCGCAGCGGCCACAGAAATCCCGCTTGCGCGAAAACGCTAGCGCGTGGATGAAGGATGTACTGCCGTTCGCCTCAGGCGGCGCGCGCCTCGCCCGCTTCTTCGTAGGTGCGGCCGTCGCGGATATGGTAGATGCGGCGGAACGTCGGGATGATCTTCTCGTCGTGGGTGACGACGATGATCGCCGTCCCGAAGCGCTGCGCCATCTCGTTGAGGATGCGAATCACGGTCAGCGCCCGCTCGCTGTCGAGCGGCGCGGTCGGCTCGTCGGCGAGGATGATCGGCGGCTGGTTCACCAGGGCGCGCGCGATCGCGACGCGCTGCTGCTCGCCGCCGGAGAGCTGCGGCACCTGCGCGCGCGCGCGATGGCCGACATCGAGCGCGACCAGCATCTCCCGCGCCCGGTCGCGCGCCTTGGCATTGGACACGCCTGCGAGCATCGGCAGCACCGCGACGTTGTCGGTGACGTCGAGAAACGGAATGAGGTAGGGCGCCTGGAACACGAAGCCGATGCGGTCGCGCCGCAAGGCGCGCAGATCCGCGACTTTCCAGCCGTTATGGTAAATCGTCTCGCCACCGAGCGCCATGCGCCCCGCCGTCGGCTCGATCACCGCGCCAAGACACTTCAGCAGCGTGCTCTTGCCCGAACCGCTTGGACCGATCAGACCCACGACCTCGCCCGGCTGGACGATCATGTCCACGCCTTTCAACGCATCGACCGCCGCGTCGCCCTCGCCGTAGCGCTTGGTCAGGCCGCTGATTTCGATCGCAGGATGCCCCACCGCTAACCTCCAATCGCCGTTGCCGGATCCACCCGCAGCGCCGCGCGGATCGCGACGATGCTCGCCAGCGCGGAAATCGCCAGCACCAGCACGGCCCCTAGCACCGCGTCGCCCGGCAGCAGCAGCACGTACTTCGGAAAAATCGGCGCCCACAGCGTCGCCGCGGTCTTGCCGACGATGAAGCCGATGGCGCCCAGGCCCAGCGCCTGCTGCAGGATCATCGCGGCGATGGTGCGGTTGCGCGCGCCGATGAGTTTCAGCACCGCGATCTCGCGCACCTTGTTCAGCGTCATGGTGTAGATGATGAAGGCGACAATGGCGGCGCTGACCACGGAGAGGATGACGAGGAACATGAAGATCTGCTTGGCCGAGGTGGCGATCAGCTTCGCCACCAGAATGTCGTCCATGTCGGCGCGCGTGTACGCTTCCAGGTGCTTCCAGCGCCGGATTTCGCCGGCCACCACCGCCTCGTCGGCGTGCGGCGCCAGGCGCAGCATGACGACGTTCACATTGCGGCTGCTCGCCTGGCTCGCCTGCACCGCTTCGAGCAACCCCGGCACACCCGGGCGGTTGAACGCCGGATTGGCGGCGGTGCGCGCGCGCTCGTTGACGAGGGCATCGTTGTCCTTGAGGAACTGCACCTCCTGCGCGTCCTTGAGCGGAACGAAAATCATCGGATCGCCGCCCGAGGACACCATGCGCCGCGTCAACCCGACCACCGTGTACTCGTGGCGGCGGATGCGGATGCGCTCGCCCAGCTTCAGCCCGCTGCGCAGGTCGGCGATGGCCTCGTAGTGCGAGCGCGTGATCGGTCTGCCTGCGACCAGGTAGGCCGGCTCGCCCGGATGCCCGGGCTCGAAGCCGACGAGCATCACGCGCACCTCTCCGCCCTCGTGCTGGATCTGCATCGTCAGATAAGTCACATTCCCGGCCGCGGCGACGCCGGGAATGCCGAGCAGGCTGCGATAGGCGTCGTCGCGCACGCTGGACGGTTCGGCATACGGACCGAGCGTATCGCGCTGCACCACCCATAGATCCGCGCCGCCGTTCTGCAGCAACACCCGGCCGTCGTCCACCAGGCCGCGATAGATCCCCGCCATCGACAGCGTCAGACCGACGAGCAGGCCGAGCCCGACCCCGGTGAAGACGAACTTGCCCCAGCCGTGGAGAATGTCGCGACCGGCCAGATTGATCATGATCCGGCGCCGACGATCGCGGCAACGACTTTGACGCTCGCGTCCTCCTTCAATGCCTGCGCGCTGTGCACGACGACCTCGTCGCCGGCCTGCAGGCCCTCGACAATCTGGCTGCGCCCGTCCAGCGTGGTAATCCCGAGCTTCACCGGCTGGAACGCGACGCGGCCCTCGACCAATCGCCATACGCCGTCCTGGCGCTGCAGCCGCTTCACCGCCGCCGCCGGCACCGAGCGCGCCTGCTGCAGCTCGGCGGTGCGGATCGTGACTTCGACCAGCTCGCCGATGGAAATGCCTTCGGGCCTCGCCGCAAAACCGACATTGACGATGCGCTCTTCGGTGACCGCATCGCTCACCCAATCGACGCGTTCTACCTGCCCTTGATAGGCGCGGTTGGAATCCGAGCGCAACACGATCTGGGCCGCCTGGCCCAGGCGCACGCCGCCCGCCTGTCCCTGGTCGATCCGCGCCTTGATCCACAGGCTCGCCGGATCGATCACCTGCAGTACCGCCTGGCCCGCGACCACCGTGGTGCCGGGCTCGACCAGACGCGCACTGACCACCCCGTCGACCGGGCTCACGAGCCGCGCCTGCGCGCGCAATTTGCCCACTCCAGCGACATCGGCCAGCGCGCGCTCGCGGTCGCGCCGCGACACCGCCAGTTGCGCCGCCGCCGCCTCCGCCGCCGCCTTTGCCGCATTCGCTTCGTGCCCCTTGGCATCGCTGGCCTCCGCGCTGACGAAGCCGCGCGCGCGCAGTTCGGCGTAGCGCCGCGCACTGGCGCCGGCGAGCTGCGCCCGGCTCTGCGCTTCGGCGAGCTGGGCTTCGGCGGCGTGGATCGCGCTGGCGGCGCGTTCGGCCGCGATGCGCCCGCTGGCGAGGCGGTCCTCGAGATCCACCGGATCGAGTTCGGCGAGCAACTGCCCTGCCCTGACCGTATCGCCCTGATCGACCAGCACGCGCGCGACGCGGCTGGCGAGCGTGGGACCGAGCGCGAAACTGCGGCGCGCCTCGACCGTGCCGATGCCGAAGGTGCTCGCGATGAGCTGCCCCTGTTCCACCTTGGCCAGGGTGACCTTGGTCGGCGCCAGCGGGCCCTGATTCGACGCCAGCCAGCCAAGCAACACGGCGGCACCGATGAGCACAGCCGCCGCCACCGCCTTGCCGCCCAGGCGCAGGTTCATGTTTTGCTCCTTCCGCAATAGCCGTGCAGCAGCAAGGGAAGCAGCCGCCGCGCGCGTTTCGTCATCCCGGCCTCGTCCCCGCCCAGGGCAGCCTGTATCACCAGGCTTTGCACCGCGCCGATGAACAGCACCGGCGCGAGCGCGGTATCGAGATCTGCAGGCAGCTCGCCCGCCGCGCTGGCCTGCTTGAACAGCAGTGTGAGCTGCTTGCGGTACTCGCCCATCATCGCGCGCACTTCCACACGCGCCGGCGTATCCCCCGGATACTGCAGCTCGTGGAACATGACGCGCGGAACGCCGGGATTCGCGGCGATGAAGGCCACGTGCGCGAGGAATGCCTGCTCGATCCGGGCGAGCGGCGTATCCGCCTTCGCCACAGCCGCGGCGAAGACCGCGCCCAGCGATGCCCGCACCCAGGCGAACACGGCCAGCCAGATCGCCTCCTTGTCGGCGAAATGGCGGAAGATCGCGCCCTGGGTGACGCCGATGCGTTCTGCAATCGCCTGGGTCGTGATCGCGTCGGGGCCGCGCTCACGCGCGAGCGCGAGCACGGCGGCAACGATCTCGCGCTGGCGCGCGTCGGTCAAATGGCGCTGGCGCGGCGCAGCGCGGGCAGAATTTGAAATGTTCATGGATCCGGGGGTTGCTTGTAAGTAATTGGATACTATCTTACCGGAGCGGCGACGGATTGGCAAGCCCGCCAAAAGTCCGACAGCGCGCCGGCCCCAATGAGAATGAAACCATGCAGTTCCCGGATTTCTTCGAGGCCGCACCCCGGATCACCGTGCGCGACCCGCTCGCCCGGTTTCTCGGCGCGGCAGTGGACGGAATTATCGAATACCGCTATGCCGACGCGGTCAAGCTCGCCGGGCATTCCTGCCCGACCGTAGCCTCGGCCTACCTGATGACCCGCGCCGCGCTGGCCGCGCTCTACCCCCTCTACCCCAATACCCTGCCCGAGCGCGGCGGCATCCGGGTCGAGCTGCGCGAAGACAGCCTGGAAGGCGTAACCGGCGTCGTCGCCAACGTCGCCAGCTTGCTCACCGGCGCGACGCACGACACCGGCAGACTTGGGTGGATAGGAGCAGGGCCGCGCCGCTCACGGCTGCGGGAACGGACGCCCGAGTCCTGGCACCAGGAACTTGATTGACATTACATCATATTATGATATATTAGCTTCATCGGTGTCGCCAGGAATGCATCCAAAGCCGAGCCGTACGCTGGAGGAATGCGGACCACAATCGGTCTGACTCACTGCAGGAGAGCGCCATGAGCCCATCGCAAATGCCGAAAATGATCCTTTCGTTTCACGAAGGTTGGGACGACCTGATAAGAATTCACCCGTCCATTGCCCGCATGTTTGCCCTGGTGGTTTTGCCCCTGTCGTTGCTGCCGGCGGCGATGATCTATTACGCCGGGGGCAATTACGGCGATGTATTTGCCGCCGGCGTTTCGCCCGGCCAGTGGCATGCATCCGCCGGAATATTCTTTGTCGCAGAATTGCTCACCGTTCCGCTGATGGCTTGGCTGATTCACCTCGTTTCCCGCGCGAACGGCGTTGCAGCCGACTATCACGCATGTTTCACCCTCGCCGCGATTGCGCCGATCCCGCTGTGGATTTCATCGCTGGTGTTGTTCGTGCCGAATCTGGCCGTCGGCGTTGCCGTCGGCGGGCTGGCCTTGCTCTGCTCGCTCGGGCTGACCTATCGCGGTGTATACGCGCTGCTGCGAATGCATGACGACATTCGCGCGCTGCAAATGGCGACGGTCATTACCGGCGTCGGCCTGTTCGCCTGGCTGTTACTGATGCAGATTGTGCTGATGCACTGATTTATCTCAACCGGCGCGACTGCGACACCTGCGCGCAGCGCGCTTGTCCGCGCAGCGGTATTGAGGCAGGATGCGGCGCGCAGTTCCGATATTTATCGCCCGCTGGATGCTCCATGCCCAAACCCGACGCCCTCCCCCTGAACAAGCATGACTTCGAAGTGCTTGCGGATTTTCGCTATCAAATCCGCAAATTCGTCAGATTCAGCGAGCAGGTCGCGCGGCAGCACCAGATCAAACCCCTGCAGTACCTGTTGTTGCTGCACATAAAAGGCTATCCCGGTCGCGACTGGGCGACGGTCGGAGAACTCGCGGAGCGTTTGCAAGCGCAGCATCACGGGGTTGTCGCGCTGATTTCCCGTTGCGAAAAACAGGGCTTTGTCGAACGCCGCCGTTCCACCGAGGATCGGCGGCGGATCGAGATCCACCTGTTGAAGAACGGAGAAAGAGTGCTCGACGAACTGGCGCGCCTGCACCGCGCCGAGTTGCTGTCCTTGCAGGGCCGTTTCGTCGTGCCGGCAATGCAGGCTTTCGATCACCGATAGCAAACCATCGTGGGGGCTAATGCGCGTGCCCGGCGTGATGCTGGCCATGCAGCGTGCCCTGCGCCGCCTGCCATAGCTGCTCCACATAGTGGACATAGGGCACATAGGCCTCGACGTAGGCACGCCCCGCCCCGACGTCGTCCGGATCGAACTTGCGCCGGCCCAGCACGGCGTCGAAATGCTTGTGCACGCCCTCGCGTACCGCATTGCTGAGCAATTTCTCCACCTGCTCGATCGAGCCGCTCTCGAGCGCCTTGTCGGCTGCCGGAACCGCCGGGCCGAGATCGCGGCCGGCCGGCTTCAAACCGGCGAATGGCGCGCCTTCCCCGGCCCGATGGATGCGCACCAGCGTTTCGAAGAAATGGGTGTCGGCGAGTTCACGCGCCTGTCCGCCGAATTTGCGCACCGACCGCGCTTGGTCGAACACTTTTCGGATCTCGCCCTCGTCTTCGGCCCGCACCCAGGGCAGGACCAGGTTGACGTTGCCGCTTTCGAGCGCCTTGCGTGCGACCGTCACCACCGGTCCATCCAGTCCATCGCAATGCCCAAGCGCCCAGACCAGCGCCAGGCCGCCGTTGCCCAAACCGATGGTGTCCGTGACAAGTGCACCGGCAGAGTCGTCCAGCCCGAAATACTGGGCCAGCGATTTCCAGGTCAAATACAGTATGCCGGCAAGCAGCGCCGGCGCCGCGCGCGATTTCAACAAGTTTTGTATGTTCATGGTTTCCACCTTGGAAAGGTCGCAATGGCCCTGGACCCCGCTGCAAAATGAATTTTGCAGCAGACCGGTCCAGGGAAGCATGAAGGGAGGTATCCCCTCATTTTGAAACAAGGTCTCAATGCTTGTGCGTGGCCGCGGCCGTTTCCGCAACCTCGCCGTGGGCGGGACTCGCAGCCGCTGCGTGGATCCGCTCGACCGAATGGATATAACCGACATACGCCTTCACGTACTCCTGGCCGGCCGCAACGTCGTCAGCCTTGAAGTTCTTCTTCGCCATGACTTCCTTGAATTGCCCCCCCACGCTTTTATGCACCGCCTGCGTGAGCAGCTTCGCCAAAGGCTCGACTGATCCGGTTTCGAGCGCCCTGTCACCGGCCAGCACCGCCGGGCCAAGATCGCGGCCCGCGGGTTTTATCCCGGTATATGGCGCCCCTTCTCCGGCGCGATGCACCCGCACCAGGGTCTCGAAGAAGTAGTTGTCAGCCAGTTCTTTGGCCGAAGGATTCAGCCGCCTGACCTCGAGCGCCTTGCTGAACGCGTCCTTGATCTGCGCTTCGTCGGTGTGTTGCACCCAGATCAGCACGCGATTCACGTTGCCGCTGTCGAGCGCCTGTTGCGCTGATTTGATCACCGGCCCGTCCACGCCGTCGCAATGCGCGGATGCGGGGCCCGCCGCGAACAGCAGTGCCGCCGAGATGGTCGCCAGGGCCGCAGCCTTGGCAGTGATTTGATGAATTTTCATGGTAAGTGATTCTCCAATGTTGGTTACGGACTTCATTCTCATCCGGGATGCGCCGCAAACAGCAGCGCATCCCGGCCCGGTCCCGATTCGACCGGGCCCTGCTCATATAAACGAAGCCGCCGGGGATTTGTTCCAGGATTATTTCAGGCCGCGATGCGCGCGCCGCTCTGGATCAGCGCGCGCGCAGTTGCTGCGCGCCGGCGCTGTCTTGCGAATCCTGCTTGAGCAGCAAGTCCGCGAGGGCGGCCCGCTGCTCCGGATTCAGCATCTCGCGCTCCTTCAGCAGTTGCGCGATGACGCTGCGCTGCTGCGCCTCCTGCAGCGCGAAAATCCGCGCGCGCGCGCGCTCGATCACCGCCGCGTCTGGCTGCGCGGAGAACATCTCGCGCACCAGGCGCTCGCGCTGAGTCTGGATCTCCCGGCCCGCGTCATTCAATGTCGTCACGAAATCCTGCTCCATCACATGCCAGCGCTCGCGCTGCACGCGATCGAGCTTCAGGTAATCCGGCACGCGTTCGTGGCCCATGCCGAAGAACGCCAGTTCGGTCGCGCCTTCGGCGCGCCAGGCCTGAAACCATGCGCCGGCGAGCACGCCCGCATTGACTAGCAGGGACAGCGCGAGCAGCAGATAAACCCAGTAGCGTTTCATGTCAGCGTCCCGTCGGCTTGCAGGCTTGCAGCGCCGGGCACAATGCGCCCGGCGGAGTCGCGGCGAAAGCCGCCATTTGCAGTGCACCAGGTTGCGCCGTGACCTGGATTCCGAGCATCAGCGCGCTGCCGAGATAGACTCCGAGCGAAAGCGAGAGCGCGCCGCCAAGCGCCGCCGGCGCGAGCTGCCACCAGCGCAAACGCTGCGGCTGCGGCTGCGGCTGCGGCTTGGACTTCGGCACGCCCGCGGCGTCAATACGGCGGTCCACCAGGGAAGCGAAGTCGACGTCCGGAACAAGCTCGGGCAGTGCGGCGAAGCGGGTCCGCAACTGCCTGAACCCGGCCAGTACCGGCGCGCAGACCGCGCAGCCCGCGACATGCGCATCGAGCGCAAGGCGCGCGGGCTCATCGAGTTCATTGTCGACCAGGGCGGAGAGCGCCTCGGTTCTTGGACATTGTTCGGTAGGGCTCATGGCCGGTTCCTCGCGTAAATCTCGATCAAGGCGGCGCGCGCCCGCGCCAGCCGCGACTTCACCGTCCCCTCGCTCAGCGACAGCACGCGTCCGATCTCGTCGTAAGACATATCTTCCACCTCGCGCAACAGCAATATTTCCCGGTGTTCCGGCGCCAATTTTTTCAGGCTCGCTTCCAATTGCCGCACTTCCTGCGTGGCCTGCGCCTGTCGCTCCGGATCGGGCTCGCATCCGGGCGCGTCGAATCCGTCCTCCAGCGGCACGAACTCGACCAGCTTGCGCCGCCGTAGGGCATCGAGCGCGGTGTTGTTCGCAATGCGGAACAGCCAGGTGCGGAACTGCGCCTCGGGCTGCCACTGCGGCAGCGCCTGCCAGGCCTTGACGAACGCGTCCTGCGTCAGCTCCAGCGCGTCGTCGTGCGATCCGAGCATGCGCAGCAAATAGCGGTAGACGCGATCCTGATGGCGCCGCACCAGTTCGGAAAACGCTTTCCGATCGCCTGCTTGCGCGCGCCTTACCCAGTCTTCGTCGGGGCCATCGGAGGCCAGCACACCGTTCACCTCATCCTATAAACGAATGGCGACAAAATAGGTTCCCCCAATATGATACGACTTTGCTCAGCTGTCCTGGATTGGCGGATGCGTGCGCGACTATTCCCGGCCATGCAAGAGCGCGACGACGCCGCGCTGCTTGAATATGAAGCCTTGCGTTTGCAAACTCAACGAGCGAGATCAAATCCAGCAATCGGGACCGCTGCGATGCCGGGATCCCGGGTTCGAACTGGCGCTTAAAGTGAGCCGGCCCGTCTGGATCCGTTTGGTCGCTTCGTTCACTTCCCCGGTAAGCCGGGTCTTCCCGGCACCCCACGTGCACCCGGACTACCGAAGCTAATGCTTGAGACAAGACACTATTGCCGTCATGGTTTTACTCTCCGCGCGGCAGTTTGAAATTCTTTGACGTGAGTTAAATCTTTCCGTAGAGTCCTTCAGTAGAGTTCATCAGTAGTGTCCATCGGAACCGGGGCGAGTCGGCGCCGCCGGCCTCAACCATAAACAATACCGCCACCGAGGAGGCCACAAAAATGAACAACCAGTCTGACGAAGAAGCCATCCCCTTGATGCAGAAACTTCTGGACAACCCCTTCCTGCTGCTGTTTATCGGCGTCATGGTTCCAATGCTGGTCTACACCCTCTGGGGCGTCATAGAAATTCTGACGGTTCCGCTTGCCAAATAAGCAGCGGTCGATGCATCGCGCGTCTTTTAAACGAGGGGTGAGAATATGAGCGCAATACTGCCGCCGTCAGATCGACTCTGGTGGAAACAGCCTTTGGATCGCGTCGAAGGGACTTGGATCCTGATCGCCTTTATCTGGTGCATGATCATGTTTGCCATGATGGTCGGCTGGCACATCTACGGCAAGCAGAACCTGTCGACCGAAACCTACAAGACCACGCGCGAGATGTTCACGGCGAAGACGCAGGCCGTGGTGGACAAGTACACCGTGCGCACGGAAACCGACAAGAAGATCCCGGTGGTGCATCCGCCTGCGGGCAGCGATGTCTATCTCATTTCACGCCTCTGGGATTGGTGGCCGATCCTCGAACTCGAGAAAGACAAGACCTATCGCCTTCATCTCACGTCGATGGACTACAACCACGGCTTTTCGCTGCAACCGGTCAACATCAACATACAGGTCGTGCCCGGTTATGAGCATGTGGTCAAGGTGACGCCGAACCAGTCCGGAATTTTCTCCATCATCTGCAACGAATACTGCGGGATCGGCCATGCCAATATGGCCGGCCGCATCTACGTCAAGTAAGGGGGAGGCGCCAATGACTACCTACCGCACCTGCCCGCGTTCCGGGCTGCAGTTCGATACCCAGGCGGAGAAACTGATGCTGGCCAATGCCGTCGCGGCAGTGGTCTATTTGCTGATTGGAGGCATACTCGCCGTGGGCGTGGTGCTGACGCGCTGGCCCGCGGTGCACTGGCTCGCCGCCGACAATTTCTACATGGTGCTGACCGCCCACGGCATCGACATGCTGATCTTCTGGATCATTTTCTTCGAGATCGCGGTCCTGTATTTCTGTTCCTCGACCCTGCTGCGCTGCCGCATCGCCACGCCTAGAATTGCCTGGCTGGGCTTCGCCCTGATGCTGATCGGTTCGGTCACGACCAACGTTGCCGTTTTTCAGGGCGACTCCAGCGTGATGATGACCTCCTACGTGCCGATGATGGCGCAGCCGCCGTTCTATCTCGGACTTATCCTGTTCGCGGTGGGCGCGCTGATCGGCTGCTTCGTCTTCTTCGGCACGCTGGTCGTGGCCAAGAACGAGAAAACCTACCAGGGCTCGGTGCCGCTGGTCACCTTCGGCGCGATCACCGCCGCCATTATCGCGGTGTTCACCATTGCCTCTGGCGCGATCATCCTGATTCCCACTTTCCTGATGTCGGTGGGCATCGTCAAGGAGGTGGATCCCCTGGTGTATCGCACCATCTGGTGGGCCTTCGGCCACTCCTCGCAGCAGATCAACGTCGCGGCGCACATTTCGATCTGGTACGCCATCGCCGCCATCTGCTTCGGCGCCAAACCGATGTCCGAGCGCGTCAGCCGCGGCGCCTTCCTGCTCTACATCCTGTTCCTGCAGCTGGCAAGCGCGCATCACCTGTTGGCGGACCCCGGACTGAGCACCGAGTGGAAAGTGGTCAATACCAGCTACTTCATGTACTTCGCAGTGCTCGCTTCGATGATCCACGGCCTCACCATTCCCGGCGCCATCGAGGTCGCACAGCGCGAGAAAGGATTCACCAAAGGCCTGTTCGAATGGCTGAGAAAAGCGCCGTGGGGTAATCCCGTGTTCTCCGGCATGTTCATTTCCCTGATCGGCTTCGGTTTCCTCGGCGGTATCTCCGGGGTGATGATGGGCACGGAACAATTGAACATGATCATCCACAACACCATCTACGTTCCCGGCCACTTCCATGCCACGGTGGTGATCGGCACCACGCTTGCGTTCATGGCATTGACCTATTTCCTGATACCGGTACTGTTCAAGCGCGAAATGATCAGCCCGGGGCTGGCGAAACTGCAGCCTTACCTGTTCGGCCTGTCGATGTACTTCTTCGTTCTGGTGATGATGGGTGCGGGAACTTTGGGCGTCTCCCGCCGCCATTGGGACATGGCCATGGGCGGTTCGCCGTTTGCCTACGAGTTTCCCGGCGCCGCCTACCTGATGATGGGCCTGGTCGGGATCTCGGGTGTAGCGGCCATAGTCGGCGGCGCGCTGTATATCTACATTACCGTCGGCTCGCTGCTCTGGGGCAAGAAACTGGACGTCGGCGCGCTCAGTCAGAAGACGGTGCCGATTCCGGTTTTCCCCTCTACCGTTTCGCTCCAGGGGCATGGATCAGCCGGCTTCGCGGCGCCGGGCACGTTCGCCCTGGCGATGGTGTTCCTGGTCGCGTTCGTGCTGTATTACTTCATCAACTGGAAGTATCTGTCCCAGGTCTGGGGACTCAGCTGATGCCCGGCCGCGGACGTACGCCGTGATGCACTGGCCCGGACGACGACGGCTCGGTCGATTGCACCCGCTGCCGTAGCAAGCAGATCGAGCACAGGCAAACATGGACACGACGCTACGCAGCAATGACGCCGCGCACCTCGCGCGCAAGATCCTTGGGCTGTTCAAGCTGCGCATCGGTTTTGTCATCATGATCACTGCCCTGGCCGGCTTCGCCGTCACCCCCGGGGCCGGGTCTGGCGGGATCCCGCTTGCGGTGCTCGCGCTCGCCGTGCTGATCTCCTCGGCGAGTGCAGGTGCGTTCAACCAGTACGTAGAGTACGAGACCGACCGCTTGATGCTGCGTACCCGCGGCCGCGCCTTCGCTACCGGCGAGTTGCCGCATACGCCGGCGTGGCTGGCGCTGATAGTCGTTCTGCTGGCAGGATCGGTCGCGGCGGCCTGGTATGCGACCAATCCGCTCGCCGCGCTGTATGTTTTCCTCGGCGCATTTTTCTATGCCGTCGTCTACACCGTCTGGCTCAAGCGCCGCACCTGGCTCAACATCGTCGTCGGCGGGCTGGCGGGGAGTTTTTCCGTGCTCGCAGGCGCCGCGGCGGCGAATCCACAACTGGGCGCGGTGCCGCTTCTGCTCGCGCTGGTGCTGTTCCTGTGGACGCCGCCCCATTTCTGGAGCCTGGCCATCGCCAACAGTTCCGACTATGCAAGGGCGGGCGTGCCGATGCTGCCGGTGGTGGTCGGCAATGCGCGCGCCGCGCAAATCGTGTTCGCCAGCGCCCTCGCGCTGGTCGGCGTTTCGCTGCTGCCTGTCGTCTTCGGCGCGGGTCTGATCTATTTCGCCGGCGCCCTCGCCGGCGGCGCCCATTTCATCCGCAAAACGTGGCAACTGGCGCGCGCGCCCAGTCGCAAGACGGCGATGAGTTCGTTCCACGCATCGCTGGCTCAACTGAGCCTGTTGCTTTTGGCCGCGATGACCGACGCGCTGCTATTCTGAGCGGGAACCGCTTGCGCCCGATTGCCGCGGCCACGCCCGGAACGGGATCGGTTCATCAAATCATGCAGCCTTCCAGAGAGCAATTCGTGGCGGCTTGCACCGGCCCTGCCGCTCACGGCCGGTGGCGTCGCCTTTACGCCGGCGCAATACTGCCGATCTTCTGTTGTGCAGCCGTCCCCGCCGCGGCGGTGGAAGGCGCTGCGCCCGGCGTTGACGTCGCGCCGGCGTACGCCCCCGCCGTGGACCAGACCGCCGCCTTGCGTGCCAGTCAGGCCGCAGTCGGGCGCACCATCGGCGACTACACCTTGCAGGACCGCGAGGGACGAGCCGTTCGCCTGTCGAGCTACCGCGGCAAACCGCTGCTGGTGAGCTTCATTTACACCGGCTGTTTTCAGATCTGCCCAACGACCACCCGGGCGTTGCAACAAGCAGCGTCGGTCGCACGGGATGCCCTCGGCGACGGCCGGTTCAATGTGATCAGTATCGGCTTCAACCAGCCGGCCGACTCGCCGCTGGCGCTCAAGTCCTTCGCCGCCCAGTACGGCATCAACTCGCCCAACTGGGAATTTCTCAGCCCGCCCGCTGCCATCGTGCCGGACCTGGCGCGCGACTTCGGCTTCGAGTTCGCCGCCACCGCGGCGGGTTTCGACCACCTGCTGCAGGTCAGCGTGGTTGACGCCGAGGGACGCATCTATCGTCAGATTTACGGCGAGGACTACTCCGCCGACTATCTTACCGAACCGCTCAGGCAGCTCATCACCGGCACCCCCGTGACCGACGCCACCAGCCTCTCCGCGATCCTCGAGCAGGTACGCATACTGTGCTCGGTATATGACCCGCGCACCGGCAAGTATCGCGTCAGCTACGCTATCATCCTCGAGATCGCCGGCGGCGCGACCTTCCTCGTTTGGATCATCTGGTTCTTCCTCGGCGAATGGTTGACGCGTAGACGCGCGGCGAGGCGCGCTGGGGCATGATGCGCGGGGCTCTGATCGCCTACCAGCGCATTGAGCACGGTTTCGATAGGGTCTTCGGCGCTGCGCTGAACCCCTGGCGCCATCTCGGCGCGCTCGGCTTCCTGTTCTTCTGGATTATCGCCATCACCGGACTGTATCTTTACGCCGTGCTCGACACCTCGGTCGACGGCGCCTATCGCTCCATAAACTGGCTGTCGCGCGAGCAGTGGTACTTCGGCGGCGTGCTGCGCAGCCTGCACCGCTACGCCGCCGACGCCTTCCTGGTGGTCACTATGTTGCATCTCGCGCGCGAATTTCTGCTCGGGCGCTACACCGGCTTTCGCTGCTTTTCCTGGCTCACCGGCGTACCGCTGCTGTGGTTCGTCTATATCTCCGGCGTCGTCGGCATTTGGCTGAGATGGGACCAGCTGGCGCAATTCTCCGCCGCCGCCACCGCCGAATGGCTCGATTGGCTGCCCGTGTTCGCCGCGCCGCTGACACGCAATTATCTGCACGCAAGTGCCGTCAGCGACCGGCTGTTCTCGCTGTTCATTTTCGTTCATATCGGGGTGCCGCTGTTGCTGATCTTCGGCCTGTGGTTCCACATTCAGCGCATCAGCCGCGCCGAGGTGTTTCCGCCACCTGCGCTTGCGGTGGGCTCGCTGCTCGCCCTGTTGGCATTGTCCCTGGCGCTGCCGGTCGCGAGCCAGGCCGCGGCCGACCTTTCCCTGGTTCCGGGTCCGCTCGCCCTCGACTGGTTCTACCTGTTCTGGCAGCCGCTGATGTACGCCACCTCGGCCGGCGCGGTGTGGGCGTTCGTCACTTGCGCAACCGTGCTGCTGTTCGTCTTGCCGGCCCTGCCGCATACTGCTGCCTCACCGGTCGCAGAGGTACACCCGGACAATTGCAACGGCTGCCGCCGCTGCTTCGAGGATTGCCCCTACGCCGCCATTGTCATGGTGCCGCATCCCGATGGAATCCCGGGCCGGCAGCTCGCCCAGGTGATTCCCGATCTGTGCGCAAGTTGCGGCATCTGCGCCGGCGCCTGCCCGTCGTCCACTCCGTTCCGCAGCGCGGCCGACCTGGTCAGCGGCATCGACATGCCGCAAATGCCGGTGGGCGAACTGCGGCGGGCACTGGAACGCGGACTGGCGCAGTTCGAGGGTGAAAACGGGATAGTCGTGTTCGGCTGCGATCAGGGCGCAAACGTGGCGAGCCTGGCGGGCAAGGACCTTGCAGGTTTCAGCCTGATCTGCACCGGCATGCTGCCGCCCGCCTTCGTCGAATACGCGCTGCGCGGCGGGGCCGCGGGCGTACTGGTGACCGGCTGTCGCGCGGGCGGCTGCGCGTTCCGCCTGGGCAATCGCTGGACCGGGGAGCGTCTCGCCGGAATGCGCGAGCCGCATTTGCGCACCCGCCCGCCGGGCAAAGCCCTGCGCATCGCCTGGGCGGATCGCGGCGAGGAGGCCGGGCTTGCCGTCGCGCTCGACGATTTGCGCCAGGCGCTGGCGGCAGAACGGCTGCACAATGCGGATCCAATTGCGCATCCGATCGCGGAACCGATCGCCTCCTCGACAAGGATGACAGCGCATGGCTAGACCGATTTCCTGGATAGGCCAGGCGCTGCTCTACGGGCTGTTCGCGCTGATCATCGGCTATTTCTCCAGCTCGCCGCCTTACCGGCATTTGCCGGCCGACCAGGCGCTGATCAAGCTGAGTTTCAGCCACGAAGGAAAGCTGGTCTCGGCATGCCGCCAGCGCAGCGCGGAAGAGCTCGCGAAACTGGCGCCGAACATGCGCGCACCCATGGACTGCCCGCGCGGGCGCTCGCCGGTCATCGTCGAAATCGATCTGGACGGCGTCCCGGCCTACCGGCATGTGGCCACGCCATCCGGGCTGTCCAAGGATGGCGCCTCGACCGTCTATCACCGATTCCCCGTGCACGCGGGGGAACACCGCCTCGCAATTCGCCTGAACGACGACGCGCGCGCCACCGGTTTCAACTATCGCCGCGAGGAAGTGGTGACGTTGAAACCGGGCAAGGTGCTGGTAATCGACTTCAACCGGGAAGCCGGCGGGATCACCCTGCAATGAACGCGCCTACGATTCCTCCGCCCGAGTACGCATTGCCGCTGCCGGACGGCGCCCGGCAAGCGCTGGCACGAGCCTGGTTGTGGCTGGGCCTGCTTTCGCTGATCGGTTCGGGCGTGTTCTCGGTGTTGCTGGTGCTATCGCGCACCCCGGTTTTGCAGAACGTTTTTCCGGTCGCGGATTTCTTCCATGTCGCGCTGGTGGCCCATGTCGATCTGTCGGTGCTGGTGTGGTTCGTCGCCAACGCCGGCATGCTGTGGAGCATCAACAGCTCCACCCATGCCCTGAGCTGGGGCTGGCTTGCCCTGTGGGGCTGTGCGCTCGGAGTGGCGCTGATGTCGCTCGCGCCGTTCATCGGCCGCGGCGCCCCCATCATGGCGAATTACATTCCGGTACTGAGCGACCCGATCTTTATCTCCGGGCTGCTCGTGTTCGGCGCCGGTTTCGCCGCGCTGGTGTTGCGCAGCCTCGTGCTTGCCCCGGTCCTGGGTGTGAGTTTCAACGGCGGCGGCGCTCTGCGCTTCGGCCTGAATGCGGCTGCCGTCTCCGCCGCCGTCGCAATACTGGCGTTCGCCTGGTCCTATGCCGCGGTCCCGGCATCGTTGGACGGCAAGGCGTATTACGAAATCCTGTTCTGGGGTGGCGGCCACGCGCTGCAATTCACCTGGACCTTGCTGATGCTGGTGGCGTGGATCTGGCTCATCAGCGCCTGCGGCGCGCGCGTGCCACTGAGCCCGCGCGTGGCACTGCTGATGTTCCTGCTCGCCCTGGTCTGTGTATTCGTCACCCCCTACGCCTATCTGGCGTATGGCGTCGCCTCGGTCGAACACCGCAACCTGTTGACCTGGGCCATGCGCATTGGCGGCGGGCTGGCGATCCTGCCGATGAGCCTCGCGGTGTTGGTGGCACTGCGCCCGGCCGCGGATATGCGCGAGGACGCAAGGCCGCTGCGCGCGGCACTCATTTCCTCGGTAGCGTTGTTTGCAGTCGGCGGCATTATCGGCATTTTCATCAGCGGCAACAACGTCAAGATTCCCGCTCATTACCACGGCTCTATCATCGGCGTGACGCTCGCCCTGATGGGACTGGTCTACCACCTGCTGCCGCAGCTAGGCTATGCCGCGCCAGTCGGCAGGCTGGCCACCTGGCAGCCTATCCTCTACGGCGCGGGACAATTGATGCACATCGCCGGCCTGGTATGGTCGGGCGGCTACGGCGTGCAGCGCAAAGTGGCCGGCGCCGGGCAGGTGCTCAGGACCAGCGGCGAAATCGCCGGGATGGGCCTGATGGGATTGGGCGGACTCATCGCCATCATCGGCGGCCTGCTGTTCGTGGTGGTGGTGATCCGCGCCGTCCGCGACGGCAACAGAGCGGCCGGGCGATGATCAAACACCTGCAACGCGGCATGCGCTGGCTGTTCATGCGCGTCGAAGCCCTGTTCAACGCCGCCTTCGGCGACAAGCTCAATCCGCTCTATCACCTCGGTGCCATCAGCTTCTTCCTGTTCTGGCTCGTCGCCATCAGCGGGCTTTACCTTTACGTCTTCTTCAAGACCGGCGTGGCCGACGCCTATGCATCGGTGCTGGCCCTGACCGAGGATCAATGGTACGCCGGCGGCATCATGCGCAGCGTCCATCGCTACGCCTCCGACGCCATGGTGCTGACCATGCTCGTGCACATGCTGCGTCACTTCGCGTTCGACCGGTTTCGCGGCTTTCGCTGGTTCTCGTGGATGACCGGCGTGATGCTCATCTGGCTGGTCTATGTTTCCGGAATCAACGGCTATATGCTTGCCTGGGACAAGCTGGCGCAATTCGTCGTCGTCGCCAGCTTCGAATGGCTGGACTGGCTGCCGATATTCGACGGCGCCCTGATCCGCAACTTTATCTATCAGTCGAGCGTCAACGACCGCTTCTTCTCGCTGCTTTCCTTTATTCACATCGGCCTGCCGCTGCTGGTGCTGCTGTTGATGTGGATCCATGTGCAGCGCGTACCCAAGGCGAGCACCAATCCGCCGCGGACCATCATGGTCTGCCTGCTGCTCACCCTGCTTGCCCTGGCGCTGGTCGAGCCCGCGCTGAGCCAGGGCGGCGCGGCGGATTTCAGCGTGGTGCCAAGCGAGCTTGCGCTCGACTGGTTCTATCTGATGGTATTTCCGCTGCTGTACCTCTGGCCGCTGGGCCGGGTCTGGCTGCTGCTCTTTGCCGCGACCGCATTGTTTGCCGTCCTGCCCTGGCTGCCGCCGCAATTCCGCCGCGGCGCAAAGCGCGAATTCCAGATGCGCGTACATCCCGACAACCGCAATGTCGCCATACGCGCAGGCGAAACCGTTCTCGAAGCGGGACTGCGCGCCGGGATAGCCCTGCCGTTCGAATGCCGCAACGGCGCCTGCGGCAAATGCAAGTGCACCCTGCTCCACGGCAGCGTCGACTACGGTGTGTATCAGGCAAGCGCGCTGACAGAGGCCGAGAAGACGCTGGGAACGGCGCTCATGTGCTGCGCCGTTCCCCGCTCCGACCTGGAAATCGAATACGCGGCGGGCGACGCGGCCGCGGCAGCAAGCGTGCAGACTTATGTCGGACGCGTGCACGGCATGGAGCGCCTGTCCGACGAGGTCATGCGCGTCACGGTTTCCGTGCCTGGCGGCGAAGCTCCGCGTTTCACCGCCGGCCAGTACATCAATATCCTGCTCGCGGACGGACAGCGGCGCGCTTTCTCGTTCGCCAATCCGCCGCATCAAGGCGAGCACATCGAATTGCACGTCCGGCTGATCGCCGGCGGCCGGTTCACGACCTACGTATTCAATCAAATGAAGGTCGGCGACGATTTGCGCTTCGAGGGACCGCTGGGGTCATTCTGCCTGCGCGAGAGCGAGCGGCCCATCATTTTCGTCGCCGGTGCAACCGGCTTCGCGCCGATCAAGAGCATAGTCGAGGACGCGTTTCATCGGGGCATGCGCCGGACTATGCTGCTGTACTGGGGAGTGCGACGGCCCAAGGATCTCTACATGATGGAACTCGCCCGGCGCTGGCAGCGCGAGCACGACAATTTCAAGTTCGTGCCGGTGCTGTCGGAGCCCAAACCGGAAGATCGATGGCAGGGGCGCAGCGGACTCGTGCACGAGGCCATACTGAGCGACTTTCCGGACCTGAACGGCTACGAAGTCTATGTCTGCGGCTCGGCGAAAATGGTCGACACCGCATTCCCCGCCTTTCTCGAACAGGGGCTCTCCGAAGAATATTGCTTCTCCGACGCTTTCCTGCCATCGAGCAGCTGATCGATGCGAATCGCGACAATCACGCCCGCCATCCCAATCACGCGACGCGCCATGACAAACCGCTCCAGGGAGAATCCGTCGAAATGAAACCAGGGCCGATGCGCGGGTTGGTGCTGGCGGCGCTGCTGCTGGTGCTGGTCATCACCACGACCAGTGCCTATATCCGTCTGTCGCAGGCCGGGTTCGGTTGTGCCGGCTGGCCAGCCTGCTACGGCCGCAGCGTTTCCATGCCCTCGGCCGGACAGTTGATACCCGAAGGGCCTGCGCTGTTCTGGGCACGCGCCCTGCACCGCCTTGCCGCGAGTTCGGCGGGCATCCTGCTGCTGCTGATCGTGTTTCTGGGCTGGGATGCGCTGCAGGGCGCGGCAGCGCGCATTGCTGCGGTCGCTACTGTGGCGCTGGCCGGATTCCTCGCCTGGCTCGGGCTGATTACGCCCTCGCATCTCCCGGCGGTGACCGTCGGCAATCTGCTCGGCGGCATGACCCTGCTCGCACTGCTCTGGTGGCTGCACCAGCGCGGTCGGGGCAGCGGCGTCGGCCGGACGCTGCATGGCCTCGCATTGGCGGCGCTGGCCTTGCAGATCGCGCTGGGCGGGATGATAGGCGCACGCCACGCAGTGCTCTCCTGTGTAACGCTGCCCGCCTGCGCCGGAGGCTGGTGGCCCGATTCGGTCGACTGGCGCCTGTTCAATCCCTTCTTCGCCATGTCCGGATCGGACCTGGGATCCGCGGCGCGCGAGGCGCTGATCATGTCCCACCGCTACGGCGCGGCGCTGGTGGCGGCGATACTGTGCGTGCTGGGCGTCAAAACGGTCCGGCGCGGCGCTCGCGTCGCCGCCCGCGGCCGCTTGCTGCTCGGCATGCTGGGGCTGCAACTGCTGCTGGGCGCGGGCATGGTGCTGGCGAATTTCCCGTTGCCGCTGGCGCTGCTGCACAATCTGTGCGCGGCGCTCCTGCTAGGCGTGACAGTCGGTCTATCCGGGCGGGATTCCGGAACCCAGGAGGAAACATGAAAATCGTCGATGCCCGCGGACTGCAGCACCCCGAACCGTTCGAGCGCGTCGTCGACGCGTTGAGCGAGCTCGCCCTCGGCGATCAGTTGAAATTGATCATCCACCAGGAGCCGCGTCCGCTGTACCGTTTTCTCGAACGCAATCGCTACGCCTACAAGGCGGAAACATTCGCCGACGGGCGTTACGAGATCACCATCTGGGAATTGCCCGCCGGCTAATCCGAGCAGGCGCGCAGTTTGGCGACATCGGGAATATAAATCGAACGCCCGCGCACTTCGATCAGGCCACGCGCAGAAAGTTCATGGAGAATGCGCGAGAAATGCTCCTGCGTCAGGCTCAGGCGCGACGCGATCACCCCCTTGGTCGCAGACAAAGTCACTTCGAGCGCGCTCGTGGACCCCGGGTTGTCCTCGCTGTCGCGCAGGAGATAGCCAATGATGCGCTGTGTGCCGGAGTGCAGCGAATCGTTCTCCAGGTCGCTCATCAAGCGGTGCAGCCGGCTCGACAAACCGGCGATCATGCGGCGCACGAATTTCGGATCACGCGCCAGTCCCTCGAACACCACTTCTCTGCCAACGTATAACAACATCGAGTCGGCTATTGCTTGTGCCGTCACCACATGTGGTCGTTCCATGAACATGACCGCTTCGCCGAAACTTTGTCCCGGCCCGTTCAAGTCCACCACCTTCTCGTCCCCGCGCGGCGAACTGAACGCGAGCTTCACCTGGCCGAAAACGACGATGTGAAAACCGAGAGCCGGGTCACCACGACGAAACAGAATCTCCCCTTTTGCCGCATGCACCTGCTGAGTGTTCAATGCGATACGATCCAACTCGTCGCTTCCCAGTTCCCGGAACAGCGGCACGTTGGCGAGGAATGTCTGCACTTTTATCGGAACGTTGAGCAAATCGGCGCCCTTTGCGGGATGTCGTTGTTATCGGGTTCGATCCGAAGTGTGCCGATTGTGCCGCCATTTCCGGCAAGTGGCAATGCCGCGCCCGCGGCAGGTCCGCGTCAACCCGGAGTCGTACGCCTGCCGCGGACAACCGCCGTGATCGTGCCCAGGACAAAGGCAAGCAAAGCAATGCCGTTGAGCGCGCCGCCCCATGCCCGCCATTGCGGCAGCATCATCCAGTCGCCCGCCAGGCGCAGCAACAATGAGAGGTGCAGCAGCGCCAGCGGCAGGTAGAAATAGGGCATGTAGGGAACCGATACGCGCAGCACTGCCGGCAGGATAATGGGCGCGTGGCCAAATACCATCGAGAACACGAATCCGAGCAGCACCGCGTGCAGCGCCGCATCATAGGCGGGGCCGCCAAACCCGAGCCCGCCCGAGACGACAACGGCGAGTCCCGACAGCGCGAGCCAGGCGTATCCGGTGAGCAGGCACACTGCGACGAAGCGCGGCAGCCCCCTGCCCTTCACCGTGCGCCGCGCAACGTCCTGGCGCATCAGCCATAAAGACAGCAGCAGCATCCCCGCACCCAGCAGCAGTGTCCCGGCGGTCCAGGCGAACACCGATATAGCGATTCCGGCGAGCAAGACGCAGATGGCGGTGACGAACGTCCGCCGCGCCGCAGCGGATGGCGGCAGGACGCGCGAGAGTTCGAGGCGCTCTCCGGCGATGGTGAGCACCAGAAACGCAATCCAGAACGGAACAGCAACATAAACGGGACGCCCTGCCAGCCACACCAGATTCCCCAACAGCCAGCACAGCGCTCCGAGGGCCAGCGTCAGTGTGAAGAGTTCGCTCTGACGGCGATAGAACACGACCGAGGCAGCCAGCAGCACGGCACTGCCCATCGCCATGAGCAGAGGCGCGGCAGCCAAGGGCGCGCCAAACAATCCCACTGCGGCGCCCAGGCCGGTGAGCAGCGGCCCGAGATAACCCCAGCGTCGCGACAGCGCCACCGCACGCTCGAGGCTAATCACGGTGCCGAAGAAACCCGACGCCATCAGCGGCCCATGCAATACGCCCAGTTCGGCGACCGCGGCAGGAAACGGCCAGCCCAGACGCGCGAGCCCCGCAGCCACCCCAGCAAATAGCGACATGAATGCAAGCACCAGCATGGGTGCCCGCCATACAACCGCAACCTCGGTGCTCATTGCCTGCCCTTCTCAGCGCCCGGCGCTATGTGCTCAGGCAGATTTAGCGATACGCACTTTCCATACTTCGGGCCCGTTTTCCAGGTAATCCCAGGCGAAACTCTCGCCGCGTTCGGCCTGAAAATGATAGTAGAGCGGTTTTGGATCGTGGTCATTGACCAGCAGGAAGGCGTCTCCCGGCGCAAGATTGTCGAAGGTGCTGAAAATCAGCGGATGGCGCTCGCGCGGAACGATGTTGCGCACGTCGATGGTGGTGGTCGTGTTCGCAGTCATGTTTCTAATCTCCTTTGGTTGCCAAAAAATGCATCCGTACCGGTCGCGGGCTTAGCCCGGCCAGCCGAACGTTTGCCGCGCGCTCTCCGACATCATGTCCGGCGTCCACGGCGGTTCCCATACCAGCACGACATCGACCGCCACGTCCTGCGGCAACACGGCAGCGACAGCGCGGCGCGCGTTGTCGGTGATGAGTTCCCCCATAGGGCAGGCCGGCGTAGTCATGGTCAGCTCGACGCGGACTGATTCGGGCGCAATGTCGATGCGGTAGACCAGCCCCAGATCGACGATATTCATTCCGACCTCGGGGTCGTCCACCGAGCAAAGCGCTTCGCGTACGCGTTCCTCGGTCGGCAGTGCGGGTTGCAATTCCATCTCGATTCCTTCAGCCGATTCTTTAACAGGTATAATACATACCTCTTTACTATAATACATATCTTCGGCATAATCAATACGGCCAATACATCTTTCGCACCCACCGACACAACGATGCGCCTGACTACCTTTTCCGACTACACCCTGCGGGTGCTGATCTACCTTGGCGTCCACGACGAGGAAATAGCGACAGTCGGTCAGATCGCCGAGGCCTACGGCATTTCGGCCAACCATCTGATGAAGGTGGTGCACTACCTGGCGCAGGGTGGATACATCGAGACCGCGCGCGGCAAAGGCGGAGGCATGCGTCTCGGGCTTGCGCCGGAAAACATCAATCTCGGCGAATTGGTACGCGGCACCGAGGACAACCGCAAGCTGGTCGAGTGTTTCGACCGCGACACCTCCGACTGCCGCATCGAGTCGGCCTGCGTGCTGCGCGGCATCCTGGGTCAGGCGCTGGACGCCTTCTTCCGTACGCTCGACGCCTACACACTGGCGGATTTGCTCGCGCCCAAGCCCAGGCTGGCGAAAATGCTGGTGCTGACGCCAAAGCGCGCGAGCTGACGTTGATCGCCCTCGACCTGATGGAGACCTCCGATGAGCGCGGCTAAGATTTCTTTCCCCGGATTCGACGCCCCTGCTGCCGGCTTCGAGGCGCCGCTGGAGATGCTTTCGGCCTGCCACGGGCGCGTAGAGAGCCAGTGTCAAACGATGCTGCGGCTAGTGCCACACCTCGCTGCGAACGGATCGGACCAGGCGGCGCGCGAGGCTGCGCGAAACGTGATGCACTACTTCGACACTGCGGCCCGGCACCATCATGCCGACGAAGAGGAGGATCTGTTCCCGGCGCTGCTGCAGTCGGCGCCCGAGGCCGAGTTGGCGCAGCTGCGCGAACTCATCGCTGCGCTGCAGGCGCAGCACCGCGAGCTCGAACAGACCTGGAGCGGATTGCGCCGGAAGCTCGAAGGCGTCTGCCTCGGAACGATGCGCGACCTGGGCGCAGATGAAGTCGGGCGCCTGGTCGATCTCTACCGCAGCCACCTCGAGCGCGAAGAACAGGAACTGCTGCCGCTCGCGGCGCGCGTTCTGGGAGCGGCGCAACTGGACAGCGTCGGCCGAGCGATGCGGGCGAGGCGCGGAATCAAGGACGTTTAGGCATGCCGCATCAGGTCGTCGAATTCACCACCGACAAGCGCTTCGTTCGCCGCGCGCGCGAGCTCAAGACCATCGAAGCGATGGTGCGTTTGTACTGCCGCGGACACGCTCATCCGAACCGCGCCCCGCTTTGCGCCGACTGCGCCGAACTATACGAATACGCGACGCGCCGGCTCGAGCGCTGCGTGTTCGGCGATTCGAAGCCGACCTGCACCAACTGCCTTGTCCATTGCTACAGCGCGGACATGCGCGAGCAGGTCAGGGTAATCATGAAATGGGCCGGTCCGCGCATGGCATGGCGCCACCCCATCCTAAGCTTTTTCCACGTGCTCGATGGGCGCCGGCCTGCACCCATGCTACCCGCCAAGCCGGCGCAGCGCCCCGCGGAATCCGGGCTTACGCAGCCCGCCGGCAGAGAATAACTCCGCAACAGCTTCTTTCCGAGGTCTCAGGTTCGAGTTCTGACCGGGGAATTGCTGCACTGCCGGGCAGCACCTTACCTCCGGGTGCTGTATTTCGGCCGAATCGATGCAGCGCTTCCGCCGCGCTGCCCCAGTCCGCAACGCGACCCGTCCTATATTGCGATGCAGCAATCAATTGATCGCTCGCCGCTGCGAAAACTCTTTGTGGCGTAATGGCTATTGTTCGCAATCGCAATTGTATTTAGACTAGTCGCTTGCTATTGTGTGCCGCTTGATCGCCAGTTGCCTTGCACCGGAGGTCGCACCTCCGGCCGTTCGATTTGCCATCTCCATCGGAGGAGACATCGCATGATTACCAGCCAATTCGAGTACCACGCACCGAAATCCATACCTGACGCGCTCAATTTGCTTGGCAAATTTGGCGACACGGCGAAATTGCTGGCTGGCGGCCACAGCCTGCTGCCGATGATGAAACTGCGCTTTGCCGAACCCGGTCATTTGATCGACCTGGGCAAAATTGCCGAGCTGAAAGGGATCGCGCAGGCCGGCAACGAAGTCCGCATCGGCGCGATGACCACGGAAAACGAGTTGATCTGGTCCAAGCTCCTGGCCGAAAAAATCCCCCTTCTGGTTGAAGCCGCCCGGCTTATTTCCGATCCCCAGGTACGCTACAAGGGCACCATCGGCGGCGACATTTCCCACGGTGATCCCGGCAACGACCATCCGGCGGTGATGCTGGTCCTCGGCGCGTCGTTTGTGCTGACGGGACCCAAGGGCGAACGCGTGCTCCCGGCCAACGGTTTTTTTCTCGACACCTACAGCACGCAGATGCAGCCGGACGAGATCATGACCCAGATCCGCATTCCGATCCCCGCGGCCGGGACCGGCTGGAGCTACTCGAAGCTGAAACGCAAGACTGGTGACTTCGCCTCCGCTGCCGCCGCGGTGCTGCTGAGGATGCAGGGCGGCAGCGTCGCCGACGCGCAGATCGCGCTCACCAACCTCGGCGCGACGCCGCTGAAGGCGAGCGCGGCCGAAGCCTCGCTGCGCGGCAAGCCGCCGAACGATGCCGCCTTCGCCGAGGCCGCCCGCCTGGCGATGAGCATTTGCAGCCCCGGGGAAGACCAGCGCGGCAATGCGGAATACAAGACGGCGATGGCTGGCGAAATGACGCAACGGGCGCTGCGCGCGGCACAAGCGCGCGCCAAGTAGTTCAAACCACAATAAGCAAGGAAGGAGAGGGAAATGGCGGAACAACAGGTCAGCTTCAAACTCAACGGCAAGGCAGTCGGCGTCAGCGTCGAAGCGCGCGAATTGCTGATTCACACCTTGCGCGAAAGGCTGGCGCATACCGGCCCGCACATCGGCTGCGAAACTTCGCATTGCGGGGCGTGCACGGTCGATCTTGACGGCATGTCGGTCAAGTCGTGCACGGTGCTCACCGTGCAATGCCAGGATGCGAACGTGCTCACCGTCGAAGGCCTGGAGCAGACGGCCGGACTGCACGCCCTGCAGACGGCATTCCACCAGGAACACGCCCTGCAATGCGGCTACTGCACGCCGGGCATGATCACCCGCGCCTATCGCCTGCTGAAGGAAACGCCCAATCCGACGGAGGAGGAGATCCGCTACTGGATGGCCGGCAACCTGTGCCGCTGCACGGGTTACCAGAACATCGTCAAGGCGGTGCAAAGCGCCGCCAGGACAATGGCGGCGACCCCCGCCTGAGCCAAGCATCGGGAAATATGCGGGGGATGCGTCTCCCCATTTAAGAAATCAGCTTTTGGACCGGAGGAAGCAACATGGGAAATTCCGCTGAAGCGCTAGCGCGCGAAGAAAAACTGCAGGGCATCGGCACATCCAGATTGCGCAAGGAAGACGCGCGCTTCATTCGCGGCCAAGGCAGCTATGTCGACGACATCAAGCTGCCGGGCATGCTGTTCGGGGCCATCGTGCGCAGTCCCTACGCCCATGCCAACATCAAATCGATCAACAAGGCCAAGGCCCTGGCCGTGCCGGGCGTCGTCGCGGTGCTGGTCGCCGACGACCTGAAGCCGGTCAACCTCGCGTGGATGCCGACGCTCGGCGGCGACGTCCAGGCGGTGCTGGCCGACAAAAAGGTCTGCTTCCAGATGCAGGAAGTCGCCATGGTCATCGCCAGCGACCGCTATGCGGCCGCGGATGGCGCGGCGGCGGTCGAAGTGGAGTACGAGGAACTGCCGGCCATCACCGACCCGCACAAGTCCATGGCGCCCGACGCGCCCGTCATTCGTCCCGACATCGCCGACAAGACTGAAGTTGGCCACGGCCCGCGCACGCATCCCAACCATATCTTCACCTGGGAAGCGGGCGACAAGGCCGCGACCGATGCGGTGTTCGCCAAGGCCGAAGTCACGGTGCGGGAGGAAATCCTCAATCCGCGTGTGCACCCCTGTCCCCTGGAGACCTGCGGCTGCGTCGCCTCGTTCCACAAGCCCACCGGCCAGCTGACCGTCTATATGACGTCGCAGGCGCCGCACCTGGTGCGCACCGTGCTCGCGATGCTGTCCGGCATTGCGGAAAGCAAGATCCGCGTCATCGGCGGCGACATCGGCGGCGGTTTCGGCAACAAGGTGCCGATCTATCCGGGTTACGTCGTCGCCATCGTGGCCTCGATCGTGACCGGCGTGCCGATCAAATGGATAGAGTCGCGCATCGAAAACATTTCCACCACCGGTTTCGCGCGCGACTATCACGGCAGCGGCGAGCTCGCGGCGACCAAGGACGGACGCATCACCGGCCTGCGCTTCACCGCGCTGGCCGATCACGGCGCGTTCAATTCCCATGTTTCGGCCACCAAGCTGCCGGCCGGGCTGTTTTCCATCTGCACCGGCTCCTACGACATTCCCAACGCTTATTGCCGCGTCGACGCGGTCTACACCAACAAGGCGCCCGGCGGCGTGGCCTATCGCTGCTCGCTGCGCGTCACCGAAGCGGTGTACCTGATCGAGCGCATGATCGACGTGCTCGCGCAGAAGCTCAACATCGACAAGGCCGAGATCCGCCGGCGCAACTTCGTCAAGAAAGAGCAATTCCCCTACACCACCGCGCTCGGCTGGACACTCGACAGCGGCAACTATCATCCCGCGCTGGAGAAAGCGCTGAAGGCGGTGGACTACGAAGGCCTGCGCCGCGAGCAGGCGGAGAAACGCGCCAAGGGCGAACTGATGGGCATCGGCGTATGCACCTTCACCGAGATCGTCGGCGCCGGCCCCACCAAGGTCTGCGACATTCTGGGGATAGGCCTGTTCGACAGCTGCGAAATCCGCGTCCATCCCACCGGCAGCGTGATCGCGCGCCTCGGCACCATGTCGCAGGGCCAGGGCCACGCCACCACCTATGCGCAGATCATCGCCACCGAACTGGGCCTGCCCTCGGAGGACATCCAGATCGAGGAAGGCGATACCGACAAGTCCCCCTACGGCGCGGGCACCTGGGGCTCGCGCTCGACACCGGTGTCCGGCGCCGCGACTGCGCGCTGCGCGCGCAAGATCATGGACAAGGCAAGGAAGATCGCCGCGCATTTGCTGGAAGTCGGCGAAGGCGACCTCGAGTGGGAAGTCGACCGCTTCAAGGTCAAAGGCAACCCGAGCCAGGTCAAGACCATGAAGGAGGTGTGCATGGCCTCGCACACCAGCAATATTCCCGCCGGCATGGAGCAGGGACTGAATGCGGTGGACTACTACGATCCGCCCAACCTGACGTTCCCGTTCGGCGCCTATGTCTGCGTCGTCGACATCGACCGCTACACGGGCGAGGTCAAGGTGCGCCGCTTCTACGCGCTGGACGATTGCGGCACGCGCATCAACCCGATGATCATCGAAGGCCAGATTCACGGCGGCCTGACCGAGGCGTTTGCCGTGGCGATGGGGCAGCAGATCCCGTTCGACGAGAGCGGCAACCACCTGGGCAACAGCCTGATGGACTATTTCCTGCCCACCGCGGTGGAGACGCCGAAATGGGAAACCGATTTCACCGTGACCCCCTCGCCGCACCATCCGCTCGGCGCCAAGGGCGTGGCCGAATCGCCGCACGTCGGCGGCATTCCCTGCTTCTCCAACGCGGTGGTCGACGCGTTCGCGCACCTGGGCGTGACCCACATGGACATGCCGCACACCTCGTTCCGCGTATGGCAGCAGTGCAAGGCGCTGGGCATCAGTACCCGTACCTGACCTGATGATGGAATGAAAGTACAGATCGACAAGGTGTATGCGATGCCGGCTGCGGCGGACGTCTCCTGGCAGTTTCTGCAGGACATCGCCGCCGTTGCGGCATGCATGCCGGGTGCCAGGATCACCGAACGCCTGGATGACACGCACTACAAGGGCACGGTGACCGTCAAGGTCGGTCCGGCGACCATGTCCTTCAGGGGCGATATCGAGGTGCGTGAACTGGACGCGGCGACCCGCACGCTGCGTCTGATCGGCAAAGGTTCCGATACCACCGGCACCTCGGGTGCCTCGATCGATCTCACGGCGCGCGTGGAAGGGGCTGAGGGCGGCTTGAGCAATCTGGTGGGCAGGAGCGAGGCCTCGGTAAGCGGCAAGGCGGCGGCTTTCGGCGGGCGCATGATGAACTCGGTCGCCGACCAGGTTCTGCAGCAGTTCGCCGCCAATTTCGCGGCCCGGGTCGAGTCGCTCAAGGCACCGCAGGCAGGCGCGGCCCCGGCACCGCCGCCAGCGCAGCACGAACTGAACGGGCTGGCCTTGTTTTGGGCGATCCTGAAAGACTGGATACGCGGGCTGTTCCATTCCAGGAAACAGGAGTGAGAGATTCTTGTTGTTCGTGAAGAAACAGCGCGCATGACGGCGTTCACCGACACCGACGACCTGTGCCGCCGGCTGGATCAGGCCGGCTACATCACCGAGCAGAGCCTGGCGGTGAGCCTGATGCTGATGGCGCAGCTCAACCGGCCTTTGCTGGTCGAGGGCGACGCCGGCGTCGGCAAGACCGAGATCGCCAAGGCGCTGGCCAGCGCCTACGACTGCGAGCTGATCCGGCTGCAGTGTTACGAAGGGCTGGATGTCAACGCCGCCGTATACGAATGGAACTACCAGCGTCAATTGCTGGCGATCAAGATGCAGGAGACCGAGGCGCGCTCGGTCGCCGACAAGGAACGCCATGTCTTCGGCGAAAATTACCTGCTCAGGCGGCCGCTGCTGCAGGCGATCAGCAGGCCGCGCTCGCCGGTGCTGTTGATCGACGAAGTCGACCGCGCCGACGAGGAATTCGAAGCCTACCTGCTGGAGGTGCTTGCCGATTATCAGATCAGCATCCCGGAACTCGGCACCATCAAGGCGACGTCCATCCCTTATGTGCTGCTGACTTCCAACGGCACGCGCGAATTGAGCGATGCGCTGCGCCGCCGCTGCCTGTATCACTACATCGATTACCCCGATTACGACAAGGAACTGCGCATTGTCCTGAAGCGTATCCCGGGAATCGAGGCGCGGCTTGCCGGCCAGATCGTCACCTTCGTGCAGAAACTGCGCAAGCAGGACCTGCGCAAGCGGCCCGGCACCGCCGAGACCTTGGATTGGGCTGCGGCGCTGGTCAAAATGAACATCGCGTCGCTGGATACCAATCCCGCCGTCATCGCCGACACCCTGGTATGCCTGTTGAAGACGCGTGACGATCAGGCCGCATTGCCGCCGACGGTGACCGCGCGGCTGCTGGCGCAGTCCGTATGAATGGCGGCGTGATCATCCTCCCCCGCGCCGGCCGGCGCGAGACCGGCCCGGCTGAAGGGACGCCGGCGCTTGCGGGACGGGTCGTGGAATTCGTTCGCCTGGCGCGGGCCAATCATTTTCGCGCCGGCATCCAGGAAACAAAGGATGCGCTCGATGTCGCCGCGCGGGTCGATTTGCTGGATCAGCGCCAGTTGCGCTGGGGCCTGCGTTCGCTGCTGTGTTCGAATGCCGCGGACTGGGCGCGCTTCGACAAATTCTTCGATTACTATTGGCTGCGCCCTAATCGCCGCAAGGTGGAGCTGCCGCTGTCCGCGGATCGATTCGTCCCTTCCGCCGCCTCGACTTACGCCAGCCGCGAGGCGCCGCCCGAAGCCAGGCAGAAGGAAGACAGCGGGGACAGCGTAGAGCGGGTCGGCGCGAGCAACCACGATGTCCTGACGCGCAGCGATTTCAGCCTGTCGCAACTCAATGCCGACACGCGCGAGCTGGAGCAGTGGATAGAACAGGTCGCGCGCCGCATGCGCAAACGCCTGCTGCGCCGCTACCAGATCCGCGCGAGCGGCCATCGGCTGCATATGCGCCGCACGGTAAGACGCAGCCTGCGCTACGGCGGCCTGCCGCTGGACCTGATCCTGCAGGAACGCCGCCGTGAATTGCCGCGTCTCGTGCTGATCACGGATGTGAGCCGCTCGATGAATGTCTACAGCTATTTTTTCCTGCGCTTTGCGCGCGGCATCATCGACGCGTTCAAGGACACCGAGGCGTTCGCATTCCACACCCGCCTGATCCACGTCACCGATACGCTGAAAGAGCGCGACAGCCATAGACTCAAGGAAAAGCTCGCCTGGATCTCGGCGGGTTGGGGCGGCGGCACCCGCATCGGGGAATCGCTGCAGACGTTCAACCGCGACTACGCCCGGCGCCTGGTCAGTTCGCGCACTTTCGTTTTCATCATGAGTGACGGCTACGACACGGGCGAGCCTGAGATGCTGGCCGAGCAGGTGCGCGAGATCAAGCGCAGGGCAAGACGCGTCGTCTGGCTGAACCCGCTGCTGGGCCGCGAGGACTACGTCCCGTCGGCGGAGGGCATCCGCGCCGTTATGCCTTATCTCGATCTGTTCGCGCCGGCGCATAGCCTCGCGTCCCTGATGAAAATCGAAGACATGCTGGTCACGCTTTAGGGGGTGCGGGATGGTTCATAGGGAATCAATCTTGAACGCAGTGCGCGCACCCGCCACTTCAACCCTGCTCGCGGTTTCGGCCTTGCTGCTGCTGGTCGCCTGGAGCTGGCAGCTGGCGACGATCGGCGGCGAAGGCGCGACCGCCTGGGCGGGCGTGACCGCGGTGTCGATTGTCTGCGGCTTCGCCGCGCTCGGCTGGTTGCGCCCCGCACGCATAGGCATGACGGCGCCGCAAGTCATGCTGCTGCTGGGCGCGCTCGGCATGGTCGGCGGGCTGTGGCTCGATGCGCGCGCCGGCGGTTTCACGACGCTGGCCGCCCTGTGCCTAGCCGACTCCGGCGATTTTGTCGCCACCCTGCGCATGCACTGGCAGCAGCTGCCGGCCATGCACTTGGGCATGACTGCCGGCGGTCTCGCGACCGTGCCCTTGATGCGCAGCCTGCGCCGGCACTGTCGCCAGCAATTTTGCGCGCGCCTGGTGCAGAATCTGGCCTGTTCCGCATGGATGATCGTGGGCATGGCCGTCGGCACGATCGCCTTCATGCAGCTGGCCGCGTGGTCCGGCGGGCGCGGGTCCGCAGCCATGCTGGGCGGCATGTTCGGCGGCATGGTGTGGGGCATGGTGGCGAGCGTGGCGATGTATCGGTTCTGGTTCTGGCTGAAACAGCTGCGCGACGAACAGGTTACGCGGCGGATGCGGTTGTGACCAAAGACGCCTTTGTCGAACTCGAACGCGGCAGTGCCGGGATCTACCCTGAAGAGGCGTTCCGCGCCCAGTTGCTGAACGCCGAGCGCAAGCGCCGGCCGCTGCGGATCAAGGCCGGCTTCGACCCCACCGCCAGGGGTTTGCATCTCGGTCATGCGTTGCTGCTCGACAGAATGCGCGCGTTCCAGGATGCGGGACACGAAGTGACCTTCCTGATCGGCGACTACACCGCCGCGATAGTCGATCCGTCCGGAAGCGCGCGCGCGCCGCTAGGCCGCGACGAGATCGAGGCCAACGCGCAAAGCTACCGCGAACAGGCGTTCAAGCTGCTCGATCCGGAGCGCACCAGCATCGAGTTCAACTCGAATTGGCTGGCAAAGGTCGACGAGCAGGGTCTGCGGCAGTTGGCCGCGCAAGCGCCGCAAAGCGACGATATGCGCGCGCACTTCCCGGACGGCGCGCCCATCGGCTGCGCCGCTTCCCTGTACCCGCTGCTGCAGGCTTATGACTCGGTGGTGCTGCAAGCCGATGTGGAACTGGGCGGGACCGACCAGAAGTTCAATATGCTCATGGGCCGCCACATGCAGCGCGCTCACGCGCAGAAGCCTCAGTCGGTCCTCACGCTGCCGCTGCTCGAAGGCCTGGACGGCATCGACAAGATGAGCAAGTCGCTGGACAACGCCATAGGTCTGGATGAGTCCGCCGAACAAATGCTGAAAAAAGTCATGTCGCTTTCCGACAGCCTGATGTGGCGCTACTTCGATCTGCTGTCGAATCGGGCGGCGGCCGACATCCAGCAACTGAAATGGAGCGTCGGTGCGGGCGCCAATCTGCAGGCCATCAAGCTGGATCTGGCCGTGGAGATTGCCGCGCGCTTCCACAGCCGCGGTGCGGTACAGGCCGCGTGCGAGGCGTTCATGACCCAGTTTCCGCAGGCGGCTCAGCCCAACGGCATACTCGATATTCACGTCGCCGCCCAGGCGGAAGGAATGCGGCTGGGCCGCGTGCTGATGGAGGCCGGCCTGGCCGCGAGCAGCGCCGAAGGCAATCGCCTGATCGATGAGCGCGCCGTGCGGGTGAACCGGCAATGCGTGGAGGATAGGGCGCTGGTGCTTACGCCCGGTCCGAGCTACCTGCTGCAGGTAGGCGCGCTGCGTGTTGCGCGCGTGACTCTGCGGCCCATCATGTCCCGCACGGCCGGGCGATGAGCGCGATGCATCGCGCTACTCTGAAATTTGTACTTGCATGAGACTTTGGGGGTGAGACGATGAGTTGCATGTTCAAGGCGGGGGGCGGCCTGTATCCGCGCATGAGGCTGGGTGCGATCCTGTTGGCGGCCGGCGAATCCAGGCGGATGAACGGAGTGAACAAGCTTGCCGTGGAGATCCAGGGCGTGCCCTTGCTCAAGCGCGCCCTGTTCGCGCTCAGCGGGGCGGGCGTGGACGAGGTCGCCGTGGTGCTCGGCCACGACGCCGACCGGCTCGATGCGCTGATCAGCGCCTTTCCGGTGACCATCGTGCGCAATGAACGCTATCGCGACGGGCAGATGAGTTCGGTGCGCGCCGGCCTCGCCGCGCTGCAGGGCCCGTTCAACGCGCTGCTCGTGTGCCCGGCCGACATGCCGCTGCTGAACGCGCAGGACATCCAGGGTCTCATCGGCGCATTCAAGAAGCGCCAAACCGGCGTCGCCGTCGTGCCCCGGGTGGGCGGCAGGCGCGGCAATCCTGTCGTCCTCGACTGGGCTGCAGGCGAAGAGATACTCGCCGGCGGCGCCGATTTCGGCTGCCGCCAGTTCATCGATCGCAATCCCGACCGGGTGACGGCGTTCGATACCGACAACGATCACTACGTTGTCGACCTCGACTCGCCCGAGGACATCCGGGCGCTGGAGGTCCGGCTCGGCCTGAAGTTAAAGCTTCCCGAAGTCGCGACCCGCGTCGCCGCTTGATCGGGGAGCGCCTGCTTCGTTGGTGCGCCCCGCAGGAAGTACCCTTCCGGTTCGACAACCCTGTTAGCTGGTTTTCCGATGGAAGTGCGGATAGAGGGTGGCAACCACTTCCCCATCCGTGGCCCAGGCCTTGCAGCCGTCGACGAAATGTGGGCGCTCGGTCTGGTAATCGGGGTCGGGTTTCGGTGCCGGCTGTCCGTCCTCGGGCCAGCTGCCCAGCGTCTGAAACGCAACCGTGGCGGCCGGCAGCAGCAATTCGCGCAAATGGGTGCAACCTTTCACCCCGCCCACGCATGCCTGCACCGCGCGCCGCCAGCCTGCGCCTATTTTTTTGCCGATCAAACCCTTGAACGCGGGCGCGACGCCGAAACAGGGCGCATAAGGCGCCGACATGGTCGCGACCTCGATGTCGCGCACGACCATGTCGTCATCGATGGTCAGCCGCAGCGCCATGTCGTGCACCGCTTCGCCCGGCTCGCGCAGGCCGCGAAACGGCTCGCGATAGCTGAACGGCTTGGTATCGACGATGCGCGCCTCGATGTCCCAGAGCCCGTCCTCGCGCTGGTAGCCCTCGCAGCTGATGCTGCGCGTATGCTTGTGGCGGCGCGGAGCTGGTGGCGATAAATCCATGGTCGTTTTCCTTTGCTCCATACGTGGTGACTTAAATGGCGTTCTCGTTACTGCAATGTTGCGATTTTGCGCGGACGAAGAACCGTCCGCGCGGATCGTCGATTGCGTGCGGATGAAAAGCACATCCGCACGCAATCGGCGATCTTGTATAGAACCCCTGCACTGTTCTTGTTTTTACCAATAACCGTGTTTTCCGTGCGGATACGTTTTTCATCCGCGCGGAAAACACGGTTGGCGCGCGCAGCGCGCAATGGCTGCTCCTGCCAAGCGGACGTATTTGAGACAGCGTATACCTGTTTCGCTCATCCGGCCTTCCTGATATCCCCCTCGGGGGTCACCACGCCGAAAACGGACTTCCTCAGCTCGGTAAGCTGGTCGCGCGCCTGCGCGGCCTTTTCGAATTCCAGGTTGCGCGCGTGGTCGAGCATCTGCTTCTCCAGGCGCTTGATCTCGCGCGCGAGCTGCTTCTCGCTCATCGCCTCGTAGCGCGCCTGGTCCTGCGCCGCCTTCAGGTCGAACTGCGCCTGGTCGCGATCGTAGAAGCCCTCGATAATGTCCTTGATGCGCTTCGTAATGCCTACGGGGGTGATGCCGCGCTCCTCGTTATAGGCAATCTGCCTGGCACGGCGACGCTCGGTTTCGCCGATGGCGCGCTTCATCGAATCGGTGATCCGGTCGGCGTAGAGTATCGCGGCGCCGTTGATGTGGCGCGCGGCGCGGCCTATGGTCTGGATCAGCGAACGCTCCGAGCGCAGGAAACCTTCCTTGTCGGCATCGAGGATCGCGACCAGCGACACCTCGGGCAGATCCAGGCCCTCGCGCAGCAGGTTGATGCCCACCAGCACGTCGAACTTCCCGAGGCGCAGGTCGCGGATGATCTCCACCCGCTCCACCGTCTCCACCTCGGAGTGCAGGTAGCGCACCTTGATGCCGTGTTCGGATAGGTACTCGGTCAGGTCTTCGGCCATTTTCTTGGTGAGCGTGGTCACCAGCACGCGCTCCTTCTGCGCCACGCGCAGGCTGATCTCCGACAACAGGTCGTCCACCTGGGTCGAAGCCGGGCGCACTTCGAGCATCGGATCCACCAGGCCGGTCGGGCGCACCACCTGCTCCACCACCTGGCCCGAATGCGTGCGCTCGTATTCGGCCGGCGTCGCCGAGCAGAAAAACGTCTGCTTCATCATCTGCTCGAACTCGTCGAAGCGCAGCGGCCGGTTGTCCAGCGCCGAAGGCAGGCGAAAGCCGTAATCGACCAGATTCTCCTTGCGCGAGCGGTCGCCCTTGTACATGCCGCCGATCTGGCCGATGGTGACATGGCTCTCGTCGATGATCATCAGGGCGTCGTGCGGCAGATAGTCGATCAGCGTCGGGGGTGGCTCGCCCGCCTTGCGCCCGGACAGATGGCGCGAGTAGTTCTCGATGCCCTTGCAGAATCCCATCTCGTTCAGCATCTCCAGGTCGAAACGGGTGCGCTGCTCGATGCGCTGCGCCTCGACCAGCTTGTTCGCTTTGACGAAAAAATCGATGCGCTCGCGCAGCTCGAGCTTGATCGCCTCGACTGCGCGCAGCGTGGTCTCGCGCGGCGTGACGTAATGGCTCGACGGATAGACGGTGAAGCGCGGCACGCGCTGGTGGATGCGGCCGGTGAGCGGGTCGAAGATCGCCAGCGTCTCGACCTCGTCGTCGTTCAGGCTGATGCGCACCGCGGTCTCGGAGTGTTCCGCCGGAAACACGTCGAGCACGTCGCCGCGCACGCGGAAGGTGCCGCGGGCGAACTCGAACTCGTTGCGCTGGTACTGCATCGCCGTCAGGCGCGCGATGATATCGCGCTGCGACAGTTTTTCCCGTTCGCGCAGATGCAGGATCATGCCGTGATAATCGACCGGATCGCCGATACCGTAGATGCAGGACACGGTGGCAACGATGATGGTGTCCTTGCGCTCCAGCAGCGATTTGGTCGCCGACAGGCGCATCTGCTCGATGTGTTCGTTGATGCTCGAGTCCTTCTCGATGAACAGGTCGCGCGAAGGCACGTAGGCTTCGGGCTGGTAGTAATCGTAGTAGGAGACGAAATACTCGACCGCGTTCTCGGGGAAAAACTCGCGAAACTCCGAGTACAACTGCGCCGCCAGCGTCTTGTTCGGCGCGATGACGAGGGCCGGCCGGCCCTGGCGCGCGATCACGTTGGCCATGGTGTAGGTCTTGCCCGAGCCGGTGACGCCGAGCAGGGTCTGGTAGGCGAGCCCGTTTTCAACGCCCTCGACCAGCTTGGCGATGGCTTCGGGCTGGTCGCCGGCGGGTTCGAACTGTTGGTGCAGCCTGAACGGGCTGTTGGGAAAAGTGACGATCAAGGGGTACAATATGGCTTCGACAAAACGCGAAAGTCTAACACGATGAACGCCCCCCACTCCCCTTCCCTGCTCGCTGGCGTGCAAATGGCGCCGCGCGATCCCATCCTGGGCCTGACCGAAGCCTATAACGCCGATAAAAACCCGAAAAAGGTCAATCTCGGCGTCGGCGTCTACACCGGCGATGACGGCAAAGTGCCGCTGCTGGAGTGCGTCAGCCGTGCCGAGCGCCAGCTGGTGGAACAGCCCGCCGCGCGCAACTACCTCCCGATCGACGGCCTCGCCGCCTATGACAAGGCGGTGCAAGCCCTGGTTTTCGGCGCCGACAGCCCTGCCCTGAAGGAAGGTCGCATCATCACGGTGCAGTCCCTGGGTGGCACCGGTGGCCTCAGGGTGGGCGCCGATTTCCTGCGCCGCACCGCACCCAATGCCACTCTGTGGATCAGCGATCCGAGCTGGGAGAACCACCGCGCGGTGTTCGAGAGCGCCGGCTTCAGGGTCAATACCTACCCCTATTACGACGCCAAAACCCGCGGCGTCGACTTCGACGGCATGCTGGGCGCGCTCAAGTCCATGCCCGCCGGGGATATCGTGCTGCTGCACGCGTGCTGCCACAACCCCACCGGCGTGGACCTCAGCGAAGCACAGTGGGCCAGCGTTGCCGAAACCATAGGCGCGCGCGGCCTGGTGCCTTTTCTCGACATCGCCTATCAGGGCTTCGGCGACAGCATCGATGCCGACGGCAGTGCCGTGCGGCTGTTCGCCAAGAGCGGGCTGCCGTTGTTCGTGGCGAACTCGTTTTCCAAATCGTTCTCCCTCTACGGCGAGCGCGTGGGCAGTCTGAACGTCGTTGCCGGGTCCAGCGAGGAAGGCGCGCGCGTCCTGTCGCAGATCAAGCGCCTGGTGCGCAGCAACTACTCCAATCCACCGACCCACGGCAGCAAAATCGTCGCCACCGTGCTCGCAACGCCGGAATTGCGCACATTATGGGAGCAGGAACTGGGGCAGATGCGCGAACGCATCAAGTCCATGCGCAAGCTGCTGGTGGAGAAAATCCACGCGCGCGTGCCCGGCGCCGATTTCAGCTTCGTCACGCGCCAGCGCGGCATGTTCTCCTATTCCGGCCTGACCAAGGAGCAGGTGGTGCGCATGCGCGAGGAATTCGCGGTGTATGCGATCGAAAGCGGACGCATTTGCGTGGCGGCGCTCAATACCAAGAATGTCGACTACTCTGCCGATGCCATCGCCAAAGTAATAGCCTGATCGCTCTTTTCCCGCGCCGACCCAGGGGCCGGCGCGGTGCGCGGGGTGGCGATTGCGCCTGTAGCGCGGCCGCAATTCCAATTGACCCAGGCTTCTCCAGCCATTAAAATACGCGGCTTCCTGAACCCGGCTCAGCCGGGTTCACTATTCCCCGATAGCTCAGCTGGTAGAGCGACGGACTGTTAATCCGCAGGTCCCAGGTTCGAGCCCTGGTCGGGGAGCCATCTGAATCAACAAGTTGGGCAAGCCAGCTAATCGGCCTTTCGGATCTTCGAAAGTCATGTAGTTACGAGCGCAGGCAGATGTGGTCCTGCGTCGGCGTCACCCTCATCTTCACCAGGAGTGCTTGAGATGTACGCGACCCCGATCCTGCAATATCTGAAAAAGAACGGTCAGCAACTCGACCATGAGATCGCAGCGGCGACAGGCATTCCGCTGCCCAAGGTGCGCACCTCCTTGTCAGACCTGTCGGCGCGCGGAGAAATATCCAGGTGCAGCGTTACCAGGTTCAACGACGGCAAGACGATCGAAGGGATGCTCTGCCGGATCGCGGGGACCATTCCGCCCAAGACCCCGGGCAGAAAACCCGGGAGCTAACGCGGGCGCGTCAGCCCCCCTCGTCCAATGCTAGGATTGCGAGTCTAAGACCAGAAAGGAAGCCGCATGTCCTGCTGCCACAACTACTACGTCGCGACCGACGGCGGGGAAAGCGTTTTTTCGGTCGACATTTCCAGCATCACCTTCGGCCACGGCGTGCTCAAGGAAGCAGGCGAACACGCGCAAGGCCTGGGCATGAGCCGCGTCGCGCTGTTCACCGACAAGAGGCTAGTCAGCCTGCCCTACGTCACCCAGGTAAGCGACGCGCTCAAGGCGGCCGGCCTGGACGTGGTGATCTACGACGAAGTCAAGGTGGAGCCGACCGACCAGTCTTTTCTTGCCGCCGCCAGATTCGCCGCCCAGGGCAAATTCGACGGCTATGTGTCGGTGGGCGGCGGCTCGGTCATCGACACCTGCAAAGCGGCCAACCTCTACGCCAGCTACCCGGCCGACTTCCTCGATTACGTCAACGCGCCCATAGGCGCGGGCAAGCCGGTCCCGGGCCCGCTCAAGCCGCATATCGCCTGCCCCACCACCTGCGGCACCGGCTCTGAGTGCACCGGCATCACCATTTTCGACCTGCTGTCGATGCAGGTGAAGACCGGCATTGCCTCCAGGCGCCTCAAGCCCTCGCTCGCGCTGATCGATCCATCCACCACTTACACCTTGCCCAAGAACGTGGTCGCGGCCAGCGGCTTCGACGTGCTGTCGCACGCGCTCGAGTCCTATACCGCCAAGCCTTACACGCGGCGCGCAGCACCGGGCAAACCCTCGCTGCGGCCGATGAGTCAGGGCGCCAACCCCTGGAGCGATATCGGCTGCGAAGCCGCGCTGACTCGACTGGGCCAGTACCTCGAGCGCGCCGTGAACGACGCCAGCGATCACGAAGCGCGCGATCAGATGATGTACGCCGCGACCCTTGCCGGCATCGCCTTCGGCAACTCGGGCGTACACGTCCCTCACGGGATGGCCTATTCGGTCGCAGGGCTGGTAAAGGACTTCCGCCCCGAAGGCTACCCGCAGGATGAACCGATGGTGCCGCACGGCATGAGCGTGATCGTCAACGCGCCTTCGGTGTTCCGCTTCACCGCGAGCGCCTGCCCCGAGCGCCACATCCACGGCGCAGCCTGCCTCGGCGCCGACGTCCAGGGCGCGACTGCCGCCGACGCAGCTGAAATCGTCGCCGCGCAATTGATCAAGATGATGAAAGCCACCGGCATCCCCAACGGGGTGGGCGGGGTCGGATACGGCGAAGCCGATGTCGCGGCGCTCAGCAAAGGCGCCTGGGCACAGCAACGCCTGCTGACCAATGCGCCGCGAGAGGTCAGCGAAAGCGACCTGGGGCAGCTTTACCGCGGCGCGATGCACTACTGGTAGTCCGCGAAAATTCGCCCTACCCGCCCGCGATCTTCGTAATCAGGATTACCTCGCTATCGCGGGCGATCGGCTGCAGCAAGGCATCCTGATAGATCTCGCCATCGATCGCGACGGCGAGACCCGCTTCCAGCTGCGCTCGCAGTTCCGGATAGCGTTCGCCCAATGTCTGAAACAGCTGGCGCACGTTGGCGGCATCGAGTTCCAACCCCAACACCCCGCCGGTGAACGGCGCCAGGCTGCTGCATAGCGTGACCCTGGCCAAGGCCTCAGCCCTTGGCGGTGGCCGCGTCGGCTATCGCCTTCAGCACGCGTGGCGGCGAGAACGGCTGCTGGCACAGCCGCAGACCGATCGCATTCTCGATCGCGTTGGCGATGGCCGCCATCGGTGCAATGATCGGAACTTCGCCGCAGCCGCGCACCCCGTAGGGATGATTGGGATTGGGCACTTCGACGATGACCGTGTCGATGTTGGGCAGGTCCGATGCCACCGGAATACGATAGTCAAGAAACCCGGGATTCTGCAGCACACCGTCATCGCCGTACACGTATTCCTCGTTCAGGGCCCAGCCTATGCCCTGCACCGCGCCACCCTGCAGCTGGCCTTCGACGTAGGCCGGATGGATGGCCTTGCCCACGTCCTGCACGACGGTATAGCGCAGAATCTTGACCAAGCCCGTCTCTTTATCCACCTCGACATCGACGATATGCGTACCGAAGCCGGGACCTGCGCCCTGCGCGTTGATTTCCGCATGGCCGGCGATGGTACCGCCGGTCTTGCCGCCCATTCGCGCGATTTCGGTAAGCGTCATCGGCACAAACTGCGCGACGCTGGCATCGACCGGCTGCGCACGGCCGTCTTTCCACGCCACGGCTTCGACCGGTACTTCGCGGATTTTTGCGACGCGCTGGCGCAACCGCTCGATCATCTGCCGCGCGGCGATGACGCAGGCCATGCCGCTGGCGAACGTGCTGCGGCTGCCGGCGGTGAGGAAGTTAAAGCCCATGGTGGAGGTATCCCCGACGGAGGGCCTGACGCGCTCGAATTCGACACCGAGTTCCTCCGCCACCATCATCGCCATGGCGGCGCGCGAGCCGCCAGCGACATCGATGGTACCGAGCATCAGCGTCAGGGTGCCATCTTCCTGCAGATTGAGCGAGCAGGTGGTTTCGTTGCCGATATTGAACCAGAAGCCGGTGGCGATGCCGCGGCCCTGATTGGGCCCGAGCGGCGCGCTGTAATGCGGATGCGCGCGCGCCCGCTCCAGTGTCTGGATATAGCCGATCGGACCGAGCTTGGGGCCGTAATAGGTCTGCGTGCCTTCTTTCGCGGCGTTTTTCAGCCGGAATTCGATCGGGTCCAGTCTGAGCTTCTTCGCCATCTCGTCGATCACGCTCTCGACGCCGAACACCGCGATCGGCGCGCCGGGGGCGCGATAAGCCGCGACTTTCGGGCGGTTCACGGTAACGTCGTTGCCGACGACGCGCACGTTTTCCAGATCGTAGCGGGTGAAGGCGCACATCGAGGCCTGGTTCACGGGCGAGCCGGGAAATGCGCCGGCCTGGAAGTTCAGCTCCGCCTCGGCCGCAGTGATCTTGCCGTCCCTGGTGCAGCCTAGCCTGACTTTGACGTTGGCCCCGGGCGTCGGGCCGGTGCCGCGGAACACTTCCTCGCGCGTCATCACCATTTTCACCGGGCGGTTGGACTTGCGCGACAGCGCGATCGCCAGCGCCTCGTTGTAGATATTGTTCTTGCCGCCGAAGCCGCCGCCGATCTCGGTTGGCGTCACGCGGATTTTCGACACGTCCATCTGCAGCACCTTGGCGCATTGGGCGCGGAAGACGAAATGTCCCTGGGTCGAAGTCCACAGCTCCGCCTGGCCGTCCGCGCTATAGCTCGCGAGGCAGGCCTGCGGTTCGATGTAGCCCTGGTGCACCGGCTTGGTGTTGAACTCGCGCTCGACGATCACCTCGGCCTGCTTGAAACCGGCAGCCACGTCGCCGCGACCGTACTCCAGGCGTTTGGCCACATTGGAGGGGCGATCCGGCTTCGGCTTGACCCCTATCGTGTATTGGTCTTCGTGCAGCAGCGGGGCGCCCGGCTGCATCGCTTCGACCACGTCGATCACATGCGGCAGTATTTCGTATTCGACCTTGATCAGCGCCAGCGCCGCCTTCGCCACCGATTCGGTGGTCGCCGCAACTGCCGCCACCGGATGGCCGTCGTAGAGCACCTTCTCGCGCGCCATCATGTTGCGCGTGACGTCGCGGAAATTGATCATCAATTCTCCGACCGCCGCCATTTCATCCGGCATTTCGGCGAAATCGTCGCGCGTGACCACCGCCTTGACCCCGGGCAGCGCCAGCGCGGCCGAGGTGTCGATGGACTTGATACGCGCATGCGCATGCGGGCTGCGCAACACCTTGCCGATCAGCTGGCCAGGCAGGTTGTAGTCGGCGCCGAAACGGGCGCGGCCGGTCACCTTGTCGACACCATCGGGCCGCAGCGGCCGCGTGCCGACGAGTTTCAGCTCTTTCTTTTCGTACTTGAGCATGGCCGGCATGATCAGGCTTCCCGCATTTCGCGCGCGGCATCGAGCACCGCGTCGACGATCTTGTGATAGCCGGTGCAGCGGCACAGGTTGCCGGCCAGCCAGTAGCGCACTTCGCTTTCCGTCGGATTCGGATTGCGCTCCAGCAGCGAGCGCGCCGCAATCAGGATCCCGGGGGTGCAGATGCCGCACTGCAAGGCCGCGTGCTCGATGAATTTGCGCTGCAGCGGATGCAGGGCCTCGCCCACGGCCATGCCCTCTATCGTTTGGACCGACTTGCCTTCGGCTTCGACTGCCAGCATCAGGCAGGAGCACAGCAGGCGCCCGTCGACGATGACGCTGCAGGCGCCGCAATCGCCGGTGCCGCAGCCTTCCTTGGTGCCGGTGAGCCGCAGTTCGTCGCGCAATACATCGAGCAAGGTCTGGCCCGTTTCACAAAGAAATTCGACGCTGTCTCCATTGACCGTCGTCGTCACATGATTTCGTCCCATCAGCTCTGGCTCCTCGCCCGTTCCATTGCAAGCTCCGCCGCGCGCCGCGCCATCACGCCGGCGACCTTGATGCGGAATTCCTTGGTTCCGCGCTTGTCGTCTATCGGCCGACACGCCGCGCTGGCGGCTGCGGCCAAGCGTTCGAGCGCCGCCGCGTCCACCTTGGTGCCGATCAATGCGGCCGCCGCCTCGGGCACGAGCAAAGCACGCGCGGCGACCGCGCCCAGACTGACCCTGGCCCGGCTGCAGACACCCTTGTCGTCGAGCGTCAGATTGACCGCGGCGCCTACGACCGCGATGTCCATCTCGGTGCGCGGCGTGAAGCGCCGGTAGGCATCGCCCGAATGCGGCGCTCGCGGCGGCAACTGGAACGCGGCGACGAGCTCTCCGCCGGTCAGCGTAGTCTTGCCTGGGCCCACGACAAAATCTTCGACCGGCACCTCGCGCCGGCCCTGGGGACCGACGATACAGACGACCGCACCGGCTGCGATCAAGGCGGGAACGCTGTCTGCGGCCGGCGAGGCATTGCACAGATTTCCGCCCATGGTGGCGCGGCCCTTTACCTGGATCGAACCGATGTACTTGACGCCATCGACGATGCCCGGCCAAACCTGCGCGAACGCGTCGTTCTCGATCAATTCCATGCAGGTGACGGCCGCGCCGATGCGATAGCCGCCCGCGTCGGCGACTATCGACCTCATCTCGGGAATGGCTTTGATGTCGACCAACAGCCCGGGATCGGCACGGCCGGCACGCATCTGAATCAACAGATCCGTGCCGCCGGCCAGTACCCTCGCCTGTGCGTTCGCGCCGGAGAGCAGCGTGATCGCCTGCTCCAGCGTCATCGGCGCCTCGTAGCGCATTTGGCTAGGCTCCATTTGACTATGACTTCCTCTGTGCGCGATCCAGTTCGTCGAGGTCAGCGGCTGCATTATGGCGCGCGGCGGTCGCTGTGCTCAGTTTGGCCTCTGCCTCAGCCCAGTCGGTCTCTGCTTTGCTCCGCCTGGTGTATGCGTCGTTCCGGTCGACGACCGCTCTGGAGAGTGCGGCGACGTCGGCTTCCGCATTGCGCCGGTCGGCGTTTGCCTGGCGCCGATCAGGAAATATCTTGTCCCAGACTGCACCTACCTTGCGCCGGTCGGTGTCTGCCTTGCGCCGGTCGCTGACTACCTTGTCCCAGTCGGCATTTGCCTTGATCAGGCCGACTCGCGCCTGCTCCAAGTCTTCGTTTGCCCTGTTCCAGTCGGCCTCGGCTTTAGCGAGGGCAGCTTCGAGTTCCGCTCGTTTGGTCATGAATGCTCATCCTTGATTTATGACATAGCGCCCGCAAGCAACAGGTCTATTGTTGCGCGATTGTATCCGCTAAATCGCCGCGCTGCCGGGGAAGTGCGTTGTTGTTGGAGAAAATCGGCACGAGAAACCTTCGTCGCATATGCGCCATACGAAATGCAGACACCGCGTGTCAACCGGCTACGCGCGCGCAGCGATATTGCGCAGTTCCTTCATTGCAACCGATATCATCGCCAGGTCGAGGGTATTGTGCGCGCGCAGGTCGGCGTGAACCTGCCGAAAGCGCTCGAGCAGAGGGCGGTTCCCCTCCTCCCACGCGGCGATCGCTTGCTGCGCGTTGCTCGTTCCAGTAGTGCCGCGCAGCGCGTCGGCGGTAAGCTGACGCTGTATTCCGGCAAGGTCGTCGCGCAGTGCCGCCTTGGCGAGCGCCTGCCAATGGCTTGCGGAGGGCAGGCTTGCGACTTTGGCGCGCAGCCATGGAAATTCGAGCCAGCCGCCGAGCGCGAAGTACGCCTGCGCAACGGACTCGACGTCGCGACCGAGAACGTCGCCGACCTCGACCAGATCGAGCGCCGCGGGCAGCGGGTCGAAGCTGGCGACCAACGCGGCGAGCCCGGCAGGTACCGCGGCCTCGGCGTAGCGCGCCTTCATCCGGTCGTAACCCTGGCGCTCGCTGTGCGCGAGTGCATCCGGCAGCATCGTGCCGAGCCGCTCGATGCCGGGCCGGAAATACGCGATCGCGGCGGCGATGTCGACGAGGTGTTTGCGGTTACGCAGCAGCCATAGCGTCGCGCGCACGATCAGGCGACCCGCGTCGAGCAGCATCGCGCTTTGCACGTCGTCGGCTATCCTCAGGTCGAGCGCCTCGACCTGCTGCCAGAACGGCACCATGCCGAAGGCTTCGCGCGTCACCAGGTAGGCGCGCACGACCTCCTCGGTGCGCGCGCCGGTCTCTTCGCGCATGCGGTGCACGAAAGTGCTGCCGACGCGATTGACCATGCTGTTGGTGACATGCGTGGCGATGATCTCGCGCCGCAGCTGATGCGACTGGGTATAACGCGGAAAGCGCTCGCGCAGCGCCTTGGGGAAATAGCGATCGAGCGCTGTCGCGATGGTCGGTTCTTCCGGGATGTCGCCGGTGAGCAGCTCGTCGTAGATCTGCATCTTCGAGTAGGCGAGCAGCACCGCGCGCTCGGGCGCGGTGAGTCCGAGGCGGGCGGCCTTGCGCTCGGCGATCTCGTCGTCCGAGGGAAGGAACTCGATCGCTCGATTGAGGCGCCCGGCGCGCTCCAGAGCGCGGATGAAGCGCGCCTGCTGCTCGAGCAACTGCGGCGCGATCCGCCCCGCCACCGACAGGCTCTGCGTCTGGAAAGTATTGTCGCGCAACACCAGCGCCGCGACCTCGTCGGTCATCTCGGCAAGCTGCCGGTTTCGCTGCTTGAGCGTGAGCTCGCCCTCGCGCACCGCCGCGTCGAGCAGGATCTTGATGTTCACCTCGTGGTCGGAGCAGTCCACGCCGGCCGAGTTGTCGATGGCGTCGGTGTTGATGCGCCCGCCGGCCAGCGCGTACTCGATGCGCCCGAGTTGGGTCAGACCGAGATTGCCGCCTTCGGCGACCACTTTGCAGCGCAGCTCGCGGCCGTCGATGCGCAATGCGTCGTTGGCGCGGTCGCCGACCTGCGCGTGGCTCTCGCGGCTGGACTTCACGTAAGTGCCGATGCCGCCGTTGTAGAGCAGGTCGACCGGCGCCTTCAGGATCGCGCTTACCAGCTCGTTCGGCGCCAGCGATGGTGCCTCGACGCCGAGAACGCGCTGCGCTTCGGCAGACAGCGGAATCGACTTCGCGCTGCGCGGCCAGATGCCGCCGCCCTTCGAAATAAGTTTCGCGTCGTATTCCGCCCAGCTTGATCGCGGCAGCTTGAACAGCCGCTCTCGCTCGCGCAAGCTCGCCTCGGCGTCAGGCTCCGGATCGATGAACACGTGCCGGTGATCGAACGCCGCCACAAGCTTGATCTGGCGCGAGAGCAGCATGCCGTTGCCGAACACATCGCCGGACATGTCGCCAATGCCGGCGACGGTGAAGGGCTGCGACTGTGTGTCCAGACCGAGCTCGCGAAAATGCCGCCTGACCGACTCCCATGCGCCGCGCGCGGTGATGCCCATCTGCTTGTGGTCGTAGCCGACCGAGCCACCGGAGGCAAAGGCATCGCCCAGCCAGAAACCGTATTGCTGCGCCACGCCGTTGGCGATGTCGGAGAAGGTCGCGGTGCCTTTGTCGGCGGCCACCACCAGGTACGGATCGTCGCCGTCGTGGCGCACCACCTTGGGCGGCGGAACGGTCTTGCCTTCGACCAGGTTGTCGGTGATATCGAGCAGGCCGCAGAGGAACGTCTTGTAGCATTCCACGCCTTCGCGCATCAGCGCCTCGCGATCGCCGGCGGGCGGCGGCTGCTTGAGGACAAAGCCGCCCTTCGAGCCGACCGGCACGATCACCGCATTCTTCACCATCTGCGCCTTCATCAGACCGAGCACCTCGGTGCGAAAGTCCTCGCGCCGGTCCGACCAGCGCAAGCCCCCGCGTGCCACCGGCCCGCCGCGCAGGTGCACACCCTCGACGCGCGGCGAGTACACGAAAATCTCAAACATCGGCCGCGGCTCAGGCAGCTCGGGCACCTTGCGCGGATCGAACTTGAAAGAGATATAGGACTTGGGCCGGTCGTCGCGGTCCGGCTGAAAAGCGTTGGTGCGCGTGGTGGCCCCGATCGCAGCCAAGAAGCGCCGCAGGATGCGGTCGTCGTCCAGGCTCGGCACCTGATCGAGCCCCGCTTCGATCTCGCGCACCAAGGTTTCCTGCGCCTCGGACGAAGCGCCTTTCGGTTCGAAGCGCGCGTTGAAAAGATTCACCAGAGCGCGCGCGAGCGCCGCATGAGCGACCAGCGTTTGCTGCACGTAGGCGAGGCTGAAAGTAAAACCGGTCTGGCGCAGGTAGCGGCTGTAGGCGCGCAAAATCGCGATCTCGCGCGCCGAAAGCTCGGCTGCGAGGACCAGCTGGTTCAGGCTGTCGGGCTCGACGCGCCCGGACCACATTGCATCGAAGGCCTCGTGAAACAGCGGCCGCACGCGCTCAAGCACCACTTCCGCGTCGCCGCGGAGCGCCAATCCAAAATCGATAATCCACACGGCGCCGCCGTCGGCCGGCTCGATGTGGTACGGCAGGTCATCGAGCACGCGCGCGCCGAGGTGTTCCAGGATCGGCAGCGCGTCCGAGAGCACGATCGGCGCACCGCTGCGAAACAGCCTGAAGCGCAGCACGCCCGGCTCGGCCGCGAGCGGTCGGTACAGGTTCATGCCCAGTCCGGGCGGCGCGCCGAGTGAGTCCATCATCTCGATGTCGAGCAGCGCGCTGCGCACCGGATGGTCCTCGCGGTAGCCCGCCGGGAAAGCCCGTCCATAACGCGCGTGGAGCCGGTTGCCGCGCTCTTCGCCGAGGCGCTCGACGAGCAACGCGTGCAGGTCGTCTTCCCAACGCCGGGTTGCGGCGACGATGCGCGCCTCGACCTCGCTCGCGTCGATTTCGGGGATGCCGCCGTGGCTCGCGCGCACCAGTATGAAAATGCGCGCCAGCGGCGACTCGGACAGGCTCACGGTGAATTCACTGGCGGAGCCGTTGAACGCCTCGGCGAGGATGCGCTGGAAGCGCTGACGTAGCTCAGTGCTGAATTTGTCGCGCGGCACGTACACCATGCAGGTGATAAAGCGACCGTAGGCGTCGCGCCGCAGCAGCAGGCGCGTGCGTTGGCGCTCGCCCAGTTGCAGGATCGCGATGGCAAACGAGTAGAGCTCCTCGGGCTCGATCTGCATCAGTTCGTCGCGTGGATAATCTTCGAGGATCGAGCTGAGCGCCTTGCCGTTGTGGCTCGCCGGCAGGAAGCCGGCGCGATCGTGCACCGCGGCAACCTTGCGCCGCACGACCGGGATTTCGGCGACATCCGCGGTGTACACGTTATGCGTATACAGGCCGAGAATGCGATGCTCGCCGATGACCCGGCCCTGGTCGTCGAAGCGTTTCACGCCGACGTAGTCGAGATAGCCGGGCCGGTGCACCGTGGCACGCGAGTTCGCCTTCGACAGCACCAGGATCTCGGCTTTGCGCGCGCGCACACGCGTCTCGGGCGGCAGCGTCGCGAAGCTGGTCGAGACCGTCGTACCCTCGCGCTCGCGCAGTATGCCCAGACCCGAGCCGCGCACGATGCGCAACGCGTCCTCGCCGTTCTCGCTGACCAGATCGTAGTCGCGGTAGCCGAGCAGCGTAATATGCTTGTCGAGCAGCCAACTGAGGAAGGCATGCGCTTCGCGCGCCTCTTCGGCGTCAAGGGGCGGTTTCGCTGCCCCGATCTCCTCGATCAGCGCGCGCACGCGTTGCTGCATCGGCTTCCAGTCCGCAACCGACGCCGCCACGTCGGCGAGGACCCGCTGCAGGCCCGCGCCGACCTCCTGCAGGCGGGCCGGATCGGTCTGGCGGTCGATCTCCAGGTACATGAATGATTCGAGGCGGCCCTCTCCGCTGGGCGCCGCGGGCGCGACGTCCTGTAGTTTGCCCTTGGCATCGCGCCCAATGCGCAGCACCGGGTGGATCACCAGGTGCAGGGCCAGACCCTGGCGGTTGATCTCCATGGTCGCCGAATCGACCAGGAACGGCATGTCGCCGCTGACGATCTGCACCACCGTGTGGGTGCTCTGCCAGCCGTGCTCCTCGAGCCTCGGGTTGAATACGTGCACCTTGGCCGCTCCACCGGCATGGCGGCGGCCGAAGTCGAGGTGGGCAGCCGCGGCCCCGACAAGATCGTTCAGGTCGCGCTCGGCGAGTTCCTGTGGGTCCGCACCGTCATAGTAGACGCGCGCGAAGCGCTCGGCGAGATCAGCCTGCGGCACGGCGAGGCTGCCGCGTGCCGCCTGCGCGACGCGCATCACCAGATCGGCTTCCTCCATTTTGCCCGTGCTCACGCGTCCGAGTATATGCCCGGCGCATTGCGCGCCGCAAGCCACGCTGCGCTGCCGCCGGACTGTCGCGAACTGCGCTGCAGCCATCGGCTGAAATCCAGCGCCAATACCGCCGGATTCGGGTCTGACCAGTGTTCGCGGGCATGTACCGACCGGAGCGCCAACGCGCAGCCCCCGCGCTTGCCGTCGAATCGGGGTTGCGTGGCTACTGCTACTTCTTGGCGCCTTCCGCCGGTTTGACTTCCTGCCCCTGGACCGGCGCCGGAGCGGGAGCCTGCGCGACCTCGATCTTTGCCTTGGCCTTCATCTCGTCGAAGAGCTTCTTCAGGTTCTCCTCCTGCAGTTTCTGCGTCAATCCAGCCTTGACCTGCTCCAGCGGCTGAACCGGCTTCGAGCGGGAATCTTCCAGCAGTATTACGTGATAGCCGAATTGCGTTTTGACTGGCTCTTCGGTGAACTTGCCCTTGTCGAGTTTGACGACCGCCGCAGCGAATTCCGGAACCATGCCCTTCGGATCGAACCACCCCAGATCGCCTCCGTTCGCTTTGGAGCCGCGGTCCATAGACTTCTTGTTGGCCAACCCTTCAAACGCTTTCGGGTCCTTCTTCAGCCTGGCTATGATGTCCCTGGCCTCCGCTTCCTTCTCCACCAGGATGTGACGCGCCTTGTACTCGTTGCCGGTGTTCTGGGATTTGATCTTCTCGTACTCCGCCGCCAGCATATCGTCGCTGATGGCGTTGTTCTTGAGGTAGTCCTGTATGAACGCATCGACCAGGACCGATTGCCTCATCAGTTCGAGCTGATCCGACACTTGAGGCGATTTGTCCAATCCCTTTTTAACCGCCTCCTGCGTGATGATGAGCTGCATCGCCAGACGGTCAATGAACGCCTTGCGCGCTTCGGCGCTGGCGTCCCGGCCCAGATCCGTGCGCTGTTTGAGCATCAATTCGACGAGGCTCTCTTTGATCGGGGCCCCGTTCACGGTGGCGGCGACGGCTTCCTTTGCCGGCGCGGCACTTGGCACCGCGTCGTTGGAGCTACACGCGATCAGAGTCAGCAATGAAGCCGCGCTGGCCAGCAGAATCCTGGATTTGATAAACATTTTTTGCATTTTCCTATTTAAGTAAGTGGGCGCCATCATGCAGCAGGGTGCAGCAGAGGCAAAAACTTACGTATTTTACCAGTTTGCGCCGTCGCCTTTCCCCTGATTGGCGAACGCCCATACGGCGACTGAACTGCCGCCGCCCGCCCTTGGGTCCGTTAACACTTATCGCATAAGACGAGTTGCTTCCAAATGCGGATACGGCAAGGCCCACCGGCGATCGAGGCCGGCATGCCGTTGCCAATCCTGCGGTGCCTGGACTAGACTGAGCCATGCCCTCAGCCAAATCGCATCCGACCTTGCCGCCGATCGCCGGCGCAGTCCTCGTGCGAGTGCATACCGATCTGCCCGGGAATTAGCTTGCGCCTGGGCATCGATTTAGGCGGCACCAAGATCGAGATCGTCGCCTTGGCGAACGACGGCGTTGTACTGCAACGCCGTCGCGTGCCTACGCCCCGGGGCGACTATCCCGGTACGCTGGCGGCGATTGCCGGCCTGGTTCAGCAAACCGAACGTGACTTGGGTCAGCGCGGCTCGCTCGGCGTCGGAATCCCCGGGGCGGAATCGCGCGTCACGGGCCTGATCAAGAACGCGAACTCGACCTGGCTGATCGGCCAATCGCTGAGGCGCGACCTGCAGACGCTATTGCAGCGCGAAGTGCGCCTCGCCAACGATGCCAACTGCTTCGCGCTTTCCGAGGCCACCGACGGCGCGGCCGCCGGGGCCGACGTGGTTTTCGGTGTAATCCTGGGTACGGGCGTGGGCGGAGGTGTCGTCGCGCACGGGAAGGTCCTCGCCGGCGCCAACGCGATCGCGGGAGAATGGGGCCACAACCGGCTGCCGGGCGAGGAAGCCCAGTGGCCTCCCTGCTACTGCGGACGCAAAGGCTGCGTCGAGACCTTTCTCTCCGGACCCGGCATGCGACGCGATCACGCGCAAGCCAGCGGCGAAGACATGGATCCCGCCGAAATCGCCGCACACGCTGCCGCCGGCGACGCGGCCTGCGGCGCCACGCTTCAGCGCTACGAAGCCAGGCTCGCCCGCGCCCTTGCCGAAGTCATCAATATCCTGGATCCGGACGCGATCGTGCTCGGCGGCGGGTTGTCGAACCTCGATCGCCTGTATGCCAACGTGCCAAAGCTGTGGGCGGCGCAAGTGTTCTCCGATCACGTTGCCACCCGTTTCCTCAAGAGCCGCCACGGGGACGCCTCCGGCGTGCGCGGAGCGGCCTGGTTATGGGAATGAGTTGTGCCGGCCGCGACAACGGCCGATTGATTCGCTCCATCCGCTGGCGCGCATATGCACCGGGCGAATCCTTGCCCCGCAGGATGCGTCCCGAGGCGGCTAACAGGCTGTTGAAATTCGCTTCCCGGGCGGAACGTTATACGCATGGATAAGAAAGCCTCTGAGGGAAGCGAATTTCAGCAGCCTCTGAATTGGGGGATATAAAAGGGCGCACCCATTTTTTCAATACCCGGCTGACCGCGTCCATGGCGCCATAGACAAGACCATTTCCACTGGTTACCCTATGCATTCCTCTGTTGCGCTTGCGGAATACCTCTCATGTTCAAGAACATCTTGGTGCCAACCGACGGTTCCGGTTTTTCCAACAAGGCGGTGGCGACAGCCGCGCAGCTCGCGAAATCCCTGCGCACGAAACTTCTTGTGCTCCATGTCAGATCTCCGCTCGAAACTCCACACCACGTCGAAGGCGGCGCAATAAGCAACCTGGGTGGAGAAGTGGTGATGCAGGAGATCGAAGATGAAGAGCGCAAGCTGCTCGACGCCGCCCTGGAGATCGCCGCAGCCGATGGCATAAAAGCGGAGACGGCGTTCGTCGCTGGTTACTCGACCTACGATGCCATCATCCGCATCGCCCGCGAGCAGCAGTGCGATCTGATTGTGATGGCATCGCACGGCCGCCGCGGAATCACCAGCTTTCTCCTGGGCAGCGAAACGCAGAAGGTGCTGACCCACACGACGATTCCGGTGCTGATCGTCAGATGATATGCGCGACCGGCGCAGCGCCGGCTGCCAACGCCAGCCGGCGCTGCTGCGCGCCAGCAGGGTGTTGCCTGGTTCGAATGGATCCGCCCGAGCATCCTTTTTGCAGGGCGCCCAAATAATAGTCGCCTGCATTGTTTTTGATTTCTTTCGAAGCATGAAACATTTTCCCCGGTAAGAGTCCACAGGATTATCCACAGAATCTGTGAGTAATTTTCGGCGCCGCAAGCCAGGGAAAACTGCGCGAGCAAGGAGACCAGCATGAATCTGTCCGAAGCGCTGCTGCAAGCGCTCAAGGCGCACGGCGCGCGCGAGATTTTCGGCATTCCCGGCGATTACGCGCTGCCGTTCTTCAAGGCTATCGAAGAATCCGGGATTCTGCCGCTATACACGCTGAGTCACGAACCGGCGGTCGGCTTCGCCGCCGACGCGGCGGCGCGCTTCCATACCGGACTGGGCGTGGCGGCGGTAACCTACGGCGCCGGCGCGCTCAACATGGTCAATCCGGTCGCCGCCGCCTTTGCCGAAAAATCGCCGGTGGTGGTGGTTTCCGGTGCGCCGGGCAAGGGCGAGGCGCAGCGCGGCCTGCTGCTGCATCACCAAGGCAAGTCGCTGGACTCGCAATACCGCATCTACCAGGAAATTACCTGCGCGCAGGCGCGCCTGGACGACGCAAGCACGGCGCCGGCCGAGATCGCGCGCGTGCTGCGCGCCTGCGTGAGCCTGTCGCAGCCGGTTTATTTCGAGTTCCCGCGCGACATGGTGGCCATACCCTGCGAACAGGTGCTGGCCGCCGCCGAACCCGCATTCGACGCCGAGGCGCTGGCGGCCTGCGCCGACGAGGTCCTCGTGCGCTTGCGCGCGGCGCGCTCGCCGGTGCTGATGATCGGTGTCGAGGTGCGCCGCTTCGGGCTGGAGCACAAGGTCGCCGAACTCGCGCGCCGGCTGGGGCTGCCGGTGGTCACCAGCCTGCTCGGTCGGGGCCTTCTGGCGAATACCGATGCGCCGTTGCTCGGCACTTACATCGGCGTTGCCGGTCTGCCTGCGATCACCGATCTGGTCGAGAGCTCAGACGCGCTGTTTCTCCTCGGCGTCATCATCTCAGATACCAACTTGGGCGTGTCGGCCAGGCATATCGATCTGCGCAAGTCGATCCAGGCGCTGGACCGGCTGGTGACCATCGGCCATCACGTCTATCCGGAAATCCCGCTGGGCCCCCTGGTCGAGGCCTTGCTCGCTCGCCTGCCGGATGAAAAGGCGACCGCACTCCACCACGAACCAGCGGCCTATCCGCGCGGTCTGCCGCCCGACGATGCGCCGATCACGCCCCTGGACATCGCCACCGCCATCAACGATCTGATGGACGCGCACGGCAAGATGCCGATCGCGACCGACATCGGCGACTGCATGTTCCTCGCGATGGACATCGAGCATACCGCGCTGGTGGCACCCGGCTACTATGCCACCATGGGCTTCGGCGTTCCCGCCGGCCTCGGGCTGCAGGCTGCGACCGGGGAACGGCCGCTGATCATCGTCGGCGACGGCGCGTTCCAGATGACCGGATGGGAATTGGGGAATTGCCGCCGCTACGGCTGGGATCCGATCGTGCTGCTGATCAACAATGCCAGCTGGGAGATGCTGCGCGCATTCCAGCCCGAATCGAAATTCAACGACCTCGACGAGTGGCGCTTCGCCGAGGCGGCTGCTGCCCTGGGCGGCGACGGGGTGCGCGTGCGCACCCGCGGCGAATTGGCGCACGCGCTGGGCGCAGCACAGCACAAGCGCGGACGCTTCCAGCTGATCGAGGCCATGGTCGCACGCGGCGCGATGTCGCCGACGCTGGCGCGCTTCGTCGAAGGCGTCAAGAGCAAGCGCGCGTAGCGCAGCGTTCCGCGGCGCTTCTGCTGGCGCCGCGAATCACTGCTTTGCGTGCGCCTTCATCCATTCGCTCGCGCGCCGCTTCGCCTCGGCGGCCTGTTCCGGCGTCATCAATCGCTCCACCAGGATACGACTTTTCCTCGCCCTTTCTTCGCCGTTCGCCTCCGCTATATTCCACCATTTGTGCGCTTCGACATAATCCATCGCAACGCCTTCCTGCCCGGCCTCGTATATCCGTCCGAGATCAAACTGCGCCCTTGAATCCCCGTTTTCCGCCGCCTTCTGGTACCAGTACACGGCCCGCTTGTAGTCCCGCTCGACGCCTTGCCCCGTCTCACGCATCAGTCCAAGGGTAGATTGCGCCCCGATGTGCCCTTGCTCTCCTGCTTTGCGGAACCAGGAGGCGGCTTGAGTGTAGTCCTGCGCCACGCCCTGCCCTGTCTGGCACATCCGGCCGAGGTTGAATTGTGCTTCGGCCATCCCCTGTTCTGCTGCCCTCTGATACCAGTACACGGCCTGCTTATTATCCGGCGCGACGCCCTGCCCCTTCTCGTACAGAAATCCCAGATTGGTCTGCGCTGCCGCATTTCCCCGTTCCGCCGCCTGCCGGTACCAGACTGCCGCCTGCCTGTAATCCACCGCGGTGCCTTGCCCCTTCTCATGCACAAAACCCAAGGTAAATTGCGCCGACGCATTGCCCTGCGCTGCCGCTTTCTGCCAGGACGCGATCGCGTTTTCGTAATCCCTGGCCTTGTACGACTTCACGCCGTCCTCGAAGTCTCCGGCCAATGCAGAAGCGGCCGACAATGCCAAAGTAATCCCGATCGCTGCCCAAACGCGCATGCCACATTCCTTGGCTGATTGAAAACGAGGGCGGATACCTCTACTCACGCCGCTCCGGATCGGCCCGTTGCGCAAAATTGCCCGGCGCGTGTCGTTGTTCATGATAACCCCATAACAGCGCGCGTGTCCGTCTCCCCGGTCCAGCTAGCAGGCATCCCTGCCGCAGCGCTGAGCATACCCAGGGAGCCGGCCTCGTATCCGTCCACGGCGAAGGCCATGGTTTCGTCCTCGGCCTGCAACGCGGCGATATAGAGCAGCGGCAGGTAATGCTCGGGCGTAGGCACCGACAGGCGCGCGTCTTCGCCAAGCTGTTCGAAATCAATCAGCGCCTGGTGATTGCCCGATGCGAGCGCGGCGCGCACCTTGTCGTTGAATCGCTGTGCCCAATCGAAGGCGGGCACCCTTTCGCCGCGCCGCATCAGCATCAGGTTGTGCACGACATTGCCGCTGCCGATAATGAGCACGCCCTCCTCGCGCAGCGGCGCCAGGCGCTTGCCCGTTTCGTAGTGGAACTGCCCCGGCCTGGTAGCGTCCACGCTCAGTTGCACCACGGGTATGCCGGCGCCGGGAAAAGCGTGCGCCAATACCGACCAGGTGCCATGGTCCAGACCCCACGACTGGTCCAGGTGCACCTCGACCGGCGCAAGCAGGTCGCGCACGCGCGCGGCCAGCCCGGGATCGCCGCGCGCGGGGTATTGGACATCGAACAGTGCCTGCGGGAAACCGCCGAAATCATGGATCGTCTTCGGTTCTTCCATGGCCGTCACCGCCGTGCCGCGCGTGAACCAATGCGCAGAAATGGACAGAATCGCCTTCGGCTTTGGCACGCTTGCGCCGAGCTTGCTCCAAGCCTCGGTGTAGCGGTTGCTCGCCAGGGTGTTCATCGGGCTGCCGTGGCCAAAGAAGATGATCGGCATGCGTGCGCTGGCAGCGGCGTTCATTGGTGGGCTTTCCGCTCGAAATTCACAAGAGCCGAGGCGACGGCGCTCATGCCGCGTACTTATTCACCGCTTTCTCGTCCCACAGGATACCGGTGCCCGGGGCTGAGGGGATGAGGACGTGACTGTCCTTCACCATCAGCGGCTCGGCCAACACCGGTTCGGCCCAATCGACGTATTCGAGCCAGTGGCAGGTCGGAGTAACCGCGAGCAGGTGGCAGCTGATTTCCGGGAACAGATGCGATGACATCTCCAGACCGGCGGCCTGCGCCAGGGCCGCCGCGCGCATCCAGCCGGTGACTCCACCGATGCGCTGCGCGTCCGGCATGACGTAGTCGCAGGCGCCTGCGGCCAACGCCTGCGCCATCTGCTCCGGCCCCATGAAGTTCTCACCAATCTGCACCGGGGTGTCGAGCGCGTCGGCGATGCGGCCGTTGCCCTCGAAGTCGTCGGCGCGCGTCGGCTCCTCGATCCAGAGCAGCCCGCCCTCATCGTCGAGCATGCGGCCGCGCAGGATCGCCTCGTTCACGCTGAGCGCCTGGTTGAAGTCGCACATCAGCGTGACCGCCGGGCCGATCGCTTTTTTCACCGCGCGCAGCGCCGCGAGGTCGTCCTGCGGGTCCGGCCGCCCCAGGCGCAGTTTGACCGCGGAGAAGCCCTCCTTCACCAGTTGGTCGGCCTCGCGCGCCAGCGGCTGCAGCGGCATGATGCCCAAGCCTTTGGAGTTGTAAGCGCGCACCGGGCGCGGCGCGCCGCCGAGAACCTTGCATAGTGGCTGGACCAGCGATTGCGCATACGCATCCCAAGCCGCCATGTCGATGCCTGCAAGCGCAAACAGCACGATGTTGTGCACGCCGAGCAAGGTGTACTTCTGGCGCAACTTGCGCTCGATCTCGAACGGCGCCACCGCGTCGCCCTGCAGCATTTCGCCCATCGCCTCGACCAGCGCGACGATAGGCCGCAGGTGTGGCCGGCCGATCGCGAACAGGTAGGCGCGGCCCGTGATGCCGGCCGTGGTCTCCAAGTCGATCAGCACCAGCGGCGCCATGCTCACCGCTCCCGTGCTGGTCTGCAGCGGCAGGCGCATCGGCACCACCACCGGCCGCACGCGCAGCCGGCGGATGTTCAGTTTCGAGTCTTTCACGGCAGCTTGCTCCCGAAAGGATGGTGAAATTGCTTATGGGTTTTCATGACAAACCTCCCGCGCAGGATAGTTCATGCTATAAGACGAAACGCGCGGCCCAGAGCCATTGTAGGAGATAAGCACAGCTTCGCGCTTGTCCTCTGGTCGCGTCAGCACGTTCCCGAACCCGAGCTGTAGGGCCCGATGAATCCTGCGACCACAGTCACTATACAAAATGGAATCGTCCGCGCGATTTCCAGGGAAGAAATGGCAATACTGCCGATCCGCCGCTATGACGGCGAGGTGTGCCTGGTGGCAACGCCGGCGGATCTTGAGCGCGCACTGGCGGATTTGCGTCAGGAAGACGTGGTCGGATTCGATACGGAGACACGGCCCGCGTTCAGAAAAGGCGAGACTCATCTGCCCTGCCTGGTCCAGGCGGCCACCGCACGCAGAGTATATTTGTTCCAGCTGCGCCAACCGCAGGTGTTCCAGGTTCTGGCCGAATTGCTGACAGAAACACGCGTGATCAAGGTCGGCGTGGCGCTGGCGAACGATCTGCGCTCGCTCAAACTGCTGTTTCCATTCATGGAAATGAATGTACTCGATCTAGGCATCGTCGCCCGGCGTCACCGCATGGACCAGACCGGCTTGCGCAATCTCGCCGGAATTTTCCTCGGCGTCCGGATACCCAAGGGCGCGCGCACGTCCAACTGGGCCGCATCGCACCTGTCGGCAGCGCAGATTACTTACGCTGCCACCGATGCCTGGGTCTGCCGTGAATTGTTCCTCCAGTTCCAAAACCTGGGGATGCTCCAAGCGCAGCCGCCTGCCACGGCCAAGGTTCGGATCGATCCTGAAACAGACGCCACACAGGCTGACACCGATCGTCCCGAGCCCTGCTAAATTCGGCTGTTTTCTGTTATAATTCAATGCCATTATCCAGGTCAATCCGGGCCGCGCCGGCCGCACCTGATACCAGTGGCTAAGGAAACTCCGATTTGGTCTGTGACAAAATCAGAGCTTCCTCTTATTTATCGGATTTACTAAGGGACGTCGTCCGCTTGCTCCGACCAGCCCTAACCTAGGAGGAAATCATAAATGAACGTCATTTGGCGTTTTTACATGGACGGTGGTCGTCGATGGAACTGGCAACAGATTGGCGCAGGCCAGGCCGTGGTAGCTGAATCATCCAAGGGTTACGGCAATTACGAAGCCTGCCTTGCCAGTGCAATAGACCGCGGTTATGTGTTTTTGCCGGCTCAGACCAAACAGGCCCCAGGTCGTTAAGCCATGCTCCAGAATCGCGCCGTAACCTGGCATCTTCGGTTGTAACATCGTTGATTTTCGTCAAGACGGGAAGCTCCGGAACGGCGTAGAAATTTAAGCTCTTTCAGCAACAGGAGGAGTACGCGATGAAACCTATCAAGTCGAATATCGCGGTTCTGGGAAGCACCCTTATTCTTCTCGCCGCCGCTCTGGGCAGCCTTAGCGCGCAGAGCGCACAAGCGACTGATGGCGCGACAAGTGTCGGGAAACCAGCAACGCCAGTAGCCGAACGGGAGGTGATTCCGGGTGGCGAACAAATGACCAGCGCCGAGCGCGATGCGTATCGGCGACGCATGGAAACCGCCGCCACGCCGGAAGAAAAGGCCAGAATTCGCGCCGAGTATGCCAAAGCCGCGCAGGCGCCGACAGCGGCCGCCCCCTTGGTCGGCGACCCGGCAAGAGGCGCGTCGCTGCACCGTGTCTGCTTTTCCTGTCACGGTGTCGAGAACTATGTGGCGCCGGTGACCTACGCCGCAGCCAGCTTTATCGATTCGGTGCTCAGGGCCAGCGGGCTTTCGGACTTGCCCCCTGCCGAACCCACTCGGTTCAAGGGAAAGATCGAGTCGGTGTCAGCGCTGCGGAATAAAGTGATCCGGCGCAACGAATATCTCAACCCGAAGATGACGCCGCAGGAAATCGAGGACGTGGTCGCCTATCTGAACGCGACCTACTACAGATTTCCGCAGTAGTCAGTACGCGGGCGACGCGGCGGCGCGAAGCGCCCTGGCATGCCCTCTGCTCTCGATGGCGGCGGGCGCCGGGTGTTACGCTGTCATGGCCGCTTTTTCCGGATACTTGTCGTAGACCACGCCGCCTGCGAATAGCGCGTCGATGTCGACGCCGGCATAGCCGATGGCGCGCAACACTTCGGCGGAGTGCTGCCCCAGCCACGGCGCGGGCTTGCGGATCGCCGTGAGTTCGCCCGTGGACTTGATCGGCAGGCCGATGGTTTTCATGCTGCCGATTATCGGGTGGTCCATGTCCACCACCATGTTGCGCGCCTTGATGTGCGCGTCATGCATGATCTCCCCGTATCCGAACACGGGCCCGCCCGGGACTTCGGCCGCGTCCAGCTTCTCCACCCAGTGCGCCGTGGGCTGCGTCGTCAACACCGCCTCGATTTCCTGCTCCAGCGCGTCGATATTCTTCAGGCGGGAGGGCGCAGTGGCAAAGCGCGGATCGGTCAGCCACTCGGGTTTGCCGCACACCATGATGCAGAAATTGTTCCACAACTTGTCGTTGCTGGCGCCGACCGTCACATAAGCGTCCCTGGTCTTGTAGGCCTGATACGGCGCCGAGCGCCGGTGGCGGGTGCCGGTTGCCGTCGGCAGTTCGCCCGCGCCGAAGTAGGCTCCGAATTCCCATGGCGTCCACGCGAGGCCTGCTTCGAGCAGCGAAGTCTCCAGATACTGCCCCTTGCCTGTTCGCAGCTTGCCGATGTACGCGCCGAGGATACCGTAGAGCGCGGTGACACCGCTCGCGATATCGTTCATCGCGATGCCGACCTTGGCCGGGCGCCCGCCCGGATAGCCGGTCATCATCATGATGCCCGACATGCCTTGCGCGATGATGTCGAAACCGCCTTTCTTGCCGTAGGGCCCGCTCTGGCCGAAGCCGGACATCGACGCATAGACGACGCCGGGGTTGAATCGCCTGACGCTGTCGTAATCGATGCCGAGTTTCTTGATCACGCCCGGCCGGAAATTTTCGGTAATGATATCGGCGCGCGCGGCGAGCTTGTTGAAGATCTCCTTGCCGCGCGGATCCTTCATGTCGAGGGCGAGGCTTTTCTTGTTTCGGTTGAGCACGGCGAAGCAGTAGGATTCGTCGTTGATCTTGGGATCGAAGCGGCGCGACGCGTCGCCTTCGGGGAAGTTCTCGACCTTGATCACGTCCGCGCCCATGTCGCCGAGCACCATGCTGCAGTAAGGACCGGCCATGATGTTGGTGAGATCCAGTACGTTCACCCCTTCCAGCGGCAGCGCCATATCGTCTTCTCCTTCGAGTCTGCAACAAGACGAGGGGATTCATCCCCCCGTGCTCCCCCAACTCGGCCCGCTGCAAAATCACTCTTGCGGCGGGTTCTCGGGTTGCGGGCCTGTCATCAAGCCGCGGGCGGCTAGCGGATCACGGTCAGCTGCGCCGTGTCGATTTCGATCCACACCGGCTCATTTACCTCAAAAACGTCCTGTGCCCGCGCGGTGACGCGCAGGTTCTGCGCCGCCCCGGGCAGGCGCACATAGTAGTCCCAGTACTCCCCGAGGTAGGCGCGCCGCTGTACCTGCCCCTGCGCCGAGCAGCGGCCGGCGCCGTCGCCCGGATTCTGCTTCAGCAAGTGGATGCTCTGCGGGCGGATGGAAACCACCACGTCCCCGGGCAGGCTCCCGCCATCCGTCTGCAAGGCCTGCCTGGTCACGGAGAAGCCGCCGAAGTGCACGGTCTCGCCGTTCGCCCTTCCTTCGAGGAAATTTGTGCGCCCGATGAAACCGGCCACGAACCTGGTCTTGGGTCGGCCATACAGGGCGTAGGGCGCATCGATCTGTTCCACCCTGCCCTTGTTCATCACGGCGATGCGGTCCGAGGTGACCATCGCCTCGGCTTGATCATGGGTCACGTACACTGTGGTGATCCTGAACTCGTCGTGCAGGCGGCGGATCTCGAAGCGCATCTCCTCGCGCAGATTCGCATCGAGGTTGGACAGCGGTTCGTCCAGCAGCAGCACGGCGGGCTTGACCACGATGGCCCGCGCCAGCGCCACGCGCTGCTGCTGCCCGCCGCTCAGCTCGGCGGGATAGCGGTCACGCAGCGCGCCCAATTGCACCTTCTCCAGGATTTCCTCGACACGGCGGCGGATCTCCGCCGCATCCAGTTTGCGGATCTTCAGCCCGAATCCGACGTTCTCCGCCACCGTCATGTTCGGCCAAATCGCATAGCTCTGAAAGATCATCGACATCTTGCGCTTTTCCGGTGGCAGGCTGGAGACCGGGGAGGAAATGACCTCGCCGTCCAGCTCGATGGTGCCCGATGTGGGCGCCATGAATCCCGCAATCATGCGCAGCGTGGTCGTCTTGCCGCAGCCCGAAGGCCCCAGCAGCGAAACCAGTTCGCCTTCCTGCAGCGTGAGATTGAAATTGTCGACGGCGGTGAAATCGCCGAAGGTGCGGGTCACATTGCGCAGCACCAGCTTGCTCATGCAGACACCTCCGAACCGTTGTCTTGGACTCCAGGTATCCATTGTCGGCGCCCGGCGGCAATCGCGGGCGGTCGTATTCCCGCTGCGCGGGTCCACTGCTCCCTGCTCATGCCGCCGTCCTCCGGAGCATAAAGTCGCGCCCCATCAAGCGAAAACCGATCAGGATCAACACGACGGTAATGATCACCAGGATCATTCCGATCGAGGCCAGCATCTCGAAATTGCCCTCGTCGCTTTTATCGAACAGCAGCACCGAGAGCACTTGCGTGTTGATGGAATACAGGAAGATCGCGGCGGAGAGCTCGCGCGTGGCGGGAATGAATACCAGAATGAAGGCGCCGGCCAGGCTGCGCTTGAGCAGGGGCGCCACCACCCGCCGGATCGCGGTGAAGCGCGTGCCACCGAGGATGCGCACCGCGTCCTCCAACTCAGGGTTGATGCTGCGTATCGCCGCATTGCTGTTGGCGTAGGCGATCGGCAAAAAGCGCGTGGCGAACGCCAGGATCAGGATCCACGCGGTGCCGTACAGCAGCAGCGGCGGCCGCGTATAAGCGGCGTAAAAGCCGATCGCCAGCACGATACCTGGGATGACGAACGGCGCCATGGTCAGGAACGACAACACGTTGCCGACTCTCCTGCCGACCAATTCCCGGTTCACGATGTAGGCCACACACAGGGCCAGCGTGATCGCGATGAATGCGGCCGAGCCCGCATACATGAAAGTATTGATGGTCGCGTTGCGCGTCAGGTTGTTCTCGAACAGCGTGAAGTACAGGTTGTCGAAGGTCAGGTTGTCGAGTACAAAGCCGCGCCCCCAGGCCTTGGCCAGCGCAGCCTGGCAGATCACCACCATCGGCATGAAGAAGGACAGCGTGCACACCAGCAGGCAATAGCCGAGCATGGGCCACTTCCACGCGCCCAGCGGTATCGACCGGCGCTCGCCGCCCTTGCCGGTGAGCGAAACATAGCCCTTGCGGTGGGTGATGCGGCGCTGCAGCCAGAACAGAAAGATGGTGATGCACAGCAGCGGCATCGCGTAGGCCGCCGCCACGCCCACTTTGGGCGGAAACTCGAAGAATTGCCACAACTGCGTGGTGACCACATGGAAGCGCCCGGGCAACGCGAGCAGCGCGGGCGAGCCGAACAGCGCGATTGCTTCGAGGAACACCAGGATGAACGCGGCCAGGATCGCCGGCAGTACCAGCGGCAGCGTGATCGACAAGGTCGTGCGCAGGTTGCCCGATCCCAGGATGTTTGCCGCGTCCTCCATTTCGGAGGATACGAGATCGAGCGCCGACTTGGTGAACACGAACACGTAGGGAAAACTGTAGCAGGCGACGACGAGCACCAGCCCGGGCATGGAGTAGATGTTGAACGGCCCTTTTTCCATGCCGGTCAACTCCACCGCCAGCCGGTTCAGCCATCCGGCATTGGGGCCGGCCAGCAGAATCCAGCCGACCGCTCCCAGATACGGCGGAATGATGAACGTTCCCAGAATGGATACCCACACCAAGCCCTTGCCGGGCATGTCCGTGCGCGACAGCGCCCACGCGAGCGGCACGCCGAACACCAGGCACAGGCTCGCCGCCGAGACGCCGAGGATCAGTGAATTCACCAGCGCATCGACGTAGCGCGAGCGGCTGTAGGCCGCCACGTAGTTGGCCAGGGTAAAGGCGCCGTCCGGTTGCTGAAAGCTGACGATCAGCAGGCGCACCAGCGGATTCACCACCAGGAACACCAGCACGACTATGGCCAGCAGCCACACCCAGGCCGACTTGTCCAGATGGCGCCACCATCTGCCAAACTCCGGTCCGCCGACAGACCGCGCAACCGCGGCTTCACGCCGCGGCGCGCCCGCGGTCAGGGCCTCCTCGTTCACGGCCTACACGCCGAAGGTATCGCGGAACTGCTCCTTCACTTCCGGGATGCCCTTGGTGATCTCCTCCTCCGTAGGCCGAATGACCTTGATTTCCTCCAGTGGCTTGGCGCCCGGAGCCGACTTGATGCCCTTGATCACCGCCAGCGAGTGGCTCTTCACCTGGATTTCGGCGGCTTCCCTGTCCAGCAGGAACTCGATGTACAGCTTGCCGGCGTTCGGCGCCGGCGCGTTCTTCGGAACAGCGCTGGGCGATACCATCAGCAAGGCGCCGTCCGTTGGATAAACGACGCTCAGGGGATTGCCCTTGTCGCGGGAGAGCAGGGTCGTCGCCTCGGGACCCGCGGCCACCCAGCGCTCCTTCGCGTTCAGCATGGTCACGGTGTCGTTGACCGAGCGCCCGATCTGCGGCGAATTCTTTTCCAGCTTGGTGAAGTAATCCCAGCCGTACAGCTTGCGCATCAGCACCACCCACGTTCCAACGTAGCCGCTGAACGCCGGATGACCGATCGAGACCTTGTCCTTCCATTTCGGGTCCAGCAGATCGGGCCAGTTCTTCGGCGCGTCCTTCTCTGCAACCAGGCTGTTGTTGTAGGTGATCAACATCAAGGCGGCAGCCGTGACCGTGTAATAGTCGTCTGCGTCGTTGTACGACTTGAGCGAATCGACCATTTTGTCACGATTGCGCGGCCGGTATTGCAGCAGGAACCCGCCCTTCTTGAGAGCCGGATAGTGGCTCACGTCGGTGCTGCTGAACACCGAAGCCACCCCCGTATTGGCCTTCAGGTCCTGCTGGAAGCGCTGGTAGGCCACCTGCGCAGTGGTGCGCACGAAGTTGCACTTCACCCCGGGGTATTTCTTCTCGAACGCGTCGCACAGCCTGGCCGCCTCCTCCGTGTTGTAATGGGCGGTATAGACGGTGAGTTGCTTTTCCTTCTTCGCCGCCTCGTACAAGTCCTTCTCCCATGCGGGCATCTGCGCCCGCACCTGGGTGGCGGCGATGGCCAGGACGGCGCCCAGCAGCGCCAGAAAACAGCGGATCGTGGTATTGCCCATGAAACCTCCTCTAGTGGTTGGTGCGTCTTTTGTGATTTTTTGTATAGTATGCCTGCAATTTGTCTTGCTGCCCCGGGCTTGCGCGAATTTCGCGCCGCCGCCATAGCTCAGCGGCCCTTGAACATCGGCTTGCGCTTGGCCATGAAGGCTGTGCGTCCTTCCACATAGTCCTCGCTCGCGAAACAGCGGTCGACCACCTGCTGGCACAGCGCCATGTCGCGCGCGGACTCGTCCTTCGCCAGTTCACCGACGATGGTCTTGATCGACGCCACGGTGAGCGGGGCGTTGGCGGCAATGGCGCCCGCGTAGTCGCGCACATACGCTTCCAGCTTCTCGTCCGGCACGATGCGATTGATCAGCCCCATCCCCATCGCCTCCTGCGCCGTGAACTGGCGCGCGGTAAAAAAGATTTCCTTGGCGAAGGACGGACCCACCACGCCCATCAGCTTGCGCACGCCCTTGGCCTCATAGCCCAGGCCCAACTTGGCCGCCGGCACGCCGAATTTGGCGCCCTCCGCGGCGATGCGCATATCGCATGACAAAGCCACCGAGACACCCCCGCCTATGCAATAGCCGCGGATCATGGCGATGGTCGGCTTGCCGGCGCGCATCAGCTCATCGTTCGCGTTGCCCGATGCCTGGTTATAGGCTCTGGTCGTCTCGGGGGAGGAGCGCTTCTCCTCGAACTCAGAGATGTCCGCCCCGGAGACGAAGGCTTTGTCCCCGGCTCCTTTCAGCACGATCACACGGACCGCTTCGTCCTTCTCGTAATCGCGCACGATGTCGCCCAGCGCTTCCCACATGGCCATCGAGACGGCGTTGCGGCGCTCTGGATTGTTGAACGTGATCCAGCCGATCGGGCCGTCCTTCTCGGCGATCATCCTGTCGGTTTTGGAAATTGTCATCTGGGATTTTTCTCAACGTTAAGCGATAGCGAGTGCGGCGCATCGAGCGCGGACGAATCAGATGGTGATAAATCATACACCGGATAATCGCCTCCTCAAACACGGTTCCAGCCTGAACGTGGGGGCGCGTATTTTCAACGAGATGGCTTCGAAGCATTACTTTTTGGTTGACCATCCACCACCTGGTGATCAATACGAACCAGATTCGGCTCAGTTCAATAAGGTGGCGCAATCGCGCGCATTCTTGGGCAACCCCGCCAGCGGCCAGAGGTTGGCGCCACACCCCCGGATGCGTAGGCATATGCAGGGACGAAATCGGTAACGAATTGCCATGAGATCCGTTCGTTCTGTACGGACTCCTCGCCCTTGTCGGTCGTCGAGGTATGATCGCAGGCCGAGAAAAGCGTCCGCAGCCGGATCGCGGCATCGAAAGGGGGATGGGGTGGCTGATGGGGCTCGAACCCACGACAACCGGAATCACAATCCGGGACTCTACCAACTGAGCTACAGCCACCACTGAACGATTCTGGCGTGCCCGGCGGGGATCGAACCCACAACCCCCAGCTTAGAAGGCTGGTGCTCTATCCGATTGAGCTACGGGCACTCCCATCGGCGGGTCACGCACAACGCACCCGCACCAGGCGTAGCAGCGGGCAATTAGCTGGTCGGGGTGGAGAGATTTGAACTCCCGACATCCTGGTCCCAAACCAGGCGCGCTACCAGGCTGCGCTACACCCCGAGCGGACGCGTATAATACTCTGCCCCTCCGTGGCGGTCAACGTAGAACGTAGTGGCGTAGAACGTAGTGGCGGAGCACGGCAAAAGATAATAAACTTGCCCCCCGCGTCGATTTCTGATATTAAAGCGCCTTCGTTTTTTGAACTGAGAGTAGTTTTATATGCCTGCACAACAGCTGTTGCACAATAAGAGCTTCCCGCCCTATGTCGCAAAAAAGGGCGAGGAGTACATGAACAAAAAGCAGTTGGCGCATTTCCGCAATATCCTGGAAGCGCTCAAGGTCGAACTGTCGCAGGATATCGATCGCACCGTGCACACGATGCAGGACGAGGCCACGGTATTTGCGGACCCCAACGACCGCGCCAGCCAGGAATCCGATATGGCGCTTGAGTTGCGCAACCGCGACCGCGAGCGCAAATTGATCAAGAAAATCGAAGAAACCATCGCCAAGATCGAGAGCCAGGACTATGGCTATTGCGAGAGCTGCGGCGTCGAAATCGGACTGAAACGGCTGGAGGCGCGCCCTACGGCGACACTGTGCATAGATTGCAAGACCCTGGACGAATTGAGAGAAAAACAACTGGCGAAGTAATACTTCGCCAGTTGTTTTCAGTGAAGACCAACCCGCCGCGCAGCAGCAGGTTACGTCGAAACTGAAAGCAAAAAACGGCGGCCCGATGCCGCCGTTTTTTGTGGTGGAGACCATTCCTGCGGGGCAAGCCCGGGCACAAAAAAGGACGCATAAGCGTCCTTTTTTATTTGCCGTAGGCCGTTATCAGCTCGGCTGCGCCGTGCCCGGCTGCTGCGCCTCCGCCTCAACCGCCTTCATCGACAGACGCAACCTGCCCTTGTCGTCGGCTTCCAGCACTTTGACCTTCACCGACTGGCCTTCCTTGAGGTGATCGGCGACGCTGGCCACGCGCTGCTGGCTGATCTGCGAGATGTGCAGCAGGCCATCCTTGCCCGGCAGCACGCTGACGATCGCGCCGAAGTCGAGCAGCTTGAGCACCGTACCGTCGTAGACCTTGCCCACTTCCACGTCGGCGGTGATCGCCTCAATACGCTTGCGCGCAAGCTCGCCGCCCTCGGAACTGATGCAGGCGATACTGACCGTGCCGTCGTCCTCGATATCGATGGTCGTGCCGGTCTCCTCGGTCAGCGCACGGATCACCGCGCCGCCCTTGCCGATCACGTCGCGTATCTTGTCCGGATTGATCTTGATCTTGATGATACGTGGGGCAAAAGTGGAGATATCCGAGCGCGATGCGGGCAGCACGTCTGTCATTTTCTCCAGAATCAGCATGCGGCCTTCGCGCGCCTGCGACAGCGCTACCTGCATGATTTCCTTGGTGATGCCCTCGATCTTGATGTCCATCTGCAGCGCGGTGACGCCGTTCTCGGTGCCGGCCACCTTGAAGTCCATGTCGCCAAGGTGGTCTTCGTCGCCGAGAATATCGGTGAGCACGGCGAAGCGGTTGCCCTCCTTGATCAGGCCCATGGCGATGCCGGCCACGTGCGCCTTCATCGGCACGCCCGCGTCCATCAGCGCCAGGCTGCCGCCGCACACCGACGCCATCGAGCTCGATCCGTTCGATTCGGTGATCTCGGACACCACGCGCATGCTGTAGCCGAAATTCTCCACCGAAGGCAGCGTCGCCAGCAGCGCGCGCTTGGCCAGGCGTCCGTGGCCGATCTCGCGCCGCTTGGGCGTGCCGACACGGCCGGTTTCGCCGGTGGCGTACGGGGGGAAATTGTAGTGGAGCATGAACCGCTCCTTGTACTCGCCCATCAGCGCATCGATGATCTGCGAGTCGCGCGCCGTTCCCAGCGTCGCCACCACGATGGCCTGCGTCTCGCCGCGGGTAAACAGCGCCGAACCGTGAGTGCGCGGCAGCACGCCGAGCCGGATGGTGATCGGGCGCACGGTGCGCGTGTCGCGGCCGTCGATGCGCGGCTCGCCGTCTAGAATCTGGTTGCGCACGATTTTCGATTCCAGCGCGAAGCAGATTTCCTTGGCCGCATTCGCATCCGGCCCGCCTTCGGCGCCGACACCGATCTCGGCGAACACGCGCTTCCAGATGGCATCGATGGCCACGGAGCGTGCCTGTTTCTCCTTGACCTGGAATGCAGCGCGCAGATCGGCCTCAGCCAGCGAGGCGACGCGCGCGCTCAGGGTTTCATCCTTGGCCGGCGGCTGCCAGTCCCACATCGGTTTGGCGGCGGCGTCGGCGAGTTCGTTGATCGCCTGGATCGCGGCCTGCATCTGCTCGTGACCGAACATCACCGAGCCGAGCATCACTTCCTCTGACAATTCGTGCGCTTCCGATTCCACCATCAGCACGGCGTGCTCGGTGCCGGCTACCACCAGGTTGAGTTTCGAATCTTTCAGCTGGGTGGCAGTCGGGTTGAGGATGTACTGGCCGTTGGCGTAACCGACGCGTGCGGCGCCGATCGGGCCGTTGAAGGGAATCCCGGACAACGTCAACGCCGCCGAAACGCCGATCAGCGCCGCGATGTCGGGATCGACTTCCGGATTGACCGACATGACCGTCGCCACTACCTGGACTTCATTGTAGAAACCATCGGGGAACAATGGACGGATGGGACGGTCGATCAGGCGTGAAGTGAGGACCTCTTTCTCCGAAGGCCTGCCCTCGCGCTTGAAAAATCCGCCGGGGATTTTGCCGGCGGCATAGGTCTTCTCGATGTAATCGACGGTAAGCGGGAAAAAGTCCTGCCCGGACTTGGCGTGCATGGAGCCCACCACGCTGCACAGCACCACGGTATCGTCCATGTTGACGAGGACGGCGCCGCCGGCCTGGCGCGCGATTTCGCCGGTTTCCAGGCTAACCTGATGGGCGCCATAGGTGAAAGTTTTTTTGATCGGATTCAAGGCATTGTCCTTTGCTAGTGGCGCGCAATGCGCCTGCGGTCAGATGGAGGAACGGGCTGCTTGTCTAATAGGAAACGAGCCCGCACAAAAGCAAAACGCCCGTCGCGTTGGCGACGGGCGTCGAGGTTACTTGCGCAGACCCAGCCGCTCGATCAGGCCGCGGTAGCCATCCGCGTTCTTGCGCTTCAGATAGTCCAGCAGCTTGCGTCGCTGGCTGACCATTCTCAGCAGTCCGCGGCGGGAATGATGGTCTTTGACGTGGGCCTTGAAATGGCCGGTGAGCTCGTTGATGCGCGTCGTCAACAGGGCGACCTGCACTTCCGGCGAACCGGTGTCGCCTTTGGCGCGCTGGTAATCGTTTATGACTTGCGCTTTGTGCGCAGTGGTAAATGGCATACTGATACTCTCCTGGGTCGGGTCTTCGTCGCTGCAGCAAAGGCGCGGATTTTACACCGAAAACGGGTGGTTTTTCAAGGGTTTTCCTCTAATATTTGGCTTGGGCCGGGCGTGCGCACGCATCTAGGCATTCGCGATCACGCGCCTGGGCGAGAGCGTCCCCTCTGCTTCAGCTTCACCCACGCCCAGCAAAGCGCCGTTGGCTCCATATACGCGCACGCGCGCCTGCGGCGGGCCGCCCCAGGGCACTGCCTGTCCCTGCACGAACCTCGCCTCCTGCGCCGGTTCCAGGCGCACCTCCGGCAGGTCCTGCAGCAACGCATCCACCGGCAACAATCTGGCATCGCGTTCGGCCGCGGGCATCGCCTCCAGACTTTCCAGGGTATGCGCGCAGTCCAGGCCAAAGCGTCCGACCGCGGTGCGCCGCAGGGCGGCGAGGTGCGCACCGCAACCGAGCATCTCGCCCAGATCATGCGCGATCGATCGGATATACGTGCCCTTGCTGCAGGTCACTGACAACGCCAGCCGTTCGCCCTCGAACCATTGCAGGGCGAGCGCGTGGATCGTGACCCGGCGTGGTGCGCGCTCGATCTCGATGCCGGCGCGGGCATAGGCATAAAGCGGCTTGCCGGCGTGTTTCAACGCCGAATAAAGCGGGGGTGTTTGCAGGATGTCGCCGCGGAAATTTTGCAGGGCCACGGCGAGCTGCTCCGGCGTGACGTTGACCGCACGCGTGGCGATCACCTCGCCTTCGGCATCCGCAGTCGCGGTGCTGACTCCCAGTTTGATCTCGGCCGCATAGGACTTGTCGGCTTCCAACAGGTCGGAGGAAAACTTGGTGGCCTCGCCGAACAGTATCGGCAACAAACCGGTGGCAAGCGGATCCAGGGTGCCCGCGTGTCCCGCCTTGCCCGCCTGGTAGAGGCGCTTCGCCTGCTGCAGGGCGGCGTTAGAGCTCGCCTCGGGCGCCTTGTCCAGCATCAGTACGCCGTTCAGAAGACGCTTTACGCGGGGCGAAGGCATTGGTCTCGTATGAGTCAAGAATTGATAGAACTGGCGAAGATTTCGATAAATGGCGACGGCGTATCCGCGGGGGATTTACGCCCCGAAGGTCTCGATCCCCCTCGAGGGGAAAGTCCCCTTGGGGGACAAGGGGGGGTGCACCCCCCTTGTTCGTGCGTTAAAGGCTTTTCCCCGGCCGCAGACACGTTGCTGGTCCTTGTTTGCGTCCGGTTTGCGTCCGGCTGATCCTTACTAGTCGCGCGGCTCCTTGCTGCCGGCCACCGCCTCGTCGATCAAGCGCGACAGCTCGAAACCGCGCTCGACCGACGCGTCGTATACGAAATGCAGTTGCGGTGTGGAATGCAGTTTGATGCGGCGCGCAATCTGACTGCGCAGGAATCCGCCGGCTTGTTTCAGGCCCGCTTCGGTCTCCGCGCGCTGCTCGGCATTGCCCATCAGCGTGTAAAACACTTTGGCGTGGGCATAATCGGCCGTCACTTCGACGCCGGTCAGCGTGATCATGGCGACGCGCGGATCTTTCAGCTCGGTGCGTATGATCTCGGCCAGTTCGCGCTGGATCTGGTCGGCGACGCGCAGACTGCGGGCAGGATCTTTGGGCATAGAGCGACCTCATGCACTCGTGGGTCGGCGGCTGCCCGCCGACACGCGCAAGGCGGGAAGGAATCCCGCCTTAGAGCGTTCTCGCGACTTCCAGCACTTCGTACGCTTCGAGCTGGTCGCCTTCCTTGATCTCGTTGTAGTTCTTCAGCGACAAGCCGCACTCGAAACCCGCCTTCACCTCGCGCACGTCGTCCTTGAAGCGTTTGAGCGAATCGAGCTCGCCATCGTGAATGACTACATTGTCGCGCAGCAGGCGCACGTGTGCGCCGCGCTTGATCACGCCGTCGAGCACCATGCAACCTGCGACCGTACCTATCTTGGATATCTTGTAGATATTGCGGATCTGCACCGTGCCGGTCACGCTCTCCTTCTTCTCCGGAGCGAGCATGCCGGAAAGAGCCGCCCGCACTTCGTCCACCGCGTCGTAAATGATGTTGTAGTAGCGGATGTCCACGCCCTGCGACTCGGCCAGCCTTCTGGCGGCGACGTCGGCGCGGGTATTGAAGCCGATGATCACCGACTTGGAGGCGAGCGCAAGGTTGACGTCGGACTCGGAAATGGCGCCGACGCCACTATGCACTACGCTCACTTTGACTTCTTCGTTGGACAGGCGCGACAGCGCGTGCGCCAGCGCCTCGCGCGAGCCCTGCACGTCGGCTTTGATCAGCACGGCCAGGGTCTTTACCCCGCCCTCGCCCATCTGCTCGAACATGTTCTCGAGTTTCGCCGCCTGCTGCTTGGCCAGCTTCACCTCGCGGAACTTGCCCTGACGGAACAAGGCGATCTCGCGCGCCTTGCGCTCGTCGGCCAGCGCCACCGCCTCTTCGCCGGCAAGGGGCACATCGGACAGGCCTTGAATCTCCACCGGGATCGACGGTCCTGCCTGCTCCACCGGCTGACCGGTTTCGTCGAGCATCGCGCGCACGCGGCCGAACACCGAACCCGCAAGCAGCACGTCGCCGCGGTGCAGCGTGCCGGACTGCACCAGGACGGTTGCTACCGGGCCCTTGCCCTTGTCCAAACGCGCTTCGATCACCAGGCCCTTGGCCGGTGCGTCCACCGGCGCCTTCAGTTCCAGTACCTCGGCCTGCAGCAGCACCTGCTCGAGCAGATTGTCTATGCCCGCTCCGGTCTTCGCCGACACCGGCACGAAGGGCGCCTCGCCGCCGTATTCCTCCGGCACCACGCCTTGCGCCACCAACTCCTGCTTGACGCGATCGAGGTTGGCGTCCGGCTTGTCGATCTTGTTGATCGCCACCACCAGCGGCACATTGGCAGCCTTGGCGTGCGCGATCGCCTCTATGGTTTGCGGCATTACGCCGTCATCGGCCGCGACCACCAGAACGACGATGTCGGTGGCTTTCGCGCCGCGCGCCCGCATCGCTGTAAAGGCCTCGTGGCCGGGCGTGTCCAGAAACGTCACCATGCCGCGCGGCGTCTGCACGTGATAGGCGCCGATATGCTGGGTGATGCCGCCCGCCTCGCCCGAGGCGACGCGCGTGCGGCGAATATAGTCCAGGAGAGAAGTTTTTCCGTGATCTACGTGGCCCATCACCGTCACGACCGGCGCGCGCGCATGCAGCTCATGTGCGGCCTCGTGCGCCTGCGGCTGCTCGGTAAGAAACGTATCGGGCTCGTCCAGCCTGGCCGCCTTGGCTATGTGCCCCATGTCCTCGACCACGATCATCGCGGTTTCCTGATCCAGAACCTGGTTGATGGTGACCATGCTGCCCAGCTTCATCAGGGTCTTGATGACAGCGGCCGCTTTCACCGACATCTTGTGCGCGAGATCCGCGACAGAAATGGTTTCCGGGATCATGACCTCTCGCACCACCGGCTCCGTCGGGGCAGCGAAGGCTTGCGCCGATTCCACCGCAGCAGCGGGCTTGTGACGGGCCCCTTTGGGCGTGTGCCAGCCCGAGGCTCCGCCGACATCGCCGCGGGTCTTGATCGTGCGCCGCTTCGCCGTTTCGTCCTTCCAGATGGTCGTCGTCTTTTTCTTCGGGCTTTTCTTGTCGCCCTTGGCGGCTTCGTCAACTTTGGGCTTGTGCAGCGTGCCGTCGGTGGCCGGCGCTTGTTCGGCGCCGGGAGCGGCCGGCGCCTGCTGCGCCCGCTTCTCTTCGGTTTCACGGACCTCGGCAAGCTTCTTCTCGCGCTCCTGCTTCTCGCGCAATTCCTCCGATTGGCGCGCGATCAGCTCGTCCTGGCGCTTTTTCTCCTGCTCGCGCAGCTCGAGTTGCCGGGCGTCCACGACCGGCTGCCGCGCAACCGGCGCCGGCTTCTCCTCGACCGCCACCACCGGAACTTCCGGCGGCATTTCCGCGACGGCGTCGCGTTTGACGAACACGCGCTTTTTCTTGACCTCGACCTGGATGGTGCGGGACTTGCCGCTTGAATCCGATTTCTTGATCTCGGAGGTCTGCTTGCGCGTGAGCGTGATCTTGCTCTTCGCGTCGGCAGCACCATGCACCTTGCGCAGATACTCGAGCAGCCTGGTCTTGTCCTGCTCGCTCAGCGTGTCCTCGGGCTGCTGCTTGTGCACGCCTGCGGCCTTGAGCTGTTCGATCAGCACCGAAGGCTGAACTTTAAGCTCCCCGGCAAATTGTGTAACACTAGTTTGCGCCATACCGGTCCCCTACTTTCCTTCCTCTTCCGCGAACCAGTGCTCGCGCGCCTTCATGATCAAAGCCCTGGCGCGCTCGGCGTCGATGGCACAGATCTCGATCAGATCGTCCGTGGCCAAGTCCGCCAAGTCGTCACGCGTCCTGACACCGGACTCGGCGAGCTTGGCCGCGACGTGGCTGTCCATGCCTTCCAGTCGCAGCAATTCCGGATCCACGCCCTCGACCTGCTCTTCGCTCGCGATTTCCTGCACCAGCAGGGCATTACGCGCACGGCTCCTGAGTTCGTTGACCGTGTTCTCGTCAAACGCCTCGATCTCCATCATTTCGTTGATCGGCACGTAGGCGACTTCTTCGAGCGAGGAAAAGCCCTCCTGGATCAGAATGTCGGCCACCTCCTCGTCGACGTCGAGCTTTTCCACGAAGGTATTGCGGATGCCAGCGCTCTCCTCCTGATGTTTTTTCGCGGATTCCTCTTCTGTCATCAGGTTGATGGCCCAGCCGGTGAGTTCCGATGCAAGGCGCACGTTCTGACCGCTCCTGCCGATGGCGATGGCCAGGTTGGCCTCGTCCACCACCACGTCCATGCTGTGCTTTTCTTCGTCCACCAGAATGCTGGACACGTCAGCGGGCGCCAGTGCGCCGATGACGAATTGCGCCGGATCGGCCGACCACAGCACGATGTCGACGCGCTCGCCGCCCAGTTCGCCCGTCACCGCCTGCACGCGCGAGCCGCGCATGCCGACGCAGGTACCGATGGGGTCGATGCGCTTGTCATTGGTATGCACCGCGATCTTGGCGCGCACGCCCGGGTCGCGCGCCGCCGACTTGATCTCCAGCAGACCTTCCTCGATTTCCGGCACTTCCAGCCGGAACAGTTCGATGATGAATTCCGGCGCCGTGCGCGACAGCACCAGTTGCGGGCCGCGGACATTGCGGTCGATGCGCAGCAGCAGAGCGCGCACGCGGTCGCCCACCCGCAGATTCTCTTTCGGAATCATCTGGTCGCGCGGCAAAACGGCCTCGATGCGGCCGGACTCGATCACGGCATTGCCGCGCTCGATGCGTTTCACCGTTCCGGTCACCAGCTTCTCGCCGCGGCCGAGAAAATCCTGCAGGATCTGCTCGCGCTCGGCATCCCGGATCTTCTGCAGAATCACCTGCTTGGCCGCCTGCGCGCCGATACGGCCGAATTCGATCGGCTCCAGCGGCTCCTCGATATACTCCTCGAGCTGGATGTCGGCGTGCTGTTTGAGCGCCTCCGATAACGGCAGCTGCTGCGCCGGGTTCTCCACCGCCTCATCGGCCACTACCTGCCAGCGGCGGAATGACTCGAAATCCCCGGTCGCGGGATCGACGGCCACGCGCACATCCGCGTCGTCGCTGAAGCGCTTCTTCGTGGCCGAGGCGAGCGCCATCTCCAGCGCGACGAAGACCACGTCCTTGTTGACGTTCTTCTCGCGCGCCAAGGCGTCCACCAGCAACAAAATCTCACGGCTCATTTACAGCACCTCCGACTTCAAAATTCAATCTTGGGCACCAGGCGCGCCTTGTCGATATTGGCGAGATCGATGCTCACCATACCGCCCTCGAGTTCCAGTTGCAGCTTGCCGCCTGCCACCGCGCGCATTACCCCGGTGAAATTGCGCCGGCCTTCGACCGGGACGCGCACGGTCAGCCGCGCCCGCTCGCCGGCAAAGCGCGCAAAATCCGCCTCTTTCTTCAACGGCCGGTCCAGCCCGGGCGAGGATACTTCCAGGCGGTCGTAATCGATACTCTCGACCTCGAGCACGCGCGCCAGCTGGTTGCTGACCCGGGCGCAGTCATCCACCGTGATTCCGCCCGCCCCAGCGTCCTGCGGAGCAACTGCCGGCTTGTCTATGAAAATCCGCAACATCCTGCCGCGATTGGACAATTCGACGCTAACGAGCTCGTAACCGAGCCCGCCCACCGTTCTTTCCAGCAAGCCTTGCAGTTCCATAGCCACAAATAAAAAATGGGCTGACCGCCCATCCCGCTGACCGCATTCCACAGACTTAAAATTATAGCAGAAAATTATCCCAGGAACAATCCATCTTGTCCCTGGCGACGCGATGCTCGCAAGGGCAAGCCGCGAATCCCTTCACCGCCAATCAGCGCCCGCGGCGCTGGCGCGAAGGCTTGGTGGAGGGCGCGGGCCGCGCCGCGCGCCCTCCCGGCGATTTGGGCACAGCCGCCGGCGGCTGGAACTCCAGTGCGGCGAGCAAGCGGCCGATTTCGGCTTCTTCCAGCTCGCGCATCTGGCCGCGCTTCAAGTGCGAGGGCAACGCAATCGGACCGAAGCGCACCCGCATCAGCCGGCTCACCTTCAGATTCAGGGCTTCGAACAGGCGCCGCACCTCGCGATTGCGCCCTTCGGAGAGCACCACGTTATACCAATGGTTGCTGCCCTGCCCGCCCACGTCTTCAATGCTGTCCAGGTGCGCCGGGCCATCCTCCAGCTCCACCCCGCTGCGCAGGGTTTGCATCTGCTCCTCGCTTAACTCCCCCAGCACGCGCACGGCGTACTCGCGCTCGATTCTGTGGCGCGGATGCATCAGGCGGTTGGCGAGCTCGCCCGACGTAGTAAAAATCAACAGGCCGCTGGTATTGAAATCCAGCCGCCCCACCGCGATCCATTTGGCGCCGCGCAAGCGCGGTAATTTATCGAACACTTCGGGACGACCTTCCGGATCGTCCCGGCTGACGATTTCGCCCGTTGATTTGTGATAGAGCAGCACGCGCGCCGCCGCGTCGCGCTGCAGACGCACCGGCCGGCCGTCAACTTGCACCCGGTCGCCCACGCTGACGCGCGTACCGACCCCGGCCGGCTCGCCGTTGACGCTGACCCTGCCGGCGGCTATCCACTGCTCCATTTCCCGGCGCGAGCCGAGGCCGGCGCCCGCGAGCACCTTGTGCAGCTTGTCCGAGGTCGCAGGCGCGCTACTCGGTTGCGGTTGCCGCGGCGGCAGTCTCTGCGGCTGCTGGCGGCGCTTCGCTGGGCGGTGTTTGTGGGGCAAGATCGAGTGTGCTGCTTATCTGTTCAAGCGGTGGCAATTCCTGCAAGGAGCGCAGGCCCAGGTCATCGAGGAAAGTCTTGGTCGTTGCATACAACGCGGGCCGCCCCGGAACATCGCGATAGCCTACCGTATCGATCCAGCCGCGCGCCTCCAGGCTCTTGATCACGTTGGTGGACACGGTCACGCCACGGATGTCCTCGATGTCGCCGCGCGTCACCGGCTGGCGGTAGGCGATGATCGCGAGCGTCTCCATCACCGCGCGCGAATAGCGCGGCGGTTTATCGTGCGACAGCCGTTCCAGATACTGCTGGAACTCGGGGCGCGTCTGAAAACGCCAGCCGCTCGCCAGGTTGACCAGTTCCACGCCCCGTCCCTGCCAGGCTTCGCGCAGCTCGTCGAGCAGGCGCCGCAGCGTGTCGGCGCCAATATCATCCTCGAACAAGCGCTTCAGTTCGGCAGGCGTAAGCGGCTCCTGCGCCGCAAGCAGCGCGGTTTCGAGAACGGTCTTGGCTTCATTCGGATTCAGCATGGGCAAGCTTCACATAGATGGGAGCATAAGGCTCCGACTGGGTTACTTCGATCAGACTCTCGCGCACCAGTTCCAGCAGCGCGAGAAAACTCACCACTATCACCGCCACCCCTTTGCTTACTTCGAACAGCGAGGTGAAATCGGCAAACTGGCCGCCCGCGAGGCGGCGCAGGATGGCGGACATGAATTCGCGCACCGACAACTCCTCGCGCGTCACTTTATGGTGCTGGGTCATGCGCGCATGCATCAGCAGCGACTGCCATGCGGCGATCAGGTCCTGGGTGCGCACCTGCGGCAAGCGTTGCACCGCAGCCTGTTCGATCCACACCTCTACCGTGAGGAAATCGCGTCCCAGCAGCGGCAGCGCATCGAGCTTGTGTGCGGCAAGCTTCATATTCTCGTATTCCATCAGGCGGCGCACCAACTCGGCGCGCGGATCGGCTTCGTCCTCGCGCAGCGCGCGCGGACGCGGCAGCAGCATTCTCGACTTGATTTCCATCAGCAGCGCCGCCATCAGAAGATATTCGGCGGCAAGCTCCAGGTTGCGCCGGCGCATCAGCTCAACGTACTCCAGATACTGCTCGGTGAGCCGCGCCATCGGAATATCGAGGATATCGATGTTGGCCTTGCGGATGAGATAGAGCAGCAGGTCGAGCGGGCCTTCGAAGGTGTCGAGGAACACCTCGAGCGCGTCCGGCGGAATATACAAGTCCGGCGGCATTTCGAGCAAGGCTTCGCCGCGCACCGTCGCAACACGCGCGCCAGCCCCTGCGACCGCGGACGGCGGCAGGTCCGGTGCGACCGCGGCCGGCCCCGGGGGTGCGTCGTTGGCTGCGGCAGTTTCGATCACGAGTAATCCAGTCCCATCGCTTCGCGCACGTCGCGCATGGTCTCGGCCGCAAGCGCACGCGCTTTTTCGCAGCCGTCGGCGATGATGCTCTTTACCAGGCTCGGATCGTCCAGATAACGCTGGGCGCGCTCCCGCATCGGCGCCTGTTCGGCCAGTATCGATTGAATCAGCGGCTGCTTGCACTCGATGCAACCGATGCCGGCACTCCTGCAGCCCTGCTGCACCCAGACACGGGTTTTGTCGTCGGAATAGACCAAATGGAGTTGCCACACCGGGCACTTTTCCGGTTCACCCGGGTCGCTGCGCTTTACCCGCGCCGGATCCGTGGGCATGGTGCGCAACTTCTTCGTCACCGTGGCGGCATCCTCGCGCAAAGTGATGGTGTTGTTGTAGGACTTGGACATCTTCTGGCCATCCAGGCCCGGCAGCTTGGACGATTCGGTCAGCAGCGCCTGCGGTTCGGCCAGGATCATGCGCCCGCCGCCTTCCAGGTAGCCGAACAGCCTCTCCCGGTCGCCCATCGACAGATTCTGCTGCTCGTTCAGCAGCGCGCGCGCCGCCTGCAACGCCCCTTCGTCGCCCTGCTCCTGATAGCGGGTGCGCAACTCGTTATACAACCTGCCCTTCTTGCTGCCGAGTTTCTTCACCGCCGCCTTGGCCTTGTCCTCGAATCCGAGTTCGCGCCCGAACAGATGGTTGAAGCGGCGCGCCACCTCGCGCGTCAGCTCCACGTGCGGCACCTGGTCCTCGCCCACCGGCACCCAGGCGGCGCGGTACATGAGAATATCGGCGCTCTGCAGCAAGGGATAGCCAAGGAAACCGTAGGTGGCAAGATCGCGCTCGGCAAGTTTTTCCTGCTGGTCCTTATAGCTGGGCACCCGCTCCAACCAGCCCAGGGGCGTGATCATCGACAACAGCGTATGCAGTTCCGCGTGCTCCGGCACGCGCGACTGTATGAACAGCGTCGCCCGCGCCGGATCGATACCGGCGGCGAGCCAGTCGATCACCATGTCCCAGACGTGCTCTTCGATCACCTCGGGCGTGTCGTAGTGCGTCGTGAGCGCATGCCAGTCGGCGACGAAAAAAAAGCAAGGGTATTCGCTTTGCAGCTTGACCCAGTTCTTGAGGGCGCCGTGGAAATGACCCAGGTGCAGGCTCCCGGTGGGGCGCATGCCCGAGACGACGCGTTGCTCGTACATTTTGGTTGCGTTCCTAGAGTTGGAAGATAGTTGCGATCACCTGGATCGCTGCACTCACCATGGGGTTGAGGATGGCGCCGAGCAGATTGGTGAACAACAGCAGCAGCAGGATCGGGAATCCGTACGGCTCCAGGCGCGAAAAGCCATACGCCAGGCGGTTGGGCAGCAGGCTCACCGCTATGCGGCCGCCATCGAGCGGCAGAATTGGAAGCAGGTTGAGCAGCATCAACACCAGGTTTACCGTGATACCCGCCTTGGCCATCAAGCCGAGCGGCAGGGTAAACGCGTTATCCGGCGCGAGCAGCGCGAATTTCAACGCGAACGCCCACAGCAGCGCCATCAACAGATTGGCGAACGGGCCTGCCGCCGCCACCCACAGCATGTCGCGCTTGGGGTGGCGCAGCCCGGAGAAATCCACCGGCACCGGCTTGGCCCAACCGAACAAAATGCCGCCCGCGCCGAACAGGCTGCTCGTGGTCAGGATCAGCAGAGGTACCAGCACCGTTCCGACCGGATCGATATGCCGCAGCGGATTGAGGCTCACGCGCCCGAGCACATAGGCGGTGTTGTCGCCATAATGCCTCGCCACGTAGCCATGCGCTGCCTCGTGCAAGGTAATCGCGAAGATCACCGGGAGCGCGTAGATGGCGATTGTTTGGACTAGATTGAATTCCATTGACCCGGCGATGTAAAAACGAAGATTTTATCAGACTCGGGGTTCGAACCCGAAAGGATCCAAACTTCCCTTGCCCTGCCGCAGCAATTCCGGGGTGGCACCGGTCAGATCCACCATCGTGGTCGGGTCGATGCCGCAGGAGCCCGCGTCCAGCACCAGATCGAGCGCATGCTCCAGGCGCGCGCGGATCTCCTCCCCGTCGTTGAGTGGCAGCGCGTCCCCCGGCAGGCTCAGCGTGGCCGACAACAGCGGCTCGCCCAGCGCCGCCAGCAGCGCCTGCGCGACGGCATGCTCGGGCACGCGCATCCCTATGGTCTTGCGCCGCGGGTGCAGCAGGCGCCGCGGCACCTCCCGGCTCGCGCGAAGAATAAACGTGTAGCTGCCGGGCGTGAGTTTTCTCAGCAGCCGGTATTGCACATTGTCCACCTGCGCGTAGGTCGCAATCTCCGACAGGTCGCGGCACATCAGCGTCAGGTGGTGCTTGTCGTCAATCTTGCGGATGTTGCGCAGCCGCTGCATCGCTTCCTTGTCGCCAATTTGGCAGCCGATGGCGTAGCAGGAATCGGTCGGATAGGCGATTACCCCGCCCGCGCGAATGATGGCGGCGGACTGGGCAATCAGGCGCGGCTGCGGATGGGTCGGATGGACGGCGAAATACTGCGACATTTGAAACCAGGGAAGAAAGAATGGCGAAGAAGCAGGTCAAACCCGGTTCGCTTCTCACCAATCGTGCCAGACCGGCTTGAGATTCGCCGCCAGGTTGGGCAGCCTGCCCAGATCCACGCGGGATTCGCCCGGGCCGTGAAAATCCGAACCGCGCGAAGCGAGCAAGCCGAATTCATTGGCCAGGATCGCGTACTCCAGAAATTGTTCGCCAGTATGGCTGCTGGTGATCACCTCGACGCCGGCACCGCCGCCATCCTTGAATTCGCCCAGGAACCTGCGCATCTCGGTGCGCGTGAGTTTGTAGCGGCCCGGGTGCGCGACCACCGCGACGCCCCCGCCCGCCTTGATGTAGGCGAGACCTTCCTCCAGCGTCGCCCACTGGTGCGGCACATAGCCGGGTTTGCCGCTCACCAGATAATGCTGGAACGCGCTTTTGACGTCGCTGACGTAGCGCTTTTCCACCAGAAAACGCGCGAAATGCGTGCGGCCGATGAGATTCGGATTGTCGACGTAGGCGTAGGCGCCTTCCAGGCTGCCCGCAATGCCGGCGCGCGCGAGGTCCTGCGCCATCTTCTTCGCACGCTCGCTGCGGCCCTGGCGTATCGCATGCAGGCCCTGCTGCAATTGCGGATTGCGCGGGTCGATATTCAGGCCGACGATGTGGATGGTGATCCCGCCCCAGCTGATCGACACTTCAACGCCGTCAACAAAACGCAGGCCCAGTTCGCCCGCCCGCGCACGCGCTTCGGCCAGGCCGGAGATCTCGTCGTGGTCGGTGAGTGCGAGCATGTCGACGCCGTTGCCCGCCGCACGCCGCACCAGCTCGGCCGGCGAAAGCAAGCCGTCGGAAGCAGTGGAATGGCAATGCAGGTCGTAATTGAGCATGGGCATGGTTTGCATTCAATGGCTATTTTAACATGCCACCCGTCGCCTCCCGACCGGGGGCGAGCGGCCGGCCTCGGAATTGGCAGTGGCAGGACGCCGTAGGGCGCAATAGGCGAAGCCGTCCCACCGGGACTTCCTTCGGTCGTATTGCGCCCTACCGAAGGAAATCTTCTATCAACGCCGCCAGCCGTTCCGGCTGGTCGTGATGCAACATGTGCCCGGCCTCGGCAATGGTATGCGCGCTCAGCCGGCGGAAGCAGGCCTTGCGCGCTTCGTGGTCACCGGCATTGATGCGCATGCGCTCCATCGTCCTGGATTCGGCGCCGTCTATCCACAACACCGGCGCAGCGACATTGCGCCAGCAGGCCATGGCTTCTTCCAACTGGTAAGACACCGGATTGATCAGCTTGTGCGCCGGATCGCTGCACAGCTCGACGCGTCCTGCGGCATTTTGCCGGCCCCAGTGCTGCGCCAGATACAGGGCGCGCGCCTCGGACAGTCGCGGATTCCCGCTGCGCATGCGTCCGGCCAGTTCGGCGAAATCGGCATAGTCGCGAAATCCCGGCTTGTCGCCAAGTTGAGCCAGCCACTCGGCGTAGCGCGCCGGCGCCTTGGCCGGCTCGCTGCGGCTCATGCCGAATCCCTCCAGATTGACCAGGCGCGACACGCGCTCGGGACGCACGCCCGCATACATGCTGGCAATGTTGCCGCCCATGCTGTGTCCGATCAGCGTGGCCGGTCGATCCGGCTCGAAATGCGCCAGCAGCCGGTCCAGATCACCCATGTAATCTGGGAACCAGTAACTATCGGCCGGCCCCCATGCCGACAGGCCATAGCCGCGCCAGTCCGGCGCGATCACCTGCCAGTCCGCGCGCAGAGCATCTACCAGAAACTGGAACGAGGCCGACACGTCCATCCAGCCGTGCAGCATGAATAGCATCGGCTGACCCGTCTCGCCCCAGATGCGGCAGTGGTAGCGCAGGCCGCGGACATCGACAAAAATGGAGCTGTTGGATTTCATTTTCGGGCGCCATGATAGCAGGTGACGGCTTCTGCTATCATGCCTCGGGCATTTTGCAAGGAACAAACATGGCTGTCTATTCGCTCGGCGAACGCCGGGTGCAGGTGCAGGGCGCGGACTGGTATATCGCCGACAGCGCCACCGTTATCGGCTCGGTGCTGATCGAGGACAAGGCCAGCATCTGGTTCAACGTCGTCCTGCGCGGCGACAACGACCTGATCACCATCGGTGAAGGCAGCAACGTGCAGGACAGTTCGATGCTGCATACCGATGCGGGCATCAAGCTTACCCTCGGTCGCGGCGTGTCGATCGGTCATATGGTCATGCTGCACGGCTGCAGCATAGGCGAGGGCAGCCTGGTCGGCATCAACAGCGTCATCCTCAACCATGCGGTGATCGGCAAACACAGCCTGATCGGCGCCGGCTCGCTGATACCCGAAGGCAAGACCATACCGGATGGGGTGCTGGCACTGGGCTCGCCGGCCAAGGTCGTGCGCGACCTGTCACAGGCGGAGATCGCCAATCTGCAGAATATTGCCGACGGCTATGTGCGCCGGGCAATACTCTTCAGACAGGAGCTGCGGCCACAGCCGATCTGAAACGGCTCGGGGTTGCCTTTCTACACGATCGCCGCTTGCGTGCGGATGTGCTTTTCATCCGCACGCAAGCGGCGATCCGCGCGGACGGGCCGCCGTCCGCGCAAGTTCGAAGGCAAAAGATCGAGGAATCCACGGTAGTCGCCTGGCGACCATTGCGCGCTCCGCGCGCCAACCGTGTTTTCCACGCGGAGATAAAGCGTGTCCGCGCGGAAAACACGGTTATGCATAAAAGCAACAACGGCCCGGGCTTGCTTTTCCACAAGATCGCCGCTTGTGCGCGGACACGCTTCACCTCCGCACGCAAGCGGCGATCCGCGCGGACGGGCCGCCGTCCGCGCAAGTTCGAAGGCAAAAGATCGAAGTATCCACCGATGGTCGCCGAGCGACGATTGCGCGCTCCGCGCGCCAACCGTGTTTTCCACGCGGAGATAAAGCGTGTCCGCGCGGAAAACACGGTTATGGTTGAAAACCAGGTTGCTTTGTTATTTCGGCGCCATGCGGATCGCTCCGTCGAGGCGGATGACCTCGCCGTTGAGCATCTCGTTCTGAATGATGTGCATGGCCAGCGCCGCGTACTCGGCCGGACGACCCAGGCGCGGCGGGAACGGCACCATCTTGCCGAGCGCGTCCTGCGTTTCCTTGGGCATGCCCAGCAGCATCGGCGTTTCGAAAATTCCCGGCGCGATGGTCATCACGCGTATGCCCGAGCGCGACAGGTCGCGCGCGATCGGCAGGGTCATCCCGACGATCCCGCCCTTGGACGCAGAATAGGCGGCCTGGCCGATCTGGCCATCGAACGCCGCCACCGACGCGGTGTTGATGATCACGCCGCGCTCGCCGCCGGCGTTGGGCTGGCCTTTGCTCATGGCCTCGGCCGCCAGACGGATCATGTTGAAGGTGCCGATCAGGTTGATGCCGATCACCCGGCTGAAACTGGCGAGCGCGTGCGGCCCCTCCTTGCCCACGGTCTTCTCGCCGATGGCGATGCCGGCGCAGTTGACGAGGCCGTGCAAACCGCCGAATTCCTTCAACGCCAGCGCCACCGCGGCCTTGGCGTCGGCTTCCGCGGTAACGTCGGTTTTGATGAACCGCGCCTGGCCCAGTTCTTTTGCCAGCGCATTGCCGGCATCGGCATTGACATCGGCGATGACGACATTGCCGCCCGCCTGCGCGATGGCGCGCGCGGTTGCCGCGCCCAGTCCGGATGCACCGCCGGTGACGATAAACGTGCTGTTCCTGAGTTCCATTTGGGCCTTCCTAGGTTAGGGAGAAAATTCGGTTGCGGATTTTGCGCATTATCCCGCGATTCGATGCTTCAGTCCAAATCCCATTGCCTTACGGCGCGGTCAAAGGCATGCGCTTCGCGTTGCAGCGACTGGGCGCGGATGGAAAGTGGGAAGCGGGCGGCGAACACCGGTTGCCGGCGCACACGATTTTTGTCTGCACGCAACCGCAATTCCGCAACAACGGGGACGCGATTTAGGTCGCCGCGTATGGCAATCTAATGGTCCTCGATCCGCGGCGTGAACTCTTCGGCCAGTTCGCCAGTATCCGGGTCGACCCAGTCGGCAATGCCGATCTCGGCCTCCGCCTGCTCCACGCTTTCTCCGGGCTCGTAGTCCGAGTCCGCGCTGTACTGCATGTCTTCGACCGCCTCGAGCAGCGTCGGGAACGGGCCGGACTCCTTGCCGCTGTCCCTGGATTGCCAGTAAAAACCATCGGGGCGCTCGACAATCCTCGCCCTATCGTACTCGGGAGGCGTTTGCGGTATCACTTTTTTCATAGCAACCCTGAACAGATAACATTGACCTCGAAAAACACGCCGCGCACGGCCTTTTCCCTGCTTCACTCCAAATTTATACGGCCCTGCAATCCGGCTGTTTGATAAAGATCAATCATACGCTTGGCGCCGGGCATCTGCTATTGCGCCAAGCGCCGATACCGCGGCAGCGTTATTGCCACGACACCGCCAGCGGCGACCGGCAATACGATCCGGCACTCACGCCACCTGCCCCGCAGCGTGGCCGCTCGCCCAGGCCCACTGGAAATTGAAGCCGCCAAGGTGGCCGGTCACGTCCACCACCTCGCCGACGAAGAACAGGCCCGGCACCGACCTTGCCTCCATGGTTTTCGACGACAGTCCATCGGTATCGACGCCTCCGAGGGTCACTTCGGCCTTATTGTAGCCGAGCGTGCCGGAGGGTTTCACCTTCCAGCAATGCAGGTCCTGCGCCAATAGCCGCAGCGCGTCTGTAGAGAACTGGTTGAGCGGCTTCAGCGCAGCGTGTGCCTCGCACCATTGCTGCGCGAAGCGCTTGGGTAGCGCCTGCGCGAGCAGGTTGTTGAGCTGCACCCGGCTAGCCTGCTCCGACAATAGCCAGGCTTCGGCGTCGCGCCCCGGCAACAGATCGATCTCGATCGCATCGCCGGCACGCCAATAGGAAGAAATCTGCAGGATGGCCGGCCCCGAAAGCCCGCGGTGGGTCAGCAGCAGGTTTTCGCGGAAGCGACCGCCATTGCAGGAGACCTCCGCGTCCATGGCGATTCCGGACAAATCGCCGTAGCGTGCCAGCGTTTCGGGCGCGAAGCTGAGCGGCACCAGTGCCGGACGCGGCGGCACGATGTTCAACCCGAATTGCTCGGCGATGCGGTAGCCGAACGGGCCGGCGCCGATTTTCGGCACCGACAGCCCGCCGGTCGCGACCACCAGCGAACGCGCCCGGTATGCGCCCTGGTCGGTGCTGAGCACGAACTCCCCTCCTTCGCGCACTACGGCGCGCACTTCGCAGGGCATACGCCAGTGCACCGCGCCGCGTTCGCATTCGTGTTTCAGCATATCGATGATCTGCTGCGCATTGTCGATGCAGAACAGCTGGCCCAGGGCCCTCTGCTCGTATTTGATGCGGTAGCGCTCGATGAGCGCGATGAAATCCTGCGGCGTGTACCGCGCCAGCGCGGAACGGCAGAAGTGCGGATTTTGCGAGAGGAAATTCGCAGGCCCGCAATGCAGGTTGGTGAAGTTGCAGCGCCCGCCGCCGGAGATGCGGATTTTCTCGGCCAGCTTGCGCGCATGTTCGATCAGCAGCACCCGGCGGCCGCGCTGCCCGATCTGCGCCGCGCACATCATCCCGGCCGCGCCAGCGCCGATGACGATGGCGTCCCAATGGCCGGCATCCGGCGCCGATCCGGCGATTTCAATCTCCATGCAGCGCGTTCCGGTGTCGTCGTGGCGGCCATGGTATCAGTACGGCGACGCGCTTGCGCGCAAAGCGCCCGGTATGGTTTGACGGATGTCAATACCCCGCCGAGCTGCATGCGCTAGCTTGTCAGAGAAGGAATCGGGATCAGCGCAGCCGCTTGGTGCGGCGCGCGATCGCGCCGGATCAGACGTGCGCCTTTATAGCCGGAACCATGACCGCCAGACACGATCCAGGACCCGAAACCGGCGCGGATATACAAGTTGGAAGCGCGCCGGACGAACTGCGTTGCGCCGGGGCATGGGTATTGCGCGGGATCTCGGGGCTCGAACCCAGGCTGGCCAGGCTGCCCTCGTCCGGCAGCGGGGGGCTGAGCATAGACGCGTCCGCGGTAAGCGCGATGGACACCCCCGGTGCCTGGCTGTTGCACCGAACCCTGCGCGCCCTGGAACGGGACGGACGCAGCGTGCAGCTGCGCGGATTGCGCCCCGAATTCGAGGCCCTGCTGCGCCTGATCGCCGCGCAGGACGTCGCAGCGCAATTCGAGGCAACACCCGGCCGGCTCGCCCGGATCGGGCGCCGCGCCTGGTCCAGCCTGAGCAACGCATTCGGCATGCTGTCGTTTCTCGGCGAAAACGCGATCGTGCTCATGCGCTCGGTCGCGCGGCCGCAACGCATCCGCTGGCGCGCCATAGCCTACAACCTGCAAACAACCGGATTCGAAGCGCTGCCGATCACCGGCCTGCTTTCCTTCCTGATGGGTATCGTGATTGCCTACCAGGGGGCGGAGCAACTGCGCCAATTCGGCGCCAACATCTACGTCGCGGACCTGGTCGGGCTGTCGATGGTGCGCGAACTCTCGCCCATGCTCACGGCGATCATCGTCGCGGGCCGCTCCGGCTCGGCCTACGCGGCGCAAATCGGCACCATGAAAGTGACCGAGGAGATCGACGCGCTGCGCACCATCGGCGTAGGACCGCTGGAACTGCTGGTCCTGCCCAAGGTGCTGGCCCTGATCGTGGCGCTGCCGCTGCTTACCGTCTATACGGACGTCATGGGCGTGCTCGGCGGCATGATCATGGCGCGCGCCCAGCTCGACGTGAGTTTCGGCGCTTTTTTCGAGCGCCTGCTCGAGGCGGTCACTTTGAACTCGCTCCTGGTCGGCGTCGGCAAAGCGCCGGTGTTCGCCGTGATCATCGCGCTGGTGGGGTGCTACCAGGGGTTCCAGGTCGGCGGCAGCGCCGACAGCGTCGGCCGGCAGACCACGCTCAGCGTGGTGCAGTCTGTTTTCCTGGTAATCGTGACCGATGCGCTGTTTTCCATACTTTTCAGCTGGCTGGATATATGAGCGACGCCATGGCATCGGTGCAGGCCGGCAACGCCGTGATCGATATCCGCGGTCTGAACACGCGTTTCGGTGCCGCCGTCGTGCACGAAAACGTAGAGCTGTCGGTGCGACGCGGCGAGATCTTCTCGCTGGTCGGCGCCAGCGGCTGCGGCAAGTCCACCCTGTTGCGCGAAATCCTGGTACTGCAACGGCCGGCCTCGGGCTCGATCCGGGTGTTCGGCCGCGAAGTGGTCGGATTGAACGACGAGGAAGCGCTGCCGCTGCGCCGCCGCTGGGGCGTCATGTTCGAGCGCGGCGCACTGTTCAGCGCGCTCACGGTGAAAGAAAACGTCGGCATGGTGCTGCGCGAGCACACACCGCTGGGCCAGCGCCTGATCGACGAGATCGCCGCACTCAAAATCGCCCTCACCGGCCTGCCGCCCGACGCCGGCCGCAAGTATCCGAGCGAGCTCTCCGGCGGCATGCGCAAGCGCGCAGCGCTGGCGCGCGCCCTGGCGCTGGACCCCGAACTGCTGCTGCTGGACGAACCGACCGCCGGACTCGACCCCTTGAGCGCCAGCGGCATCGACGTGCTGGTGCACCAACTGCGCGATGCGCTCGGCCTGACCATCATGATGGTTACCCACGATCTCGACCTGCTGTGGCGGGCGGCCGACCGCGTGGCGGTGCTGGGCGGGGGACATATCCTCGGCACCGGCAGCATGAACGAGCTCTCGAACTCAACCGACCCGCTGATCCGGGAATACTTTTACGGGCCGCGCGGCCGCGCCGCGCGCGAGCAGGCATGGAAGAAAAAGTAAATTTCGCCGTGGTTGGCGTGTTCGTGCTGGCGCTCGGTGCCGCCCTGATTGCGGGCGTGCTGTGGCTGTCGAGCGGCGGCGCCCATCGCCGGGCCTACGACAGCTATCAGACCTACATGACCGAATCGGTATCCGGGTTGAGCCGCGACGCGCCGGTCAGGTACCGCGGCGTCGAGGTCGGTCGCGTGCGCCGGATGGCACTGGCGCCGGGGCATGTCGAGCAGGTGCAGCTGACGCTGGACATCGAGCGCGGCACGCCGGTAAAGCAGGACACCGTGGCGGTGCTGCGGGTACAGGGCCTGACCGGCATCGCCTACGTCGAGCTCACAGGAGGCAGCAACGATTCGCTTGCCCTGCAGGCACGCACCGGCGAGGCCTACCCGGTAATCCGCAGCGGACCGTCCCTCATGGTGCGCCTGGACAGTTCGATCACCGCGCTGCTGACCAACCTGAACCACACCGGCGAAAGCGTAAGCGCGTTGCTGGACGAGGAAAACCGGCGCGAGTTCAAGCAAACCCTGGCCGACCTGCGCATTCTGTCGCACACTCTCGCGGCACGCTCCGTCGCGATCGATTCCGGCCTGAGCAGCGCGGCGCGCGCTTTGGACAATGCCGCCCGCGTTTCCGGCGACCTGCCGCGCCTGCTGGAGCGCATGCAAAAAAGCGCGGACGGATTCGATCGCATGAGCAGCGATATCGCCCGCGCCGGCGCCAGCGTCAGTACCACGCTAACCGGCGCCCGCGCCGACCTGCGCGAGGCGGCCGACGAGATCGTACCGGAGGTGCGCCTGCTCGTTTCCGAATTGCGCGAAGTAACCGGCTCGCTGCGGCGCTTCAGCGAGCAACTGGAGCAGAACCCGAGCACCTTGCTGTATGGCAAACCCGCACCCAGGCGCGGACCAGGAGAGTGAATTCAAACAAGCGCAGCGGCAAATTTGCGCACTCACCGACGTGTAGGGCGCAATAGCGAAGCGTCCCACGGGGACTCCCTTTGGTCGTATTGCGCCGTCCATCGATAGCGACGTAGGGCGCAATGGGCGAAGCGTCCCACGGGGACTCCCTTCGGTCGTATTGCGCCGCTGATCTTAGGCGGCGGCGCGTTTGGCGGGCTGGGCGAACAACGCTTCCATCTCGCGCCGCACCTTGTACGCGGGCAGGCTCTCGTCCATCGCCACGTCGGCCCAGCTTAGCGACTGCCCCATTTTCACCGCGCGCTTGAGCTTGACCTGGTGCGCGAGTCCCAGCGGCAGGCCGCCGTAAGCGAGTGATTTCTGCGCCTGGAACAGCTTGCCCCACACGGTGTAGCCGCCCTCCCCGTCCAGCATCTCGCCCGGCTCGAGGTCGCGCTTGGCCGTCGCGATGACATCGGCGTTGAAGCAGGTGGCGGCGCCGGTGGACTCGCCGCGCAAGCCTACAGCGGCGACCGAGATGCCCAGTTCCAGCCCGATCAGATGCCAGCGTTTGTACAGGCAGGCATAGCGGCCGCTGGGGTCGGTGCGCACCATGTACTCCTTGAAACAATTGCGGATGTACTCGGTGTCGCCCTCGAACACCACGAACACGCCCATGCGGATGTCGTAAGGAATGACGCGACCGTCCTTCTCCAGCGCGGAAATCACCTCCACCTGGCCTTTCTGGTGCAGCACGCCGCCTTCGGCGATCGGCCGGCAGACGAACGGAATGTCGTCCACCGAGGCGGGTGGATAAGTCAGGCCGTCGGGCGGCGCGACCAGGCCGGTCGCATTGCACACCGCGGTGCTCTCGATCGAGGGCTTGGAGCCGTCGAGGAAGGAATTGAACATCTTCGGATTGAGGCCGCCGATCTTCGCCTGCTCCGGCGTGAGGCCGTAATTGGCCCAGACCGTCTCGGGCGTGGATTCCGAAAAATGCGGCAGCCACTTGTGGCCGCGCCCGGCGGCAACCACGGGAAAGCCCGCTGCCCGCGCCCAGTCGACCAATTCGCAGATCAGCGCCGGCTGATCGCCGTAGGCGAGGCTGTAGACCACGCCGGCCGCCTGCGCCTTCTTCGCCAGCAGCGGGCCGCAGAAAGCGTCGGCCTCCACCGTGACGTTGACCACATGTTTGCCGTGGGCGAACGCAGCCAGGCAATGCTCCACCGCGGCGGGCGGATTGCCGGTGCATTCGACGATGATGTCGATTTTCGGATGCGCAACCAGCGCCTGCCAGTCGTCGCCGAGGTGGGTGTTGCCCTTCGCCAGTGCATCGTCAAGTGACGCAGCGCCGAACTGCTCGGCCTTCCAGCCCACGCGTTCCAGGTTTGTTCTCGCGCCAGCGGGAGCGAGGTCGGCAATGCCGGCGAGATGCACGCCCGGCGTCTTGGGTATTTGAGCGAGGTACATCGCGGCGAATTTTCCGGCGCCGATCAGGCCGACGCGCAAGGGTCTGCCTTCGGCCTGGCGCTGCTGCAGTTTGCTAAACAGGTTCATCGTTTTTTTGCTCCAATAGAAAACTCGATCGACGCAAAGCAAAGGAAGCTAGAGCGCAACAGCGCAGCGTCCCGCCGGGGGCTTCCTTTGGGAGTATTCGGCAATTGAGATCGATCTACGTTGATTCGGCGCGATACGCTGCGCTATCGCGCCCTACGATCTGCCGGCGCGGGAGCCTGCATGACCGGCGTCTTTTCCAGAATGTGGAAGAAAATCTCGTCCTGCCGGATCATGCCCAACTCGTAGCGGGCACGCTCCTCGATCGCGTCATAGCCCTGCTTCAGGTCGCGCACCTCGGCATCGAGCGCGGCATTGCGCACGCGCATTGTGGCATTGCCGTTCTTCTGCGCCGTGACCTGGCGGTCGATCTCCCACACGCGCACCCAGCCGCCCTTGCCCAGCCACAGCGGGTACTGCAGCAATATGATCAGCGTGGCGAAGACGATGGATAGCGTGCGCATCGATGCCTCGTGGTTTCGGCCGCCTAGCGCAATTGGTAGAACGCGTCCCTGCCAGGGTAGCCGACGGTGTCGCCGAGATCCTCTTCGATACGCAGCAATTGATTGTACTTGGCCACGCGGTCTGAACGGGAGAGCGACCCGGTCTTGATCTGCAGCGTATTTGCGCCCACGGCGATGTCGGCGATGATGGTGTCCTCGGTCTCGCCGGAGCGGTGCGAGATGACTGCCGTATAGCCCGCGCGCTTCGCCATTTCTATGGCGGCGAAGGTTTCGGTGAGGGTACCGATCTGGTTGACCTTGATCAGGATGGAATTGGCCACGCCCTCGGCGATGCCCTCGCGCAGGATGCTGGTGTTGGTCACGAAAATGTCGTCGCCGACCAACTGGATTTTCTTACCCAGGCGCTCGGTGAGGATCTTCCAGCCGTCCCAGTCGTTCTCGGCCATCCCGTCCTCGATGCTGATGATCGGGTACTTGTCGGCCAGCGCCGCGAGGTAATCGGTGAATTGGCCCGAGGACAGCTGCAGGTTCTCCGACTCGAGCAGGTAGCGCCCGTCCTTGTAAAACTCGGAACTGGCGCAGTCCAGGGCGAGCAGCACGTCCTGACCGGGCTGGTAGCCGGCCTTGTCGATCGCCTCCATGCAAAGCTGCAGCGCAGCTTCGTGGCTGGGCAGATTGGGGGCAAAGCCGCCCTCGTCGCCTACCGTTGTGGGCATGCCGCGCTTTTGCAGCAGGCCCTTGAGCGCATGGAACACCTCGGCGCCGCAGCGCAGGGCATCGCGGAAACTTTGCGCGCCTACGGGAACGATCATGAACTCCTGCATGTCCAGGCTGTTGTTGGCGTGCGCGCCGCCGTTGATAATGTTCATCATCGGTACCGGCATTTGCATCGCGCCGGCGCCGCCAAAGTAACGGTACAAAGGCAGGCCGCACTCGTCCGCCGCAGCCTTGGCCACCGCCATGGACACGGCCAGCAGGGCATTGGCGCCCAGGCGCGACTTGTTGTCGGTGCCGTCCAGGTCGATCAGGGTCCTGTCGATGAAACTCTGCTCGGTGGCGTCCAGGCCCATGATGGCTTCGGAGATTTCGGTATTGACATGCTCCACCGCGTGCAGCACGCCCTTGCCCTGATAGCGCAGCTTGTCGCCATCGCGCAGTTCGTTGGCTTCGCGCGTTCCGGTCGAAGCGCCCGAGGGCACCGCGGCCCGCCCCATCACCCCGGACTCCAGCAGCACGTCGGCTTCCACCGTCGGATTGCCGCGCGAATCCAGTATCTCTCTCGCTACCACGTCGACTATTGAGCTCATGTTCTTGTCCTTGTGCCAGATTCAGGCTTCATATTCTACCGCCACCACGCTTGAATTCTGTCAGAGCGCCTGCTCCGCGAATCCGTTTCTCTTGACGACCTCGTCCAGCGCCTTGAGCGTAGCCAGCAACGCCTTCATCCGCGCCAGCGGCCAGGCGTTGGGGCCGTCGGACAGGGCTTGGTCCGGATCGGGGTGGGTCTCCATGAACAATCCGGACACGCCGGCGGCCACTGCCGCACGCGCCAGCACCGGCACGAATTCGCGCTGGCCGCCGCTCACCGTGCCCTGCCCCCCGGGTAGTTGCACCGAATGGGTGGCGTCGAACACCACCGGGCAGCCGGTCTCACGCATGATCGCGAGCGAGCGCATGTCCGAGACCAGGTTGTTGTAGCCGAAGCTCGCGCCGCGCTCGCACACCATGATATTGTCAGCCCACCCGCTGGCCAATGCGGCAGCCCGCGCCTTGGCGACGACGTTCTTCATATCCGCGGGGGCGAGAAACTGGCCTTTCTTGATGTTCACCGGCTTGCCGGCGCTGGCCACTGCATTGATGAAATCGGTCTGGCGGCAAAGAAAAGCGGGGGTCTGCAGCACATCCACCACCGCGGCCACCGCCTCGATTTGGCCGATCTCGTGCACATCGGTCAGCACCGGCACGCCGATCGTCTGCCGCACCTCGGCCAGGATCTTAAGGCCGGCGTCCGCTCCCGGACCGCGAAAGGACCTGCCCGAGCTGCGGTTGGCCTTGTCGTAGGAAGATTTGTAGATGAACGGCACGCCCAGTTCGGCGCAGATTTCCTTGAGCTTGCCGGCGGTATCCAGCGCAAGCTGTCTCGATTCGATCACGCAGGGACCGGCAATCAGGAATATCGGCTGATCGAGGCCGACCTCGAAGCCGCACAGCTTCATGCTACAGAGGCAACGTGAACGCCCTGGGCGGCGCCGGCTTTCCCCGCCTGGTGCGCGAGCGCGGCTTCGACGAAGGACTTGAACAGCGGATGCCCGGTGCGCGGTGCGGAACTGAACTCCGGGTGGAACTGGCAGCCGATGAACCAGGGATGCGCATTCGGGCCTTCGGTGGGCAACTCGATCAGCTCGCACAAGGCTTCGACCTTGGTGCGCGCCGCCACCTTCAGGCCGGCGGCCTCGAGCCGGGGCAAATAAAAATTGTTGACCTCGTAGCGGTGGCGGTGGCGCTCGTTGACCACGTCGCTCTGGTAGATCCGCTGCACCTGGGTGCCGGGAACAATGTCGGCGGGTTGCGCGCCCAGGCGCATGGTACCGCCCAGGTCGGAGCCGGCGTCGCGGCGTTCCACCTTGCCTTCCCGGTCCAGCCACTCGGTGATCAGCGCCACCACCGGCTGCGGCGTGTCCGCATCGAACTCCGTGCTGTTGGCCTCGGCGAGGCCCGCCTTGTGGCGCGCGTACTCGATCACCGCGAGCTGCATACCCAGGCAAATGCCGAGGTAAGGCACTTTATTCTCGCGCGCGTACTGGATCGCCTTGATCTTGCCCTCGACGCCGCGCGCGCCGAAGCCACCCGGCACCAGGATGGCGTCCACACCGGCGAGGCAGCCCGTGCCTTCAGCCTCTATCGTTTCCGAATCGACGTACTGGATCTTGACCTTGGAGCGCGTGTGGATACCGGCGTGCAACAGGGCTTCGTTGAGCGACTTATAGGAATCGGTGAGATCGACGTACTTGCCCACCATGGCGATGGTGATCTGGTGCAGCGGGTGCTCCAGCGCATCGATCAGGCGCTTCCACGACCTCAGGTCGGCTGGCCGCGCCAGCAGGTGCAGCTTGTGGCAGACGATCTCATCCAGCATCTGCTGGTGCAGCATATAGGGAATCTTGTAAATCGAATCGGCATCCCAGACCGAAATCACCGCATTGGCGGTCACATTGGTGAACAGCGCGATTTTCCTGCGCTCCTCGTCCGGGATGGGACGGTCCGAGCGGCACAACAGCGCGTCGGCCTGGATGCCGATTTCGCGCAGTTCCTTCACCGAGTGCTGCGTCGGCTTGGTCTTGATCTCGCCAGCCGAGGCGATGTAGGGCACCAAGGTCAGGTGCACGTAGCAGACGTTGTCGCGCCCCAGTTCCAGGCCCATCTGCCGGATGGCTTCGAGGAAGGGCAGGGATTCGATGTCGCCCACCGTGCCGCCGATTTCGACGATCGCGACCTCCGCGCCCTGCGCGCCGCGGGCGATGAATGCCTTGATCTCGTCGGTGATATGCGGGATCACCTGCACCGTGCGGCCCAGATACTCGCCGCGACGCTCTTTCTTGATCACCGACTCGTAGATCTGGCCGGTGGTGAAATTGTTGGTCTTTCTCATCCGCGTCGAACTGAAGCGCTCGTAGTGCCCCAGGTCGAGGTCGGTCTCCGCGCCGTCCTCGGTGACGAACACCTCGCCGTGCTGGAACGGACTCATCGTCCCTGGATCGACGTTGATGTACGGATCCAGCTTGATGTTGGTGACTTTGATGCCGCGCGATTCGAGGATGGCGGCGAGAGAGGCGGCAGCGATCCCCTTCCCAAGAGAGGAAACTACACCGCCGGTAACGAAAACATACTTGGTCATCTCGGAATCGAGAGCTGGGATGACGGATTTTACAGCAAAAGCGAGGGGCACTCAACGAAATTCCCTCGATGCGAAATTCCATCGATACAGGCGTAGCGCGCAATAGGCTTAGGGCGCCCTGCGCCCCCTACGCCGGCCAATCACTCCATATGCCGCACCGGCTGTCCGCGCTTCACCACACCGGCGCATCTATTGTCGCCCAGGGCATACGCCAGCTCCGCCGGCTCCTCGATATCCCACAGCGCGAAATCCGCGTCCTTGCCCACTTCCAGCGTGCCCTGGGTCGCGCCCAGGCCCAGCGCGCGCGCGGCATGGCAGGTGACGCCGGCCAGCGCTTCTTCCGGCGTGAGGCCGAACAGGGTGCAGGCCAGGTTGAGCATCAGCAGGATCGAGGTCGACGGCGACGAGCCCGGATTGCAGTCGGTGGCGAGCGCGATCGGAACGCCGTGGCTGCGCAGTAGGCCTAGCGGGGGCGATTGTTTCTGGCGCAGGAAGCAGAAAGCCCCGGGCAGGAGCACCGCGACCGTGCCCGCTGCGGCCATCGCGCGCACCCCGTGTTCGTTGGCGTGCTCCAGGTGGTCGGCGGAGAGCGCGCCGAAGCCGGCCGCGAGCGCCGCGCCGTTGGAGTCGGAAAATTGGTCCGCGTGCAGTTTCACCGGCAGATGCAGGGCCGCCGCGGCCTCGAATAAGCGCCGCGTCTGCTGCGCGGAAAAAACCCCGCTGTCGCAGACTGCGTCCACCGCATCGGCGAGCCCGGCTGCCGCCACTGCCGGCAGCAGCTCGGCGCATAACAGATCGACATAGGCGTCCGCCCTGCCCCGATATTCCGGCGGCAGCGCGTGCGCGCCGAGAAAGCTGGTCTTCACCGTGACCGCGCCGGATTCGCCCAGCAGACGCGCCACGCGCAGCATCTTCAGCTCGGTCGCCGCGTCCAGCCCGTAGCCCGACTTGATTTCGACCGTAGTCACGCCTTCGTCCAGCAGGTGTTTCAGGCGCGCAGAGGCGCTGCGGATCAGCTCCATTTCAGAAGCATCGCGCGTTTCGCGCAGCGTGGATGCGATACCGACGCCGGCGCTGTCGATCTCCGCGTCGTTCGCGCCGTGCAAGCGCAGCTCGAACTCGCGCGCGCGATTGCCGGCGTGGACGAGATGCGTATGGCAGTCGATCAGCCCCGGTGTGATCCAGCGGCCTTCACAGTCGTGCACCTCGCGTGCAAGCTGCACCGGCTCACCCGGCAGATCCTCGCGCGCGCCGACCCAGGCGATCCTGCCTTGATCCAGCGCGAGCGCGGCCCGCCTGATGCTGCCGTACTTCCCCTCGCGCAGCGTGACCAGATGCGCGTTGATCCAGATCGAATCCCACATGGCGAGCCTGTATTGATAGCGGCTATCATAGCATCCGACCCATTGGATACCCGCGGATGAATCCCACCGAAACAGAAGCCACGGCGAGCGCCGAAAAACTGATCAGCGTGATCGAACAGATGGTGCGCGACACGCGCCGCGGCCAGGTGGTGCACGCGGCGCTCGACAGTTCGCTCGAGCGCGACCTCGGCCTGGACAGCCTGGCGCGGGTCGAACTCGTGCTCAGGGTCGAGCGCGCCTTCGACGTGAACCTGCCCGAGCATGCGCTGTATGCGGCCGAAACCCCGCGCGACCTGTTGCGCCTGGTGCACGGCAGCCAGGGCGTGCGCCGGGCCGAGCCGGAAAAAGGCATCCGCAGCCTGGTGCAGGCGGAACCGGGCGCGCTCGCGTGCGACGCGCAGACGCTGCTCGATGCGCTCACCTGGCATGCGGACCGGCATCCTGAACGGCTGCAGGTCCACCTCTATACGGAGAGCGGCGAAGAGGAGCTCTCCTACGCCGCGATCCAGCGCGGCGCCGCGGCGTATGCCAGCCGCCTCTGCGCACACGGCCTGCAGCCGGGCCAGACCGCCGCCATCATGCTGCCCACCGGCCGCGACTACCTGTTCAGTTTCTTCGGCATTCTCATGGCGGGCGGCATTCCGGTGCCGCTGTATCCGCCCGCGCGGCCGGCCCAGATCGAAGACCACCTGCGGCGCCACGTCGGCATCCTCGGCAATTGCCGTGCCGCGATGCTCATCACCATCCCGGCAGCGAAAACCGTGGCGCTGCTATTGCGCTCCCAGGTGCAATCGCTGCAGCAGGTGCTGATGCCGGACGACCTGGCCGGCGGCGACGCCGCATTCACGCCCTTGCCGGCAAAGCCCGGCGACATCGCTTTCCTGCAATACACCTCGGGCAGCACCGGCAATCCCAAGGGCGTGGTGCTCACGCATGCGAACCTGGTCACCAATATCCGCGGCATGGCCGAGGCGGTGCAGGCGAGCGCGAACGACGTGTTCGTGAGCTGGCTGCCGCTGTACCACGACATGGGCCTGATCGGCGCCTGGTTCGCCGCGCTCTACCACGGTTTTCCCACGGTGCTGATGTCGCCGCTCGCGTTCCTGTCCCACCCCAGCCGCTGGCTGTGGGCGATCCACCGCCACCGCGGCACGCTCTCGGGCGGTCCCAATTTTTCCTACGAACTTTGCCTGAAGCGCATCGACGACGCGGAACTCGAGGGCCTGGACCTGTCCTGCTGGCGCTACGCCTTCAACGGCGCCGAGCCGGTGAGTCCGGACACGCTCGCCGCGTTCGAGCAACGCTTTGCCCGCTACGGCCTTCCCGCGAACGCGCTGCAGCCGGTCTACGGCCTGGCCGAGGCTTCGGTCGGGCTCGCTTTCCCTGCGCCCGGCACGCACTATCGCATCGACCGCATCGAACGCGCGGCGTTCCAGAACGAGGGTGTGGCGCGACCGGCGGCCGCAGGCGAATCCAGTGCGCTCCAGGTGCCCTGCTGCGGCCGCGTGATACCGGCGCATCACCTGCGCGTGGTCGACTCGGCCGGCGTGGAGCTGGCCGACCGGCAAGAGGGGCGTCTGCAGTTCAAGGGGCTGTCTGCGACCAGCGGCTATTATCGCAATCCCGAACAGACCAGGAAGCTGTTTGCCGGCGCCTGGCTGGACACGGGCGATCTCGCCTATCTCGCCGACGGTGAGCTCTATCTCAGCGGCCGCGCCAAGGACATCATCATCCGCGGCGGGCGCAATCTCTATCCCTACGAACTGGAGCAGGCCGTGGGCGCGCTGCCCGGCATACGCAAAGGCTGCGTCGCGGTGTTCGGCAGCATCGATCCCGCCAGCGGCACCGAGCGTGTGGTCGTATTTGCGGAAACGCGTGAAACCGGCGCCGATGCGCTGGAAGCGCTGCGGCGCAGTATCAACGAACGCGCCGTCGATCTGATCGGCCTGCCGGCAGACGACATCGTGCTCGCGCCGCCGCACACGGTGCTGAAAACTTCCAGCGGCAAGATCCGGCGCGCGGCGAGCCGCGAGTACTACGAAAGCGGCGGCACCGGCGCGCGGCCGGCGCCGGTGTGGCTGCAGCTCGCGCGCGTTGCACGCGCAAGCCTGCTGCCCGAGTTGCGGCGGCAGTTGCGTGCGCTTTCGGGCCTGGCGTATTCGGCCTGGGTTTGGCTGTGCTTTTCGCTGCTCGCCGTGCCGACGCTCGCAGCGGCTGCGCTGCTGCCGCGCAATCCCGCGCGCGGCTGGCGTTTCAGCCGCGTGATGGCCAATGCCTTCCTGCGCCTGTGCCGCCTGCCGCTGGTGGTGCAGGGGCTGGAACACATCCCGGCCACCGGCCCGTTCGTGATGGCCGTGAACCATGCCAGCTATATAGACGGGTTGATCCTCGTCGCGGCGCTGCGCGAACGCGGCTACACTTTTGCCGCGAAACGCGAGTTGAACGCATCACTCGTGCCGCGCCTGTTTCTCGGCTCCATCGGCACCGAATTCGTCGAGCGCACCGACATCAGGCAAAGTGTGGACGACGCGTCGCGCCTCGCTGCGGCGGTGCGCGCCGGGCGCACGCCCATCTTCTTCGCCGAAGGCACTTTCACCCGCAGCGCGGGCCTGCTGCCGTTTCGCATGGGCGCCTTCGTGGTTGCGGCGCAAACCGCAGTGCCGCTAGTGCCGGTGACCATCCGTGGCACGCGCTCGGTGCTGCGCGACGGCAGCTGGTTCGCGCGCCGCGGCGCCATCGTCGTCACCATCGCCGCGCCGCTCGCGCCTCAAGGCAACGACTGGAACGCCGCGGTGGCGCTACGCGATGCCGCGCGCGCCGAAATCCTACGTCGCTGCGGCGAGCCGGACCTCGACCATCGGAGTCAGGTCTCGCACTGAGGCAAATGCGTCAATGCAAGACCTGCCCCGCTGACGCTGCTTGTATATGGGCGAACTTACGGCTGACCTGATGGCCACATCCGTTCAGGCGCATAATGCAGTTTCCAAAGCGATGATTGCGCAACCTCCATGCTTCGCAACTTGCCGATCCGCGCCCAACTGTTGGCCCTGGCGTTGGCAGGGGCACTGCTCACCCGCCAGGGCCGGCCCGTGCGCCATTCGGTACAGCCGGAATCGGCGAAGGACGACAAATGAAACAAGAGACTGCTCGCGCCTGGCCGCTACGCGTGCAGTTGCTCGGCATGTGCATGATGATTGCGATGCCGCTGATTGCCCTGCTCGGCTACAACCTGTATCGCAGCGCCGAACGCGATAAGCGCGAGTTGGGGACGGCCGCGCTCCAACTCGCCCAGGTCGCCGCGCAGAACGCCGAATCCTTCCTTGCCGACGCGCGCCAGATTCTGGAGATCCTCGCGCAGCGCCCCGCCGTGCTCGCGCTCGATCCCGTGGCTTGCGACATTTTGCTTGGCAGCGTGCCCAGACTCAACCCACGCTTTCGCAACGCGCTGACCGTCAATCGCCACGGCGACCTGGTCTGCTCGACGATCGCGCCGGGTCCGGAAACGCCCGGCCGGCCGGATCCGGTCTACTGGTTCAATCCGGTGCGCGACTCCATGCAATTCACCATCGGCACGCCGGCAATCGGTTTCGTCAGTAAACGCTGGGTGGTGACGCTCGCCTATCCACTGCGCGACGCTCACGGCGCATTCATCGGTGCGGTCGCCGTGTCGGTGGATCTCGAAGACTATCCACTATTGCCCACAACCACCGCCCTGCCGCGGGGAGCGGTGGCCGGAATCGCGAGTTACGCCGGGGTAGTGATCGCGCGCTCCAGCGAGGCCGGGAGGCCCGTCGGCAGCAGCACCCTGCAGTCCCAGGTCCGGGCCGCCGCACTCGTCACGAAGACGGGTCTGATCGAAGTCGCCGGCACGGATGCGATACCCAGGATTTACGCCTACACGCCGATTCCGGGAAGCGGCTGGTACACGGTCGCGGGGATTCCCGCGACCGACGTTTATGCCGCGCGCCGCGCCCGGTTCCTGCAAAGCGCGGCGCTGACATTGGTAGTTCTCTTGCTGGCCGTGGCTGGCGCATATGCAGCCGGCCGGCGCATAGAGCGTCCGCTGCGCGCCATCGCCGCGACAGCGGACGCGGTCGCCGCCGGGGATCGCGCCGTCCGCGCGCCGCTTGCCGGGTCGCGCGAGACGGTCGTACTGGGCGGGCAGTTCAACGCCATGCTCGACGCGCTGGATGCGAGCGAGCGGCAGTTCCGCGAGACGATGGATGACGTCCACCTGCTCGCTGTGGCGCTGGACGAGCGAGGCAACGTCACCTATTGCAACGATTTCCTGTCCGAGCTGAGCGGCTGGCGGCGCGAGGAGCTGCTTGGCCGGAACTGGTTCGACACCGTACTCCCCGACCCCGCCCCGGTCCGGGTGCTGTTCGAAAAAGCGCTCGGCGACGGCAGTCTGCCACTGCACTACGAGAACGAAATCCTCACGCGCGCAGGCCAGCGCCGTTTGATCCATTGGAACAATACTATCCTGCGAAACGCGGCAGGCCGGATTCTCGGCACGGTCAGCCTAGGTGAAGACATCACCGAAAGCCAGCGCGCGGAGCAGGCACTGCGCGATAGCGAACAGCGCTTCAAGCTCGCCGCTTCGACCGGCAACGTCTGGGATTGGAACTTCCTCACGAACGAGGTTTCGTTTCCTTCGGAACATTGGCGGGTACTGGGGTACGACGAGCCCGGTGGTGAATTTACGCCCGCCGTGCTCGAGTCGATCATGCATCCGGACGATCGCCCGCGCTGGCGCCAGGCGATCAAAAACCATATCAGCCGACGCCTACCCTACGATCTGGATTTCCGCGCGCGCACCAAATCGGGCGAATATCGCTGGTTCAACACCAAAGGGCAGGCACGCTGGGACGAAAACGGTTGCGCGACTTACATGGCCGGTACCACATTCGATATCACCGAGCGCAAACGGGCGGAGGAAGCGCTGTGGGAGAACAAAGAGAAACTGCGATTGTTCATCTACTACGCGCCGTCGGCGATTGCGATGTTCGACCGTGACATGCGTTACATCGCGTTCAGCCGTCGCTGGCTCGCCGACTACGGCTTGGAAGAGCAGGAGCTTGCCGGCCGCGGCCACTACGACATTTTCCCTGATCTGCCTGAACGCTGGAAGGAAATTCACCGGCGCTGCCTGGCCGGGGCCATCGAAAAGTGCGACGAAGACCCGTTTCCGCGCGCCGACGGGTCCGTGGACTGGGTGCGCTGGGAAGCGCATCCCTGGCGGACGGGCGCGGGTGAAATCGGCGGCATCATCATTTTTTCCGAAGTGATTACCGAACGCAAGCGCGTCAACGAGACGCTGCACTCCTACACCAAGCAGCTGCAGGATATGTCGCGACGGCTTCTGGAGACGCAGGAAACCGAGCGGCGCAGCATCAACCGCGAGCTGCACGATCGCATCGGCCAGAACCTGTCCGTGCTTAACCTGAATCTGAAACTCATCCGCTCGGGGCTGCCGAAGGACTTGCCCGGCGCCGCCACCGCGCGCATGGATGATATGCAGAAGCTGCTGGAAGCGACTACCGCGCAGGTGCGCGACGTGATGGCGGAGCTGCAACCGCCGGCGCTAGACGATTACGGCCTGTTCGCGGCGTTGCGCGTCTACGCCGAGTCCTTCATGGCGCGGGCAAACACGACGATCACTCTGAACGGCAGCGATCTCTCACCGCCTCTGCCGCCCGCTGTCGAGATGGCCCTGTTTCGCATTGTGCAGGAGGCGCTCGCCAACGTGGCCAAGCACGCGCGCGCGAAGCGTGTCGAAGTGACGCTCGCGGCGACGGCGGAGACGGTGACGCTCACGGTCAGCGACGACGGCGTGGGTTTCGACGCTGCGGCCGCTGACCCGGCGGGCCCGAGCTGGGGGCTCGCCATCATGCGCGAGCGCGCCACGGCAGCCGGCGCCGTGCTGCGCCTCGACTCCGCGCCGGGACGCGGCACCCGCGTCATCATCGAGGTGGCACGGGGGCCGGCATGACGATACGCGTGCTGCTCGTCGACGATCACGCGATGATGCGCGACGGCCTGAAGGGCTTGCTCGAGGCGGCCGGCATCAGCGTCGTTGGCGCGGCCGGCGATGGGCGCGAGGCGCTGCAACGCGCGCTCGAGCTCAAGCCGGACGTCGTGGTCATGGACATTTCGATGCCCGACATGAACGGCATCGAGGCGGCGCGTCTGTTGCGCGACAAATGCCACGAAACCCGTGTCGTCATGCTCTCCATGCATTCGTCCTCGGAGCACGTGTTCCGCGCGTTCGAGGCGGGCGCTTCGGGTTACCTCCTGAAGGAATCGGCGGGCGCGGAAGTGGAGGCGGCAGTGCGCGCCGTTCACGCCGGGAAGCGTTACCTCTCTGGCGCCATTACCTTGGCCGAATCGGCTGCGCGCTCTCACGCGGAACGATCGAGCCCGCTCGACAGCCTGAGCGCGCGCGAGCGCCAGGTGCTGCAACTGGTGGTCGAAGGCAGGTCCAGCGCCGAAATCGCGAAAGTCATCTTTCTTTCGCGCAAGAGCGTGGAAACCTACCGCAGCCGACTGATGAAAAAGCTGGGCGTAAGCGACGTCCCTGCGCTCGTCAAATTCGCGATCCTGCACGGCATCACTCCGCCCGCCTGACGCATCCTGGTTCGTGGTACACGGCCGCACGGCAACCGGCGCGAGCGTTGCTGCAGACGCGCGAGGCAACTTGTCAAACACTCCCGACAGGCTGACGGCCCGCTTGTCCCACTCTCCCGACAGATTGCGCTGAGGTTGTCCGGCATTATGCATTCTGGGCAGTGACGACGGCGACTCCGCCCGCTCCACAGCCGCTGCGGCGGAAGGAAAACAAGATGACGTCAAGCAACTTGCGGCACTTCGACCTGTTAATCGTGGACGATCATCAAGCGATGCGCGCGGCACTGCGCGAGCTGGTGCAATCCGCGTATCCCGCCGCCCGGTTCCTCGAGGCCGCCGACGGCGCCCGCGCGATGCAACTGTGCCTGAGCCATCGCCCGCGACTGGTACTCATGGACGTAGCACTTCCCGACGCCAACGGCATCGAGCTTACCGCCCGCATCAAGGCCGGGCTGCCGCAGTGCGAAGTCATCGTCGTATCCCAGCATTCCGAGCGCGTGTATGCCGAGCGCGCGCATGCGGCCGGCGTATTCGCTTACATCACCAAGGACGCGGTGCACCGGGAACTGCTGCCGGCCGTCGCGCAAGCCCTCGCGCCCGGTGCCCAACCAGATACGCTCGAATCGCATCCATGACCGCAACGCCGATCCGTATACTCTTGCTCGAGGATAACCCGGACGATGCGCTTCTGGTGCAGACGGCGCTTGCCGGGCGTGCACCGGAAGAATTTGCGATTGTCTGGGTCGACCGGCTCGCCGCCGCGCTGGCGCTGATCCAGACGCAGCGCTTCGATGCCGTTCTGTGCGACCTCGATCTGCCCGACAGCACGGGTATGGCGACCGCGCAAGCGCTTGCCGCACGCGCCCCCGCCCTGCCGCTGGTGGTATTGACCGGATCGCACGATGAGAACCTCGGGCCCGAAGCGATCCATCACGGCGTACAGGACTACATGCTCAAGGACGACGCCGGCAGGGCCATGCTCGCCCGCTCGCTGCGCTACGCGATCGAGCGCAAGCGCATGGAGATCGCGCTGCGCGAAGCCAACGAAACGCTGGAGCACCGGGTCGCCGAGCGCACCGCGGAACGGGAACAGGCGATCCAGTCCTTGCGCCACAGCGAGGCGCGCTTTCGCAGCCTGACGCAGTTGGCCTCGGACTGGTACTGGGAGCAGGATGAAAACTTCCGCTTCACCTGGTTATCCGACGAGTTACTGCGGAGGACCGGTGCCACCCGCGCGGAGCGCCTGGGAAAGACGCGCTGGGACTGGCCGATCGAGCCGGTCGACGATGAGGACTGGGCCGGGCACCGCCGCCAGCTGGAAGCGCACTTGCCGTTCCGCGATTTCGAATTCACGCGTGTCGGTCGCGACGGCAAGCCGCATCATTTGAGCGTCAGCGGCGAGCCGGTGTTCGATGAGCATGGCCGCTTCAGCGGCTACCGCGGCGTAGGGCACGACATTACCGAACGCCGCTCGGCCGAGTTGACCCTGAAACAACTGTCGCAGGCGATCGCGCAGAGCCCGGTATCGATCGTCATCACCGATCGGGACGGCCGCATCGAGTACGTGAACCCGCAGTTCACCCGGATCACCGGATACGAAGCAGACGAGGTCATTGGAAGGAATCCGCGCATACTCAATTCCGGAGAAATGCCGCCCGAGTTTTACCGGGAGCTGTGGGAAACCGTCACCGCCGGGCGCATCTGGCGCGGCGAATTGCACAATCGCCACAAGAACGGCACCCTGTTCTGGGAGCAGGCTTCGATTTCGCCGATAGTGGACGCCAAAGGTAGGATCACGCATTTCATTGGCGTCAAAGAGGATATAACCGAGCGCAAGCAGCACGAGAAGGAATTGCGCCGCATGCACGAAGAACTGGAGCGGCGGGTCGAGGAGCGCACCCAGGCGCTGGCGGTGGCGAACCGCGAACTGGAGTCGTTTTCCTATTCCGTATCGCATGATCTGCGCGCGCCGCTGCGGGCAATCGAGGGCTACAGCCGCTTGATCGAGGCGCACTGCGCGGAGAAACTGGGGGAACCGTACGGCGCTTACCTCGCACGCGTGCGCGCGGGCAGCAAACAAATGGGACAACTGATCGAAGACCTGCTCAAGCTGTCGCACTTGTCGCAACTGCCGATGAACGCGGACCAGGTCGATCTCTCCGCGCTGGCGCAGGAAGTAGCCGACGACCTGGCGGCGGGAGAAAGCGGACGCCGGATCGAGTGGGTCATCGCGCCGGGGGTGCGCTCCGCGGGTGACGCGGGTCTGTTGCGGCTGGTACTGCAGAATCTCCTCGGCAACGCCTGGAAATACAGCTCCCGGCGCGAACTGGCGCGCATCGAATTCGGCACGATCGCGCAGCGAGGCCACCAGGTGTATTTTGTGCGGGACAATGGCGCCGGCTTCGACATGGCTCATGCCGGCAGGCTGTTTGCCGCCTTTCAGCGGCTACATCCGACAGCGGAGTTTCCCGGCAGCGGCATCGGGCTCGCCACGGTCGCACGCATTGTTCACCGTCACGGCGGCAAGATCTGGGCCGAGAGCAAGGTTGCCGAGGGTGCGACGTTCTATTTCACCCTCGCGCGCCTGAGTGAAAGCGAAGATGCCGACGCGGCTCCTGGCGGCCGTATGCTGCCGGGTTCAAACTTCGCGCAATCCGGCCAATAACGACGGGAGACCTGATACCCTCCGCGCAAACCCGCCACAGCACCCACTCATCCGGCGCGCGCATCGTCGCCGCAGCCGTGCCTTAGCTCTGCAACTCCGCCCGATTCGCGTAGTGCTCCAGCGCTTCCGGGTTGGCCAGGGCCTCGGCGTTTTTCACCGCCTCGCCGTGCACCACGTTGCGCACCGCCAGTTCCACGATCTTGCCGCTCTTGGTGCGCGGGATGTCTTCCACCTGCAGCACCTTGGCCGGCACATGGCGCGGCGTGGTATTGGCGCGGATCTGGTTCTTGATTTTCTCGATCAGCGCATCGTCCAGCGCGAGGCCATCGCGCAGTTTGACGAATAGCACCACTCTCACATCCTTGTTCCAGTCCTGGCCGATCACCAGCGACTCCAGCACTTCGTCCAGCTGTTCCACCTGGCGGTAGATCTCGGCGGTGCCGATGCGCACGCCGCCCGGATTGAGCACTGCGTCGGAACGCCCGTAGATGATCATGCCGCCGCGCCCAGTCAGCTCGACGTAATCGCCATGGCACCAGACATTCGGGTACTTGGCGAAATACGCCTCGTGATAGCGCTTGCCATCGGGATCGTTCCAGAACCCGATCGGCATCGACGGGAACGGCCGGCTGCAGACGAGTTCGCCCTTCTGCCCGCACACCGGCGCGCCCCGCTCGTCATACACCTCCACCTTCATCCCCAGGCCGCGACACTGGATCTCGCCGCGATACACCGGCAGCACCGGGCTGCCCAGCACGAAACACGAAATGATGTCGGTGCCGCCGGAAATGGACGACAGGCACACGTCGGCCTTGATATCGCGATAGACGTAATCGAAGCTCTCCGGCGCCAGCGGCGAGCCGGTGGACAGGATGGCGCGCAGCTTGCCCAGGTCATGCGTCTTGCGCGGCCTGAGGCTGATCTTGCAGATGGCGTCGATGAATTTTGCCGAAGTGCCAAAATGAGTCATACCCTCGACATCGGCGAAATCGAACAGGATCGACCCGCGCCTGATGAAAGGCGAGCCGTCGTACAAGAGCAGCGTCGCACCCGAGGCCAGGCCCGAAGCGAGCCAGTTCCACATCATCCAGCCGCAGGTGGTGAAGTAGAACAGCCGGTCGCCCGCCTTGACGTCGGCATGCAGCTGGTGTTCCTTCAGATGCTGCAACAGCGTGCCGCCGGCGCCATGCACGATGCACTTGGGCGCGCCGGTGGTGCCCGAGGAATACAGGATGTAGAGCGGGTGGTCGAACGGCAATTGCGCGAACTCGATTTCGCGCGCGGCATAGGGCGCGATGAAATCGGCCAGGCGCACGGCATTCGGCACACCGGACAGGTCCGCGCTCTCGGCGAGATACGGCACCACCACCACGCGCGCCAGCGCCGGCAGGCGGCGCGCGATGTCGGCAACTTTTTCCAGAGCTGCAATGGCCTTGCCGTTGTACCAATAGCCATCCGCCACGAACAGGACCTTGGGTTCGATCTGGCCGAAGCGGTCGAGCACGCCCTGCACGCCGAAATCGGGGGAGCAGGACGACCAGATGGCGCCGATGCTGGCGGCAGAGAGCATCGCCATCATCGTCTGCGGCAGGTTCGGCATATAACCGACGACGCGGTCGCCGGCCTGCACGCCGGCGGCGCGCAGCGCCTGCGCCAGGCGCGACACGCCGGCATAAAGCTGGGCGTGCGACAGGCGCTGCTCGACCTTGTCCTCGCCCCAGAACACCATCGCGTCGGCGCGATCGCGCCGGCGCAGCAGGTTCTCGGAAAAATTGAGGCGCGCATCGGGAAACCATCGCGCGCCGGGCATTTGCCCGCCGCGCACCAGCACGCGCTCGCCGCGCGTGGCGGCCTTCACCGCCGCGTACTGCCACAGCGACTGCCAGAACTGCTCAGGCTGATCCACCGTCCAGCGGTAGAAGTCCGGATAGGTGTTGAATTTCAGCCCCCACTCGCGGATTGCGGCGCGCGCGAAAGCGGTCACGTTGGCGCCAGTGATGCGCGCCTGGCTGGGTTGCCACAGCGGTTTGTCCAACGGGGCCTTTCCGGTAAAGCGGGATCGAGACCTTTGGTCGTAGTTAGTCATGGTTCAGTGTCCGATCAGTTGGCGGATGCTCTCGGGCAGAGGCACCGATTTTTCCCTGGCGTAGTCCACCCAGACCACCTTGGCCGCGCCTTCCGCGTAAATCTTGTCCGGGTCGTAGCTCGGCCGCAGTTCCAGGTAAGTCTGCAGGCTGCTGCGCCCGATCTCGCCGACATAGGTCTTGATCTCGACGTCGCCCGGGTACACCAGCTGCTTGATGAAGGTGCAGCTGGCGTTGACGATCACCGGCCCCTGCCCCTTGATGCCGGAACGCGCGCCTATGGCCTCGAACCAGGAGATGCGCGCCTGCTCCATGTAGCGGAAATAGATGGTGTTGTTGACGTGCCCCATGGCATCCATGTCGCCCCAGCGGATGGGCATGGTTTCGGTGTGCACCAGCTTGCGCTTCGCTGCGGTCATGGTATTGGTGTCGCGGAACGTGGACTCGCATTATAATTCCCCTGCGCTCGAATAGGCACGGCCGTATGCGCCTGTTGCAGCGGACGCGGCTTTGCCGCGCCGCTGAACGCGCGCTGGCGCGACCAAAAACTTGGGGAGTGACATGCAACGCGAAGCGATGGAATACGATGTGGTGGTCGTCGGCGGCGGGCCTTCGGGGCTGGCCTGCGCCATCCGCCTGAAACAGCTCGCCGCGGAAAAAGGCCGCGAGGTCAATGTCTGCCTGATCGAAAAAGGCTCCGAGATCGGCGCCCACATCCTTTCCGGCGCGGTGCTTGAACCGCGCGCGCTGGACGAGCTTCTGCCTGACTGGAAAGCGCTGGGCGCGCCGCTGCACACGCCCGCCGGCGAAGACCGCTTTTTGTTCCTCACCGAAAAGCGCGCGATCAGGCTGCCGACGCCGCCGACGATGAACAATCACGGCAACTACATCATCAGCCTGGGCAATCTGTGCCGCTGGCTCGGGCAGCAGGCCGAGGGCCTGGGCGTGGAGATCTATCCCGGCTTCGCCGCGGCCGAAGTGCTCTACCACGAGGACGGCTCGGTCAAGGGCGTGGCCACGGGCGACCTGGGCATAGGCAAGGATGGCAAACACACCGAGAACTACCAGGTCGGGATGGAGTTGCACGCGAAGCAGACGATATTCGCCGAAGGCTGCCGCGGGTCCCTGACCAAGACGCTGATGCAGAAATTCAATTTGCGCGAGAGTTCGGACCCGCAGGCCTACGGCATCGGCATCAAGGAGCTGTGGGAAGTGAAGCCGGAGCGCCACCAGGCCGGCCTGATCGTGCACACCACCGGCTGGCCGGTGGACAGCAAGACCTACGGCGGTTCCTTCCTCTACCACCTGGAGAACAACCAGGTAGCGGTCGGCTTCGTCGTCGGCCTCGACTACCAGAACCCGTGGATGAGCCCGTTCGACGAATTCCAGCGCTTCAAGACCCACCCGGCGATACGCGGCTACTTCGAGGACGGGCGGCGCATTTCCTACGGCGCGCGCGCGATCAGCGAGGGCGGATTCCAATCGCTGCCGAAACTCAGCTTCCCCGGCGGCGTGCTCGTCGGCGATACCGCCGGCTTCCTCAACAACGCCAAGATCAAGGGCATCCACACCGCGATGAAATCGGGCATGACCGCGGCCGAGGCCGTCTACGACGCGCTCGCGCAGGAAGGGACGCAGGAGGTGAAGAGCTATGCGAAGAAGGTGCGCGATACCTGGATCTGGGACGAATTGTACCGGGTGCGCAACATCCGCCCGTCGTTCCGTTGGGGCTTGTGGGGGGGGCTGGCCTACTCCGCGATCGATACCTTCGTGTTCCTGGGCAAAGCGCCCTGGACCCTGCATAACCACGATGACCACAGCGCGCTGAAAAAAGCCGCGGACTGCCAGCCGATCGATTACCCCAAGCCCGACGGCAAGCTCACTTTCGACAAGCTGTCCTCCCTCTACCTTGCCAACGTCAACCACGAGGAAAACCAGCTCTGCCACCTGACGCTCAAGGATGCCGCCGTCCCGGTGAACGTCAACCTCGCGCTGTATGCGGGGCCGGAGCAGCGCTATTGCCCGGCAGGCGTGTACGAATTCGTCAAGAACGATGACGGCAGCGACCGGCTGCAGATCAACGCGGCGAACTGCGTGCACTGCAAGACCTGCGACATCAAGGACCCGACGCAGAACATCGACTGGGTCGTGCCCGAGGGCGGCGGCGGGCCGAATTATCCGAACATGTAGGATAAGAGGGAAAGCATTCCTCGTTTCGAAATGAGCTCCGAGCCGGAAAACGACTACCTGGCGAAGCTGACGTCCTCGTATTCGCCGATCTACGGCCAGGCGATCAGCATCCGGCCGATGCGGCCGGAGGATCTCGAAATCGAGACCGAATTCGTGGAGAGCTGGTCGGCCGAGACGCGCTACAACCGCCTGTTCAGCGCCGGTTCGCGCACAACGCCCGAGCGCTTCAGGCAAATCACGCGCATCGACTACGCGCGTGACATGGCCCTGATTGCCACGCTGATGCTGGAGGACCGGGAAGTGCAGATCGGCGTCGCGCGCTACGTGCTGCGCGACGACAACAAAACGTGCGAATTCGCGCTCGCGGTGGCCGATGCGTGGCAGCACCGCGGCATCGGCCGCGCGCTGATGCTCAATCTGATGGACGCCGCCGCAGCGGCCGGGATAGAAACCATGACAGGCGACATCCTTTCCAGCAATGTGCCCATGCTGCATTTCATGCGCGCGCTCGGCTTCGCGGTCGAATCCTCTGCGCACGGTCCTGAAATCCGGCGCGTGAGCAAGCGCCTGGCGCCGGCTGCAGCGCCGGTCGAGGGAAAAGACGCGTCTGCGGAAAACCGCTAGCGGCAAGGCTTGCGCGCCAGGCCGGACGCCTGCGGAAACTCAGAATGCCCACTCCAGCACCAGGCGCCCGAATTTGTCGCTGCGCGGATTCCACAGGCGCAGCACATCGGTGTAATTGCGCCGTACCAGGCTGAAGCTGATGGAGAAGCCGCTGTAGTGCACGGCCACTCCGCTCTCTCCCTCGACGATGAACGGCCGCGCGCGCCCCACATGCGGGCTTGACCGGTTGAACATGCCGCCCTGCTGCAGGGCGTTATATGCGACCGCGTCGCCGTGCAAACGCGCGAACCAGTACAAATCGAAATCGTCACTGCGCTGCCACAACTGCCAGCCGGCATCCGATTTCACGCCCTCCGCCGCAGCCAACGCCTCCAGCGGGTGATTGCTGTGCCATTGCGTAAGATAATTGCTGCGGAATTTGCCCAAACGCAGCGTGGCGCCGCTGCCGGCATAGATCTGGAGGTTGCCCGCACCGAACTGAAAATGCGGCGTCAGATCGAGGTAAGGCAACGGCTGCCATGAACCCGGCACGTACTCGTAGCGGAACACCACGCCGGGCTCGTTGCGTACCTGGGCGTTCCAGCCCTGCGGAATGGGCGAGCCGGTGATGTTGCGATGGATGAACGTCTGCAACCGCTCGCCCTGGGCGCAGGGCCCGATGCAGCCCAGGTCCAGGCCGTAGCGCCAGTAGCGGCCGTCGCTGGCGAACAGTTCGCGGTAAAAGCCGAAATACAGCCACGCCGCGTACGGCCGCTCGCCCGGCGGGAGCTGATCCGGCGTCAGCTTGATATTGCTCGGCGTATACATGCTGTGGCCCAAATAGAACGTGTAGCTCTTGTGATAGCACAGCTTCCCATTCGCGCACTCCTGCGAGCTTACCGGATCGAGGTTGAAGCCGGGCAGGAAGCCTTCGGCGGCATCCGGGTCCTTGCGATACTGCCTCAGCCCCAGGTACTTGTAGCCGTAGCGCACGCCGTCGGTATAGTTGCGGTCGGTCTTGAAAAAGACGTCGTTCTCGTACTCGAAGCGCTGCTTGCGCTGGCTTAGCGCTTTCACTTCGTTGAAATCGTCCAGCAGCCTGCCCAGATAACCCTGGGCGGCGGCGGTGGCGCTGAAACTCAAGGCGACCAACCCCGACAGCAGGCGCATCGCCCAAACGCGGCGCGCAGGATGCAAACAGACGCGCCCGCCCCTGCATCCATGATCGCCCCCAGGCGCCTGGCGCCGCGGCGTGCAGTTTGTCGTGGGCACAGCTTGCAGATAGCGCAGCGGCTGCGCCGCGCCGACGGCTTCGACCACTTCGCGATTGCCGGCCCCGAACCGGGGGGTGTCGAGGCCGATGCATTCGAGGGTATTCATCGGTCGCTAAAGTAGCCCAAATTGATCGAGATCGCGCCAGGGCTTGCTCACATCGGCGTCCACATGCTCGACCATAAGATGGCGTCTCATTTTGAATCTCAGCCTTCGGCGAGGTCGCTTGAGCGCGTGCTAGGCGCACTTTCGGGCATCAGCGCAGGAGAACCAGGGCGCCCGACAGGATGTAGATACCCAGGGCAATCAGCACGACAGGCAAGACGACGTGACCGTAGCGCCGTATCGCACCACCCACAATCTGGTTGTTCACAAGCAAGTAGCCCAAAGCACACCAAACGCCGGTCATGACAGCGAACGTGAGCACGTAGGTGGCGATCGCTTCGACGGCGGTCGCGAATAGCGGGACATAGACCCCGACGTTGTCGCCGCCGTTGGCGACGGTGACGCTGGCAACGGCAAGTACCTGGGAGCGCAGCCCACGTTCAGCGTTGTGCTCCCGGTCCTGGATGCGACGCGCTTCGCTGCCGCCTTCCCCGCCGGCTGCATCCGTGCGCAGGGCCGGCAGCTTGCCGAGTCCCAGAAGCAGCGGCACGATGCCCAAGAGCGCAATCCAGCCGTCGGGAAGGGCCAGCGCCAGCAGTGCGGCCAGAGCGCTTGCGAGCACCAACGCGCCGATGCCCAGGTACTGCCCAAAGACGATCGAGCGATGACGCAGCCGCGGATCAGCAAAAAAGGCCGCGAGCAAAAAGATATCATCGATGTTGGTGGAGGCGAACACCACGATTCCGATGCCCAGGTCGGATGCAAGCGAAGTCATGTGCTGCTGACTCCGTTGCGGCCTATCCGGGACAGGAGGAAGCCTCGCGGCCCCTCCCTCCCACGCCACCGGACGTGCGGGTCACGTATCCGGCGGTTCGGCTGATTGGGTCGATGCGCAATGCATACCGCCCGTGCACGTCAACCGGAGCTGCATCTCCAACCGCGCCGACGTCGGCCTCATCCCGGCCACGGGGCTTGCGCTCCGTGGGCCGCACGCCGAAGCTCGGGGTCGCGCCGCTTGCGGCGCATCCCCTTTGGAGCGCAGTGTCAGCACTGACCGGTTGGGCAGGCCTTTTGCGCCGATTGAGCCGGTTGCGCCTCTGTCTTCTTATCGACAACTACCGACTCTCCCATTTTCACCGGCAACTGATGCGGATAGTCATAACCCGTGCCCTTGCTGTGATCAATGATGGCACCTATGCCACCGCCGAAAATGATATTCCCGAACATCGAGCCAGCAGCCCTCGATATCGCCTTCAGGATGCCGTTTGGCATCCCCTCTTTCTTGCACGTGACTTCAAGATCCTCGTTAGACTTTCTGACGGCAACATTGGCGGGGGCCTTGGTGTCCCAGCTTCCCTTGTCGTTGGTGAGGTGGCACTCAGGATCGACCGGCTTGTCTTGGTAGGTTGCGGTCAAAGAGAGAGATTGGGATTCGCTTTGAGTAATGGTAGAACAACCAACGCTCGCTACTGCTGCGATCAGAACTGCGATAGACGTCTTGATTTTCATTTTGTGAAACTCCCTGGTCAGGCTACGGTGGTGATAGCTACGAGAAAAGCGTGTCGCACATACTGACAAATCGAGTACTTGAACGAGACCGCAGAAACAATTGTATTTGCATTTTTCGCCATCTTACAGATTACTGGCTTGCGCGCGTGAATTTCAGGAAATCATGGTTTTTCTACAGCCTCGAGGAATAGCGTTTATCCGCCGCCGCACAAGCGTTGAATCCTGCCGCGGCGGCGATGGCGGCGGATAAACCTCGTTGGACTGAACCGCCGGATACGTGACCCGTACGTTCGCTGGTCTGGGAGGGGGGAGGCGCGATGCCCCTTACTATCCCTATTCCCGCCGCAATCGGCTACGCTGCCGACCTGGCGCGGGAGCGAATCGTTCCAATTCCCATATAGCCCAGCGGATGGCCGTTCGGTTCAAACTGGACGAGAATCTTCCTCGAGGCGCGGTGGCATTGCTTCGCGATGCCGGACACGACGCACAAACGGCGCTTGAGGAACGTCTCGGCGGCAGCGGTTTCCTTATGCCACCGACACTGAAACCAGTCCCGACGCATGCCCCTTGGCCTTCGGCCGGATGACGATCTCGACATCACGGTCGAGCAGTGTCAGGAAGCGCAGCAGGCGCTCGGATGAGAACCGGCTCAGCTTGTAGTTCTTGAGTTCGGACACATGCGGCTGCGGAATGCCGAACAGCACCGCTACCTTTGCCTGCGTGAGGCGATGCTCCGCGATCAAATCGTTCAAGCGCATCGCGAGCTGCACCCGCAGCTTGCGCTCGCCCGCATCCGCGAAGCCCAAGTCGACGAACACATCGCCCGTCCCCGTTTCGACTGTTTCACGTATTTTTCGCATAACGCACCTCGTAGTCCGCACGCGCCGCTTTCAGGCGCTCATGTATCAACTCGACATCCGTCCGGGCAGTGCGTACCCCAGAAGGGGATTTCTTCTGAAAGCTATGCAGCACGTAGACCGCTTTCTCGAAACGCACCGTGTAAGCCAGCCGCCAAGTGTCGCCGCGATGGTCCTCGACCAGCTCAAACACGCCCGCGCCTTCGCCTTTCCACGGCTTCGCTGAAGGCGGGACACCGCCCAACTGCACCACGCCCAGCGCATAACCGAAGTCGTCCACCACCGCCTCCGGAAACGCCAGCAAGTCCTTCTTGGCCGATCCGATCCAGTGCAGCGGCTTCTCCGGCGGAAAGGGCGTCCGGGACATAGACAATTATACCCTATTCGGTATGTAGTGGATGCAAGCAGGATAGTGCCGAAACTACATTCGACTCCGACGCTGAGGTCTCGCATGCCCAACGTCTCGCATGCGCGGACGGAGCCAGTGTCGCGAAGCGACGCCGGCGACGATCCGCCTCGATGCGGCGGTTAGCCGTCTTTTGGCACCTTCGCCTTGACGAAATTGACAAACGCTGAGCAGACAACAAGAAAGAACTTGGCATCCTCAAAGCGGATCGTTTCAGATTCCATAAGCGCATGACGTATGCCGCCTTCATCAGAGGTGTATCCATAGAGGCTGCTGAACGCAGTCTTCAATGCGGGGTGAAGACCTACCTTGTCTTCGAGCTTCTTTATCAGTTGACCGAGTGTTCCCTTGTCAGCTCCCGTCACTGCTGCGGCCAAACTTTCGACCGCACTGATCGACTCCTTAATCGAATTTCGATAGTCGGGTGATTCGCGACTCGACAATAATTCCAGCGCCCGACGCAGGTGCGTTTGTTGAGGGCCAAGGGCCTCGTTAAGCGCCTGCTCAATTTCTTCGACTTCTTGCTGCTCCGTGATTCGCGCGATCAGGCTGTCTACGAAGCGATAGGCGGAGACTTCCTTCTCTAGAGCACGGTTACAAGCCTCGATGAATCTATCTTTGAACTCATAGCGTTCGTAGTTGTTCGCGACAAACTCGAGGAAATCGTAGACCTCGTACCATTCGCATTCAAAGAAATGGCGGCGCAGTTGTGAATAAACTTTGTTCCATTCATCATCGAGTTGATCCAATGGCTTCTTGAAGTAGCTAAACCAGAGGCGCGTACACAGAGTTTGAATCTCATGGTTGGCACGACTTGAAAGATAGTAGTTGTGATAGATTCCAGTTGAAGGTTGAACTTGATCCCAAACAAAGATCTTCAGGAGACTCCAAAGAGCATTTCTCAACGGTTCATCAATCGAGTCAATTTGAACGATCTCACGAACGTTCTTGAAACCGTAACGTTCAGAGAATCTCATCAATGTCCCCAGATGGCTAACGTGCAGCCAACCGGCGCGCGCGACACGGTGGCACGCATAGGCACTGCGCTTGGGGCGCATCCGGGTTGGGCGCCGGGTTAGAGGTCATTTATTGATAACCTTTATGCCCAAGCCGTCCGAGAACATTTGCCTCTGTTCAGCAAACCATTTCCCAGTGATCGTAATTTCAATCACTTTTGTTACGGGTATGCAATTTGCGGCCGCGACGCGCAGTTCGAGCTGGTATACGCCTGGTGATACCAAGTGACTCTTGGTATTCGGCGGGACCTCTAAATCTAAGGCAAGAATGCTATTGCCGGTCCCTACGCCTGGTAGTTCCTCGCCGAGGTTTGCGTGATGTGCTGGATCAATAACGCGCCCAAGATCGCAATGCTTGCCCATGCCGGGAGAGATGCCTTCGGCAAAGATTTCGGGTCCGCCCGACCTTTGCTGTCCGTGGGCCCAGCGAAGATTCATGGGTAGGAAGCTTTCAATTTGCTTGAACGTTTCATCAGCATTCCGGCGCGAGAGATTCGCCGCAAACACCTGAACGCTCTCGGCGCGCGTCTGCCCTAGATTTTGAACCCAGAGCCGAAGGTAATAGCACTCGGCGGAACCAATGATCAGTGTGGTCCTTTGCACCCTGTAGTCGAGCGTTGTCTTGTGACAGTCTGGAGGTTGCAGCGCGATTGACACGGTTAGCTTGGGCTTCCGCCACCACCGCACAATCTCATCCCTGAACAGGGCGACCAGAACCGCGAGAAACGTTGCGCTTGCGGCCGCCCACTGCGCAAGCGATCCGAGCTCAATGGGCGATTCTGTGATGGGCGTTGTCATGACCTCTAACGTTTCAATCATCTTCCGAAAAACCAGATAGCACAGCTTTCAGTTTTCCGGAAAGGCACGAAATGAGCATATAAATAATTGGATCCTCTTGCATCGCAGATTGCCCTCGCCGTGATAGATGGTTTCAAAACGACTAAGTGCCTGATCTGACAGTCCGTGAAACCTTGCGTGGCGGTGAACGATTCTCGTGTTTGCGTTCCAGCACAGCAATATCATTTCAAAAGCGACTCCTGCTCTTGCAATGCATGTGATTGATCTTGCGACTCGTGGTCCCCGTCGCGGTAACAAAGATGCATATCAATGTACAGGCTAACCCCAGCAATCCGATTTGTCCATGCTGTCGCGGAATCCAGGCATCGGCGACAGCTCACAAACCGAGCACCGCGCTTACAGCACCCCGAACCGCTTCAGATCGCGCCTGAGCTTGGCCGCATCGACAAAATGCTCCGCCGGCAAACCGCAGGCGCGCGCGGCCGTAACGAACTCGGGCACGTCGTCGAAATAGATCATCCTGCTCCCCGGCGCGCACAGGCTGATGGCGCGCTCGAAGATTTGCGGCGCCGGCTTGGCATGGCCGACTTCGTAGGACAGCACCAGCCGTCCGAATTTCGCGAGAAAGCCGAAGTGGTGGCGTATGTAATCGAGATGCAGGGGATCGGTATTGGATAGCAACATCAGATCCGCATGCTTGCCGATTTCATCCAGCAAGCCGGTGACTTCGCGCTTCTCCGTAAAAATGTCGCACCAGATTTCGGCGAACTCGGAATAGGGCAAGCCCATGCCGAGGGCGCCGCAAAAGTGCGCCGCGAATTGCTGCGCGCTCAGGCGGCCGGTATCGAAGGCGATTTTTTCCTTGCCGCCGAGGATGGCGTCGCGAATAGCTCCAGCCGGCGCTTTCCCGTCCACCGCGAAGCGTGCGCTGGCCAGAAGAAAATCGACGCTGACGAGGACGCCGCCCAGGTCGAAGATGACGGTCGGACGTTGCATAGGGTCATCCGTGCTCAGGACTGAAAATCAAAAGCAGATTTCTCGCGAAGCTTATCCCCGGAGGGGGACTCGAAATGACACTGCACCGTCAACCGAAGTACGCCGCGCGCACTTCGGCGTTCTCGGCCAGTTCCTTTGCCGTGCCCGAAGCCACCACCCTGCCCTGCGACAGCACGTAGCCGTGCTGCGCGATCGCCAGGGTCTGGTGCACGTTCTGCTCCACCAGCAGCACGGTGATGCCGAGCTCGTTGATGCGCCGGATGACGTTGAAATTCTCTTTCACCAGCCGTGGCGACAAGCCGAGCGAGGGCTCGTCGATCAGCAGCAGCCTGGGCTCGCCCATCATGCCGCGGCCGATCGACAGCATCGCCTGTTCGCCGCCGGACATGGTGCCGGCGAGCTGCGCCGCGCGCTCCGCCAGGCGCGGAAAAATTTCGAACACCTGCTCAAGGCGGCCGGCGATCTTGCCGGCGTCGCTTTGCTGGTAGGCGCCCAGGCGCAGGTTCTCGACCACGGACAGCTTGGGAAACACCTTGCGCCCTTCGGGTATGCAGGCAATGCCGGTGGCGACGATGCGGTGCGTGGGCATGCCAGCCAGATCGGCGCCGGCGAACATGACGCGGCCGCGGCGCGGCTTGGTCAAGCCGAGGATGGCGCGGATCAGCGTGGTCTTGCCCGAGCCGTTGGAGCCGAGGATGCAGGTGATGCTGCCCGAGGCGACCGTCAGCGACACATCCTGCAGCACGTCGGCCTTGTCGTAGCCGGCGTAGACGTTCTCCACGCTAAGCAGCGTCGTCATGGTCATTCGGTGCCCAGGTAGGCTTCCTGCACCTGCGGATCGGCGGCGACCTCGGCGTAGGGGCCTTCGCAGATCTTCTGCCCGTAGTTGAGCACGATGCAGCGTTCGGTGATGCGCTCGATCACGTTCATCTCGTGTTCGATGATGATGATCGCCAGGCCGGGCATGTGCTCGCGCACGATCAGGATGTCGTCCATCAGCTCGCGCGTCTCCTCGTGCGTCATTCCCGCAGAGGGTTCGTCCAGCAGCAGAAGCGTCGGCTCGCTGATCAGGGCACGGCAGATCTCGATGCGGCGCCGGTCTATCATGTTGACGCTGCCCGCCGCCTCGAACAGCCGCTCGGCCAAGGGGGCGCTGAAGGTGCGCACCAGCGCGCGCGCCTTGGCGTGGTGCTCCTCGAACTGCGCGCGAAAGGCCGCGCGCCGGAACAGGTTGAACCACAGGCCGTGATTGAGCCGGCGATGGTTGCCGATCATGAGGTTGTCGAAAATGGACAGCGGCAGGCACAGGCGCGAGCGCTGAAACGTGCGCGTCACCCCGGCGCGGTAGATCTCCTGCGCGCGCATCCGCGCCAGATCGTGCCCGAGGTAGTCCACCTTGCCCTCGCTCGCCTGGTAGATGCCGGTGATCACGTTGAAAAAAGTGGTCTTGCCCGAGCCGTTCGGTCCGATCAGGCCGAGGATCTCGCCCGCGTTGACGCTGAGGCTCAACTGGTTCAAGGCCACCACGCCGCCGAAGCGCATGGACAGGCTGTCGCAGGCGAGCAGCGTGCTCATTGGACTGCCTTGGCGCTGCGCGCCAGGGCGATATCAACGATGCGGCCCTTGGAGCGGCCCGTCGTGCTCATGGCTTCCAGCCGGGAAGGTAGCTGCGCACCTGGCGCGGCATCAGCCCCCCGGGGCGAAACAGCAGGATCAGGATCACCAGCCCCGCGTACAGCAGCAGGCGGTATTCCTGGATGAACTGCAGCTTCTCCGGCAGCATCAGCACGATCGCCGTCGCCACCGTCAGTCCCCAGGGATTGCCAAGTCCGCCCAGAATCACGATGGACACCAGGATCAGCGAATCGCCGAAGGTGAAGGCGTTGGGCGCGACGAAGCCGGTCATCATCGCGTATACCGCTCCGGCCAGTCCGGTGAGGAAATTGCCCAGGGTAAAGGCGGTGATTTTCCAGCGCGCCACGTCGATGCCGAACGCGGCGCTGGCGGTCTCGTCCAGCCGCACCGCGTCCAGGTTGAGGCCGATCCAGGAGCGCTCCAGCCGCCGCACCAGCATGAACGCGACCGCGGCCATCGCCAGCGCGAGCAACACGTAATTGACGTAGAAGGAAATCTCGACCTCGCCGAACTGCAGACCGTCGTTCAGCTTCCAGCCAAAGATTTCCATCCCCTGCACTTTCATTCCCTGCGGGCCGCCGAGGGTATCGTTTACCTCGAGAAATACGCGAAACAGGATACTGAAGGCGATGGTGACCAGCGCGGCGTAGTGGCCGTAGGTGCGCAGCACCGGCAGGATCAATAGCGAGCCTATTACCGCCGCCGTCAAGCCGCCGACGAGCACCACCGCCAGGTGCGGCAGCCCGGTATGGCTGGTCAGCACCGCCGCGGTGTAGCAACCGATGCCGAAGAAGGCCGCGCCGGCGAAATTGACCACCCCGGCATAGCCGAACTGCAGGTTCAGGCCCAGGCAGACGACGATGTAGAGCAGCACCGAGGCCAGCATCAACAGCGGAAAATGCTGGTCGTAAAACACGGCGGCGACGATCAGCACCCCGGTCAGCACCGCGGCTTGCCCCGTGCGGCTATGGCCGGCGAACGAGGCGGCCGCAAGCGCGTTCCAGCCGAAGCGGGCCAGCAGCAACAGTGCGACGACGGCGCCCAGCGTCAGGCCCATCACTTCTTCCTGGGTTTCCGCATGCAGGAACAGCACGGCGAACAGGGTGACGCCGGCCATGCTGGCGAGCGCGGGAACGGCCGAAGCGGAATCGAACAGGCGCTTCATACGCGCTCGCTTTTCTTCTCGGCGATCAGGCCGGTGGGCCGCCAGGCCATGAATATGATCACCACGGCGAACGCGAATACGTCCTTGTAGGCGGTGGAGGTGCCGGGAAACAGCGCCGGCAGGGTCACCGCGCCCACGCTTTGCAGCGCGGAAAACAGGAATCCGCCGAGGATGGCGCCGTAGATGTTGCCCAGGCCGCCGACCACCGCCGCGGAAAAGCCGATCACGCCCAGCAACAGGCCGATGCCGAAATTGATCTCGTTGTAGTACAGACCGTTCATCAGGCCGCCCAGGGCCGCCATGCCCGAGCCGAGCGCGAACGTGAGCAGCACGATGAATTCGAAATTGATGCCCATGATGCGCGCCGTCTCCGCATCCTGCGCCACGGCCCGGATCGCCAGACCGAGCTTGGTGCGGTTGATCAGGAGATGCACCGCGACGATGGCCGCGAGCCCCGCGAGCAGCAGGATCATGCTGTCGGCGCGCAGGGTGAAACTGCCGAAGCTCAGGGACTCCGCGGGCAGCAGGCGCGGAAACGGCTTCGGGTTGGAGCCCTGCGGATAAAACAGGCGCACCGCCTCGCGCAGCACCGTGCCCAGCATCAGCGTGATCAGCAGGGTATTGAGCGGCGGCGCCAGCCGCAGCGGCAGCACCAGGTATTTGGCGATCAGCGCGCCCAGCAGCGCCATCGACAGGGTCGCGACCAGGGTCATCACCAGCAACTGCACCAGGACCGAATCGACCCCCAGCGCCTGCAGGCCGATGTAAGTCGCGAGGCCGGCGAACGCGCCCACCATCAGCACATCGCCGTGGGAGAACTTGATCACATCGAGCACGCCGAAGAACAGCGTGAATCCGACCGCCACCATGGCGTAGATCATGCCCAGCATCAGGCTGTTGAAAACGTATTGGCTGAGCAGGCCGAGGGTCATGGGAATGATTCAGGTGCGAAGATCTAAAAACCTTGCGCGCTGCGCGCGCCAACCGTGTTCTTCCGATACGGATGAAAGGCGTATCCGCATCGGAAAAACACGGTTATGAATAAAAAACGGTCCGGGGTTTATCCGAGATCGCCGATTGCGTGCGAACGGCTTCATCGTTCGTACGCAATCGGCGATCCGCGCGGACGGGCCGCCGGCCGCGCAAGATCCACCCACGCAAACGATTCGTGGCTTATTGCCCTATCAGCTTGCGCTTGCCGGAGCCGTACTCGCTATCCTCCCACACCGCCCATTTGCCGTCCTGCACCACATACTTGGTGATCAACGGCACGATGTTCTGGCCGTGGTCATCGAAAGTGACCTTGCCGATGATCGAGTCCCGATCCTTGGTCTTGCGCAGTTCGGTGGCCACTTTCTTGCGGTTGGGGCCGACTTTCTCGATCGCGTCGAGGATCAGGTTGGCCGCGGCGAAGGCGAACGGGCCATAGGCCTCGGGCGGCTCGTTGTATTTCTGCAGCGAGTATTTGCCGGTGAAGTAGAGCCCGCCGGGCAGTTTCTCCCACGGCGCACCCTCGATAAAGGAGAGCGAACCCTCGGCGAGCTGCTTGCCCAGGCCTTCGATGAAGGCATCCGACTTGATGCCCGAGGTGCCTTCGAATACCGCCTTGATGCCGAGCTTCTCCATCTGCGAGCGGATGCGCACGCCCAGCGGCGTCAGGCCGCCGAAGTAGATCACATCGGGCTTGAGTTCCTTTGCCTTGGTGAGTTCGGTGGTGAAGTCCTGCTGATCGGCGGTGACGCCGAAGGTGCCGACGATCTGCCCGCCATTTTTCTTCAAATGCTCGCTGAAGTACTGGTTATGGCCTTTGCCGTAGTCCGTGGTGTCATGGATCACCACCCATTTCTTGTATTTCATGCCGGTCATGAACTTCGCCGCGACTTCGTTCTGATTGATCATGGTGCCATTGACGCGATGGACTTCGGCAAACTTGTTGCCGTAGGTAATCGAAGGCAGCACCGCGCCCCAGACGACCACCGGCAGGCCGAACCTGTGGTAGGTATCCACCGTCGCCACCGCCGTGACCGAGCAATAGTGCGTCACGCCGGCGATAATCGAGTTGTCAGCGGCCGCTTTGGTCGCCACCTGCACGGCGATGTTGGGCTTGCACTCGTCGTCGTAACTGACCAGCTCGTAGCTGTATTTTGCCTTGGGGTCCGCGTTTCTGAGGCGTACCGCCAGATCGGCGGAATTGCGCCCGCCGATGCCGTTGGCGGATACGCCGCCGGTGAGCGGACCGATGAACACGATCTTGACCGCCTGCTTGGCGCAGGCCGCGCCGGCGGCGACCGCCAGGGTCAGACCCATCAGGGAAACAATTGCGTTGCGCTTGAAATTCATGGTTTGTCGCTCCAGAAGAACGCATTGAGAACGTTGCGCGGCCTATTATATGCCAAGCGCGCCTGAGCGAATATACCTTGCGCGGGCCTATAATCCCCTCTGGCGCAAAAAACGGAGATCACCATGAGCGCAGCAGTCGACATCAACATGGCCCTGTTCTGCGATTTCGAAAACGTCGCGCTCGGGGTGCGCGAATCCAAGTACGACAAGTTCGACATCAACAAGGTGCTGGAGCGCCTGCTGCTCAAAGGCAGCATCGTGGTCAAGAAGGCCTACTGCGACTGGGAGCGCTACCGCGAGTTCAAGGCGCCGATGCACGAAGCCGCGTTCGAGCTGATCGAAATCCCGCATGTGCGCCAGTCGGGCAAGAACTCGGCCGACATCCGCATGGTGGTCGACGCGCTGGACCTGTGCTACACCAAGTCGCACGTCGACACCTTCGTCATCATCAGCGGCGACTCCGATTTCTCGCCGCTCGTGTCCAAGCTGCGCGAGAACAACAAGACCGTGATCGGCGTGGGCGTGAAGAACTCCACCTCAGATCTTCTGATCGCCAACTGCGACGAATTCATTTACTACGACGACCTGGCGCGGGAAAAGGCGAAAAAGCAGTCGCGCAAGAAGCCCGCGCCCAAATCGACCCACGGCGCCCCCGCCAAGTCCCTGCCGCAGGAGGAAAACGACAAGAAGCAGGAGGCGCTGGACATTGTCATGGAAACCATAGAGGCGCTCATCGCCGAACGCGGCGAGGAGGAGAAAATCTGGGGCTCGATGGTGAAGCAGGCGCTGAAGCGGCGCAACCCCGGCTTCAGCGAGGCGTTCTACGGTTTTCGCTCGTTCGGCAAATTGCTGGACGAGGCCGAAGCGAGAAAATTGCTCAAGCTCGAGCACGACGAGAAATCGGGCGGCGTCACTATCCGCAGCGTCAGCACCGAGGATTAGGCCGGAGATCCCGCTGGCCCCGCATTGCCGCCGGCGTTGATATTGATCAAGCCGGAAACTGGCAGGGGATCTAAGCTGACAGGGAAGCGCGTTTCACGCGCACTGCGCGGCGATTCGATTGCGCAAACGCCAGGGCATGCCGATCCACGCGAAAGGAGGCAATATGTTCAAACACATCCTGGTTCCGACCGACGGCTCCAGGCTTTCGGTCAAAGCGGCCAAACAGGCCATCAAGCTGGCCAAGGCGATGGGAGCCAAAGTCACAGGTTTTTACGCCGCGCCCGATTACAGTTCGACCTACTATGGCGAGGGCTATATCCTGCGCACCGCCTCGCCCGAGACCCAAGCCGAAGCCACGCAGAAACGGGCGCGCAAATACCTGTCCACGATCGAAGTCGAAGCGGAGGTGGAGAAAGTGCCTTGCGCAATTTTCCACACGGTCAGCGACAGTCCCTACCAAGCCATCATCGACGCCGCGAAAAAGAAGAAATGCGATCTGATCGTAATGGCTTCGCATGGTCGGCGCGGGCTATCCGCGCTGGTGCTCGGCAGCGAAACACACAAGGTGCTGATCCACAGCAAGGTTCCGGTGCTGGTGTGCCGCTAGCCCTTCCGGAAAAAGCCTGCCCGGGTCTAACCGTAACCGTGTTTTCTGTGCGGACACGCTTTACCTCCGCGCAGAAAACACGGTTGGCGCGCGCAGCGCGCAATGAACCTGCCCGGCACAGGCGGATGCGGGGAATGGCTCAAACAGCAGCGCCTGGGCTTGCGCGGACGGCGGCCCGTCCCCGCGGGGCCCCGCCCTGGCGCGCGGGG